>Ga0307372_10014410_pt1 | contig 10118 bp, 7 predicted proteins | sample OX1MG_FD_202533 | JGI IMG/M metagenome (GOLD analysis project Ga0307372, IMG submission 202533) | Soil microbial communities from Risofladan, Vaasa, Finland - OX-1 | ecosystem: Environmental > Terrestrial > Soil > Coastal area > Acid sulfate soil | place: Finland: Risofladan, Vaasa | collected... | reverse complement strand
TCAGGCGACCGAGCCGCCCGGCGAGGCGCGCCGCGACTGGGAGATCGTCTGCGACCTGGCGCGACGGCTCGGCAAGGGCGAGTATTTCCCCTTCCGGTCCGCCCGCGAGATATTCGATGAATTGCGCGTCTGCACAAAGGGCGCGAAAGCCGACTATTGGGGCATCACCTACGAAAAGATCGACGCGCAGAATGGCGTCTTCTGGCCCTGTCCCACTGCGGATCACCCTGGTACGCCACGTCTCTACGAGGAGCGCTTTGGTTTCCCGGATGGGCGGGCGCGCTTCAACCCCATCACCTATCTACCACCCGCCGAGGAACCCGACGACGAATATCCGCTGATCCTGACCACCGGGCGTGTGGTCTACCACTACCTCTCCGGCAATCAGACGCGACGGACGCCCTTTCTGCTGGAGCAGGCGCCGTATCCCTGGGTCGAGATCCATCAGGAGGCCGCGATGCGCCTGGGCATCGCCGACAACGACTGGGTGACGGTGCGCACGCGGCGCGGCGAAATGACCGCGCCTGCGTTGGTTGTGCGCTCCATCCGGCCCGACACTCTCTTCATTCCCTATCACTATGGCCATACGCAGGCGGCGAACATTCTGACCAACCCGGTCTTCGAGCCGATGATGAAGATTCCGGAGTACAAGGTCTGCGCCGCCGCCATTACGCGAGCCGACGCGCCGCCCGATTGGGCCAGCGAAGTGGACCCCGAACTGCTGGAGGCAGCCCGTGAGCGTCGCCACGAATTGCCCAGCGCCAGCGCCAAACCCATGCCGACGTTCCAGTAAGCCGACACCCGCACGCGCAATCGTCGTTCGCCATCTGCAAAGGGTGAAGTCTGTGGCTGTCAAACGCATCTTTCTCGATCCCTCGCGTTGCATTGGCTGCCGCTCGTGTGTGGCGGCCTGCCGCGAATGCGACACCCACAAGGGCGAGAGCATGATCTACATCGACTATCTGAATCGCGGCGCGACGGTGGCCAGTTCGCCGACGCTCTGCATGCACTGCGAAGACCCGCTGGCGCCGTGCGCGCAGGTCTGCCCGGCGCAGGCCATCCTGGTCAGCCCGGATGGCGTGGTGCAGCAGGCAGATGAGACGCGCTGCATCCACTGCCAGAACTGCGTGTACGCCTGCCCGTTTGGCGTGCCAAAGCTGGATGTCGCCGGGGAGTATATGCGCAAGTGCAACCTCTGCTATGACCGCACCAGCCTGGGCAAAGGCCCGATGTGTGCGACGGTCTGTCCCACCCAGGCCATCTTCTATGGCACGTATGAAGAGTGGATGCGGGCGGGCCGCGCGGAGCAGGGGGCGCGCCCAGTCAACACGTTCTGGTTTGGCGCGCAACGGGTGCGCACACGCAACTATGTGGTGATGACCGACGAGCGCGAGACGCTCGATCTGCTGGCGATGGCCCAGGCGGCGGCGCAGGGCCGCGACAACCAGACACCGGCGCCCACCGCCGGGCGCAACGCGACGGCCTGGCGCAGCGCCGACGCCGCCGGTGTTCCCCAGCGCGATGTTCCCGCGCGCCCGTGGGAGCCGCGCACACCACCGCCAACCACCACGCCAACCACGCCAATCATACCCGCGCAACCGGCACAACCCGCGACGCCAAGGCGCTGAGACAAATCGACAATTGATGAGAGGTTTGATATGCCAGTACGACCGGATGATGACGAGCGCGGCGAGCAGTGGCGTGAGGAGTTTCCCTACCACTGGAACGCCGACGATCTGGTGACGCGCCGTGATACGATACGCTTCCTGGTGGCGGGGTCGGGGGCGCTGTTCGTGGCGACCTCGGCGCTGGCCATCGTCGGCGAACTGACCGGCGCCGTCTCCGGTCAGCCAGTAGCGGTAGCGCATGTCGGCGAGCTTGCCACGAACGCCGTGAAGGTGTTCGCTTACCCTGATAGGTATGCGCAGGGCATCCTCGTCAACCTACCGGGCAAGGGGTTGGTGGCGTATAGCGATGTCTGCACCCACTTGTCATGCGCGGTCATTTATGAGCCGGGCGCGCAACAGTTCCATTGTCCCTGCCACGAAGGGCGATTTGACGCCTATACGGGCGAGGTCCTGGCCGGGCCACCCACGCGCCCATTGCCGATCATCCGCCTGAAGGAACAGGATGGTATCGTCTATGCGATTAGAGAAGTGGAGCGTTGAGCGATGGCGGACGATGAGCGAGACGACAGGAGCGCTATCGAGCGCTACGACGTGCGGGAGATCGGTGACGGGGCCGATGACGGCGACGCCTTCGACCGCCCGACGCAGAACGAGGACGCGGGGCAGGAGCCACCACGCGCGGCGCGGCTGGGCGCGTATCGTCGCAGCCCAAGGTCACTCGCGCCGGATGTAGCGGGCGCGCCGGGCAGTATCGCCATCGCGCAAGGGCAAATCTTTATCATTGGGGCCATCCTGATCGCGCAACTGTTTCTGATAACGACCGCTCTCTACGAGCTGCTCTCTGGTCGCACGCAGCTGCTGTGGTGGATTGCTGGCGCAAGCCTCGTGGGTTTCGTCGTCGCGCTGGTGGTGACGCTCTGGCCACGGCGCGCCCGCGACAACTTCTAATCAAAGGGGCAATGTACTCATGAGTGACGGGACCGATGCAAAACCGCCCGCCAGCAAGCGACACCCGGCGCCTGCACGGCGACCGGGAACGAACGCGACACCGGCGGACGCGACGCAGAGCAGCGCACAGCGCGCGACTCCTCCGCAGGCATCGGCGGCGCCAGTCGCTGCGCCAATATCTGCGGCGCCTCCCGCGACCGCTGACTCCGCGTCTTCGCGTGGGTACGAGCGACCGCGCTACCTGATCGACCGCGAACATCCCATTGGCGGCCAGATGTCCGATGTGCTGCGGGGCATCGTGACGCGGGCGCAGTTGCCCTGGCTGCTGCGCCACTACGCGCGCACGCCAACGTTGGCCATCTTCGCCCTACTCAACGGGCTGATCAGCATTGGATTGTTGGCGGCGCTGGCGCTCGTTACGCACTCGCCTTTCGTCTTCCCGTCGCTGGGGCCGACGGCGTTCCTGTTCTTCTACACGCCGACCGCGCCCAGCGCCGCGCCGCGCAACACCATCGTCGGCCATGCGATTGGCGTGGCGGCGGGCTATTTCAGCCTGCTGGTGACGGGCCTCGCCCACGCCGGACCTGCGCTCACCGTGGGCGTGAGTGGGCCGCGCGTGGTGGCCGCCGCGCTCTCGCTCGGCCTGACGGCGGGGCTGATGGTTCTGCTGAAGTCGCCGCACCCCCCGGCGGGCGCCACCACGCTGATCATCTCGCTCGGCCTCTTCACCACGCCCTACCAGTTGCTGATCCTGATGGTCGCCGTCGTCCTGCTGACGGCGGTCGCCTTCGCCATCAACCGCCTCGCAGGCATCGATTATCCGCTGTGGAATCCGCGCACGGAAGCGAAAGGCATGTAGAGAAACGAGAGCCTTCCTGGCGCAGCATAGTGTGGTGTGATATGATTATGGCGCTTAATCGGTCTGCGCCCAACGTATCACAGCTCCAAAGTGTTAAGTAGGTGATGCAGTGAATATCAGTTCAGGAAGCCAGGACATGCGTGAGGCGCCGTCCGCACAAACCCAACAGAACATACAATCGGCGGATGCAGTCATTCAGGAAGCCCTCGCCGAATTAGAAGAACTGAGGCATTTAGCGCCTAATTGGGACTCATACGGAGGCGAACCTCCTACTCCCCAAGCTCTCATGTCTGCCGAAAAACTGCTTCAAAGAGCAAGCGGCGACCTGGGCGCATCTGCTGGCGGTCGGCTCGAACCAGAATATATCGCTCCTCGCGCTGACGGAGGTGTCCAGGTTGAATGGGGTGAGCGCCCAACAAAAGTGAGCGTTCATGTGACTGCTCAGGGATGTTTTGGCTATTTGGCGGTGTCGTGGAAAAACGGCGTCCGCGAACCAAGAGAAAAGCACAATGTTTCACTCGATGATGTCATTCAGGAAATAGCCCGCGTGGCGCTCGATAGCTAAATGGGCGTCACTCCCACGAACGATCCCGATGACTTGCGGGACGATGATGAACTGTATCGGCGTTTTCTTCCTGTCAAGAAGAACGTTGTGCCGTTGTCCGCGTTCACGAGACCAAGAACAAGCGACCCCGATCCCGCGATCTCGGTCGATCTTGCCCGTGAAACCACACCAGAAAAAGCGTTGGAGGCTGGTATGCCAACGCACTTCAAGCTAGGCATATTGCGGGTCGGCGCGGTAAGATCGCTGGGGTTTACTGTTCGACGCGATCCTATGCCCGACAACCCAGCGCATTGTATTATCGAGGGCGTGCGCACTGCAGACGACTGCGATCGGTTAGCAGAGCAGGCGACCGTTTATACGCCGCCCGCTCAATAGCCAAACAGGTCCTGTGTAGTCAAACAGGTCCTCTTTTGAGAGGCGCCGCCGTTCACACCACCGTCTTGCGCCAGCGCCCGCTGCGGAAGCGCCAGGCGCCCAAGGCCGTCTGCGCAAAGTAGTCGAGCGCCATTGCGATGCGGCCGCCGGGGAGGCCGAAGAGTGGGATGAGCAGCGCAGCGAGGGGCAGCCGTAGCCCCCACGGCCCCACCGTCCGCATGATCACGGGGAACTTGGTGTCGCCCGCGCCACGTAGCGCGCCGTTCAGCACAAAGGTTGCGCCGGAGGTGGGCAGCGTCAGCAGCGAGATGCGCATCGCCAGATCGCCCGCCGTGAGCACGCTGGGGTCGGCGACGAAGAGACCGAGCAACAGTTGTGGCGCCAGCGCGGCCAGCGCGCCCAACGCCACCATCAGCGCCACGCACGGGCGTAGCGCGGCCATCGTCGCCTGCGCCGCCAGCTCCGGGTGACGCGCGCCCAGCGCCTGCCCCACCAGCGCCGTCGCCGCCACGCCAAAGCCCACGGCGGGCAGCGTCCCCAGGCTCTCCACCGTGTTGATCGTCACGTTCGCGGCATAACTGGTGGGGCCAAGCGAGACCACCTGCCGATTGAAGCCCAGCACACCCAACTGGAAGATGATCAGTTCGGCGGCTGAGGGCAACCCCACCCGCAGCACACGCTGCGCCACCTCCCACTGCGGGCGGAACGCCGCCAGATTGAGCCTCGGCGCGACGGGATGGCGCCGCCACAGCAGCGTCAGCGCCAGCGCGCAGCCCAGCGTCCAGCCCAGCGCCGCGCCACAGGCGGAGCCGACGACGCCAATCGCGGGCAGCCCCAGTGCGGGCGAGCCGTTCAGCAGCAGCCACGAAGCGACGATGTTGACGCCGTTGACCACCAGCATCACCAGCATCGGGCGGCGCGTGTCGCCCGCGCCGCGCATCGCCGCCGTGCAGGCCGACGCGACGCCGGTGGCGGGCAGGCCAATCGCCCAGACGCGAATGAAGTCGGCGGCGAGGGTGGCGACCTGCCCATCCACACCCAGCGCCAGCGTCACCACGTCCGCCAGTGGGGCCGCCAGCGCCAGCATCACCACGCCCGCCGTCACGCCCAGCAGCGCGCCCTGCCCGGCGGCGCGGCGCGCCAGCGCGGCGTCATTGGCGCCGGTCGCGCGGGCCACCAGCGCCGTCACGCCGACGTTGATCGAGAAGAACGCCGTCAACACCATCCAGGTGATCATGCCCGCCGCGCCCACCGCCGCCACCGCTGTCGCGGGACCGTAGCCCAGATGGGCGCTGGCGTAGACTGAGAGGTGCCCGGAGAGGAAGGTATCGGAGACGCCAACACCCAGCGTCAGCAACTGCTCACCGATGGCGGGCGCGGCCAGTGACCACACCCTGCGCTTGAGCTGCGCCTTCGCCGCTGCGGTGTCCCCAGGCTTGCCGCCTGTGGCCACACTCTTCGCGGCGGGCGCCCGGTCCTGGGTGGGCGTGTCCAGCGCGACGGCGTTGGCGGTGATGGCCAGCGCAGCGCCGATTGGCGCGACCGCGATGGTGGACGCGGCTGCCGTCGCGGCGTCGGCGATGTGCGGCAGCGAGGCCGCCTGGGCGCGTGGACGCGACAGCACGCGCACTCGCCCCATTGTCTGCTCGATCGTCTGCGCGACGACGCCATGCAGCGTGGCGCGCCCCTGGCGCAGCGCGCGACGAGCGGCGAGGCTGGCGCGCGTGCGGCGCGAGAACACGCGCGGCGGGATCGCATGGCGTGACGAACTGGTGGCTGTGGCGTCGGCGACCAAATCGGGGGAAGCACTGGGCGCAACCGGCAAGGCAGCAACACCCGCGCGCCGTGAGGAGACCGGCGCGCTCAAGGCAGGCAAACGCATGACAACACACTCCAAGGCAAAGCATGATAACGCATGATCGCGGTTAGACGCACATCTTACATGGCGTCTAAAAAAAAATAGGGCGCGTATCACCCCTATATAACATGACGCGCGCGCTGTGGGACGGTAACATCGGAGCCGCCAATGTGGTCATGCCCACAAATGCCTGGTTTTGTCCATGCGCGCGTCAATCAATCAGATTGTAGCGTGTATGTCAACCCACAAGGTAGAAGTACAGAGGTAAGCATTATCGCGGAGTGACGTATCATCGCCATCATCCATGACTGGCTGTGAGATGCGCGCTCAACGGCGCTACGCGGCGGCGCTACGGGCGACTCCCTACGCCTGCGGGATCGGCTGCGGCGCCGTCATCGAGCGGCGGGTGGGCGGGTTGATCGGCAGGGCGATGGTGAAGGTGGTCCCGGCGCCGAGGCGGCTCTGCACGGTGAGCGAGCCACCGTGCGCGTCTACGATGGCTTTGGCGATCGCCAGCCCCAGGCCGCTGCCCCCCGGCATGCCGACATTGTGCGCGCCATTGTTCGCGCCGCCGCCGTGGCCATCCTGCCCGCCGCGTGGGGCGTGGGCGCCGGTGAGCGCGGGCGGCTCCGGGCGGGCCGCGACCTGGGCGCCGGTCATGCGCTGGCGCATGGCGCGCTGCACACGATAGAACCGCTCGAAGATATGGGGCAGCGCGTCGGGCGCGATACCCTGGCCGTTGTCGGCGATGGTGATCAGCGCGCCGCGATCCGCGCGCTCCACGTAGACGCGCACCCAGCCGTCCGGTCCCTGGCGACCATACTTCAGCGCGTTGTCCAGCAACACGAGCAGCGTTTGTTTGATGCGGTCGCCGTCCAGGTTGACCATCAGTCGGCCCGCGCCATCCGTGCGTAGCGCCACCTCGCGATCACCCGCCAGGATGCGCGCCTGGTCCACTGCCTCGCCTGCCAGCGCGATCAGGTCGGTCGGCTGGAGGTCGAGTGGGCGGTTGGTGTCGAAGCGCGCCAGCGTCAGCAGATCGTTGACCAGCCGCGACATCCGTTCGGCCTCGTGCTTGGTCGCCAGCAGCACCCGTTCCACCGTCTCGGGGTCGTCCTTGGCGCCACGCAGCAACACGTCGGTATAACCGCGAATCGAGGTGAGCGGCGTGCGCAGCTCGTGCGAGGCGTCGGCGATGAACTGGCGCATGCGGTCTTCGGACGCCTGTTGCGCGGTAAAGGTCTCCTGGATGCGTTCGACCATCTCATCGAAGGTATAGGCGAGTTGGCCGATCTCGTCGTCGGTATGCCCCAAGCGCACGCGCTGCGTCAGGTCGCCGCGCGCCACCCGCCGCGCCGCAGACGAGACGCGCGCCAACGGCTGCAACGCCCGCGCCGTCAACGGACCACCAATGGCCAGCCCGACGGCGAAGATCGCGATCACCACCACCAGCAGCGCCACCCGCAACGCCGCCAGCGCCACCCGCACCCGCGCGAAGTTGGTGACGACCTCGACAAACCCCGGCGCGGTGGCAAACTTCGAGACGCAGGTGGAGGCCGTGCGGTAGGTGATCGCCATCAATTCGACGCCAATCGGCTGGCTGCTGCCCGCGTTCAGCGTATACCCCGTCGCGGCGAGAATCTGGCGACCCGTCGTCTGGCGCAGCCCACCGCTAAATGCCTGCGTCGCCAGCGCCGCCAGCTTGTGCGCGTCCATATAGGGCGCGGGCGCGCCGGGGTTGACGCCCGCCACATCCGGCGCCAGCAGGCCCCCCTGGTCATCCAGTAGGTAGATGCCGCTCACGCCGTTCACCGCCTTGAACGGATTGGCGATGGCGTCTTGAAACGCCTGTTGGTAGCCCACCGAGTTGGCGCACGTCTGGGTGGACGTGCCTTCGACCAGCGACCGGAAGCGCGGCATATACGCTGCGACGCCGGTCGTCGCCTCGCCCTGGAAGACACCGAAATCCGTGCGGTAGAGCGTGCGGCTGATCGTCACGTTCAGCGCGACGCCCAGCGTCAGCAACAGCAGCGCCAGCAGCAGCGAATAGGTGAGGATCAGCCGCCAGCGCAGGGTGCGCGGCCACAACTGGAAGCCCCGGCGGCGTGTCGGCGGCGGGGGCGGCGTGAGGATCAGCGTGGTCGGCGCGTCACCCTCGGCTCGTGGAGACAACTGGTCGGCGACGCTGCCGGTCGGCTGGTGAGGCGCGACAGACGCGCCCGGCGCCAGCCGACGCAGCGCGGGCGGCGTTTTCGGCGCGCCCGCCGGGTACGCTTGCCCCTGCGGATACGCGGGTGGCATGGACGGAGTGGGTGGTTGGCTGGCCATACGGGGACACGCTACCCTTTCAGCACGTAGCCCACGCTACGCACCGTTTGTATGAGCTTGGGCGCGCTGGGGTCGTCTTCAATCTTCTCGCGCAGGTAGCGCACGTAGACCTCGATGATGTTGGTCTCGCCCATGAAGTCGTAGCCCCAGACGCGGTTGAGGATCGTCTGGCGGTCCAGCACCTGACGTGGGTGAGTCATAAACAGATGGAGCAGGTTATACTCGGTCGCGGTCAGCTCGATCAGGCGGTCGCCGCGCTTCACCTCGCGCGCCGCCTCGTCCAGCGTGAGGTCGGCGACGGTGAGGATGCGCCCGCCCGGCCCACCGGCGGCGACGATGCGCTGCTGGCGACGGAGCAGCGCCCGCACGCGCGCCAGCAGCTCGTCGAAACTGAACGGCTTGGTCAGGTAGTCGTCGGCGCCACTCTCCAGCCCGGTCACACGGTCGCGCACCTCGTCCTTCGCCGTCAGCATCAGGATGGGAATGTTGGCGGTCGCCTCGTTCTGGCGCAGGCGGCGACAGACCTCCAAGCCATCCATGATCGGCAGCATGATGTCGAGGATGATGATGTCGGGCTGAAGGCGCTGCGCCAGGTCCAGCGCGATGTAGCCATCGCCCGCCTGATCCACCTGAAACCCTTCGTAGCGCATCCCCAGGCGAATGAAGTCCACAATGCTCTGCTCATCGTCCACGACGAGCAACCGTTGCGGTGGCTGCTGCGGTTGCGGCTGGCGGGCGCCCTGGGGGGCGGCGCCAGAGCCAGGGTTGGTGGACCCGGCGGGTCGTTCCGGTCGTTCCGGTCGCTCGCGCTGATTCATGAGTGAGCGCCTCCTCCACAAATTGTCGTGCGCGTCAGGCTTGGGGAAAGTATAGCACCTCGCGTGGCCCAAACTGGTCGGTTTTACTCTTGCGCTCGGCGATTTCTCAGTGTATTCTTATGAATGTCAACTCGTCATCAGCATCGAGCGATGGGTCCTTGCGGGCAAAGAAGTACCGCAGGCGCGACCATCAGCAGCATGTGGTCGTTCTGGTAAAGTGAACGATCCCATACTTACACCCCAACCAAACCACAAAGAAACGAATTGTCGCGCGTTATTCATGTGCTCCGCTCCACGGGGAGCGATTCCGCCATCGTTGCGTCTGGCCACGCATGGCGTTACCTAATGCAGTGTGTCATCTCGTAGCCGTCCGCGCCCTATGGCGCCCTTGATGGACGGCGCGCATTCATCCTGATCTCGTCCGGGTCTCGCCCTGTTTCCTGTGCGCACGGCGTCAGCTTCCCCACGACGCCAATCCGCGCGGGTCATTGTGGGGCGCAGTCAGGACCACCGGTCTGCACAGTCGGCGCAGGCGCATGTGCGTAACGCCAGTGAGCGACGACACTCGTTAGCCGACTGCGTGTAGGACCGGGCGCAATCCTACATTCGCGCATGCGCTTACTGGCTGGTACGAGCGCGTGCCAGTATCCGACGGCGCGGTCAGGCGCCGGTGAAGTCACGTCAGGTGGCTTGAATGGTGTTGGGGCAGTTGAGGTCATGTGGGTCGGCGTCAATTCGG
>Ga0307372_10014408_pt1 | contig 10119 bp, 12 predicted proteins | sample OX1MG_FD_202533 | JGI IMG/M metagenome (GOLD analysis project Ga0307372, IMG submission 202533) | Soil microbial communities from Risofladan, Vaasa, Finland - OX-1 | ecosystem: Environmental > Terrestrial > Soil > Coastal area > Acid sulfate soil | place: Finland: Risofladan, Vaasa | collected... | reverse complement strand
CAGGGTGGGAAGAAGCCATAAATCCCGGCTGCCCGCTGACGGGACCGCTGGACACACCTCGCGGTGACAAGCGATCCTGAAACACGCCCGTTAGGCGATCACCCGTGCGTGGAAGGGCAGGCTAGCGACGGACCGCGCGCCGGTTGGTCAACAGTAACCGGGCGGATCCCAGTGATCGTCAGGGAGTGCCGGTTGAACATCGAGTCGACGATGTGGATGAACGCCTCGTAGCAGCTGAAGAGCCCGTGCCGGCCGGTGAGCTGCCGCCCCAGTACGCGTCGAGGCGGGGCAGCTCCTCGGTCGACAGGGGTCCGCCCGGCTGATCAGGGTGCGCGTCCATGCGCCGCCCTCTTCGCTGCCGTGCCTGGTTGCGCTAGACGTCGCAAACGATCGGGATCGCGAAGCGGCGAGCCGGTTAACTCGGCAGTGACAGGCGAAGACCCCGCCCGGGGAGGCGAGGTCTTCGCGCTTGCTGGTGTTACACCTCGAGCGGAGCCGGGGTCTTGGAGCCGAGCACGATCTCCTTGGCGGGGGAGACCTTGCGGTAGTGCCGGAACCCGAGCCCGGCGAACAGCAGCATCAGACCGCCGGCGACGAAGGCACCGATCGCGGCGATGCCCGCAACCGTCCCGATCGTGGCCCACCCGTAGGCGTTGAGCAGCATGCTGCGCAGGCTGGTGCCTTGGAAGACCGCGGCCTGTTCCGCCTTCAGCGCGGTGTCGGTCGGGTTGGCCAACGCCTGGGCGCTGACCGTGGCGTAGACGCCGCCGTAGGGCATCTCGGAAAGGTGCACGGCGATGAAGTCATCGGCGTAGGCCCTGGCCTGCGGTCCGGTGAGCAGCTGCTGGCCGGCGTAGGGCTCGATGGTGGTGATCATCGAGGGGGTGATCTCGCTGCCCGGCTTGGCGTTCGCGAACGCCGCCTTCGGCGGGAAGAAGATCTTCTGACTGGCGAGCTGGCTGTGGACGTTGCTGGCCACGAACGAGCTGCCCCAGGCGAGCACGCCGCCGGCTGCGATGAGCACGACGGCGAGCAGCAGGCCCGCGCCGGAGACCAGCGCGTCGAATGTCTTGCGGCGCATGGCACGCCTCCCTTTCTTCGTCCGGCCCTGTCGTCCGGCTCTGTCGTCCGGCCCTGTCGTCCGGCTCTGTCGTTTGCTGTCGAGATCGAGCCTGGCCGAGCGCGTTCGAATCGGTCAGGGCCGCAGGTCACCGGTCTGTGGGACCTTCGTCCTGCCGGCGGCGATCACATCGGCCAGCGGGCGGCGGTGTGTGCGCGGCCGGCCGTGGCCGTAGCCGAGCCGCAGCACGATCTGCGGGTGGCCGAGCAGGCCGAGGCTGCGGGCCAGCAGGGTCCGGGTCGCCGGCACCTCGACGACCTGCGTCATGGGGGAGGCGGTCACCCCGTCGGCGGCGGCGCGCAACAGCAGCCGGCCGAGGGCCTGCCCGGCCTCGAGCCAGGATGCGGGGTCATCACCTGGAGTGCCGAGCACGACGACGAGGGGGCGTTCCGGCGTCGGCGGGACGCCCGACCGGCTGTGGGCGGCGGTGAGCGTCCCGTCGACGTCGAAGTCACGCAGGCGGAACACGCTGCCGCGCTCGGCGACCGGGGTCGCTGGCACGGCTTGGCGGGGGATGCCGTCGTCGGCGGCGGGCGTGCTCCGGCTCCAGGCTGCCAGCTCGGCTTCGTAGTCGGGATGGTCAAGTTCGATGTCGTTCGCCCGGGCCAGCAGGACGGCGGCGGCGATCTCGTCGTCGGCGGTGTCGAGGACCCGCAGCCAGCCACCCTCGGCCGAGGCCGCGGCCCGCAGCTGCTCGACGAGCGCGGCGGGGACCGGGCGTTCGTCGAACACGCCCCGGTCGGTGTAGCGGAGCGGGATGGCCTCCGCCAGCGCCTGCTCGTCCACGGTGACCGGGTCGGCGCCGCCGGCGGTGATCCGGGCGAGATGATCCGGGTCGGCGGGATCGGGCAGCAGCTCGATGAGGCATGCCCGGTCGAGGGCGCGGACCGCGGTGCGCGCGAAGAAGATCGCCGCCCCGCAGCTGACGTGCAGCTCCCGTGCGGCGGGGTCGATGACCCTCAGTTCCCGGGCGCGGTCGGCGAAGACGTCGAGGACGTCGCCGTCGACGCGGAAGCGCCAGGGCTGGCTGTTGTGCAGCGACGGCGCCATCGTCGCCGCCTCGACGACGGTACGCATGTCCTCGCTGATCATGTGCTCCTCCTCGGCTGGCCGTGACACGCCCAGGCAAGCCCTAAGGGGCGTCGGCGGGTAGAGCCGCCCGTCCCCCACCGGGGGGGACTTAGGGCCCGATCGGGACGAACGGGAAGATCCGCCGGGCCCGGTCGGGCGCGCCGGCCGTCACTTCGACGACCGGGGAATGCGCGTGGCGCCCGCACGGTCGGCCCACCGCCCACCGCCCGTGGTCCCGTAACGGATGGTCACCGATCCCGAGACTCTGCGCTTGGTCGCCCAAGGTTGGGTCGCGGTGAGATGGTGAGCCGGGAGGGAGGGCCGCGCATGGTGCACGAGCAGCGGGAGCCCGAGCACCCGGGCAGGTCGGTCGAGGTCGCGGTCACCCGCGACCGGTCCCACGGCCTGTTGGAGGCGATCGTCGCCATCGGCAGCGGGCTCGACCTGCAGGTCGTGCTGCACCGCATCGTCGAGGCGGCGGTCGCGTTGGTGGACGCCACCTACGGGGCGCTGGGGGTGATCGGCGAACCTGACCGGCTCTCCCAGTTCCTGACGGTCGGCGTCGACCGGGAGACCCACGCCCGGATCGGCGCGCTGCCCCGCGGTCACGGCATCCTCGGGCTCCTCATCCGCGAGCCCCATCCGATCCGGCTGGCGGATCTGTCCGCTCATCCCGCCTCGGTGGGTTTCCCGGCGCACCACCCGCCGATGACGAGCTTCCTCGGGGTGCCGGTCCGGGTCCGCAACGAGGTATTCGGCAACCTGTACTTGACCGAGAAGCGCGGCGGTGGGGAGTTCACCGAGGAGGACGAGCGGATCGTCGTCGCGCTGGCCACCGCGGCCGGGGTGGCGATCGAAAACGCCCGGCTCTACGACGAGGCGCGGCGGCGGGAGCGCTGGCTCGCCGCCTCCGGCGCCGTGATGACGAGGCTGCTGTCCGGCACCGACCCCGACGAGGTGCTGGCCCTGGTCGCCGCCCAGGCGCGGGAGATCACCGAGTCCGACGTCGCGATCATCGCCATGCCAGCCGATGCGGCCGGCCTGCTCGTCGAGGTGGCCGACGGCGTCGGTGCGCAGACCCTGCGCGGCCTCACCCTGCCCGTCCCCGGATCGCTGTCCGGGCTGGTGTTCGGTTCAGCGGAACCGTTGGTGGTCGAGGCCCTGGCGGCAGACGACCCGCTCGCCGTCCGGCTGGCCTCGCTGGTGCGGCTGGGGCCAGCGGTGGTCGTGCCGCTTGGGGCGGCGGGGGCGGTCAGAGGCGTGCTCAAGATGGCCCGACACGCCGGTGGGATGCGTTTCAGCGAGCCGGAGCTGCGGATGCTGGAAAGCTTCGCCGGGCAGGCGACGGTCGCTTTGGAGTTGGCCGAGCGCCGCCGGGACGCCGAACGGTTGCTGGTGTTCGCGGACCGGGACCGCATCGCCCGGGACCTGCACGACCTGGTCATCCAGCGGCTGTTCGCCAGCGGAATGCAGCTGGAGAGCGTGGTGCGGCTGATCACCAACGACGATGCCGTTGCTCGCGTCCTTCGGGTGGTCGACGAGCTCGACGGCACGATCCGGGAGATCCGCACCACGATCTACGCGCTCCAGACTCCCGCCGACCCGGAGGGACCAGGCATGCGGACACGGCTGCTCGCGGTGACCGATCAGGCCGCCGAGACCCTCGGGTTCGCGCCGTCGCTCCAGTTCACCGGGCCGGTGGACGCCAGCCCGGCCGAGCTGGCGGAGCAGGCCGCAGCAGTGCTCGCCGAGGGTCTGTCCAATGTCGCCCGGCACGCTGAGGCCAGCGCAGTGCAGATCAGGGCGGAGGTGGACGCAGAAAGCTTCACCCTGCGGGTGACCGACAACGGTGTCGGCCTGCCGGCGGACGGGCGGCGCAGCGGTCTGACCAACATGGCCGAACGAGCCCGGAGCCTGGGGGGGACGTTCACCGCCGAAGCACCACCGTCGGGCGGTACCGAGTTGGTGTGGACGGTGCCGACCAGGCCGGGGTGAGCGTCACCCGCGCCGGCTACCGCCCGTGGTCGTGCTGGTGGGCCTGGGTCACGAACACCGCGGCCTGGGTGCGGCGCTGCATCCCCAGCTTGGCCAGCAGGTTCGACACGTAATTCTTCACCGTCTTCTCGGCCAGGTGCAGCGCCTCGCCGATCTGCCGGTTGGTCAACCCCTCGCCGATCAGGTCGAGGATCCGACGCTCCTGGGCGGTGAGCCCGGCCAGCGGATCGTCACGGGTGGCGTGATCCCGGAGCCGGGCCATTACCTGCGCAGCAGCCTGAGGGTCCAGCAGCGAGCCGCCCCCCGCCACGGTGCGCACCGCACCCACGAGGTCGCTGCCCCGGATTTGTTTGAGCACGTAGCCGGCCGCCCCGGCCATGATCGCGTCGAAGAGCGCATCGTCGTCGGCGAACGAGGTCAGTATGAGGCAGGCCAGCTCGGGCATCCGCGACCGCAGCTCCCGGCAGACGCTGACCCCATCGCCGTCGGGCAGCCGCACGTCGAGCACCGCCACCTGCGGGCGGACCGCCGGCACCCGGGCCAGCGCCTGCGCCGCCGTGCCGGCCTCCCCGACGACCTCGATGTCACCGTCGGCCTCCAACAGCTCACGGACCCCCGCCCGAACCACCTCGTGGTCGTCGAGCAGGAACACCCGGATGGTGTCGGCGTGGGGGTGGTCGGGGTCGGGCATGGCCATGCTGCTCCCGTCGGACTCGCGCTCAGTGCACCTTCACGACGGTAACGGGTCTGCCGGCGCCCGACGGGACCAAAGTCCCAAGCTGGCGGGTCGCAAGCCACTGCCCGGCGGCCCAAGAGGCGCTTAGCTTGGCGCCGGGACCGATGCTCGAAGGGGGCCACAGATGCCGACCGGGTTGGACAGGGACGTCCTGCTCAGCGACGCGCAGGTCATGCACATCCGCCGCGCCGTCCCGGGCGACGTGACGGAGCTGCGCGAGTTGCCCGAGCGGCTGTCGCTGCGTTCGCTGTATCTGCGGCACTTCTCCGGCGCCCCGAACGTCGACGCCGACCTGGCTGTGCTGCTGCGGCCCGCCCACGCCGACCCGCCTCCAGCCGCCGCCGCCGCCCCGACGCGCCCCGGCGCAGTCTGGATCAGCAGGCAGCCGAAGGGACCGAGATGACCAGCGCGACCGGTGCGGTGGGAGCGACGCCGGTCGTCGTCGCCTCGACTCAGACCACGCCGCTGCAGCACCGGTTCCCGGTCGCCGCCGCCGGGTCACACCGGGCCACTGCCCCGGGTGGCGCCTGCCACGGACTCCTGCTCGGAACCAGGCGCACCCTGTGCGGCCTGCCGGCCGGATGGTTGACCGTGTTCCCGGGCATCGACTTCCGCACGGTCGGCTTCCTCGACCGCTGTCCCGACTGTGTCGAGGCGATCGCCGATCACACCGGGGCGCCCGGATGACGGGCATCACGGTCCTGCTGGCGGGATCAGCGGCGGAAGCCTCGGCTACGGGCCAGCGGCTTCGCCGACGTGGGGATGTCGTTCTCAGCTGCAACCCGATGCCGGGCAGCACCGCTTCCTGCGTCGGCGCCGGCCCGGGCGGCCGGTGCCCGTTGGACACACCGGTCGACGTCGTGCTGGAGCTTCCCGCCGCGGACCAAGCGTCGCTGAGCGCCGCCGACTATCCGGCGGTGTGCGCGGTCTACGCGGACGTGCCGGTCGTCGTGGCCGGACCCCAGGGGGCAGGGCGGTTCATCGACTGGGCCGTCCTGCGCTGCGAATCGGGGGACGCGCCCTCGGCCTGCGAGCGGATCCACTCGCTGCGCCGGGACGCCACGTCCCGGTCGCTGCCGCAGGCGCTGCGCGCTGTGATGCGCCGCGCCGGCTACACCCGACCCGTCGGCGTCACCCTGACGGTCGGGCACCTCGGCCGGCCGGTGCTCACCGTGCACACAGCCGGTCCGCTGCCGGCGGAGATGCGGGAGCGGTTGGAGACTCTCGCGCGGCTGGTCCTCGGGGTTCGCCCCTGGAGCGATCAGCTCACGATCGCGACGCGAGCCTTCGCCGACGGGACCTTGGCCTCTGGCGTCCCCGAGCGTAGAGGTGTGTTCTCGTCCTGACGTTCGCGCCCACCCGGACGGTAGGTTCACGATGAGCACACGCAGCCTCGACCTGACGGCGGATCTCGCGCGTGACCTGGTGGCAACAGCCGTCCGGGCCCCATCGCTGCACAACAGCCAGCCGTGGCAGTTCCGGCTCGACGACGGCGGGATCGAGCTCCGCGGCGACCCGAGCCGGCTGCTGCCGGTGGCGGACCCGAGCGGTCGTGAGCTGGCGATCAGCTGCGGCGCCGCCCTGATGAACCTGCGGCTGGCCGCCCGCAGTCACGGGATGAGCACCCACGTGGCGCTCGTCCCGGACCCGGCGGAACCGGCCCTGTTCGCCCGGGTCGCGGTCACGGCCGGCCCGGCGGCCACCGACGAGGAACGCCGCCTGCTCGCCGCTGTTGCGCGCCGCCACACCCATCGCGGACGGTTCAGCGAGCGTCGTGTCGCCCCCGAACTGATGGTGGCGTTGATGGACGCAGTCGCCTTGGAGGGGGCGCACCTGTTCGTCGTCGGCTCGCCGGGGCGGGCCCGTCGCCTCGCCGACCTCGTCGCGGCCGCCGAGCGCACGCAGCGAGCCGATCCCACCTGGCGGGACGAGCTGCTGAGCTGGACCCCCGCGCCGGCGGAGGACCGCCGCGACGGGGTGCCCGCCGCCGCCTACTCCAGCCACGTCGTGGCCAGCCCGAACTCCCTCGTCGGCCGGGACTTCGACCTCGGCCGCGGTTGGGGGCGACTCCCCGGCGCCGGCCCGGAGGAGGCGGTCCTCGCCGTGCTGGCCACCGACGGGGACTCCCTCGAGGACTGGCTGAGCGCCGGCCAGGCGGTTCAGCGCATGCTGCTGCGCGCTGCCTGCGACTGGGCCTTCGCCGCCATCTTCAGCCAGCCGCTCGAACTGCGCTACGTGCGGCACCTGGTGGCCGAGGAGCTCAGCACCCCCAACGACCCCCAGATGCTGCTGCGCATCGGACACGCCGACGGCGCCGCGGCCACGCCGCGGCGCCCGGTGTCCGAGGTGTTCCGCGCTGACTGACGGCCCGGCACCCCCCGGGAGAACGAACCGAGCCCGTCCGCGCCCGATGACCTTCGACCCTGTCTCGAGCTGCTGACGCGGCTCATGATGGGGAGGTGGCGACCGAAGAGCCCGGGGTGGAGACGTTGCCTCGGGCCGATTGTGACCGCCTGCTCGCCAGCGGCTCGATCGGCCGGGTCGTGCTGACCGATCACGCCCTGCCGGTGGCGCTGCCGGTGAACTACGCGGTGGACGGGGCCGACATCGTGTTCCGCACCGGTGAGGGCAGCAAGCTGGCGGCCGCCCGGGCCGGGATGGTGGTCGCCTTCGAGGTCGACGACTTCGCCCCGGACCACCGCTGCGGCTGGAGCGTGCTCGTCACCGGTATCGCTCGGCCGCTGACGGACATCAGCGAGATCGTGCGGGCCGATCAGCTCGGCATCGAGTCGTGGGCGCCGGCGTCGGCGTCGACCTACGTGCGGATCAGCACCGGACTGGTGTCCGGCCGGCGGATCCGGGCCGCCTGACCGCTAACGGCGGGCCAGCAGATCGGCCGCGTGGTCGGGGTCGTAGGTCTCTCGGGGAGCGCAGGGAGGAAGCCGCCAGTCCCAGCCCGAACCCGAAACGATGCATAACGACAACCGCTGGGCCAGCCTCCCAGCCGGACCCTGGGCGACCGCCCCGGATCGTGCTGCCGTGAGCGAAGAACTTGCCCTGGATCGCGACCCGCCCGCCGGTCACCGCATCGGCAGCGACCGGATCGATGTCCGTGTCCGGCCTAGCAGCCGCTCAGCTTGCTGCCCTTGTCCGCCTCCGACGTCGCCGACGCACGAAGACGATCAAGAACGTCGTAGATGCTCCCGGCCACGTCGTGATCCTTGCCCAAGCCGGCCCCGATCGGGTGGTGGCGGGCGGGCTCGCGCAAAATTCCGAGCTGGGGATTGGCCGAGCAGGGCGATTGCGATCGGGCTACGGTGGGCAGTGAGAGATGCCTATGATCGATCTAGGCGGGCAGGGAGGCGGGATCATGGCGGAGAAGAAGACGCTGGAACAGCGCCGCGAGGAGTTGCTTGCGGCGGCCAAGTCGCGTCCGGGGGTCGCCGAGGCATCGCGCGTGTTCGAGGCGGCTCTGAAGCAGTCGCCGAGCGACGGTCGCGTGTACCGGGCGGTCACGCGGTTTGCGACGGGCGGCAACGCGTAGACGCAGGTTCAGATGCCGGGATGGGGCGAGATCCTCGCCGAGGTCCAGAACAGCGTCGGCCCGACTGGCCCTGATTTCGACGGCGTGCGGCGGAAGTACCTCGTTGATCTCCACCTGAAGACCGGTCGGAGCACGATCGTTTACGCTTCGGACTTCTTCGGCAAGGCCGGGCCGCCAGCACCGGGTGTGTTAACACTGCCGTCCATGACACAATCTGCCCCGGGTGCTCGCGGGACGCGACGCGCCTCCTATAGCCAGCTATAAAACGTCGCCTATATAGCTGACTATAGCTTGCCGCCCTTCACTCTCGCCGTCGATGTAGACCTCGCCGAGGACGTGGGCGGCGCAGACCACCCCGTGTCAGTGGCTCCTCGCCCGCCTCGGTGCAAGCGAGATTCTTCGGCCACACAGAATGGGATCGCGGTTCGTATGCGGAGGTGTCACCTCCACCACGCCGCTGACCAGCGGAAGTGTCTCGTGCCGGCGGGACCGATACGAACCGGTTGCACGAGTTCGATCACTGCGGGGCGCCGGGGCGGCGGACCCGACAGTGCGGCCCTGTGGCGTTCGTCAATCTCTCGTCCCCCGTAACGAGATCGAGCAATAATTGAAATCTGTGGATGTGCCGGGTGGGGGTCGTACCTTCCCGGTGGTCCTGTAAGCCCTCAAGCAAGACCGGCGCTGCAACGCTGGTCGGGAAGGTACGACCATGTCCAAGGTAAGCCACAGTGGGTCTCATGACCAGCCTGCGAATTCGTCCGCGGGGTCGGGTTCGGTGCTCGATCTGGTGTGCCGGCAGGGCGCGCAGTCGATGTTGATGGCGGCGGTGGAGGCCGAGGTCGCTGCCTATATCGAGGCGTTCGCTGATGTGCGCGATGAGGACGGGCATCGGTTGGTGGTGCGCAACGGCCGGGCCGAACCACGGCAGGTGATGACCTCGGCCGGCGCGGTGAACGTGCACACCCCGCGGGTGAACGACCGCCGGGTCGATGAGGACACCGGTGAGCGTAAGCGGTTCGCCAGCGCGATCCTGCCGGCGTGGGCGCGGCGCAGCCCTGAGATCAGCGAGGTGCTGCCGTTGCTGTACTTGCACGGGCTGTCGAGTTTGGACTTCGTGCCCGCGCTGCGCCAGTTCCTCGGCTCGGGTGCGGGGTTGTCGGCGTCGACGGTGACCCGGCTGACCGAGACCTGGCAGGCCCAGGCGGTCGAGTTCGGCGCCCGGGATCTGTCGGGCACCGACTACGTGTACGTGTGGGCTGATGGTATTCACGTCAACATCCGGTTGGAGGAGGACCGGCTGTGCCTGCTGGTGGTCGTCGGGGTTCGCGCTGACGGGCATAAGGAACTGGTCGCGCTGTCCGACGGCTACCGCGAGTCCGCCGGGTCATGGGCGGACCTGCTGCGGGACTGCAAACGCCGCGGGATGCGCGCCCCGGTGCTGGCGGTCGGCGACGGTGCGCTGGGGTTCTGGGGTGCGCTACGCGAGGTGTTCCCCGACACCCGCGAGCAACGCTGCTGGTTCCACGGGGAGCGTAACGAATTAACTTGCGTTTTCTGGTACGGCCGGTCCATGATGTGGTATGCCCGTCGATGCGCTGCCGCGTGATCAGCTGTCCCGCCGGTTCGACGTGCTGCTGCCGTACCTAGACGAGC
>Ga0307372_10014407_pt1 | contig 10120 bp, 7 predicted proteins | sample OX1MG_FD_202533 | JGI IMG/M metagenome (GOLD analysis project Ga0307372, IMG submission 202533) | Soil microbial communities from Risofladan, Vaasa, Finland - OX-1 | ecosystem: Environmental > Terrestrial > Soil > Coastal area > Acid sulfate soil | place: Finland: Risofladan, Vaasa | collected... | reverse complement strand
GAGGGGAGCGGGCACGCCGGAAGGGACCCGCTTGGCCTCCATGCCCGAGGAGCGCCGTTCCCAGGTGTTGACCGAGCGCAACTACTCGCGACTGGAGGCCCTGACCAGCTTCGCCGAAGAACGCGGTCACAGTCTCTTGGACCTGGCCTTCGCCTGGCTGCTGGCCCTGCCGGGGATGACTTCCGTCATCGCCGGGGCGACCAGGCCCGACCAGGTCAAGGCCAATTCGGCCGCCGCCGGATGGCCGCTGAGCGAAGGCGATCTGGACCAGATCGATCAGATACTGGAAGCGGCGGTGGCCGAGGGCTGAGCCGGCATCCCGGGAGCCACGTCGATAGGCCGCTCGGGTCGAGCGGGCTACCGGGGCACCGTAGGCTCGGCCATCGCCTATCCCGCCGCCGAGCGATCGGAAACCGCCGACGTCCTCCACGGCCGCACCGTTTCTGATCCCTACCGGTGGCTGGAGGACGAAGCCAGTGAAGCCACCCGCCGGTGGCAGGAGGCCCAGGACGAGTTGGTGGCAGCCCAACGGCGGGGCTGGGCCGCCCGTGACGGGATCCGCAGACGCCTGGAGCAACTGACCCCCGGCCTCATCTCTCCACCCCAGGTGAGGGGCGGCCGACAGTTCTTCCATCGGCGCCAACCCGGGCAGGAACACTCCGTGTACTGGCTCCGGGAGACCGACGGGTCCGAGCGGCCCCTGATCGATCCTTCGCTGATCGACCCGACCCTGGCCACCGTGCTGGACGGCGCCTCTCCCTCATTGGAAGGCGACCGACTGGCTTATCTCCTCTCCGGGGGCGGCCGGGAGGAGAGCTGGCTCCACGTGATGGACGTCGACTCGGGCGAGCCTCTGGAAGCACCCAGCCTGCTGGGTCGGGGCGGCACCATGGTCTGGAGGGCCGGAGGCCAGGAGCTGTTCTGCGTCAGGCGGTTGCCCGCCGACCGGCTTCCCGAAGGTGAGGACCAGTTCCACCGCCGGGTGTGGCGCCACGCAGTCGGCAACGACATCACCGAGGACGAGATGATCTTCGGGGAGGGACGGGACAAGACGACCTACTACGGCTTGCAGGCCTCTCCGGACGGCCGATGGCTGGTCGTCACCGCCGCTCTGGGCACCGCCCCCCGCAACGACGTCTACGTGCTGGACAACCTGGCCGGCACCTGGCTGACGGTGCAGGAGGACGAAGACATCGAGACCTGGGCCTGGGTGGCCGCCGACGGTCTCCTCTATCTCTTCACCAACCGGAACGCCCCCCGCTGGCGGTTGTGCCGGAGCGAGCCCTCCCGGCCCGACGCCACCCATTGGGCCGAGGTGCTCGCAGAGGAGGACGGGGTCCTGTCTGATCTGGCCGTGACCGACGCCGGCCTGGTGGCCGTCTACACCCGGGATGTGGTCAGCCACGTCCAGATCCACGACTCCGAGACGGGGGAGCTGACCGGCCGGATCGACCTCCCCGGTCTGGGCGTGGCCGGCGTGACCAGCCCACCCGACGGGGCTCCGGAGGTCTGGGTCGGCTACACCGACTACCTCCACCCCCGAGTGGTGCTCCACCATGACCTGAGGTCGGGCCGGACCTCGACCTGGGGGCGCACGCCCGGGGCGGTTGAGATCGAAGCCAGAGCCGAGCAGATCTTCGTGGCTTCCCAGGATGGAACCCGGGTGCCCGCCTTCATCATCGATGGCCCGGAGGACGGGGATGGCCAAAGGCCGACCATTCTCTATGGCTACGGCGGCTTCAACGTGGCTCTGGTCCCTGAGTACTCGGCCCTGTTCTGCGCCTGGGTGGCCGCCGGAGGCGCGGTGGTGGTGGCCAACCTGAGGGGAGGCAGCGAGTACGGGGAAACCTGGCACCGCTCCGGCATGCGGGAGCACAAGCAGAACGGGTTCGATGACTTCCTTGCCGTGGCCGAGGAGCTGTTGGCCCGGGGCCTCACCGACTCCGCCCACCTGGGCATCTTCGGGGGGAGCAACGGCGGTCTCCTGGTCGGCGCCGCCCTCACCCAGCGACCCGAGCTGTTCCGGGCCGCGGTGTGCAGCGCCCCTCTGCTGGACATGATCCGCTACGAACAGTTCGGCTTGGGCCAGACGTGGAATGACGAGTACGGCACGGCCGCCGACCCGGTCGAGTTCGAATGGCTGGCCGCCTATTCCCCGTATCACCACGTCGAGGCGAGTGTGCCCTACCCGGCCGTGCTCTTCACCGTCTTCGACGGAGACACCCGAGTCGATCCGCTCCACGCCCGAAAGATGTGTGCCGCTCTACAGGCGGCCACCAGCTCCGATCCCGGGGAGAGACCGATCCTCATACGACGCGAGTCCGACGTCGGCCACGGCGCCAGGGCCGTGTCCAAGTCCATCGATCTCCAGTCCGACGAATTGGGCTTCCTGGCCTCCCAACTCGGCCTAGCCGTTCCCTAGGTTCTACGCCCGGCCGAAGGGAACCGATGCCGGGTCGACCAGGTCCCCTCCGTGCCGGCGGGCCCAGATGGCGTAGAGGGGATCCCCGAGGCCGTCGGGCGGCCGACAGGTTCGACTCATCGGCTCCTCCCAGGGACCGGATTGGCCGAAGTACTCCTCCACGATCCGCACCCGCTCGCGGTCGGTGGCGTACAGCCATCCCCGTATGGCCTTGGTGGGGAACAGGCGATTGGAGAAGGTGCACACGAAGACCCCCCGTGGGCGCAGGACCCGGAGGACCTCCGCAAAGACCTCGAGTGGAGCCGTGAGATAGTCGACCGAGACACAGCAGAGGACCGAGTCGAAGCTGGCATCGGGGAACGGCAGCTGCTGACGTTCGTTCAGGTCCTGTTGCAAGGTCGACGTTGCCATCCGGTTGGCGGCCAATTCCTGCCCGTTCATGCCCAGGGCACAGAGGCTCTTGGGACGCCGGGGCAGGTGCGACACCCATGAACTCATGAGATCCAGGACATCCCCGTCAGGGACACCCAACTCCTCATAGAGCGCGCCTACGGCGGCGATGGCCCCTTCATCTATGTGGGTTACGAACCGAGGTGCGGCGTAGAAGGTCCGATCCGCCTCGGGATCGGCGCGGTCGAAGAAACCCGCCGGGAAGTTCACGGAGTGGGGCGGGGCGTCGAGACAACCTCGGGCCGGGGCCCTCGGCTGGCCTGCCTGGACCTCGACCACCAGCGGACCGCAGCTCCGCTCACGACCGCTGCGGCCGCCAGCGTCTCATCAGTGGCGCTGGCGCCGCCCGTGCGGGGGAGGGAGGCCGCCCCCGAACTACCCGGCGGGGACCCGGGCTGACTGGCCGGAGCGGAGCCAGACGTTGGCGCCGCCCCGGCCGGCGCGGCCAGGACGGAGTCAGCGGGAGGTATGACACCGGGACCTTCCTTCGAGCACAGCCGCGCGGCGGCGGTGTCCCCGGCCGCCGGGAGGTCTGGCAGGGTGGGAAACGTGGGCCGATGGCTGGCCAGGGCGGACAGGTCGAGGAAGTCGGTCAGGTCGTTGGCGTTGGCGTCCCGGTAGGTCAGGGCGGGCAGGTTCCACTTGCGCTCGATCATGGCCAGGATCGAGGTGTGGTCATAGATGCTGTGGCTGACGTAGTCCGGCTTGGCGTAGGCGGAGATCACCACCGAGGGCACCCTGAACCCGTAGCGGGCGAAGCCGTCGTAGAGCGATTCGGTGGGCTCGACCACCGGCGGGATGTCATCGGGAGCCACGGCTGCGGGGGGCGGCACGTGGTCGTAGTAGCCGCCGTGCTCGTCCCAGACGATGACCAGAAGGGTGGTCGACCACTGAGGGGACGCACCGATGGCCCGGACCACCTGGGCCATCATGGCCTCGCCCTCCACGATGTTCTGGGGGTTCTCCTGAGACTGGGTGGAGAAGTTCTCGTCCAATAGAGCGACAGACGGGAGCCGGCCGGCGGCGGCGTCGGTCAAGAACTGGCTAAAGGGCTTGTGGTTGTTGGCCTCGGTGGCGGCGTCATTGGTGACGAACAGTTCCGGGGTGGCGCCGGTGGGATAGGAGTACACGTAATCGGTCCAGCTGATGCCGTGACGATCGAGCTGGTTGAAGATGGTGCCGGCCGGAGCCGGGGTGGTCAGCAGCGAGTCCTGTTCGGCGTTACCCGGGGAGGTGCCGATGTCATCCACCATCCCGGCCGCGGTGGCGGCTATGAGGAAGCGCCGGTTTGGGTCGGTCTGGCCCAGTACGGAACAGAACCACCGGTCCCCGATAGGGAAGGTCTTGGCCAGGCCGTAGGTGAACGGCAGGTCCTCCCCGGTCCAGTAGCCCATAGCCACGCCACCGACTATCTCGGTGGTGGCCGGGCTGATGAGGGTGCTGACGAAGCCGTCATTGCGGCCGCCGTTGTAAGCGTGATGGGAGGCGCTCCATTCCTGGCTCGGCCGAGCCGGGAGCTGGCAGGTAGTGGGCATCCTGAAGGCCTTCTGGATCCGGCCGTCTGGGTAGGGGTTGGTGGCGGTGGGCAGGCCGTCGGCGCCGATGGTGAAGCCGTCCCCCCGGGGCGTCTCGCCCGGCTCCCGTCCGAGCATGCCGAAGAAGTTGTCGTAGGAATGGTTCTCCATCATGAGGATGACGATCTGCTCGACACCGGCCATGGTGTCGGTCCCAGCCGGCAGGTTGGGGAAGGGGAGGCTGCCCGGTGCCCGGAGGGCCGTGGTTGTGGCCGCCTGGGCCGCTCTGCTGAAGGCACCCTGGACCAGCGGCTCGGTCAGCGTGGCCGCCACCGCTCCGGCCGTCCCGGCCAGGAGGGCCCGCCGGCTGAGGTTTCGACTGGTGGGCGGCGTAGGGGGCACCTCCTCATCCTGGCCTACCGGCTCGGGCCTCGGGGCGCGATCCCGTCCTCGGCGTTCAGCTCAGTACGGCGGCGCCGGGGCGGAACCGCACCGGGAAGTGCTTCGGCCCGGAGATGAAGTTGGAGGGGAGCCACTCCACCGGCCCGGCCGGCTCCAGGTCGACCAGGCGGGTCAACACTTCCCTCATGACCGACCGGATTTCCGCCCTTCCGATCCGGGCCCCGACGCAGAAATGGGGCCCGCCGCCGCCGAAGGCCACGTGGTCGTTGGGGCGCCGACGGATGTCAAGAGTGTCAGGGTCGGTGAAGGCGGCCTCGTCCCGGTTGGCCGAGCCGTAGTACATGACCACCTTGTCCCCGGCCGACACCTCGGTGTGGCCGATGGTCAGGTCGGTCGTGGCGGTGCGGCGCATATAGATCACCGGGCTCACCCAGCGCAGCAGCTCCTCGACGGCTGAGTCCAGAGTGCCGTGCAGCTCGGCGCGCAGCGCCTCCAACTGGGCCGGGTGCTCGAGGAGAGCGAGGGTGCCCGCCGCCACCAGGTTGCGGGTGGTGTCACCCCCGGCATCGACCAGGAGCAGGAAGAACAGGTTGAAGTCGATCTCGTCCAGAGGCCGCCCGTTAACCTCACCGTGGGCGAGGCGCGAGGCCAGGTGTTGGCTGGCGGCGCTTCTCCTCCCATACCTGGTGGGCGTAGTGGAACATGGAGGCCACGGCCTGGATGGCCGCACCGGGCGGTTGGCTCTCGGGGGCGGCGTGGATGGTCTCGGTCAGGCGGTAGAGATCGACCCCGTCGGAGCGGGGTATCCCGAGCATCTCGGCAATCACGTAGGAGGGCATGAGCCCGGCCACTTCCTCGACCAGATCGCACTCTCCCCGGGTGATGACTCCGTCGATGATGGAGGTGGCCAGAGCATCGATCCGGGGGATCAGCTCTTTGACCGCCCTGGGGAGGAAGTCCGGGATGACCAGGCGGCGGTAACCGGTATGGGCGGGCGGATCCATCATCAACATCATCCGGTGACCGCCCATGTCTATGCCGCTGTCATCGGGGATCATGATGGTGGGCTCGGAGGAGAAGCTGCCCGGGTCCCGGCCCACCCGGCGGACGTCCTCATGCCGGGTTACCGCCCAGAATCCCGGTCCGGATTCCTCCTCGTGCCAGTGGACGGGGTCGTTGGCCCTCAGCCAGCGGAACTGTTCGTGGGGCTGACCGTTGGCGAAAGAGGCGGGGGAGAGCAGGTCGATGACCGGAGGGGGCCACGAGCCTGGTTGTTGACGATCTCCCCGGCCTGAAGGCCAGGGATTCTCGGGTCGGCTCAGGCAGGACATGACACCCGGCCCTCGCTTCTCCTTCCTGCTTCAACGCCAACCGCCACCAACATCGGTGGTCTTACACCGGCTCCACAGGCGTTTAGGGTCTCCGTCCGTCCGGCGGCGACCAAGCCCTGCTCGGCTTCGAGCAGGCGCAACCCCTCGACGAGGAGATTGCGGGCGGCGTTGACATCCCGGTCATGGGACACACCGCCGTCAGAACAGGTCCAGTGACGGACCCCGAGTTGATCCTGGCCCGTGGGCCCAGTGAGAGATCCACAGGCCGAACAGGACCGGGTGGAGGCGAAGAACCTCGGCACGGCCACCACCCGTCGGCCATTCCTGGCGCCCATGTGGGCGAGGACGGACAGGAACTGTCCCAGGCCGGCATCGTGGATCGACTTGGCCAGCCGGGTCCGGGCCATGCCCGTCAAACGCAGGTCCTCCACGCAGATGACGTCGTGATCGGCCACGATGCGAGCGGCAGGTTGACGGGCGTGGTCGGCTCGGGCCTCTCGGACCTTGCGGTGGGCCACGGCCACGCGAACCCGAGCCTTGGCCCGGTTGGCCGAGCCCTTCTTCTTGCGGGCCAGGCTTCTCTGGGAGCGGGCAAAGGCCCGGGCCTTTGCCTTGAGGTACCGGGGATTCTGAATGACCTGGAGCGACTCGGTTTCCTTGGAGGACTCCGAGCTCAGGATGGTGGAGAACTGGGCCAGGCCGACGTCGATCCCACAGACCCGGCCAGTCGGGGTCAGGGCCTTCTCGGGCACCCTGACCACGAAACTCACGTAGTGGCGACCGTCGGCCTCCCGGATGACCGTCACACTCGAAGCCGGGCCGGGCAGGGGTCGGGACAGGACAAAGGGGACGGGGCCGATCCGGGGCAGGTGCAGTACGGCTCGGCGTTCGTGGATGGCCTCGATGTGGAATCGGGCGTTGGCAGTGAAGCGGGCAGAGCGTCGGTGATCCCGACGGGAGCGGAAGCGGGGATGGCCCACCCGTCGGCCTTTCCTCTTTCCGCTCAGAGAGGAGAAGAAGTTGGCATAGGCCCGATCCGCATCGGCCAGAGCCTGTTGGAGGGCCACCGAACTCACCTCGGCCACCCAGGCTCGCTCGGGTGTCTTCTTGGCCCCGGTGATGAGCTTCTTCGACAACTCGGTCGCAGTGGGGCCTTTCGTGCCCGCGGCACGGGCTTCTTCTCGGGCCCGGAGGAAGTCGTTGAAGACCACATCACAGGACCCGAAGGTGCGGCTCAGGTTCATGGTCTCCTCGATGCCCGGGTAGGCCCGGTACCGGTGCCGCAGGAGCCGATCTGCCATCTCATCATTATGAGGTGTGGCAGTGACAATCCGGGGCGATGGATGACGTCACCCCCGTCCGGCCTACGGCCGGAGCACTGCGGCGCAACCTTGGTAGCACCGGCCCCGGTCCCGGTCCCGGCTGTCGGCCGGTCCCCGCCAATCGGGCTACGGCTTGCCCATGCTGGAGGCGTGCCGGATGTCCAGCGAGTAGGGCGGTGCCAGGTCCACCCCATCGGGCTTGTCCAGATATCCGGGGGATGAGCCGGGCTGACCGGTGATCCCGTACTGCCACACGACCTGATCCGTACGCGGATCGATGACGATCACGCGCTGGTTGTAGTCATCGTTCAGGAGGAAGTCACCATTGGGCAGGGGCTCGGCCAGGGAGGGTTGGTTCAGCTGGGGCTGCCCCGCCAGAGGGGCGTACTGCCAGAGCAGCGCGCCGCTGGAGTTGAACGTCTCCAGGACGCCGGGGTTGCTGTAACTCACCGTCACGTAGGCCCCGGGGCTGACCTCGTTGGTGTCCGAGGGGTAGCTGACGCCTGGTGGGTGGATGGAGTTGTAAACGTGGCCGGTCAGGTCGATCTCGTCCACCCAGTCACCGTTGATCTCGGTCACCAGATAGTGACCATTGGCCATCGGGAACGCTCCGTTCGGACTTCCCCAATGAGCTGGCGGGTCGTGGTAACAGGCATTGGTCGAGGTGCCGATGATCGAGGCCGGAGCGTGGCTTCCTGGAGCTATCAGCAGTATGCGGCAGTTCTTGATGTCGGCGGTGATGATGTACCCGTCGGGCAGCATCATGGCGTCGTCTGGATTCCAGAGCTGGTTGGGCCCCATGCCCTCGGCTCCGGGTGTTCCGTACCTGTAGACGATCCTATGGGTGGCGACATCGACCACGCTGATAACGAAGTCATCCTCTTCGGTTACAACTATCTCCTTGCCGTCTGGAGTGAAGAAGGCATCGTCGGGGACGAGGAAGGTCTGCCCCGGAGCCAAGTCCCCGGTCCGGGGGAAGATCCAGGTGATCTCACCCTTTGGATTGACCACGATCAGACGGTTGTTTGACCGGTCGGCTATGAGCACCGGTCCCGGTAGCACTGAAGGGTCGGAGCCGGGGCGCAGCGCCGGCGCCGTCAGGGGTTGCTCGAAGGCGGCGGGGACGGTGGAGGAGGCCGAGGAGGACGACTTGGCGATCGGATGACCCGTCGGTCCAGTCGGGCGCGCCGCCGTTCCGCAGGCAGCGAGAAGGATCGCCAATAGCACCGACGCCGACATGCCCAGCTGTCGTCCGTGCCTCATGACCGCCCGCATCCTTGCCCTCCAACCTTACTCAATCATGAACGCGGCTCTGCCTAGTCATGAACCTACGGGCTCGGCGGACCTGGCTCGGCCGGAGGCTGATCCAGCGTACGTGCTCCCGTCATGAGTCCGTAAGGTCCCCTCCGTAGTCTGGCCGGATGCTTCTGGCGCCTGGTAGTTGACGTCCGTGAGAGGGCGCAGTGGTTTGATTGCCCTTTTGGTACTGGTGGCGGCCTGCTCGTCCACCCATTCCGGGTCCGTTCTACGGCGCCCAGTTACTCCGGCTAGTCCGACAGGCATAGTCGCCTTGTCTGAGCCCTACCAGCTGCCGGCACCACTGTCCCGGGCGGTAGCGGCCCCCGCAGGGGGAGCGATTCGCATCATGGGCGGGCTGACCGCAGCCCAGTCGACCGTGGCCGGAGTGTTCGACCTGGACCCCAAGTCGGGACGGCTCCGTCCGGTGGGCCAGTTGGCCGAGGGGGTGCATGACGCCGCCACCGTGGTCTTGAACGGCTCGACCCTGATCTTCGGGGGAGGATCCCCCAACACGGTTGGCACCGTCCAAAGCTTCGGCGCCGGTGGCGGCCAGGTCATCGGAAGCCTTCCCAAGCCTCGCTCCGACCTCTCCGCCGTGGTCCTGGGCGGCCGCGCCTACGTCCTGGGCGGCTATGACGGGAGCGTCGCGGATCCCAGCATTCTGGCCACGGAGGATGGGAAGTCGTTTCAGACCGCCGGCCAGCTGGTCCAGCCGGTCAGGTATGCCGCCGTTGTGGCCGCTGGGGGTGTTGTCTACGTCTTCGGCGGAGCCCTGGCCTCGGGTACGACCGAGACGACCTTGATCCAGGAGTTTGATCCTCGGACCGGTCGCTCCCGGATCGTGGGCCATCTGCCTGAGCAGTGGGCCCACGGGATGGCCGCCACTGTGGGAGGTCAGATCTACCTGCTCGGGGGCACCAGCGGCACTGCCACGCTCGCCTCCATCTGGCGCTACGCGCCTGGCGCCCCCAAGGTGACAGTCAGCCCCCAGTCCCTGCCATATCCGGTCTCCGACGCCTCGGTGGCCCAGCTCGGTCCGGCCACCTTCCTGGTGGGGGGCGAACAGTCAGGCAGTCCGGTCTCGGGCGTCATCTCGGTCCGCCCGGCGGGTGGGGCCGCCCAGGTCTCCTCCTCGGCTGCCCATGGTCCACCCTTCTCCGGGCGCCTGCTGATCGCCGATCGTGGAAACAACCGACTGATCCTGGTGAACACGGCCAAGACCATTCTCTGGACCTACCCGTCCGCCTCGGCGCCGGCGCCGGCCGGCGGCTTCTACTTCCCGGACGATGCCTTCTTCGCCCGCCGGGGGACCGAGATCATCTCGAACGAGGAGGACAATCACACCATCGTCCAGATCGCCTATCCGTCGGGCCGGATCCT
>Ga0307372_10014406_pt1 | contig 10120 bp, 10 predicted proteins | sample OX1MG_FD_202533 | JGI IMG/M metagenome (GOLD analysis project Ga0307372, IMG submission 202533) | Soil microbial communities from Risofladan, Vaasa, Finland - OX-1 | ecosystem: Environmental > Terrestrial > Soil > Coastal area > Acid sulfate soil | place: Finland: Risofladan, Vaasa | collected... | reverse complement strand
TGGTCAAGCTCAACCTAAACGGAACGGTGCAGATGATCACCCTCTCCAACGTCTGCACCCACATGCAGTGCGACGTGCACTGGGACATCAACCTCGAGCAGTTCCTCTGCCCCTGTCACGGCGGCCTCTACAGCATCGACGGCACCAACATCGGCGGGCCCCCTCCCTGGCCGCTGTTTCGCTATCAACACAAGCTGGTCGGGAACACCCTCTATGTGCGCAACGTGCTGACCGGGATCGGAGCGTAGCCCGGGTGGCCAGCCCCAGCCAGCTTCCCCGCAGCCCGTTGGTGGCCAAGCTGACCCGGCCCGTGGCGCGACCGCTGGCGGTTACCTACCGGTGGGTCGACGAGCGCTTGGGGGTCTCCGATTTGACCCACCAGCTGCTCTATGAGGCGGTGCCTCGGCGCGGGGCGTGGGCCTACTCGCTGGGGAGCGCCACGCTGATCATCATCGTGCTCCAGATCGTCACCGGAATGTTCTTGCTCTGGACCTATGTTCCGTCGACCACCGAGGCCTGGGGGAGTCTCAACTACATCGAGCACCACGACGAGTTCGCGGCGATCGTGCGCGGCATGCACCTGTGGGGTGCCTACGTGCTGCTGATCATCATCGGCCTGCACATGATTCGCACCTTTGTCAGCGGTTCCTACAAGAAGCCCCGCGAGCTCAATTGGATCGTCGGAGTCGTCCTCTTCCTCCTCGTCCTAGGTCTGGGGATCACCGGGGCCATGTTGCCCTGGGACCAGGCCGCCTACTGGACCGCCACCGTGGTCACCCACGTGGTCGACTACATCCCTCTCTTCGGCAACTGGATTCAGCAGATTCTCAGAGGGGGCCCGCAGATGGGTCCAGAGACGCTGACTCGGTTCTTCGCCATCCACATCTGGCTGCTGCCCGCGCTCCTGGTGCCCCTGGTCCTGCTCCACCTGGTCCTGCTCCGCCGCCACGGTGAGCACGGATCCTGGGTCAACTACGAGGGCGTCCAGACCGAGCCCGAGTCGGTTCGCGCCGAACGGATGGCAACGGCGGAGTATCCCTACCCCGCCCTGCCCAGCGACCCCGGCTACGCGGTCCCGGTCGACATCGACGACTTCTTCCCATCCCAGGTCTTTAAGGACGCCTTGGTCAGCTTCGGGTTGGTGCTCTTGATCTTCGTCATGGCCGTCGTCGTCGGGGCGCCTCTGGAGCGGGCCGCCAACCCGGCTGCCCTGAATTACGTGCCCACTCCAGAGTGGTTCTTTCTGCCCCTCGACCAGCTCCTAGTCCAGTTCCCCCAAGCCTGGATGATCCCGGTCGGGGTGTTTGTTCTGCCCGGGATCGGGACCACCCTGCTGATCTTGGTCCCATTTCTCGACCGCTCCCCGGAGCGGGAACCCTGGCGCCGCCCGGAGGTGATGGTCCCCGCCCTGTTCGCCGCTCTGTTCCTCGTCTTTGAGGCGCTCCTCGCCGTGAACCGGCTTTTCAACCTATGAGCCCGGCTCCCCTGGTGGCGGCAGCCTCCCCCCACCTCGTCCCGGTGCCGATCTCGACTGGAATGGCCACCGCCCTGGTGGCGGTGCTGATGCTCGCCCACATCCAGTTCGCCGCCTTTCAGCAGGGGGGCTACATCATCCTCGCCGTCACCGACTTCCTCGGCTGGAAGCGGAACGACGAGCGCCAGAACCGCTTCTCCAAGGCGTTGGTCACCGGCCTCGGGGTCACCTTCGCCTTCGGCTCGGCGCTGGCGATCTTCTCGGTCCTGATCCTCTTCCTCGGGCTCTGGAGCCAGTTCTTCGTCGAGCTGGTGCGGATCATGTTCTGGCCCTTCGTGGTGGAGGGGATCGCCTTCATAGGTGAGATCGTCTGCCTCTACCTGCTCTACAGCCAGTGGGATCGCCTGGCCGGGGTGCGCCCCCTCCGGGTGGGCCTGGAGCTGCTCCTCTTCGTCAACGCCTCGATCCAGATGCTGGCCATCGACGTGGTCGCCTCCTACATGCTCACGCCCCGGCCCTCCAACAGCCTGGCGCTCAACCTGCTCAACCCGACCGAGATTCCCCTTGAGATGCACCGGTTCGTCGGGAACATCGCCTTTGCGGGCGCGATCATCGCTTTGATCGGGGGGATCCGCATTTTGCTGGCCAAGGGTCCCCAGGCCCGTGCCTACGCCGACTGGATCGGCCACTACGGGCTCATCTACGCGATCGGTTTCACCCTGGCCCAGCCGTTGATCGGCTGGGAGTACGCCAAAGAGATCCAGCTCCACGCCTACGCTTCCTGGTACAGCATGATGCTGGGCGGCCTCAGCGTGGCCTTCCTCTTCCAGGTTTTCCTGCTGGGGGCGATCTTCACGGTGGGGATCTTTTACCTCTGGCGGCGGGTCAAACTGGGCGGGTTCCACTCCCCGGCCCTGGCCGTCTGCACGGCCGTGTCCTTCGCCTCCTGGCTCCTGATCGCCACCCCCTCATCGCTGGCCTGGAGCTATGAGGACGTGGTCGCCGCCAACGCCAACGTCCCCATCTGGCAGGGGGGACTCCTCATCCCCTGGGGCCAGATGATCCCCTTCAAGCTGGTCGCCCTGATCGCCTTCACCGGGGTAGCCATCGTGGCCGTGACCGTCTACCTCAAGCACGTCACCCAGGGGGAGCTGCGTTGGGGAGACGCCGGCCGCGCCCAAGGGGCGGCCCTGATCACCGTCGGCCTTGCCGTGAGCTTGATCATGGCCCTGATGGGCTACATCCGGGAGGACAGCCGGGCTCCCTTCCTGATCACCAACAAGGTGCTGATCAACCAGCAGCAGAACTTCACTCCGCCCTCGAGCACCGGGCCGGCGCTCAACGGCCCTTCCGGGGTGGGAATCGTGATGCCTTGGGATTTCCGGCCATGAGGCTGGTTTTGCGGCCGATCCGGCAGCCGGGAAGTGAGTTCGCCGCCATTACCGAGGAGCCGGTACCGCGCTCGCTCACCACCTATTTCGAGGTGCGCAGCTTCGCCTTTCCCGATCGCCCCACCCTGGACCGGCTGCCGGTCTCGGTCCGGCTGGCGGCGGTGGGCCACGAGCTCAAGAGCCGGCTGACCCTGATCGCCGATGTGCTGCGCCGGCTCGAGGCGCTGGAGTGGCAGGTGCGGCTGGTCGGTGACGATGTGGTGGTGACCTCCCCCACATCGGTCGAGGAGGGCTGGGCCACCCTGCGAGCCGAGGGCGTCTCGGACCATCTGCTCCCGATGCTCCAGCCCGGCAGCGACCTGCCTCCCCGCGGGCCCGTCCGCCGGACTCGCGCCGGGAGCTAGCGGTCCGCCTTCCCAGCTGGCCGGCTAGCCGAACTCGCCGATCGCCCGGGCGCCCTCGGTCGAGAACGGGTTGCCCACCAGCCAGTCGCCGGCGTTGCCCTCCTCGACAATCTGGACCTGGACTGAGGTCGGCGGGGCGCCGGGGGTGGTCACCCGGACCCGCGCCTCGACGTCGTTGGCGGCGATCACCTTAACGGACACGATCCTGAAGGTGGCGCGGCTGGCGTTGACCCCAGCGAAGAAGGGGTCGTACTGGGTCCGCTCCTCGGCGGTCTGGCTGAGCATGGTGTAGGCGTAGGCAACTGAGTGGGCCCGGACGTCGGCCAACCACTGATTCAGGGCCGCCCGGGCGGCGGGAGCCGGCCCCACACAGGCGGAGAGGAGCAAGCCGGAGAGGGCCAGGAGAGGGGCGACCACCCAGGCGCGCCGGGAAAGCAGTCGCCTACCCCGTGACAATCACGGTGCCCTGCATTCCCGGGTGGAGGGTGCAGTAGTAGTCATATGTGCCCGGGGTCAGGAACTGCACCGCCCAGCGATACCCCGATCCCTTGGTGGGGGAGTTGAGCAGCGCCTGGTCGATCCACCAAACGTTGTGCTGGTCGTACTGGTCGGTCCACACCCATTCCACTGTTGAGCCCACCGGAACCGTCAGCTGGGCTGGAGCAAACGCCCCCACCGTGTTGACGTTGTGGTAGATGATGATCCGGTACTCGGGGTTCTTGGGAGGGTGGGTGATGGCCTTGATCTTCAGGTTGGAGTCGGATTGGTTGACCTGATTGCCTGGAGGGAACTGGATGTGGGCGCCCCCCGGCGTTCCCGCATCGCCGAAGAAGCTGCAGCCGGCGAGCAGCAGAGCCAGCGTCACCGAGGCGGCCACTCCCCGACCAGCCCGACTGCACAGTCGGGCGGCCGTCCCCTGCCATCGACCCGCCAGCATCGGTTCAGGATAGCCGTCCCGGGCGGGCCTGGGCGCTCATAGTGAGTTCCCTGGGTGAGGAGAGAACCGGTCTCGAGCTGCCCCGGACGGCGCGTCAGCGGGCCCTGGCCACGGTCTCGGCTCTGGCCGAGAACTATCCAGCGGCCTGCGCCCTCGACCACGCCAACCCGCTCCAGCTCCTAGTGGCGACGATTCTCAGCGCCCAGACGACCGATGAACGGGTCAATCAGGTCACTCCGGCACTGTTTTCCAAATACACCGGCGCGGCGGAGTACGCCGCGGCCGACCCCGCCGAGCTCGAGGGACTCATCCACGCGACCGGGTTCTTCCGGGCCAAGGCCCGCTCGCTGATGGGCATGGGCCGGGTCCTGGTCCAGGAGTTTGGGGGAGAGGTCCCCGACAACATGGCGGGGCTCACCGCGCTGCCCGGGGTGGGTCGCAAGACCGCCAACGTGATCTTGGGGGTGGCATTCGGGAAGCCAGGGTTCCCGGTCGACACCCATGTGATTCGGCTCAGCAATCGGCTGCGGCTGGTCAAGACCCAGGACCCGGTCAAGATCGAGTCGGAGGTCTGCCGGATGGTCCCGGCCGGGGAGTGGACCGGACTCAGCCTGCGCCTGATCCTGCACGGTCGCCAGGTCTGCCTGGCGCGCCGTCCCCGCTGTGAAGCCTGCGCGCTCGAGACCTGGTGCCCGTCGTCCCTGCTCCGGGGCACTCCGGGCCCCACTGGTCCGGCTACCGGTCGCGGAACTCAGGCGCCCGGTGGTCGCGGAAGGCGGCCCACCCCTCCCGCGCGTCCTCGCTAGCCAGGGCATCGGCCTGGGCCGCCGATTCGACGTCGATCACCCCTTCGAGCGGGGCGCCCGACTGGGCCAGCTCCAGGGTGCGCTTGAGATTGCGCAGCACCGGCCGGGGCAGGGCCGCCAGCGCCGCCGCCCACTCCAGCGCCTCTCCTTGCAGAGCCGGGGCGGGGACGACCCGGTTGGCCAGGCCGATCTGGTAGGCCCGCTGGGCATCGATCGGCCGCCCCAACAGGAGCATCTCCTTGGCTGCGGCGGGGCCGACCAGCCGGGTCAGCATCCAGGTGGCTCCCCCGCCCGGATGGATTCCCAGCCGCACGAAGGGAGCCGCCAGGCGGGCATCGTCGGCGACGATGCGGAGGTCGCAGCACAGGGCCAGGTTGAGCCCCGCTCCAATGGCGGCGCCGTTGACGGCGGCGATGGTCGGCAGGCGCAGCTCGCGCAGGTCGAGGAAGGCGCGGTAGTAGTCGACCAGGACCTCCCGCTTGGCCGCCGGCGTCTTTGCCTCGGCGCCGAGCGCCCCCAGATCGGCCCCAGCACAGAAGGCGGACCCGTTTCCGGTCACGATGAGGGCCCGGGCCGAATCGGTTTCGGCCACACGGGCGACTTCCCGACGCAGCGCGAGCGCCAGCTGCTCAGTCAAGGCGTTGCGCTGCTGAGGCTGGTTGAGGGCGAGATGGACGACACCCGGGAGGGGGTGCGAGACCACGATCAGGTCGGCCGGCGGTTCGCCTCCCTTCGAACTCACGAGCCGGAGCATAGCGGCGCGCTCCGCGCCCAGGTCTGGATCCAAACCGGCCGTTGCTATACTCGAAAGTGGCTGGCGAGTTCACAGACCAGGCTGGCAGCGGGGTGGAAATTGAGCGAGCGCTCGGCTGCGCGGGCGGTGGTGCTGGCCGCCGGGAGGGGCACCCGAATGCGTTCCCGCCTGGCCAAGGTCTGGCATCCCGTGGGCGGGCTCCCCCTGGTCGAGCATGCCCTGCGCACCTGCGAGGCGGCGACCGCGGGACGGCCGATCGTGGTCGTCGCGGCCTTGGACGAGACGGCTCACGCCTCGCTCGGGCCGCGGGCCGACCTGGTCCTTCAGGAGAACCTCAACGGAACGGGTGGAGCCCTGGCGGCGGCGCGGTCCCAGTTGGCTGGGGAACGGGAGGTGCTGGTACTGCCTGCCGACATGCCGCTGCTCCGGCCGACCACCCTCCAGGCCCTGCTGGACGCGCTGGCGGCCTCGGGGGCTGGGGCGGCCGTGCTGACCACGACCCGGGCCGATGCCCGGGGCTACGGCCGGATCGTGCGCAACGCCGAAGGTCAGCTGAGTCAGGTAGTCGAAGATGCCGACGCCCCCTGGGACGGCACCCCGGCGGAGGTCAACCTGGGGGTGTACGCGTTCAGCCTGCCCGGACTGTGGCAGGCGCTGGCGGGCCTGAACTCTGAGAATGCCCAGGGGGAGCTCTACCTAAGCTGGGTTCCCCAGGCGGCTCCCGGCGGAGCCGTCACCGTCCCGGTCGCCGACCCGGACGAGGCCATCCAGGTGAACGACCGGGTGCAGCTGGCCGAGGCGGAACGGGCCCTCCAGCAGCGGACCCTGCGCCGACTGATGCTGGCGGGGGTCACCATCAGCGACCCCTACTCCACCTGGATCGACTGCGATGTGGAGGTCGGAGCCGACACCGTGATCTGGCCCGGGACGGTGATCCGGGGCAGGAGCCGAATCGGGTCCGAGTGCCTCGTCGGACCATTCGCCGAGCTCGACGACGTCGAGACCGGGAGTGGTTGCCGGATCGGTCGTTCCCACCTCAGCGGCTGTAAGCTGGCTGATGGAGTGGATGTCGGACCGTTCAACCGGGTGCGTCCGCAGTCGGAGATGGGGCCGAACTCCCACCTAGGCACCTTCACCGAGGTGGTGCGCAGCCGCATTGGTGAAGGCAGCCAGATCCCGCACCTCAGCTACGTCGGGGACGCCGAGATCGGCCGGGACGTGAACTACGGAGCGGGCAGCATCACCGCCAACTGGGACGGCCTCGCCAAACACCGCACCCAGATCGCCGACCGGGCCCGGCTCGGCAGCGGCACGATCCTGGTCGCACCGGTGGCGGTGGGCGAGGGCGCCTACACCGGCGCCGGCTCGGTAATCACGGGCGACGTGCCGGCGGGGTCGCTGGCGCTCTCGCGGGTCCGCCAGCGGAACGTAATCGGCTGGGTCGCCCGCCGCCGCGGGAAGAGGTCAGACCAGGCAGAGGGGCCGGGGTGAACGGATCCGAGGGGCCCCTCATGCTGCTCTGCGGGACCTCGATCCCCGATCTCGGTCGTCGAATCTCAGAGGAGGTTGGCGTGCCCCTGGCCCCGATGGAGGTGACCCGTTTCGCGGATGGCGAGTTCGACGTGAAGATCGGCGAATCGGTGCGCGGCCACGATGTCTTTCTGATCCAGTCGACCTGCCCCCCCGTCAATGACAACTACATGGAGCTATTCGTGATCCTGGACGCGCTCCGGCGGGCGAGCGCCGCCCGGATCAATGCCGTGCTGCCCTACTACGGCTACGCCCGCAAGGAGAAGAAGACCCAGGCTCGGGATCCGATATCGGCCAAGCTGATGGCCAACTTCCTGCAGGTAGCGGGGGCGGAGCGGATGATCGTCCTTGACCTCCACGCCGAGGCGATCCAGGGATTCTTCGACATTCCGGTAGATGCCCTGACCGCGAGCAAGATCCTGGCCGCCCACGTGCGCGCCCGGCACGGCCGGCAGCCGCTGGTGGTGGTCTCCCCCGACGTGGGCGGAACGGCCCGAGCTAGGGCGATCGCCCGCCGGCTGGACTCGCCCCTGGCCATCATCGACAAGCGCCGCCCCCGGGACGACGACATCGAGATCCTCAACGTGATTGGAGAGGTGGACGGCAGCCGCTGTGTTCTGGTTGACGATCTGATCTCAACCGCCGCCACCCTGGCCGGCGCCGCCAACGCTCTGATCAGCAAGGGAGCAACCTCGGTCGATGTCCTGGCCACCCACGGGGTACTCAGCGATGGAGCACTGGCCCGATTGGAGGCGGCGCCGGTGGACGAGGTAGTCGTCACCGACAGCATTCCGCTCGAGCAGGCGATCGCCGACAGTCCCAAGGTCACCCAGGTCTCGGTCGCCCCGCTGATCGCCGAGGCGATCGTCCGCGTGCACGAGGGGCGGAGCGTCTCGGCCCTGTTTCGGTGAGTAGGGCCGCCTGCTAGACTCGTTCGGAAGATGAGCTCTGGCTCACCCGCCGACCAATCGAACCTGGCGCTGGGCCGGTCCCCCTGGGGGAGGATGGGAGAGCCACTGACTGGGGATGGCCCAGCCGGGAGCCGGTGAGCCGAGGCAGGACGGAGCGGCCGTCCCGACCCGAATCCCCGTGAACGGCTGGCTGATCGCAGTTCTGGTGGTGGCGCTGGTGCTGGCCGGGCTGTCGGCCACCGCTGAGACGTCGCTGACCTCGGTCAGCCGCATCTGGTTGCGTGCTCGCCGGGCTGAGGGCGACCCTCGGGCGGCCCAGGTCGAGCGCCTGCACCGCAATCCGGGTGGGTACCTGGGAACCATTCTGGTGACCAACACTCTGGCCCTGATGCTGGCCTCGTCATCGGCGACCCTACTGGCGGAGCAGCACCTGGGCGCGGGGGCGGCCATCTGGTCGGCGGTCGCGCTGGCGATTCTGGTACTTCTTTTCTGCGAGATAGGCCCCAAGACCTACGCGCTTCAGCACAGCGAGGCGATGGCTCGGCGGGTAGCCGGACCGGTCGCCCTGGCGACCCGCTTGCTGGGACCGGTGGTGTTTGTCCTGGCTGCCATGTCCGCGGTCTTCTTTCGGGTCCTGCCCGGAGAGGGAGGCCGGCGCAACCCCTTCCTTACTGAGGAGGAGCTCAAGGAGCTGGTTCTGGCCAGCCAGCAGGAGGGGGTGGTGGAGGAGGAGGAGCGGGAGATGATTCACGGAGTGCTGGAGATGACCGACAAGCCGGTCCGCGAGGTGATGGTTCCCAGGGTGCAGATGGTTGCCCTGCCGGCCGACTCGTCCGTGGCCGGCGCGATCGCGGAGATCCGCGAGCATGGGCACAGCCGGATTCCGGTCTACGAGGAGACCGTCGACAACATCACTGGAGTCATCTATGCCAAGGACCTGCTGGGGAGCTCGGAGCGTTCCCGACCAGACGCGCCGCCGCTGGGGACGCTCGCCCGACCCCCCACCTTCGTGCCTGAGGCCAAGCGACTCGGAGAGCTGCTCCAGGAGATGCAGCGGGCCAAGATCCACCTGGCGGTGGTGGTCGACGAGTACGGCGGCACCGCCGGGCTGGTCACCATCGAGGACCTGCTCGAGGAGATCGTGGGGCCGATCCGTGACGAATACGACGTGGCGGAGCAGGAGGAGGTCCAGCTGACCGGCCCCCAGGAGGCTCTGGTGAGTGCCTCGGTCAGCCTCGACGACGTCAACGAGCTGCTCCATCTTCGACTCGAGGGCGAGGATTTCGACTCCGTCGGAGGGCTCGTCTATGCCCATCTGGGGCGGATCCCCTCGGTCGGCGACACGGTCGACGCCGGAAACGGGATCACCATCACAGTTGAGGCGATCGACCGGCGCGCGATCCGGACGGTCCGACTCACCTCGGTGCGGCCGTTTCCGGTCGACCCCGAGGAGTCAGGGACGGCCGAGAGGGCGGCCGGTGCCCCGACCGAGGCGCTGCCCCCAACCTCTTCGTAGGCGGTGGCCGAACTGGTTCGCGACGAGGGGATCGTCCTCCGGCGCCGGGCTTTCGCCGAGGCTGACCGGATCCTGGTCGTCTTCACCAAGGAGCATGGCAAGCTGAGCGTCCTGGCCCGAGGGGCGCGCCGGCCCCGGGCGCGGAACGCCGCCGGACTTGACCTGCTCACCCGGTCCGAGCTCCTACTGGTGCCCGGCCGAAACTTGGCCGTGGTAGCTCAGGCGCGGGCGACAGGGCTTCCCTGGCCGGGGGCCGACATCGTTCGCACGGCCTGCGGGGGAGTGCTGGCGGAGCTGGTCGATGCCACCCTCGAGGAGGGCCACCCCGACCCCGAGCTGTACCAGCTGGTCTCGGGAGCCCGCGAGCGGATGGCTGACCCCGCCCGCGATGCTCGGC
>Ga0307372_10014404_pt1 | contig 10121 bp, 8 predicted proteins | sample OX1MG_FD_202533 | JGI IMG/M metagenome (GOLD analysis project Ga0307372, IMG submission 202533) | Soil microbial communities from Risofladan, Vaasa, Finland - OX-1 | ecosystem: Environmental > Terrestrial > Soil > Coastal area > Acid sulfate soil | place: Finland: Risofladan, Vaasa | collected... | reverse complement strand
CGGGCCCAAGAGCCGGAGGAACCAGGGAGGAGGCCCCTTGTACTGGTAGCCGGGGTCCCCGACGTAGTAGCGGACGAAGCGCCAGCCGGTGCTGGCCAGCTTCAGCAACACCGGCGGAATCAAGAGAGCTCCGATGAAAATGTGAGCACTGAGGAGGGACCTGACTCTCAGAACGGTGATCCCCTCGGCGGCCAGGAGAAACAAAAGGAGCGCCGCCGTCGTGGCCGTCAGGCGGGCATTCCGCTCCACACCATCCCGCCCTGGGATCTGACGCCGCTGTGAGGTCGATAGTCCCATCGCCAACCAGCGTAGAGTTACATCCTTAAGGTCCGATGAAGACGGTTTCTTCATGCCACCGTCAGGCGAGGCCTTTACCTTCTATTCCATGATGGCCATCCATCGGCCTCCCCCGGCCCCCTCCGAAACCGGGCCAGACCTCTTGCCACCGCTTCGCCGGCGCCGCCACCGGCTCCGGCGGCTCTTGGCCGTTGCCTTAGCAGTGTTTCTGATGGTGGCGGCCATCTCGTTCGTCAGTTCGATCTATGGAAAGCCCGGGTCTCTGGGCGCCCGAGCGGCCGAATGGGTCCGTGATCACGGGGGCTCCCAGTTAGTGGCGAGAGCCGAGAACCTCTGGTACTCCCATCACCAGCCCCCGGTCGGCGGCAGGCCCAAGGCCGGGCTCATCCCCAAGGCATCCTCAGCAGCTGCTCCCCGACCTTCGGTAAAGGCACCGGCCCACCTGCCGGTGCCGGACGCCATAGTCCCGATTGCCTCCCCACCGCTGCCCGGGGAAGGCCTGTGGCACCCGGCCGGTCGGGTGGTGGACGGAGTACCCACGATGTACCAGGCCTTCCTACGACCCGATCCGGTTCATACCAGTCTGGTGGCCGGGGTGGCCTGGATGGATACCAAGCTGCTTAAGGCCTCGCTCTATTCGGGCAGCTATATACCCGGTGGCGGACCCTGGGCGTTAACGGCACCGATCGGCACCGGGGCAGCCGCAACGGTCACGGCCGCCTTCAACTCCGGTTTCCGCCTGAAGGACTCCCAAGGCGGTTACTACACCCAGGGTCGCATGGTTGCCCCCCTGCGCGACGGGGCCGCCTCAGCCGTCATCTACCGAAACGGCCGCATCACCGTCGGCCAGTGGGGAAGGGACGTGTCGATGACCTCGGACGTGGTGGCCGTGCGCCAGAACCTCAGCCTCATCGTCGATGGGGGTGCCCCGGTAGCCGGTCTCTCCTACAGCGCGGCCTGGGGCGGCACCATCGGCAATCGGATCTACGTATGGCGCTCCGGACTGGGGGTCACGGCCGATGGAGCACTGGTCTATGTCGGAGGTCCCGGGCTCGACGTTCCCTCGCTGGCCGGCCTGCTGGTCCGGGCCGGAGCGATCCGGGCCATGGAGCTTGACATCAACACCGACTGGGTCAACTTCACCGCCTACACCGCGACCGGGCCCATAGCCGCCGCCGCCCCCAACAACGGGACCGAGTTGCTGTCCGGCATGTCGGGCGGAACGGGGCGATACTTCCAGCCTTATTGGAACCGTGACTTCTTCACCATGTCAGTGGCGTCGCCCACCACGCCCAGCACCTCCACGACCGGGACGTCCTGAACGACCCCGGGTCCGGTCCTGGCTGGGCCTGGTCGGACTCCTGGCGGTGGTGGCGGGCTGCGCCGCGCCGGCGGACCTTGGCCGTGCCTCCGAACCGCCGAGCTCTCGGCCCACTCTGACGACCGACCCGTCCCCATCCACTTCTACCGGCCCACCCCGCGTCTCCCGGAGTCAGGTGGAGCTGAACGAGCCGGTGCCCGGGTCGACCTCGCGGCTGATCCCGGTCTACCTCTTCTACCCGACTCCGGCTCCGCCGGCCACCAACCAGCCCATGCCCCTGGTCGTCTTCTCCCCGGGCTATGACATTGACCCGCTGATATACACCCCGCTACTGGACGCCTGGGCCCGGGCCGGATACGTGGTGGCGGAACCCGAGTACCCGTACACCTCCCCCGGCGCGCCCGGTGGCCTGGACGAGGCCGACATCCTGAACCACCCCAGGGATCTGGCCTTCGTGATCGACCGCCTCACCGCGGCGGGGCTCTCCCTGCTTCCAGCCGGGCTGAGCCTGATCGGGTCGGGGGACGTGGCCGTAGCCGGACAGTCCGACGGCGGTGACGTGGCTCTGGCCCTCACGGCCAGTCCGTGCTGTCGGTTCTTCTCACCGCGCGCTGCCTTGATCCTGTCCGGGGCCGAGTTGGCCAGCTTCGGATCCGACTACTTCAGGGGGGGGTCCGTTCCGCTACTGGTGGTTCAGGGAACGGCCGACGTCATCAACCCACCGGAGTGCAGTACCCAGCTTTATAACCAGGATCCCGGTACCAGGTACTACCTGAGCCTGGAAGGGTCGGATCATCTCGGTCCCTACACCCAGATCAGTCCCGCCGCCTCGGCCGTAGCCGCCGTGACCATCGACTTTCTGGATCGCTTTCTGCGCGGTGATGTCTCGGCCCTGGCCGCCGCCGCGGTCCCAGGGTCGGGAACCACCCTGGTGACCGGCGGTGCCGTCGCTCAAGCCCCGGGAGGCTGTCCGGGGGCGCCGGAGCCTTGACCCGGAGGCGGAGGGTACCCGGGTCCGGGTGTGTCGCAGCCCAAGGTGGGCGTCACGGGTGGGTGGGCCAGCTCGGGCGCCGGGGGTAGACCGAACAGGACCGTGGGTACGGCGTTGGCCATGGCCAGGTCCCCGGCGGCGTCGGGATGGAGATGGTCTCCCGAGTCGAACTCCGGATATAACGCATCCGGCTGGCAGGCCCCGTTGTAGACGTCAGCCACCGCGGCGGCCATGTCGATCACCCCGTCGAAGAGACCGGACCCAAGTATCCACTGATCAAGCTGGACCAGGGCGGCCTGCTCAGCTGGGGTCCAAAGCTCGTCACCGGTCCGCCGCGCCAGCAGGGTGGCGACAAACACCCGCTTCCCGGCCGCATGCAGGGTCGAGGCCAGCTGCGTGAAGCCGGCGATCAGCTGGGAGACAGGGGCGCCGAACCACAAGTCGTTGGTGCCCAGCAGGACGACGACATCGGAGACCCCGGCCAAGTCGATGACGTCGGGCGTCAGCCGAGTCAGACCAGTAAGCCCGCCGCCCTTGGTCTCATCGTCCCGGGGCTCGGCGGTCAGCGTGTTGGCGGTGATGGCCTCGTTTACCACCGCTACCCGCTCGGCCGGCGGCAGGAGGTCGATACGCTGCTGGAGCAGGTCCGGCCAGCGAGCCGAACTGTTGTAGCCATCACTGATGGAATCGCCCAGGATAACGACGCCGGGACCATTCAGGCTGAGGACATCGACAGCATCGACCAGGCGAGACCAAGGACTGGAGTACGGCAGGGCTCGGGCCGAAACGGCGCTGGTCAGGTCTCCCGCCCCGTTGCCGGCGAAGTAAGAGACCAGCGGAAACACGCAGCAGGGGTGGACCGTCATCAGATCGGGACCTCGAACGAAGACGCTGACGGCCAGGGCCTGACCGGCGGTCACCGGCATCGTCAGGGGGTCGGAGTACGCCTCCTGCCCGATTGGGACGGTCACCCCCGGCTGCCCACCGAACAACAGAGCTTCCGGCGGACCGGCCAGAGAGCCGCTGGGTCCGGCTGGAGCCACGGTGGCACTACCCAGTATCAGAGGTCTATTCCCGAAGAGGTTGGAGAGCCTCACCCGGAGAGCAGTTCCACCCGCCGCCACGGTGGCCACCTGACGGACGGTCGTGTCCACGGCCTCCCCGTATCCCCAGGCCATGGCCGAACCCCAGGCCGTACGCCACTGAGGGACAGGCGCCGCCGTAGTGGGGGGCTCGGTAGCGCCAGCGGTGCTGGAGGGGCTGGTGGCACCGTGTCGGGGGCGCAGGCTGGGCTGACCACAGGCCGTCAGGCCCGCCCCGGCCGCCATCACAACTAGGAGGGAAGTGACCACCAGATTTCGTCCCCGGCCCGGACGGGACCGAGAGCGGCCCCCCATCAGTCTCCAGATGGTCCCGAAGCAACCACTGATATCCCCGGCCGAACGCCACGAACGATGGAAGCCTCGGCCAGCACTGGAGAACAGCTGACCTCAACCAGGCCCGCCTCCTCCAGCAGGCGGACCCAGCGGTCCGGCGGCAGGGGCATCTCCTGCACCCGAAGCATGAAGCGCACGCCGTTCTTGGCGATCCGCCACCAGCCACCGGGCCCCTTCCTGGCCAGCGCCACGACCTTGTCGGCGATGATGCGACGGTCCTGGTGGGTGGCACCCCGACCGAACATCATGTCCCCCACCAGTACGACGCCACCAGGCTTGAGCCATCCGGCCGCAGAGCGGATCAGCGCCCTCTTGTCCGGGTCGCGCAGGTGATGCAGGGCGTAGTTGGAGATCACGGCGTCGAGGCTGGCGTCCGGGAACCGGATGAGCTCAGCCGAGGCCGTCACGACGGTGAGGTTATCCAGTTCTGACTCCTCGGCCAGAACCTTCACGGCTCGGGTCATGGCCGGGCTGACGTCGACGGCAGTGACGGTCGTTCCCTGCAGAGCCAAGGGTAGAGCCAGGGTTCCTGTTCCGCACCCTATGTCCAGGACGTGTGCTCCTGGACCACGGGGCGTCTGACGCAGAATCTCATCCACTACGGGCTGCACTGAGATTCCCCCGTGATGGCCCCAGGAGGAGGCCCGGCGGCTCCAGACCGACCGCTGGACGGCGGCCGCACCCCGGCTCAGCAGCGAGCGCCCGGAATGATCAGGAGATGTCGCGAGAGCCGATCCCGGATTCATCGGATGGCCGCCAGCGACCGAACCAGTCTCCTCGACAACGTTCTCACCAACTGGATCCGAGGGCACACCTTCCCACCATGACCGCCCAGGCTTACGGGAGCATTACGACCGATAAGTACCCCACGACGCGCCTACGGTGATAATGGTGGAGGGCCTGAAGGTGGACGAAATGCAGCCATCCGACGCGGCGGAAGCGGCCGCCATCCACCAGAAGGTGCTGGGAGCGGAGTTCATAACCCGGGCCGGCCCTCGCTTCTTGCGCCGCTACTACCTGGCCTGGCTACGCAGCGAGGGAGGTCTGGCCCTGACGGCGCGGGCGGATGGCACCTTGGCCGGCGCCCTGCTGGGCTCGGTCAAGCCGGCCCGCCACTACCGAAGCATCCTGCGACAGGACGGGTGGCGGCTGGCTGCCCTTATGCTCGGCCGCGGCCTGACCCATCCCGGTTTCGGCGCCGAGCTGTTCATCACTCGAAGCCTGCGCTACAGCCGGGCACTGGTTCGAGTGACCCGGGCCCGGCTGTCAGCCCGCCGAGGGGCTGGCGACGACACGGTTCCAGCCGCCCCCGGTTCCAACCCGGGCGGGGTCGGGGAGGTGACCCATGTCCTGGTTGACCCGGCCTATCAAGGCCGAGGGGTGGCCAGGGCCCTTCTTAGCGCGGCCGAGGAACGGGGGCGCCAAGCCGGGCTTGATCGCCTGGTCCTGGTCACGACCGCCGAACTGGCTGGCAGCGGCCTTTACGACCGCCTGGGCTGGGTTCAAAAGGGCGAACTGACCAGCCGTAGCGGTGAGGAATTCTGGCGTTACGAACGCATCCTCGGCTCCGACGACGGATGAGGAGGGCCGTGGGAGCGGCTCAACCCGTCTGAGGGTGGGTAGGGGTTGAACCGTTGGCCAGGAGTAGATCGAAGCCGTCCGGAGTATTGAGCTGGTCGGGACCGGTGCCGGCCAGTCCGGTCTGACCGTACTGCCAGACGATGCGGTCGTTGGTCGGATCGATGAGCAGGACGCGATGTCGGTAGTCATCATTGACTCCGATCAGTCCGTTCGGCAGGCGCTCGGCCAGACTGGGGTGATCCAGCATGCCCTCCCCGCTGGTGACGTGGTAGCTCCACAGGATGTCGCCCTCCCGATCGAACTCGTAGATGCCGCCGGGAGCCGAATAGTCGGCGATCAGGTAGAGGTCGGGACCCAACTGCTGGGGGTCGGACGGGTAGCCGATGGGCAGCTGGAGCGTCCACACCAGGTTCCCTGTCCGCGTGTATTCGGAGACCCAGGAGCCGTGGATCTCCGATATGAGAAAGTCTCCATTGGCCAGCGGGGTATCACCGTTCGGGTACCCCAGACTGGCTGGTGGGTTGTGCACGCAGTTGCCAGTCGTACCGATCTGCCCGGCTGGGGTCCCAGAGGGATCTATGAAGAGGATCCGACAGTTGAGGGCGTCGGCCACCGTGATCGTCCCGTCCTTGAGCAGGTAGGCGTCATCGGGCTGATCCAGGTACCCAGCCGCAGAGCCGGGCGCCCGCGGATGCCCGTAACTCCACAGGATGCGGCCCGACGGGTAGGCGATCTGGACAATGGTGTGATTGTCCTCCTCGTTCGAGACGATCTCGGTCCCCCGGCGGGCGAAGAAGGCATCGTCGGGAAAGTAAAAGCCGCCGGCCGGCGCCGGCGCCGAGGCCGACGGGTAGGTCCAGAGAATGGCCTTGGCCGTGTTCACCAGGATCAGCCGGTTGTTGCCACGATCGGCTATCAGCAGCCGCCCGGAGAAGGGGGGACCGCGGGTGACCGTGGACGAGACCTGGGCGGCACCACCCGCCGGGCGGACCGAGATGACGCCAGAGACGGGAGTGCCTGACTGTTCCCCACCAACCAGATACGTGGCCGGACCGAGCTGGGCCACCGAGGCGTCAGAAACCGGATAGGGAAGGGATTGGGGGATGGCTGTCGCCCTGGCTGCGCCCGGCTGGTAGCGCCAGATCGAGGTGAGCGTGGCCGTGCCACTGACCCCGCCCAGCAGGTAGATCTGACCGCCCACCGCGGCGGCCATACCGTGGGCCCACGGCTCGGGCAGATGGCCGAGGATCCGGGACCGAGAGGTCCGGGGATCGAACTCCTGGATCAAGGTGGTCTCGGTGGTACTGGCGCCCATGGCCCCGCCGAAGATGTAGACGACCCCGGCGGCGGCCACCACGGCGGGATAACGAACGGGCTGGACCAGCTGACCGACGGTCCGGAACGACCTTCCGTCCGTGGTGGTGAGGATGCTGGGATCGCCAGTGGTTCCGTCGTAGCCGCCTAGAACGTAGGCCCGGCCATCCAGGACCACGGCAGAAAGATCGGAGCGTGGCTTGGGGAGGGTGCCTATGAGCTGGCCGCCTCCGGCACCGAAGGTCTGAACGGTCGCCACCGTGTTCGGGGATCCTCCACCGAAGACAAGAGCGGAGCTGTTCAGCGCCACGGCGGCGGCGTCGTGGACTCCGACGGCCAATTGGCCGACCGAGCTCAGTTGGCCGGTCTTCGGATTCAGATCGAACACTCCGGCCACGGTCGACTGGGAGCCCGTCAGGCCGCCCATGATGCGCACGGCGCCGCCCGCGGGTACGGCCACTGCTCGGGACAGCGCCGCAGGTAGCCGGTAGGGCTCCGCCAGGGCGACTATGCCGGTCGGGCTAGCCGGAGCAACCGGGCGCTTGGGGATGGATACGGGATGGGAGGAGGAGCAAGCCGCCACCAGCACCAGAAACGCCAGCCAACCTCTCCGCCCGCTCACGGACGTCGACTACCAGGAGCCGGGAGCATTGCCGCCGAGGATAGCGAGGGGACCTTACGGACTCATGACAGGAACCCGGAAGAGGGCTCCTTCATGCTCGCGTAAGGTTCGGAATAAAGGATGCGGGCGGTCATGGTGCGAAGGCAAGGGCGGGTAAGGTCGGTTGCTCTCCTCATGGCTCTCCTTCTGGGCGCCTGTGGAACCGCATCCCAGTCGGCCGCCAAAAAAGGCCATGGAGTTGTGCGGCCCACCTCCCCCCCCACCTCCTCCCCCACCCCGGCCGCCTTCACCCAGGCCCTGAGCGCGCCGTCGTTGCATCCAGGATCGGATCCCTCCGTGCTTCCCGGGCCGGTCCTGATAGCCGACCGTTCGAACAACCGGCTGATCGTGGTCAATCCGCAGGGTCAGATCACCTGGATCTTTCCCCGGCCGGGAGATCTCACCCCCGGTCAGACCTTCCTCGTCCCTGACGATGCCTTCTTCACGCCTGACGGTAAGGAGATCGTGGTCACCGAGGAGGACGACTTCGTCATCAGCGTCATCGATGTCGCCACCCATAGGATCGTCTACCGGTACGGAACACCCGGAACCGAGGGCATGGGGCCGAACCAACTCTGGAACCCCGACGACGCCATGATGCTCCCCGACGGCTACATCATCACGGCCGACATCAAGAACTGCCGGATTCTTCTCATCGGCCCCGGCAGCCACGCTCCAGCCAGAGTCATCGGTACCTCGACCAATGACTGCTACCACGCCCCGCCGGCCCACTGGGGCAGCCCGAACGGAGCCTTCCCCATGACCAACGGTCACTACCTGGTGACCGAGATCAACGGTGACTGGGTCGACGAGATCGATCTGAGTGGACGGGTCTACAACACCATCCACCCGCCCGGGGTCAGCTACCCATCGGACACCAATGAGGTGAGCCCCGGTGTCTATGTCACCGTCAGCTACAGCGATCCAGGAGTTCTGGAGACATTCAATTCCAGCGGGCGGGTTCTTTGGCAGTATGCCCCCTTGGCCGGAGCGCCCGAGTTGAACCAACCCTCACTGGCCGAACCTCTGCCCAATGGGGATTTCCTGCTCAACGATGACTACAACCATCGTGTGATCGTCATAGACCCACAGACGGACCAGGTGGTGTGGCAGTACGGAATCACCGGCCAGCCCGGCTCCTCTCCCGGTTATCTGAACAAGCGGGACGGGGTGGACCTGGTCCCGCCCTATTCACTGGACATCCGGCATCGCTCCAGCATGGGCCAGCCGTAGCGACTCGGCGCCGCCGGCCACGGGCGGCAACCTTGACCCACACCGGGCCGGGTGCTACCAACCAGACTCGTGGCTACCCCTCCGGTCATCGACCTGCTCTCCTCTGCCTCCTTCGCCCAGGGCCAGCCCCATGAGCAGTTCAAGTGGCTGAGGGACAACGACCCCGTCCACTGGCACGATGAACCCGCCGGTCCGGGATTCTGGGCCGTGACCCGTCACGAGGACGTCCGCCGGGTGGGCCGGGACCCGGCCAGCTTCTCCTCCGAACCCACCATCATGATCCCCGATGACAGCGGCATGGACATGGGCGGCCATCGGATGATGCTGATGATGGACCCGCCCACCCACACCGGCTACCGCCGCCTGGTCATCCCCGACTTCCTCCCCCGGGCAGTCAAGGAACTCATCCCCAGGATCAACGCTCTGGCCGCGGTCATCATCGACGGGGTCATCACCCAAGGCGAATGTGACCTGGTCGAGGAAGTGGCCGGGCTGATGCCCTCCTACGTCATAGCCGAGATGCTCGGAATACCCCGATCCGACGGAGTCGATCTCTACCGCTTGACCGAGACCATCCACGCTGCCCCCGAGAGCCAGCCACCTGGAGCCGCCATTCAGGCGGTGGCGGGCATGTTCAACTACGCCCACCAGGTGTGGGAGGAGAAGCGCAGCCGACCCACGGATGATCTGGCCTCGCGTCTCGCCCACGGCCAGGTTGAGGGGCGGCCCCTGGACGAGATCGACTTCAACCTCTTCTTCCTGCTTCTGGTCGACGCCGGGGGCGACACCACCCGGAACCTGGTGGCGGCGGGCACCCTTGCCCTCCTCGAACATCCGGCTCAATTGGAGGCGTTGCGCTCCGACCTGGACAGTTCGCTGGACTCAGCCGTAGAGGAGTTGCTGCGCTGGGTCAGCCCGGTGATCTACATGCGCCGGACCGCCACCCGCGATCTGAACATCGGCAAAACCGAGGTGGCGGAAGGGGACAAGGTCGTCATGTATTACGGGTCGGCCAACCGGGACGCCGCCGCCTTCAGCGAACCGGACACCATCGACATCCATCGCCGTCCCAACGACCACGTGGCCTTCGGGGGCGGCGGACCCCATTTCTGCCTCGGGGCCCGGATAGCAAGGGCGGAAATCCGCTCGGTCATGAAGGAGATCCTGGTCCGCCTGGTCGATTTGGAGCCGGCCGGTCCGGTGGAGTGGCTCCCCTCCAACTTCATCTCCGGGCCTAAGCACTTCCCGGTGCGTTTCCGCCCAGGGGCACCGGCGCTCGACTGAGGG
>Ga0307372_10014399_pt1 | contig 10124 bp, 7 predicted proteins | sample OX1MG_FD_202533 | JGI IMG/M metagenome (GOLD analysis project Ga0307372, IMG submission 202533) | Soil microbial communities from Risofladan, Vaasa, Finland - OX-1 | ecosystem: Environmental > Terrestrial > Soil > Coastal area > Acid sulfate soil | place: Finland: Risofladan, Vaasa | collected... | reverse complement strand
AACCGTTAATTTTGTTCGTGGTAAGTTATGACGGAGCGAATTTCAAATTCGCGAACGCCGTTCGGCGTTTGCACCGTTACCTCATCACCAACCTTTTTGCCCATCAGGCTGTGGCCGATGGGAGACGTGGTGGAGATCCAGCCCTTGCTCACATCGGATTCCTCACTGGTGACCAGCCTGTAATGGATCTCGGTATCCCGATCAACATCATACAGAACAACCTGTGAGCCAAAGGCAATCCGGTCCTTCGGAATATTGTTAACGTTGACCAGAGAGAGGTCTGCAATGCGCTTCTTCAGCTGAGCGAGCCGCGCACCCACATAGTCCTGGCGTTGTTTGGCCATGATGTATTCGGCGTTTTCGCTCAGATCACCATGCGCCCGAGCCCGCTTTAATTCCTCGGGTAACTCGTGATTCAACTCGTGTTCCAGAGCTTGAATCTCTTGTTGCAGCTTTTGAACGATTGGTGAAGGCATCTAGTTTACGTCCTGTACTTCATTGCTTATGAGTCATTATAAAGAAAAACAGATTCCAAACGCAATAGAAAGGACGAAGTGTGCTTTTCAGCGCCCTGGCGGCCTGGAGCCCAGCCTAAATGATAGACATATAAGATGTTACTAATCATAAGGCAGCGGGGTTTGTGGTTCTCCCGCGTTGACTTCAGAGGGACCGTATGTTAGTTTCAAGAAAGGATATCGTTCTATCGAGGGCCCATCTCCATGGCTTTCAATAAAGCCAAAGCACTCCAGGAAGCTCACAAGTATGTGACGCAGGGGAATACTTCACGGGCGATCAAGCACTATCAATGGATTGCTGAGAAAGATCCCAGCGATCTTACCCTGCTCAATGTTCTTGGGGATCTTTACGCTCAGGACAACAACCTCCCCGAAGCGGTGAAGTATTTTTACAAATTGGCGGACGCTTTCAGTAAAGAAGGTTACAAAGTCAAAGCGATCGCCATTTATAAGAAGATCTCGAAAATTGACCGGAACACGGTGGAGCCTTCGCTCAAGCTGGCCGAACTCAACTTGGCCCTGGGGCTTGCCCGTGAGGCTCGCGAGCAATACAAGAATGCCTTCGAATTCTTCGAAAGAACCAGCCAGAAGGAGAAGGCTCTGGGAATTCTGCGAGAACTCTGCCATCTGGATTCCACTAGTTACGGCATGCGCTTGAAGCTCGCTCAGTACGCTGAGCGTGCCGGGGAAAGCGGGGAAGCTGCGGATGCTTATCTGGAAACGGCAGTCCTTGCCCATCAGCACGGAGACAATCCGACTGCTGAAGGCGCATTGCGGAAGGCCGAAGAACTGGCTCCCGAAAATCCCAAGGTCCATCTTTACCGTGCCCGGCAAGCTCTTGCAAATCAGAGGCCTGAAGAAGTTAAAGCCATCCTGGACTCCGTCCCCCAACTTCAGAGCGATCCCCAGGCCCAACGGTTATTGCTGGAATCCTATCTGGCTGCGCGTAACCTGGATGCCGCACGCGGCTTGCTGCTGGATGTCTTTCAGGCAGATCCATCGGATTTTTCGCTCGTTGCCGACTTTGCGGCGCAGTGTATCGAAAAACAGCAATATGATATGGCTCTGGAAGCCCTCACTGCGACAGCCCCAGACCTGATTGCACGACGTGAAACCGGCCCGATGATGGAGATCCTCCGCAAACTGTGGAAATCCTGCCCGGAGCGAATCGACACACTCGAGCTGGCTTATCGGGTGGCAGAGAAAACTGCTGATGAGGCCACGATTCCGGAGATTCTTGAGGCCCTGGGGAACGCGCACGTTCAGTCAGACCAGCTTGAAAAGGCGGAACTGGCCTACGCCCGGCTGGTTGCGCGCGAGCCCGAAAATGAAACCTATAAAGAGCTGCTTAAACAGATCCTTGAAAAACAGGGCAAGGAATACGTGCCGCTTGGCCAAACTCCGTTCATAAACTCCGACGTCGGTTTTGAGGTGGGTTCTGAGCCCCTGCGCGGCGGTGCGACCGCTGGTCCTGTCGTGGATCCAGAGCAGGCGGCAATCGTTAAGGGAGCGATCACGAACAGTGATTTCTTTGTCCGGGACGGCCTGACCGAAAAGGGCGTGCGGGAACTTGAAAAGATCCTGCGGGTCTACCCAGAGCAGATGGATATTCATAAGCAGATTCTTGAAGTCTGCCGGGAAAAACTTTCCGGGCGTGCGGCCCAGGCGGCGGAGGCCCTGGCTGGGATCTATTCCGGGTTGGGTGACAGCGGAGCCGCCAAGCGCTATCACGAGGAAGCCCTGGAACTGGCTCAAGCCGCTGCCAACCCAGAGATGGCTCCTTTCCTGCTTTCGGAGGCCGTACGGCCCGCCGGTGTGCCCGAACGGCTTCCGGCCGCGGCAGAGATCGATCTCTCGCAACCGGGTGATGTCCAGGGAGTTCCGGAAGAGGAAGCTCAGCTTCCTCCCCCGCAGGAATTTCTTTTGGAATTCGGGGCATCGCAAGGATCTGAGCACACCACCAATGACCCTGCCACGTCCGAGGGAGCACCTCTTGGGGAGCAGGCTTCATCCAGCCCGGAGCAACCGCAGCCGGCGCCGGAGGATGTATCGGCCTTCAATCATGAGGAAAGCCGGGATGAAATCGAGTTCTATCTTCATCATGGCTTTTACGACGAGGCCTATAAAGCTGTCGCGGAACTTGAAAGGAAGTATCCCGAGGAAGGCCGGGTGGCTGAATTTCGCCGGCGTGTCGACCAATCGAGCCAGGAATCAAATCAACCTGAAAGATTCCAGCCTGCGCCCGGGACACCCGCAGAAGAAACGGACAAGCCGGAATGGGAGCTGCCAACCTCATTTTCCGAGACGGCCGAAGCCGGCGGCTCGGCGCATGAAAACCTGTTGCCTGCCGAATCTGCCGTTGCCTCTGGCCGGGAGGATACTGCCGAACATCTGGCGGGCGAGTTGGCTTCAACGATGGAGGGCCTTCACGATCCGGCCACGGCCCCTGCCGCTGCCTCCGCGGACCCAGGACAGGAGGCTCCTCCGCAATCTGCTGAAGACGCATCGGTCGATCTGGGCTCTCTGCTCGACGAACTCGATAGCAGCAGCGAGTCTATAGATCAAACCCCGGACAACGACCAAACGCATTATAATCTTGGTGTGGCGTTTCGAGAGATGGGTCTGCTCGACGAGGCCATTGGAGAATTCCAGAAGGTTGTCAAGGGCGGGGGCTCAGCGCGCTTAGGTCCGAATTTCCTGCAGTGCTGCACCCTGCTTGCTTCCTGCTTCATGGATAAGGGAATGCCAGCCATCGCGGTCAAGTGGTATTTGCGCGCGCTTGAAGCGCCTGACCTCGATAACGAAGGAATACTTGCCGTTCATTACGATCTGGGCATCGCCTTTGAAAAAACAGGAAACACCACGGCTGCGCTGGAAAGATTTACTGAGGTTTACAGTCAGAACATCGATTATCGGGACGTCGCAGAAAAAATCCGCCTTCTCCGGCAGAGTGCCCACTAAGCGGCCTGCTGGGTGGGTATCGTTGTGACAACCCAGACGAAACCCGCGGCCGGCAAGGGCGCCACTGAAGCCCGTTCGCAAGAGCCACGCATGAACCGTTGGTTAGCCATCCTGTATGTCGTGATCTGTTTTGAAATGGGTGCCTTCCTGTTTCTGTTTCCCTGGATTCCACCCTGGAGCCACAACTTTTTTGTGGGACACTATCCGGGTTTCTCCGCCCTCGCCCGAAACTATTATGTTCGCGGAGGCATCTCCGGCCTGGGCTTAATTGACGTTTACCTGGCGTTTCATGAGGGTTGGCGCCTGCGCCGGTCGATTGGATGGGTCCACGAGCACCCTGCGCGCTGAGATGGGGCCCCGAGCCGTCTGATTTTTTCTGATGCCTGCAAGCTTGGGTTTCCCTGCTTCGGGGAACCCAACCTTGAGCCGAATCCTTCATCCATGCCACTTCAGGTTCAACTTTGCTATATTACCGACCGGCGCGGGCTTGCTCCCGTGCCGCTGATTCCACATCTCCAGGCTGCTGTGCGAGCCCGAGTGGACCTGATTCAACTGCGGGAGAAAGATCTTGCGACCCGCGAACTGGCCGAACTGGCCGGAGCCGCCGTCGGGATTTCCCGGGGATCGGCAACGCGAATCGTAGTCAATGACCGGCTGGACATCGCAATGGCCGTGGGCGCAGATGGGATCCATTTGGGCGGGCAGTCGGCGCCGCCTGAAGCTGTCCGCCGGCAAGTCGGAACGGGTTTCGTTGTAGGAGCTTCCTGCCACTCGCTGGATGAAGCGCTCCAGGCGGAAGCAGGCGGCGCTGACTATCTTCTGCTGGGACCGATTTTCGACACGCCTTCCAAACGCCGTTACGGGCCGCCTCTCGGCCTGGACAAATTGTCAGAAGTTGCAAAGCGGACTTCGATTCCTGTCCTGGCGCTGGGCGGCATCACGGTTGAAAGAGTCAGAACGTGCCTCGAATCCGGTGCAACGGGGCTAGCGGGAATCCGGCTGTTTCAAGATTGCCCTTCGGTGGAAGACCGGATCAATGAGCTGCGCGCGCAGTTCCTTTGATCAATCCAGAATCGAAGAGTTTGCTGGAAAAGGCCGGCTGTTGCCGCCCTGCGGATGCCGAAATGTTTCGTTTACCATGAGCCGCCCCCAGCGTTGTTTTCGGCAACGGTCATGGCCTCAGGCACGGCTTTCGGCGCGCACCTGCAGTTCCGCACGGGCGACATCGCGCTTGACGAAGGCCAGAATTCCCACGAACAACAAAATCCCAGCCGCCACATAAACCAGCGCGGCGAGCGAGATGGCCAGGCTCAGGCTGGATTTTTCCGCGATATAGCCAATCATCACCGGAGCCAGCCCGCCGCCCGCAAGCCATCCCACCATGTTCATAAAACCTGCGGCGGTTCCACGAGCCTCCGGCGTGATGACGTCAAAGACGGAGGCGAAAATGTTGGAGTCGTAAAACCCTTTGAACAACCCCCAGGCGGTGAGAGCGAACAAGACCCACACGACCGATTGGGTTTGTCCACACAGAACCACAAACGGCGCCCCGCAAAGGACCGCAACCGCCTGAACCAACATGCGCCCGCCGGGTGTCCGCTTGCGCAGGACGTCGGCAAACCATCCGCCCAAAGGCGCACCCACCATGCTGGCCAGTTGGACAAAGATCGTGGCGGACAGTCCGGCCATGGCCAGACTCATGTGAAATTTGTCGTAGAGGAATTTCGGCATCCAGGAGAGCAGAACCATCGCCACGAAGTTGGCGCACATGAAAGCGCCCATCAGCGTCAGGACCGTGGGCGTACCCCAGACGATCTTGATGAATTCGCGCATGGGCAGCCGGCTGCGAAGGTGCGCCCCGGCGCCTGCCCCCATATCTTCGAAGTCGGCCGCCCCGCGCTGCGGCTCGCGAAGCCATCGAACCAGAAAGAATCCCAGCAGCATTCCGAGGCTCCCAAAGCACACGAACGACCATCGCCAGCCGTAGTGCTCCCCGATCAGGCCGGCAAAGAACCCTCCCGCAATCGTGCCGATGTAAACACTGGTCTGGTGCGTTCCCATCGCCCGCGAGCGCGTGGCCTTGCCGTGATAGTCGCTGATCATCGACATGGAAGCCGGGAAGTAAAAAGTTTCGCCCAGGCCCTCAGCCGCCATAAAGGAAAACAACTGGCGAAAACTTCCCGCCAGCGCGGTGGCGACGGCGATGGTGCTCCAGACGTAAAGCCCTCCCAGGATGGCGGTCTTGCGCCGAATGCGGTCGACGATGTTGCCCGCAAAAGGCGCCGCCAGTCCGTAAACCCAGGCGAAGGCGGACCCCAGCAGTCCCAGTTGCAAGGGCGTCAGGTGCATCTCCTTTTGAAGAAGGGGAAAGAGGGAGAAGACGGCTTCGCGGTCGGCATAATTAAAAAAAGAGATGCACCAGAGCATCCCGACCACGTGCCACTTGTATTGGCGAAGGTTCATGAGGTAGCTAATAAAGCAGCTTGGCTTTGGGTTCGGCGGCGAGCTGCCCCAGCGGTTCCAGAAACTGGCGGGCGCCCGCAGCCATCAAGCGCAGGTCCGTGCTGGCCTGAAAGAAGAGAAATCCCTGCTTCCTGTATTGCTTGATTTGTTCAGGGTCGCTCACCGGAGCGCCGAGAATTTTATGGTGCTTCTGTGCCGCCTTCACAATCTTTGCAATCGCTTCCTGAAGCTGCGGAGGGTCCTGGCGGCCGCGAAATCCCAGCGAGAATGAAAGATCACTGGTGCCGATGAAGAGAACATCCAAGCCTTCGGTCGAGGCGATGGCATCAATGTTTTCGACCGCTTTAACCTCTTCGATGTTGGCAATCACCATCACATTCCTGTCGGCGAAGTCATAATAGTTCTCCACCGGCCACCGGAACGTGGCGAGTCCCGCACCGGAGCCACGGCCGCCGAGCGGCGGGTACTTGCATGCCGCGACGGCCTGGCGCGCCAGTTCGGGCGTGCTGGTGAAGGGGAAAATCACTCCCAGCACTCCTGAATCCAGCACCCGCTTGGCTGTCCACAGTTCGTTGACCGGAACGCGGGCAAAGGGCACGGCCTTCTGCCCTCGGGTCGCCAGCACCATATTGCGCATCGTCTCGAGCGTGGTCGGGCTGTGCTCCATCTCGATCCATAAAAAATCAAAACCGAGACTTGCAGCCTGGGCTGCAACCTCCACGCTGGGAACCGTGATGGTTAATCCGACGACCGGTTTCCCTTCGCGAAGCAATTTCTTGACGGGGTTTTCCCACGACGGTTCAAAGCTTGCTGTTGACATATCGGGAGCATCCTCCGCAGCGATGATACGCAGCAACTGTATGACTGACGGGAGCCATTATAAGGGCAAACGCTGCCCATGAGGAAAAACTTTTTGGAGAGTCAAAGGACTTGACGGAAGGTGATCGAAACAGAAGGCCCGTGCATCAGGCAGGCTGCGGCCGTTCACGGCCCGGGACGCCTCCGGAAGGCTGAGGCTTCAGCACTTCCGTTGTTTCCTCTTCACCCGGCTCGGTCGGAGGTGCGGGGCGGACCAGTTCAGGGAGCGTTTTCCCTGCAATCAGCAGATTCACTTCGCTGGCGTCGAGGACTTCACGGACAAGGAGCGCCTCAGCAATGCGGATCAGCACGTCGCGATTGGTGCTCAGAATATCCTTGGCCCGCTGATAGCCCGTAGTGACGAACTTCCGTACTTCCTGGTCGATTTTGATCGCTGTATCTTCGCTGAAGTCACGCTGGGTGGCCAAGTCCCTTCCCAGGAAGATTTCCTGCTGGTTCTTGCCGAAGGAGAGCGGGCCCAGGTCGGACATGCCAAACTCGCACACCATCCGGCGGGCAATGCCGGTCGCCTGCTCAATGTCATTCCCGGCGCCGGTCGTAATGTGATTGAGGAAGATTTCTTCCGCTACCCGCCCGCCCATCATGATGGCAAGCTGGGCTTCCAGAAAGTCACGCGTATAAGTGTGTTTGTCATCCAAAGGCAACTGCATGGTCACGCCAAGCGCCATGCCGCGCGGGATGATCGTGACTTTGTGGAGCGGGTCCGCGCAGGGAAGCAAAGAGGCGACGAGGGCGTGGCCGGCTTCGTGATAGGCCGTGTTGCGCTTTTCCTCATCGGAGAGGATCATCGACCGCCGCTCCGGCCCCATCAGGACCTTGTCTTTGGCCGTGTCAAGATCCAGCATGCTCACCTGTTTGCGGTTCTGGCGCGCCGCCAGCAACGCTCCTTCGTTCACCAGGTTGGCGAGGTCTGCACCGGAAAAGCCCGGGGTTCCACGCGCCAGCACCGCCAGGTTGACGTCCTCGGACAGAGGAATCTTCTTGGTGTGGACCTTCAGGATGGCTTCGCGACCCTTGACGTCCGGACGTGGAACCACGACGCGCCGGTCAAAACGGCCGGGGCGGAGCAACGCCGGATCCAGAACGTCGGGCCGGTTGGTGGCTGCGATCAAAATCACGCCTTCATTCGATTCAAAGCCATCCATCTCAACCAGCAACTGATTCAGGGTTTGTTCGCGTTCGTCATGGCCGCCGCCCAGGCCGGCACCGCGATGGCGGCCGACGGCATCAATCTCGTCGATAAAAATAATGCACGGAGCGTTTTTCTTGCCCTGCTCAAAAAGATCCCGGACGCGTGACGCGCCCACGCCGACAAACATCTCCACAAAATCAGATCCGGAGATCGAAAAGAACGGCACATTGGCCTCTCCGGCAATAGCGCGAGCCAGCAGGGTTTTTCCGGTTCCGGGAGGACCCACCAGAAGAACACCCTTGGGGATGCGCCCACCCAGTTTCTGGAACTTCTGCGGTTCCCGCAGGAAATCAATGATTTCCTTCAGTTCTTCCTTGGCCTCATGCACGCCGGCAACGTCTTTGAAGGTGATTTTCTTGTGCTGGGTTGACAAGAGGCGGGCGCGGCTCTTCCCAAACGACAGGGCCTTGTTGCCGCCACTCTGCATTTGCCGCATGAAGAAAATCCAGAGGCCTATCAGCAGGATCAGCGGAAGCCCGTTGGCGAGCCAGGCCACCCAGGAATTGCTGGATTCACTCTTAACGGTGACCCTGACGTCCTTGCTCAGAAGGTCCTTATACAGGTCAGGATAATTGGAGGGTATGGTAGTCTTGAACTTCGCGTTGTCCTTCTTGAGGACGCCGGTAACGTCAGTCCCGGAAATGGTTACTTCTTGAACATTCCCGCCGTCCACCTGGTTGATGAACTGCGTAAAGGTATAATTGCCTACTTGCTCGCCGGTGCTCGATCGCACGACGGCCCAGATGAGAAGTGCGGTGACGACCATCACCACCCAGAAAATTATGTTTTTGACCGCCGAGTTCACGATGTTACCTCCCGCCCCTGTCCCGGGAAGAGTTGTATTTTCCCGCCCCTTGTGTAAATTAGATGCACGAAGCGACTTCCTCGATCCAGCCCAAGCCCCTGAATGACCCGTGTACTTCCGTACCCTTGATACAAGCCACTTCCGTGAAATGCGCTATTCCAGACGAGTTTCCTGGACTAACAGCACTTTGCTCTCGGTTTTTTCAGCGGCAGACCATTCAGCTGCCGGGAAACCCCGGACGCACACAATCCCCTTTTCGCTATCCAGCACCGGCCAGAGCGCTCGTTCTACAAGGGGAATTTGGTGCCGACGGAAGAGCTCCTTTACTTTGACGGATTTCTGAGCGCCCGAAGGGCAGTATCGGTCCCCTTGGCGCCAGTTCCGAAAGACCATACTTGCCGGCAATTTCAGCGGACTCAGTTTCGGCCACTCCACAATATTATATCCCCTTTCAGCCTCATCCGGTCCAACAATTTTGAAGGTAACTCTTCGCCCAATCTCACTTACGGAAAGGGTGCAAGGAATTTCAACACCGTAGACGAATTCCGGCGGCTTCTCGTTACCCGTTTCCGGGCCAATCATCAGCCAATCGAATTCCGTTCGCGCCACCAGTCCTCGTGGCAACTGCAGCTTTTTGCCGCTTTGTGACTCCAGGGCCAGGCGATAGAGGGCTTCGATGTGGCGGTGGGTGGCGCCGCCCGGACTGTGTCCCGCCCCGGAAAGCATCTGGCGCAGAGTCCGGCGTGCGAGGGCCGGCGGCATGGCGCCCAGCACGCGCCGTGAAATCTTTTCGGCACCGCCTTCGCGCAATCGCCAGGCCGCGGCGCGTTCCCGTGCCTGCTGATCGAGATACGCTTCATCCTCGCGGGCCCGGCCGGCCAGTTCGCTCAGCAGCCTTTTGAGTTCCGGGTTGTACTCTTTTTCGAGCCTGGGGAGCAGTTCCATCCGCACTTTATTTCGACGGAAACGAGGGTCAAGGTTGGTCGAATCCACCCGGAATTGAAGGTTTCGCTTCGCCACCTCCGCCTCAATCTCGGCGCGATGGAGATTCAGGAATGGGCGGACCACGTTGTTTTGAAGCCGGGGGTGGATTCCCCCGAGACCACGGGTTCCCGTCCCGCGCAGGATGTGCAGCAGGACCGTCTCAGCCTGATCATCCAGCGTATGGGCGGTCGCAACCGTATCGACCTTCCCCTGGCGGACGAGTCCCAGGAAGAACCGGTAACGGAGTTCGCGCGCCGTGGCTTCCAGATTTCGACGCCGCTTGCGCGCTTCCTCCGCCACCCGCGCTTCACCGCGAAAAAACGGA
>Ga0307372_10014397_pt1 | contig 10125 bp, 8 predicted proteins | sample OX1MG_FD_202533 | JGI IMG/M metagenome (GOLD analysis project Ga0307372, IMG submission 202533) | Soil microbial communities from Risofladan, Vaasa, Finland - OX-1 | ecosystem: Environmental > Terrestrial > Soil > Coastal area > Acid sulfate soil | place: Finland: Risofladan, Vaasa | collected... | reverse complement strand
AGTTGTACGTATTCCAGCGCACGCCTTCCTCGATCGACATCCGCGAGGACTGGCCGACCGATCCCAACTGGGCGCGGAAACTCAAACCGGGTTGGCAAGCCGCCAGGCGCGCGCGTGCGCGGATGGAACCGCAGCTCAGCGACGAGCAGAAGGCGCGGCAAGCGGCGATGTCCCGCGAAGAAAAGATTCGCCGGCAAGAGAACGCGAACATCGATGCGATGATGAGGATCCACAAACGTATCGATGAGACCGTGAGGAACAAGGAAACCGCCGAGGCGCTCAAGCCGTGGTACATGCTGATGTGCAAGCGTCCGTGCTTCCACAACGACTATCTACCGACCTTCAACCGGCCCAACGTCCATCTGATCGACACGCGGGGCAAGGGAATCACCGAAATCTCGGAGAAGGGTCCGGTGTTCGAGGGCAAACAGTACGAGCTGGATCTGCTCATCTACGCGACTGGCTTCGAGGTGCAAAAGACCGGCATCTATAATCAGATCAAGGGAGAAAATGGCCGCGATCTGAACGACAAATACAGCGAAGGAATCCGTACTCTTCTCGGAATACATTCGCAGGGCTACCCGAACCTCTTCATCATGGGCGGCTATCAAGCCTCATTCCAGTTCAACCTGACGGACATGCTGCAAGCGCAAGGCGATCACATCGCGGAGTGCATCGCCTACGCGCGCGGCCACGGCTATCAGTCTCTCAACGTCATTGCGCAGGCGGAAGAGTGGTGGGTTCAAGAGGTCATCAAGCATCGGGGAAAGACGACCCGCAACCAGGATTGCACTCCCGGCTACTACAACTTTGAGGGCGAGTCCCAGCGCCGCCAGGACGGCAACTATAATGGGGGCTTCACTCAATACTGCAACCACCTGAACGAAGTCAGCGCAAAGATGGAGGAGCATTTCGTCTTCGCGAAAAAATAGGCGACCATCGGGAGCTGGGTATCGTTTTCGGAATCTGGATCCTTCCGGATTTAACAGGACGCGCGGAGAGCGATTCCAATAAGGCGCGATCCTTCGCGAATGCCTCCGACCGTCGGAAAATTCCCGCTCAACTCATTTGAACGCGATTCATTCGTAGGCCGGGATCGGCAACTCGGCGAGGCGCGTGTGACATAGTTCGCAACTGCTGATCGTGCGGGCGCGGGCCGCGGGGTCGAGCGTCTCGTCGATCCAGCGGCGGAATGTCTGGTAGTTGCGCAACACCTTGGCCGGTTCGGTTGCGGCGCCACCGAGATCGTAATGAGGCGAATCGATTTCGGCCGCGAATGGGCACGCATGGAAGCGGCCTTTGGTGGTCAGCACGGGAAAGCATCGCACGCATCCTGATCCCATCCCGTGGTAGGTCGCCTCGCGGTCGCGATCATAGGTGCGGGCCGTTCCCGCTCCAGCGTGAAACAATACTTTGTAGCCTTTGAAGATCCGCCCCGGATTGGCTGCGCTCCAGCGCTCCAACTTTTCTTTGGCGTGGGCTGGCAGCGGATCCGCGTCGCGGCCGTGATAGATCGAATAATTGAGCACCGCTTCGGTTCGCGGATCGCTCTCGAGTATCTCGATCAGGCGGCCGGCCTTGATGCCGTTGGAGAAGACTGTGGCGAGTCCCGTGAAGCCGCGCGAACGGACGTAGCGGATAGCGTCGATGATCGCGCCCGCGTGAAGAGTCGGTTCGCCGCCGTAAAACTTGAGATTGCCGTCGGCGGCGAGCGTCATGACGGCCTGGTCGAGCACCTGATGCGAATAGGGCTCGTACCATCCGCCCGGCGAGCCGCCAATCGTGCACCAGGCGCAAGTGCGGTTGCAGAAATTACCTTCGTACAGGTGCAACTCGCGAAGCTGCCGATCGGCCGCCGAGTAGTGCTCGACTGGTTCGTGAAAAAGAATCGGACCCAGGTGAGGCTCGCGCGCGGAGTCGTTCAGTCCCCAGTCATAAACGTTGTAGAGGATTTCGTAGCCCTCGATCGACGCGGGATCCACGGCAAGATGGCGCGCAATGAAGGCGAGTACTCCGCGCCGGTACTCATCGGCGGTGCCTTCCTTTCCGGCGAAATCCTCCGCATACATTTTGAAGATGCGCGAGACGTAGATTCGGCGTTGCGCATCATCGATACGGCAATTCCATTCGTTTTTGAGGAATTGTTCGGTGGCGGATTGCAGCGTGTCGTTCAGGCCCGAGGGTTCGAAGGCGGCGGCGCGCATCGGAGGACATCCGTTGCTGCCGCAGTTGATCGCGAAGTGAATGCGCGGCTCAGAGAAGCGTCCGCGCAAAATTTCATGCTCGATATCGTCAAGGCTGACGGCGCGGCCGCCGGCGAGATGGCGGCGGCGCTGAAAGAAGGCGCCGTCGCGCGTTTTCCAGACTGAAGTTATGGGATACTCGGCGACGATCGCGTGCAGGGTGAATGCATTGTACGCGTTGAGCCAATAGGCGAGCCGATCGTCATCGGTTCCAAAGGCATCCGGAGTGGATTCGGGACTGTTCGCAGCGAACTCAGCGACAATCAGATCGAGCTGTTCGCGGCATTCGCCGAGGCGTTGGTAATCGACTTTCCCGTCGGCAGTTACGATCTGCGTGAGCAGGCCGGTCCAATTGCGATAATCCATGATTGAAGTGGATCCAGCATAAACGCTATTAGGGCTTTACGGCAACACAACTTGCGCGCGCCACTGTGCATCTGCGTCTTTGCGAAACCGCCCCGTCCCGGCGAGACGAAGACCCGTCTCATACCGGCGCTCGGCGCCCAGGGCGCGGCGAAGCTGGCGCACGCCTTTTTCCAGGATACATGGGCATTGCTGCGAAAGATCGCGGATGCCACGCTGATTCTCGCGGTCACCGACCGCGATCCGGCTTTTGATGCCGCGGTCGAAGCCGAGGTCTGGCTGCAAGGCGACGGCGACTTGGGAGACCGGATGGAGCGCGCGCTGCGCCGCGCGCTCGAGCGTTCCAACGCGGCTATTGTCGTAGGCAGCGATTCGCCGGGATTGCCGCTCCGGATTTTCGAACAGGCTCGCCAAGCGCTGCTGCGTGCCGATGCGATTCTTGGTCCGAGCGAGGATGGCGGCTTCTACCTGATTGGTCTGACGCGCTGTCCTGACGGGCTGCTTGCGGGACTGCGCTGGAGTCAGAGCGATACGTGCGAGCGAACGCTCGAGCGACTGCGCTCGCGCGGCTTGAGGGTTCAGATGCTCGAGCGCTGGTTCGACGTCGATGAACCGGCGGATCTCGAACGCCTGGGGAAAATGATTGCGCGAGGCGAGGTTTCAGTTCCTGCGACGAGCGCGGCCCTTCGGGAAATTCGATCGAAACGAGCAAGACGCATCAGCGTCGTCATGCCAGTGCTCAACGAGGAAGCGCGAATCGGCCGAAGCCTGGAGGAGTTGGGGAGCCTCGACGGAATCGGCGAAGTGATCGTCGTCGATGGAGGCAGCACCGATCGCACGGTTGCGATTGCGCGATCATTCGCGGGCGTGAACGTGATCGAGAGCGGCCGTGGGCGCGCGCGCCAGATGAATGCGGGAGCGGCAGTCGCGAGCGGCGACGAGCTTCTTTTTCTTCATGCCGACGTATCGCTGCCGGCGGACGCCGCGGCGCTCGTCGAACGCGCGCTTGATCGGCCCGGTGCGATCGCGGGCGCATTCAAGACGTGGACGGTATCGGATACGCGTGTCACCCGGCTTGGGTTCCTGTTGCATCTCGCCGATCTGCGCTCGCGATACACATCGCTGCCTTATGGCGATCAGGCCATCTTCGTGAATGCGGCGGTGTTCAGGGAACTCGGCGGTTATCCCGATCAGCCGCTGATGGAGGATCTTGAGTTCAGCCGCCGCTTGAAACGACGCGGCAGGATCGTTCGGGTGCCGGCGAATGTGATCGTGTCAGGACGGCGATTCCTGGAGCGCCCGATTTACCACGCGGCGTTGATGAATATCTTCCCGATCCTGTACCGGCTGGGAGTACCGGCGGCAACTCTCGCGCGATTCTATCGCGACTCGCGCTAGAACGGCGCGCGGCTACAGGTCCACCGGCAACTCCAGGTACTCGTGATAGATGAAATCGCGATGCGCCAGCAATTGAGGTGTAATCGCGGCGCGCACCAGCGGATCTGCGCAGTCGTAGAGCTTGCGCATCCGCGGGATCATCGGGCAGAGCGCGTGGGGCAGCGGATTGACGACGCCGGCGAATGCGGCCCAATAGATGTCGGCAGCCGAGAGCCCGTTGCCGATCAGGTAGCGGCTGCCGAGGGCGTGCTGGCGCTCGAGGCGATGGGCGAAGGCCGCGATCATTTCCGCGCACTTGGCGGGAGCTGCCGCGGCCGCTTCGGGCGAGTAGCCGTACTTGCGTCCGAACGCGAGTGGTCCTTTGCGCGCAGTCTCATCGGCGCCGGCTTCGCCGAGCATTGCCTGGACCACTATGAAACGCCGATTCCATCCGAAGCCGTTCTCGCCGGCGAGCAGGTCGCACAGGCCGTACATCTGCACGCGGTCCTCGATCGACGCTGGAATCAGCGGCGGGGCGGGCTGCAATCGCTCGGCGAGGTGAAGCTGATCGCTCCATACGCTGCGTGGGCGTTCGTCGTTGTAAACCAGAACGGGCGTGCTGGCTTGAGCGGTCCATCGGAGCAGCGGGGCGTGGTCAGACAGATCGTGGCGGACCTTGATATAGGGAATCTTCTTGACGTGGAGAACGCCCTTGATCGCCTCGCCCCACGGTACCGGGATGCCGGGCGGCAGAACGACCCGCAGCCCCGGCATCCCGATCGCACGTTCGATTTCTACGTATTCCGCCATGAACCGTGACCAGAGAAAAGCAAGCCTAATCGGTGTTCAGGCGCAATCGGTTGCGCGTCATTTCAGCGCGCGCACTTTCTGATTCGCTTCGCGCCCGAGGCATTTTTGCAGCCACGCCGCTACCGCCGGAGTCGCCGACAGATCGAGCCGCATCATCGCAGCCCAGCTCAGCACCGAGGCGACGTTCAGATCGGCAACAGTAAAGTTTTTGCCGAGCAGGTAGTCCTTGCCCTTCAGGGATTCGTCGAGCGCCTTGAGCGGACCCTTGAGCGCTTCGACCGCGGCCTGCGCCGCTTTCTCGTCGCGCTTGTCGGCTGGATTGAGCACCCGGTTGAGGAGGATCGTCATCAACTGCGGCTCGACCTCGGTCATCGCCCAGAAGCTCCACTTGTAGATGTCGGCGTGTGAGGCAATATCGGCCGGCCACAGCGAACCCTTGCCGTATTTTTCCGCGAGGTACAGGTTGATCGCCATCGATTCCCAGACCATCGCGCCTTCATCTTCGAGCACCGGCACATGTCCGTGCGGGTTGCGCTTGAGATGCTCGGGCGACTTGGCCTCGGTTGGGGGCATCGGATGGTGGTCGTACTTGACGCCGAGTTCTTCGAGCGCCCAAAGCGATCGGGCGCTGCGCGATCTTGAAGTGCCATAGAGTTTCGTCATCGTCGGTCCTCCGTTGGGTGAAGCTCCAGTCGTAGTCCAGCCGGCGGGCAGGTTTCAAGGGCGGAGGCTCGGACCGCGCGCCGCGACGCGGATCGCGGCGGTTGCCGAGACCCGTCGCGTTGAGGCAATGATGGAGGAGCGATCAGCGAAAAATCGAGGTGCGAAATGATCAAGCTGGTTTATGTCGTCCGAAAGCGCGCGGATATCTCCGCCGAGGAATTTCACGACTATTGGCTGCACAAGCACGGGCCGCTCGTGGCGCGAGTTGCCAAGGCAATCCGCGCGAAGAAATATATCCAGAGCCACACCGTCCTGCCCGAGGCGGGCGCGTCGGTCTCGCAATCGCGCAAGATGGCCGAGCCCTACGAAGGAATCACCGAGGTCTGGTGGGACAGTGCCGAGGAGATGAGCGCGGGCTCGAGCACGCCGGAGGGCCAGGAAGCAGGCCGGACGCTCTTGCAGGACGAATCCAAGTTCATCGATTTCGCACGCTCGACGATCTTTTTCACCGAGGAGCATCTAATTTTTGATTTTACCGCCAAGCGATAGACAGGACGGGTGTTCGACATGGGCAGGCTGATTTTGGTGCGCCACGGCGAAAGCGAGGGCAATGTCGCGCGTGTCTTCACGACCACGCCGATGACGCTTGCGCTCACCGAGTCGGGCCGCCGGCAAGCGCGCGAAGCGGCAGCGCGCATCCGCACGCTGGCGAGTCCGCGGATCGTAATTGCGAGTCAGTACGTTCGCGCGCGCGATACCGGAGCCATCATCGCCGACGAGTTGCAACTTCCCTTCGAGATTCGCCAGGGATTGCACGAGCGGGAGACCGGTGCGTTCGCTGGCAAACCCTACGAGTCGATCTACGCGGCGCCGGATTACGACCATTCGCGGCCGTGGACGTGGGTGCCACCGGGCGGAGAATCCTATGAACACGTTCGCGCGCGAGTCGGACCGATCCTCGACGAGCTGATAGCGCGCTTCGCCGCCGACGACGTCGTGGTGGTGAGCCATGGCGGGGTGATGGTCGCGATGTGGGCGCACATGACTGGCGACTGGGAGGGTGCGCATGTTCCCGCAAATTGCGGAATCGTCATGGTCGAGCATCAGGCGGGGCGCTATCAAAAGCCCCAGGTAATCGGTGATAGTCAGTCGGATCGCCATGCCGGGGGCTGAGACCGCTGCGCCAGCGGTTACCGGATGAAGGCGCAGTGAAATCTAAAAGCCAACTTGCAATTGATATACACGCGCACGCGGTGATTCCCGAGTCCGAGGCGATCGCCCGGTCGGATCCCGGATGGGCTCGCGCGAACGAGTTGGCGACGCTCGCGAGCGGACGCGAATCGGCCGAGCATAATCGCAAGCTGATGGCGACTGACTATCGGTCCGCGTTCGGCGATCCTGACGCGAGATTGCACGCGATGGATACGATGCGTATCGACGTGCAGGCGGTCAGTATTGCGCCGTTTTATCACTACTGGGCCGGCCGCGAACTCGCACAGAAAATTATCGCCGCCGCCAACGAGGGCCTGGCCGCCATGTGCGCGCGCCACCCGGACCGCCTGGCGGGCATCGGTACGCTCTCGATGCAGCATCCCGACCTGGCGGTCGCACAACTGGATCGCGCGGTTCGGGGCCTGGGACTAAAGGGCGCTATCATTTCGACCGCCGTCAATGAATCTGAACTCGCCGATCCAAAGTATGATCCGCTGTGGAGCAAGGCCGAGGAGTTGGACGCGCTGATTTTCATGCATCCCGCGGGATGTCCGATCGGAACGCGCCTCGCTCCGTACTACCTGTCCAATCTCTTCGGCAACCCCGCGGATACAACTATCGCGCTTGCGCATCTGATATTCGGCGGAGTGTTCGATCGCTTCCCGAGGCTTAAACTCTGCGCCGCTCATGGCGGCGGCTACTTTCCATTCTATGTAAGCCGTTTCGATCACGGATGGACGGTCAGGCCGGAGGCGCACACCTGCCGTGAAGCGCCGAGCCGCTATCTGCGCCGAATCTTCTTCGATTCGCTGGTTTATTCGCCCGAGCAACTCGAGCTTCTAGTCAAACGGGCCGGAGCCGGTCAGGTGGTTATCGGAACTGACTATCCATTCGACATGGGCGTTGAAGATCCTCTCGAGCGTCTGGAGGCGGCGGCTGGATTAAGCGCGCAGGAACGTTCGGCGATTCGCGGTCGGAATGCGGCGCGCCTGCTCAAGCTCGATTCGGAGTAGCAAGCATAGCCAGAACAGCGGCGGAGACTATATGAGCACGACGCATCATCTGCGGATAAATGAGAATGCGTACGAGGTCGTCGTCGATCATTACGATACCCCCCTTCTGTACGTCTTGCGCGATAATCTGGGGCTCAAGGGCACAAAATTCGGATGCGGTAATGGGCAGTGCGGATCATGCACGGTCCTCGTCGACGGACGCGCGGCAAAGTCATGTGAGTTGCCGGCCTGGTCGATGGAGGGCAAGTCCATCACGACTATCGAAGGACTCGGCACAATCGATCATCTGCATCCGCTCCAGCAAGCCATCCTCGATTTCCAGGCTGGCCAATGCGGTTACTGCCTTTCCGGTATTATCATGACGGCGGCCGAGTTGATTCAAAGCGATCCGCATCCGTCGCGCGATAAAGTGGTGGCGAAGCTCGCCGCTAATCTCTGCCGATGCGGTGCGCACACCCGGATCGTGAAGGCAATCGAATCCGCCTGGCGCAAAGCCGCGCCGGGAGCGGCGCAGTGAGCGCGATCAGGCTTCCGTGGAGCCTCCAGGAAAATCCGCGGCTCGGGAATTGGGTTGATTTCAGCCGCGCCGGCGTGGTCCGCGCGTTTACCGCGAAGGTCGAACTCGGGCAGGGAATTGTTACCGCGATGGCGCAGATCGCAGCCGAAGAACTGCGCCTTCCACTCGCACGAGTTGTACTAATCTCCGGGGACACGCGATATTGCCCCAACGAGAGTTACACCGCGGGAAGCATGTCGATCGAGGTTGGCGGGGTGTCGCTCAGAATCGCATGCGCGGAAGCGCGCGAAACGCTCATCGCGAAAGCGGCGGAAATGCTCAGTGCCGATGCGTCGCGCCTGTCGGTCGATGACGGAGCGATCCTGCTCGACGGTGCACCTTCGGGTCTCGACTATTGGAAGGTCGCGCCCAGTATTGACTTCGAGCGCCCGATCACCGGCCTGGCCCAACTGAGTAATCCGCGCCGCACCACCTATCTGGGCAGAAGTGCCGCACGCGTTGATTTGCCCGCAAAGATCACAGGCGGAGGATTCATTCAGGATCTCGAATTACCGGGAATGCTGCACGCACGCGTGCTTCGTCCGCCGTCGAACAGCGCCCGTCTCGAAACGCTCGACCTCTCGGCGGCTTCGCTCTTGCCGGGAGTCGTGAAGATCTGGCATAGCGGAGATTTCGTCGGAATCTGCTGCGAACGTGAGTATCAGGCGGTCAAGGCGCTAGAAGCCCTTCGCGCCGGCGCGAATTGGGTCGAAGACGAAACCTATCCGATCAGCCAGAACTGGACGGAAAGCCTGCCCGCAATGCGTTCGATAGATAGCGAGTCTGAGCATGGTGCGCGCTCAGTCATGGAGGACGGAACGATCCGTCTCTCGGCCACATACTCGAAGCCTCCGATAGCGCACGCCGCGATGGGACCGTCGTGCGCAATCGCGTGCTATGAGAACGCGAAACTCACGGTGTGGACTCATTCGCAGGGCGTTTTTCCGCTGCGAGCGGCACTGGCAGATGCGCTCAAGATGGACGAAGCCGCAATCGTTGTGATTCACGTGCAAGGAGCCGGATGCTACGGGCACAATGGCGCCGACGATGCCGCGCTTGACGCCGCTCTGCTCGCACGCGAGGTTTCGTCACGTCCGATTCGAGTCCAGTGGATGCGGGACGATGAACTTGCGTGGGCGCCATTCGGCTCACCGATGGTAGTCACGATAGAAGGCGTAGTCACTAAAGCGGGGAAGATAGCCGACTGGTCAACTGAGATTTGGAGCGCGCCTCACGGACGCCGGCCAAGCGGACGTTCCACGAATTTGCTGGGCGCCGCGCACATGGAACCCCCGATCCCGTTTCCAGAGCTGCACGAGGATCTGCGAGCATTCGCGGGCGGCGCGCGCAATTCCGAGCCGCCGTATGACGTCATTCACAGAAAAATCCTGCTGCATAGCCTCCCCGGACTTCCTTTTCGTACGTCGGCGCTCCGCACGTTAGGTGGGTATGCAAACGTGTTTGCCGCCGAGTCGTTCATCGACGAGCTGGCTCAGGCCGCCGGTCTCGATGCGTTGGAGTTCAGGCTGCGAAACCTCCCGGACCCGCGCTCGCGCCGGGTTCTTGAGAGCGCCGCGCGGATGGCGCGCTGGCGAGCAAACGCCGAGCGCGGTAAAGGCTCCGCGGCGGGAATCGGGTTTTGCCGATATAAGAACACGGCAGCCTATGTCGCGGTCATTGCCGAGGTCGAGGTCAATCGCGAGGTGCGGGTTCGCAAAGTGTTCTGCGCCGTTGACGCGGGACTGGTAATCAATCCGGATGGGGTGATTAATCAAATCGAGGGCGGCATTATCCAGTCAATTAGTTGGACTCTGAAAGAGCAAGTTGTGTTCGATCGCCGCCGCGTAGTTACATCGTCCTGGGAAACCTATCCGATCCTGAGATTCGA
>Ga0307372_10014396_pt1 | contig 10126 bp, 10 predicted proteins | sample OX1MG_FD_202533 | JGI IMG/M metagenome (GOLD analysis project Ga0307372, IMG submission 202533) | Soil microbial communities from Risofladan, Vaasa, Finland - OX-1 | ecosystem: Environmental > Terrestrial > Soil > Coastal area > Acid sulfate soil | place: Finland: Risofladan, Vaasa | collected... | reverse complement strand
GAGGCGCCCGCAACCGGGCCGAGTGCTCCGTGGCGGTGTCGGTGGTGGCTGCGGTCGTGGTCATCGGCCGTCTTCCTCCTCAGAATGCTGCGTGCATCAGCACGTACAGCACGCAGGCGCCCGCTCCACAGGCCAGCACCAGCCCGAACGAGGCGACCTGGATGGCCATGGGATTCCGTGAGATGCCCACCAGCTCACGTCCGGCGATGCGCCATGTGGCCCACGCCGCAACCACGGTCCCGACGGCAACGACGGCCACCTGGATGGCGACGATCCCCACCGGCGAGCCGACGAGCGAGGCGTTGTAGAGCGCCGAGTGCACCGAACCCACCCCGACGAGGTGACCGAAGGCGGGAAGCACCCGGGGAGAGTTGGTGAGGAATTTCGGCAGCTGGCGGGCGAAATAGTCGGCACCGACGACGGGCACGAGCCCGTACATGAGCGGCGCGAAGTACAGCGTGAACCGCGTGCGGCGGTCGACGAATGCACCGGAGTCCTCCACGGCGATGTCGCGCCGGGCGAAGGCCCGGGCGAACACCCACACCACCGCGGCTGTCGCCAGCGTGGCCAGGGCGATCATGCCCAGGTAGCCCACCGGGTTCGGGTAGTGCGGGAAGTGCAGCGTGGCGTTCAGCCAGGCGTCGACGGCAGTGAACACGTTGGTGGCGTTGAACTGCTGGAACAGGACGAGCCCCCAGAGCGTGGCGATGGCCCAGGCCACGTCCATCCGCCGGCGGCGAGGCGTGAGCACCGAGGTGAGCGGCTTCTGGAGGTACAGCCCGATGTTGTCCTGCGGGCAGGCCTTAAAGCACTCGCTGCACAACCCACACGAAAGATTCGAGTCAGCGCTGCCTGGCCAGGTGTACCAGGGGCAACCGTACCCGTCGGTGCCGCCGCGCATGCAGTCCTTGGTGGGGCAGGCGAGGCACAGGTCGCGGTCACGCGTGCGAAAGCCGGCGACGGACCCCATCGCCCCCACCGTCCCGACGAGCGTCGTAAGCGGGCAGATGTAGCGGCAGAAGGTTCGCCGCTCGAACACGAGGAAGAACACTAGGGCCGAGGCCACGATCCCGATGACCATCATGCTCGTGAAGGCGGGGTTCCCTGGCCCGGCAATGTTGGCGTACTCCTCGATCCAGGTGAGCAACAAGAACGTCGCGACCGGGATGAGAAAGCCCATGCGCGCCAACGAGGCGGGGAACTTGAGTCCGAGACCGAGGCTGGACTGGGTGCGCCGCCAGAAGCTCCGGCGCTGCACCCACTCGGCGAAGCCCCCGAAGGGGCACATGGCACACCACGCCCGCCCGACCACCACCATCAGGACGAACACCAGACAGAACCAGACGTACCAGGTGATGGCGGTGCCGAAGTTGAGCCCGGGCACCGCCGTACCGAGGAACCCGATGAAGATGACGCCCCAGAAGACGATCTGGTTGGGCAGGATGAGGAAGAATTGGAACCGGCGGTTGCGCACGAGCTGCGCCACGCGAGGGAACCGGGTGACGTCCCAGCCCCGGGGAGGGTCGGAGGGGGCGAACCGTGCTTCCACGCCGGTCCGGATCGGGGACCGGAGGTGCACCGCCACGGCGATCGGGTCGGTCTGGCCCCCACCGGGCGCGGTCGGCGGACTCGCCGACGTGGTCTCCTGTTGCGTCACCGCCAGGGCCATCGCGACCTCCATCCCACCGGTCGGGTAATTCTACGGTACGTCAACTAAGTAACTTTACGTAGAGCATATAGCTGAGCTTGTCAAAACGTCAAGTGATTCGCTACACTTTTCAAGGTGAACCTGACCCTGTCGAAGCGGGGCGATTACGTGGTCCGATCGGCGATCTGCCTGGCCCGCGCCGAGGGCCAGGTCCGTAAGATTCGGGAAGTGGTGGCCGAGATGGAGGTACCGGCCACCTTCGCCTCGCAGATCCTGGCCGACCTGGTTCGGGCCGGACTGGCCACCTCCAAGGCGGGCAAGGACGGCGGGTACCGCCTGGCGCGGTCGGCCGAGACCATCAGCCTGCTCGAGGTGGTCGAGGCCGGTGAGGGAACGCTCGTCGCCGATCGGTGCGCCATGGGTGACGGGCCATGTCGCTGGGAGTCGGTGTGCCCACTGCACGCCACGTGGGGACGGGCCAGCGCCGCCCTGCGCGAGGTGCTGGCGTCGACCACGCTTGCCGAGCTCGTCGAGCGCGATCGGGCGCTGGAAGTGGGGACCTACCCGGTCCCCACCGACGCCCACCGCCTGGCCGTCCACGCGGTGGCCTTCGCCGACAGCGTCCAGGTCGAGCTTGGAGTCGAACTCGTCACCGTCCGCTTGCAGTCGACCAGCGGGTGGCTCGCACCCCTGGCCGAGGAGGCCCACGCCGATGGCGAGGCCCTTCGGATGCGTATCGGGCCCGGGGGACCGGGATGGTTGGCCAAGACCGTCGTCGTCACTTTGGGCGACTCACGCCGCGACGGGGACGAGTTCGTCGTGCCGCTGCGCTGGGAAGCCACCGGGCCTTCGGGCCTCTTCCCCCGCATGGAGGCCGAACTGTCGGTGCGCCCCGTGGATGCACAGCGGGCTGAGCTGCACCTCTCGGGCTGGTACCACCCTCCACTTGGGCGGGCGGGGCACGTCCTCGACGACGCCCTGTTGCACCGTCTCGGTCAGGCCACCGTCCGGGCGTTCCTGCGGCGGGTGGCCCAGGCTCTCGAGGGAGCACACGCGTCCACGCTCGGAGACGAACCGGGCAGACGCCGCGCCTCGGCGCCCGCCACCTCATAGCGCCACCAGACGCGGCCCGGCACGAGGGTGGAGAACACCCGCCCGGACGATTGCATCCGTCGGCGCGCGCCGCCTCAGCGTGTCGGGACCGTCGCCCGCACAACCGTCCCTTTGCCCGGCGCCGAGACTACCTCCACTATCCCGCCGAGCAGGTCGACACGTTCGCGCATGCCAAGGAGCCCGAGGTCAGTGTCTTCGACGTCTGTCCCCTTTCGTTCGGGGTCGAAGCCTCGGCCGTCATCGGCCACCTCGACGCGCACGGCGTGGACTTCCGGGTCGAAGGCGAGACGGACGGCGACGGACGTGGCGTCGGCGTGGCGCACGACGTTGTTCAGCGCCTCTTGGATCGTCCGAAAGAGAGTCAGTTCCACCTCCTCCTCGACACGCGCCGCGACACCCTCGACGCAGAGCTCACTGCGAAGCGACGTCTCGTCCTCGATACCGGCCAGCAGCCCCCGGACCGCGGGCACCAGCCCCAGCTGGTCGAGCGCCGGGGGCCGCAGGCCGGTAGTAACGGCTTGCAGGTGCTCAAGGACCTCGAGCGTGCGCTGACGGGCCTCGCTCAGCCCCTCCGTCACCGCAACAGGCACGTTGGACATCGTCCGGAGTCGATCGAGGCGCCGGGCCAGGTGGACGAGCCGCTGGACCGGCTCGTCGTGCAACTCCCGGGCGAGACGCCGACGCTCCTTCTCTTGGGCGCCCACGACGAGCGCCGCGTACCGGCGGACCCGGCTCCGCTCCATCCGCTCGTCGGTCACGTCGTCGAGCACGATCTGCAGAAGGCTCCCACCCACGCCAGTGTCGACTTCGGCCACGCGCACGCGAAACTCCCGGCCGGCCAAGTGCACGAGCAGTGGAGCTTGGTTTGCCGCGGACAACAGCGCCTCGTCTGTCTCGCCCAGGACCTCCACGATGCCGCGCCCGAGTACATCGCCGCTGGGGGGACGCAGGACCGCCGCCGCCGGATTGGCGTCGCGGACCATGCCGGAGTCGTCGACGACGAGGATCGGGGCGGTGTTGACATCGAAAAGTTGGTGATAGCGCACCTCGGTGGCATGGCGTTCGGTCTCGGCATGTCGGACCCGCATCACGGCGCGTCGTTCCGACTCGACGCGATAGCCGACGAACAAGGCCGCGCCGGCAACGGCAAGCAGCTCGACGAGGTCATTGCCGATGTGGCCCTTACCGTGGGGGAGCAGAAGGTCGGGCAGCCACAAGACGATGCCCCAGGTCGCGGTGGCGGCCGCTCCCGACAGGCCAAAACACACCGCCGCGTAGCTGACCGGTGCCAAGAGCAGCACGACGGGGATCCCCACCGGGATGAGCTGCGACTCGATACTGGCGTGGAGATCGACGAACAGGTGTGCACCGGCGAGCATGACAATCATGGCCTGGATGACCCAGAACCGGGGCTCGCGCAGCGGAGGTCGTAACGCGCTCCGGATGACGGCGCCGGCCTTACGGTCCTGGCGCGTCATGTCGGCGGGTCCCTGCGGTGCGGCGGGGTGAGGCCGTGGTCGAGCGCGTACAGGGCGGCCGCCGTGCGGGTCTCCACACCGAGCTTGGAGAGCACGGCCGACACGTATCCCTCGACCGTCCGTCGCCCGAGGCCGAGCTGAGCGGCGATTTCCTTATTCGCCATCCCCTGAGCGATCAGTCGAAGCACCTCCACCTCCCGCGCCGTCAGCCCGGCATGGCGGGAGGCCGTCCAGCCTTCCGTCGGGGACTGCCGCAGGACCCGTTGCGAGACGGCGCGGTCGAGCACTATGGCGCCGTTGGCGACCGTCCGGATTGCGTCGGCCAGCTCGGATCCCGACGCTGTCTTGAGCAGGTAGCCGGCCGCGCCCGCCTGGAGGGCCTCGCTCACATAAGCGTAGCTGTCATAGGCACTCAGGACGAGGACGCGGACGTCGGGGAATGCATCGCGCACCACGCCGGCCAGGGCGATCCCGTTCATCCCGGGAAGCTCGACGTCCACCAGCACCACGTCCGCCCTCGCTGTGTCGAGGATGCGGCGGGCTTCCTCGGCGTCGGCCGCCATGCCGACCACGAGGAGGTCCACCTCGTGGTCGAGCAGCTCCGCCGTCCCCTGCCGGACCAGGGCGTGGTCCTCGACGATGACCACGCGAACCTGGCGGACAGCACCTGGCGACTGGTCGTCCATCGGTTCCACGCTACGCCGGTCGGGCTCGTCCCGTGCTCGACGGCCGATGCGCGACCCGGAAACCACGGCGATCTCCCTCGGAACTCTCGGTGGCGCGGTGCGTGGTCACCCCCTATTGCCCCGTGTCGGGACGACGCACACTCGGGTTATGGAGCTGGTCCGCTTGGTCGGAATCGCCGGGGCAGCAGCTCTCCTCGGAGCGTTGCTCGTCTTGGCGTGCTATGGCGTCGCCGTCGCCGCGGTCGCCCTGGCTACCTTGCGACATGCTCGCCGCACCAATCGAAGGGTCTCCAGGTTCTGCAGGCTCGGGGAGCTGGCCGATGCCTTCCCCGAAGAGCGCCTATGCGAACTCGACGATGGCCTTGAGCGCGCCTGGGCAAGGGAACTTGCCGCTAAGACGACGGACTTTCCTTGGCCGACATCGGCGCCATAGGGTCTCGTCTCGTCGGAGCCGATGCGATAGTCGGGACATTAGTCGGCGTCGGACGATCGGTCGACTTCGAGGCCGACCTTTCTCCTGCAAGGCACCTATGCGCGCCGATCCCGATCGCAACCTGCATGCGTCTGGCCCGGGCCGTGTGTCGGAGTCGCTCGGTCGGGTTCGGCGTCGGCCAGACAGGTACCCTCGAGCACCCGGTGGGCGGGGCTCCTGGTGCCAACGTTCGACATTGACAGAACGCTACGCCCGGGTTCAGGGGTGTCCAAGGTGCCACGGCCCAGGCTCTCGGCAAAGGCCTCTGGCAAGAACCGGTCTGTGAACTCCTCCGACGAGCTGGTCCCTGCCGATCAGGAAGCCTCACCGAAGGTGGCAACGATCGCCTCCTGATCCCTGAAGCTTCCACCCTCTGGGAAAGTTGATGACGCGACAAAGGACTGCCACACTGCGTCGACGACAACCGGCTCGAGTACAAGCATGGGACCTCCACCGGTTCGTTGGGTCGGGACAAGTGGCCGGATCATGTCCGGTCCGACACAACGACCGTGGGCCCTTTCCGGATTTGGACCTACATGTTCGAACGGTTGGACCGGGTGTTCCGATCCCCTGCGCCTACGGGCATCACCTGCGATCGTCATCCCTCTTCTCCGCGCGAGCCGCCTGACCGCCTGCCGCCGAGGGAAGGGCGCGTTCGGCGCGTACCAACCGCACTCGGTGGATCAGGCCGACAGCCAGGGCCACCACCGCCAGACCAGCAACGACGTACGAGGCATCGCCGAGAGCCATCACCATCGAGTGATAGCTGCCGCCGAGGCCGTAGCCGATGCCCGATAGCACGGTGACCCACACGGTCACACCGATCGTGGTGTAGATGCCGAAACGGCCTAGGGGCATCTCGGCGAGGCCTGCCGGCAACGAGATGAATGTCCGCACCACCGGCACCACCCGGCCGATCAGCACGGCCGAGTCCCCGCGTCGGGCGAACCACGCTTCGGCCCGGTCGAGGTCCTTATGAGTGAGCAACAGGAACTTGCCGAACCGATCGAGGAAGGCCCGCCCGCCGGTGCGGCCCACCGCGTAGGCGACGAAGGAGCCCGCAACCGATCCGAGTACCCCCATGACGATGATCAGGGCCAAGTTGAGTGGGTGGTGATTGACGGCACCCGAAAGCGTGGCACCACTGGCGAGCGCCCCGCCTATCCCGAGGGTGAGTTCAGAGGGGATGGGGACGCACGCCGATTCGGCCACCGTGAGGACGAACACAGCCAGGTATCCCCAGGACGAGATGAAGTGCTCCACGCATCGTGGTCTAGCCGCCCTCTCCCAGGGTTGCACGCCGGGACCGCACACCCAACGGCCGGCATCTCGCTCGTCCGGCAGGTACCGGACTCCCTACCCCTTGCGCCGCGTGCGAGAAGCGGGGTTGATGGCTCTATGGACGCGCACCACAATCTTCGATTGAGATCGAGGGAGGCTCGGCGAGGACAACACAACCGAGCTGGCCTGCCGTGCACGCCCTTGTCGGCTTGCCATTGGCGTCAACTTGGGGGCGCGTCGGGACCAGGATTCCCAGTCGTGGGTGCCCTGACGATCGCGAAGAGTACGGCCGCATCGCGCAGTCGGGGAGGGACACCCGGAGCGCCGCTGGCCCGGTGAAACGCCTCGATCGTCCGCCGCATGATCCTGCGCGCCAACAAGAAGAAGAACATCGCGAGCGGCAGTTCGCCGCCGAGGGCAGTAATCAGGCTGATCACCATGTCGGGTGTGCCGAAGGAAGTGACGACGTCGAACCACGCGTCGCACACAAGGAGTGTCCCAGCGACCAAGGCAGTGGCAACCATGATCTGGCGTCGAAACCATGCCGCCCAGGCCGCGTAGGCGAGGACGACCATAAGCAACACGTCGAATCCAGCCCAAAGGACGTTCCAGTTACGGGCGTCGTATCGCGCGGGCAAGGCGTAGGCGAGGTAGCCGGTCCAGGGCACGAGGACCGCGACGATGATGAGCACCAACGCCGAAACGCGGCGATTGCGTCGGCCCGTCAGTGCCTCGTCCACCTTCGGTGCCGCCGGGGGTGACTCGCCACTCAGAGACTCCCGACGAGAAGGACCGGTCATTGGCACCTGCATTACCCCTAGACGTCACCGCCCGCTGCTCGATCCAACCAGCGCATCCAAGGATATATTCCGGTACACGAACGCTGAGATGGTGGGCCCACTGACGTCGTCGAGGTCTGCGAGCTGTGTATAGACGCCGGTAGCGGGCGGGGTCCGCCCAAGAACGGCGACGCATGCCACACGCGCGACTGAGCCCGCGGGTCTCAGGTGTTGCCTGCGGCCCGCGGGCTCAGCACCCGCACGTCGACCTACAGCGTCGACCTACAGCGTGGCGTTCCCACCGAAGGCGACGGCGTCCAGCCCGGTGCCCGAGCAGGCCGACCCCAGGTTCGAGGCGGTGTCACGGCTGTCGAGGGTGGCCGTCCCCGTGGTCGTGGCGAAGGACCCGGCTACGGTGATGCCGCTGTAGGAGATCTCGACCTTCCCGTTGGCGAGCGTGGTGAGCGTCCCGGTGCTCGTGTCCGACAGGGTGGAGCCGGCGACCCTCGACGGAGGCGTCCACCGCACGCCGATGCCGCCGAGCGCCGGTGTCGAGCTCGGGGCGGTGCAGGTGTTGCTGGCAACGGTGCCCATCCCGACGGCGATGTGTCCCGTCGTGCGGCCGTGCATGCCGGTGGCGCTGCACTTGACCAGCTGGGCATGGAGCGTGACGGCGGAGGTGCCGGTGGCGCTCGCCTGCAGCGGTGGGTTGAAGACCACGACGGCCTTGACACTGCACGAGACGGTGCCGGAGGCGGCCGTGGGCGTCGGACGCCCCCTGTGCCCCCCATGGCCCCTGGCCGACGCGACGCCCGCCTCAGCTGCGACCAGTCCGACGACGAGCGCTGCCATGACCAGCAGCATCGAGGTCCTCTTCACGGCATTCCCCTTCCCCCACGGTGGCATCCCGTTCGATGCATCCGGCCTACGGCTCCTGATCGCTCGAGCCCCCCGATCCGTTACATGGTCCTGCGGTATTCCCGGGATGCACCATCATCGGGTCGGGTGGGAGACCCCCGACAGGACGTGGCGCCGCCCGGGGGCACCGTGGCGCCGTGATCCCGTCGACGACGAGCCGCCACTCGGTGCCGTCGGCGTCACGGGGTGGCACCGAGGCGGGGTGCGCACGGCCGGTCCCGACCCCGCGGTGCCCGGACACCCCTTGCGGTTCCGGGAGTGCCCCCTCTGAGCATGGTGCCCCCTCTGACCGTGGTGCCTGGCCGGGCCGCCGTTGGCCGGGGTCACCGGCGAGATCGGGACTGCCGTCACCGGCGAGATCGGGGCTGCCGTCACCGGCGAGACCGGGGCTGCCGTCACCGGCGAGATCGGGGCGGCCGTCACCGGCGAGATCGGGATTGCCGTCACCGGCGAGACCGGGGCGGCCGACACCGGGGTCGGCGGCCTGGCAGCCGGTGGTCCCCCCTGGCCCGCTTTCGTGCTCGGACCGTTCCCACCGGCGCGGGCCGTGGCCTTCGTCGCCTGGCGGGTTCCCCGGCGCACCGGAGGTCCCACCGTGACCGGCGGACGCCTGGGTGACCCGACCGCGAACCTCGACGTTCCCGGCGCCTTCGGCTGGTGTCGCTGGAGTGGGGCGGTCGGCGCTGTGGCCGTGGTGACCACGGAGGTTCCACGCGCGCCGGCACCCGAACGTCGCACGCCTTGGGCGGTCGGCAGGGAGTCGGCGCGGTGAGAGACGCCCTTTTGCCCGTCCGTGGTCGATGTCCGGGTGGCACCCTGGCCACCTTCGAGTCGGCCAAGCGACAGGTTCCCGTCGTGGCCGGTGGCACTGACAGTCACCGGAATCGCGAGCACGCCCCGGCAATACGCTGCGAGGTTCCCTGCGCCTCCGGCCGAGGCCAACAGAGTGCGGCGGGCGGTGGCGCGGTGACTGAGCCCATGGGCCTTCCACGCCCGACAGAGCCCGGTGGTGGCGGCGCTGCCAAGGGACCCGGTGCTGAGACCCGTGCTGGTTGCCGTGCCACTTCCCGGAGCTGCCGGGGGCGACACCCCGATGCCTTGGACCGTGGTCTTCCGGTTGGGCACCGAGATCCCGAGGTGCGACAACACCCGCGAGAGCGTCGCCTGCGCCGAAGGCGGCAACGAGTCCGTCGCCGCTGCTATGCCGCAGCCCAGGAAGACGGTGAGCGTGGCCGATGCCAAGACCTTGGCGGAGAACTTCGAGACGCCGTAGATCCCCTTCGTCCGAGCGCTGGCGATCGAACGAGCCCGCACGTGCGCCGCGAACGCGATCACGGTGTCGGCGCGGGCTGCGAGCTCGTCCGAGGTAGCCGGTTCCTGGGCTGCGTGGATCAGCGAGGCGACCAGGTCGAACCCCGGGGGGGCATCGTCGGGCTCGATCGCGCCCGTCATGAACCGCTCCGCCAGCGCGCCGTCAAGGCCGGGGGAGGCCATGTCCTGCAGATCCCCGAAGATGTCCAAAGCGTTACACCTCCTGCTGCGCCGGCTTGTCGATGCCAGCCTTACGCCCCAGGCGCCGAAGCGCTCGGTGCTGGATGACTCGTACCGTCCCCAGACGCTTGCGCAGAATCCGTGCGACGTCCTCGACCGAGAGGCCGGCGACGACCCGGAGCACGATGACCTCAGCCTGCTCGCGGCTGAGCCTGGCAACGAGATGATCGATCGCCTGTTGCGTCGACAACGCCTCGACC
>Ga0307372_10014395_pt1 | contig 10126 bp, 8 predicted proteins | sample OX1MG_FD_202533 | JGI IMG/M metagenome (GOLD analysis project Ga0307372, IMG submission 202533) | Soil microbial communities from Risofladan, Vaasa, Finland - OX-1 | ecosystem: Environmental > Terrestrial > Soil > Coastal area > Acid sulfate soil | place: Finland: Risofladan, Vaasa | collected... | reverse complement strand
CAGGCACCGCCAAGCGCGGCGACGGAATGCGTCTCGCGGCCAATCCCATGACGCTCGATCCCGCACCCGCCGCGCTTTTCGAGCGCCTGCGGCCTGCCTGCGACCTTCTCGACCGCGCCGTTGCTGGCGGAGCGTTTCCGGGCGGCGTTTTGGCCGTCGGCTGGAACGGTCAGCTCGCCATCCACCCGTTCGGAAAGCTCTCCTGCGCCCCGAAATCTCCTGCGGTGAGCGCCCACACAATCTACGATCTGGCATCGCTTACCAAGCCCATCGTCGCCACCACCGCGATCATGCTGCTCGTCGAGCGGGGCACACTTGACCTCAACGCTCCCGTCGCGCGCCTTTTGCCCGAATGGTCGGCACCCGCCAAATCCGATCCCGATCCCGGCTGGCGCGAGCGCGTCACCGTCCGCATGCTGCTCCTGCATGATTCCGGTCTCCCCGCGCACCGCGATTTTTTCAGGGATGCCAAGGGACGCAGCGCGCTTCTGGCGCGCGTGATGGCCGAACCCCTCGTGCGCGAACCCGGCGCGCAAATCGAATATTCCGACCTCGGGTTCATTCTCCTAGGCGAGATAATCGAGCGGCTCGCCGGACATTCGCTCGATCGCTTTGCCAGGCGGGAGATTTTCTTCCCGCTCGGGATGAACGCTTCTTTCTTTAATCCCCCGCGCAATCTTCGCGCGCGCATCGCTCCCACCGAGCAGGATGCGGCGTGTCGCAAACGCCTTCTTCAGGGTGAGGTCGATGACGAAAACGCCTGGGCCATGGGCGGCGTGGCCGGCCACGCGGGACTCTTTTCCACCGCCGGCGACGTCGCGGCCTTCGCGCAGATGCTCCTCAATGGCGGCATCTATGCGCACCATCGTTTGCTCGCTCGCGCCACGATTGCGCAATTTACCGCGCGGCAGATCGTCGGCGATTCCGCCCGCGCCCTCGGCTGGGATGTGCCCGTGCCCCCCTCCACCTCCGGCCAGTATCTCTCGCCGCAAGGTTTCGGCCATGTGGGTTTCACCGGAACTTCGCTTTGGATCGATCCCGCTCACGGCCTATTCATCATCCTTCTCACCAACCGCGTGAATCCAACTCGTGACAATGACAAGATTCGCCAGGTGCGCCCCGCGCTTCATGACGCCGTTTTCGAGGCCTTGGGGCTGGCGGACAAAACGCCTGCAAACCGATAACTTCCTCGGCACACGCGCCTCCACAATTCCCCTTCGTTGTGCCTGGTCCCGGCATCTCCTGCCGCTATAATCCCTGAAGGATTGTGGGGTCAATGAAATCCGCCAGGACGGAGCGGCGAAACCCGAAATCGCGCGGGCTCGACCGTAAGTCCACGCTCGATATTTTGCGCCTGCTGAACCGCGAGGATGCGCGCGTGGCCGCCGCCGTGCGCCGCGAGCTGCCGCGGATTGCCCGCGCCGTGGACGCCATCGTGAACGCATTTCATTCCGGCGGAAGGCTCATCTACGTCGGCGCCGGAACCAGCGGGCGGCTCGGCGTACTCGACGCGGCGGAATGTCCTCCCACCTTTGGCACGCCGCCGGGTATGGTGCAGGCTATCATTGCCGGCGGCGCCAGAGCATTGCAGCACGCAGTCGAAGGAGCCGAGGATTCAGCGCCCCAGGGTGCGCGCGACTTGTCGCTGGCGCGGATATCCCGGCAGGATGTCGTCGTTGGCCTTTCCGCCAGCGGAACCACTCCCTATGTGCTCGGCGCCCTCCAGCTCGCCCGGCGGCGGGGAGCGGTCACTGTCGGCGTCACTTCGAATCCGCTTTCGCCGCTCGCGCGCCAGGCGAATATCGGCATTGCTCCGGATACCGGACCCGAAGCAATCGCTGGTTCGACGCGCCTCAAGGCCGGCACGGCCCAGAAGCTCGTCCTGAATTTGCTTTCCACGGCCGCCATGGTGCGGCTCGGCAGGGTTTATGAAAACTGGATGGTCCACGTGGCCCTGACGAATCGGAAGTTGCGTCGCCGGGGCGTCCGGATTCTCGAGGAAGCCACGTGCGCAAGCGTGTCCACTGCCGAAAGCGCTTTGCGCCAGGCGCGGCACAATTTGCCGGCGGCCCTGGTGATGCTTAAAACAAGCGCGAACGCCCGCGATGCGCGGCGCTCGCTCGCCGAAGCGGGCGGCAACGTGCGCCGCGCGCTCGAATCGGAGAAAAAGCGGAAATCCGCGAAACGAAGGTAAGGAATAGCGAAATGGATCGATTCAAAATTCAAGGCGGCCGCAAGCTCGAAGGCGTGGTGCATATCGGAGGCGCAAAAAATGCCGCGCTCCCCGCCATGGCCGCCACCCTGCTCACGCCGGAGCTGGTCCGCCTGCAAAACATCCCGCAGGTGCGCGACATCATCACCATGGCCAAGCTGCTCGCCCACATGCGCTGCCGCGTGGAAAGCCCCGACATTCCGCCCAGCGAATTCAACATCCAGGCGGAGACCGTCTCGCACGGCGAGGCGCCCTACGAACTGGTGAAGACCATGCGCGCCTCCGTGCTCACGCTCGGTCCCCTGGTCGCGCGGTTCGGCTATGCCCGCGTCTCATTGCCCGGAGGCTGCGCCATTGGCGCGCGTCCCATCGACCTCCATATCCAGGCGCTCGAGAAGCTCGGCGCGCAGATATCGGTCGATCACGGCTATGTCGAAGCGCGCGCCGGACGGCTGCGAGGCGCCACGTATCGCTTCCCCAAAATTACCGTCACCGGCACGGAAAATATCCTTTGCGCCGCGGTGCTCGCCGAAGGCGAGACCGTTCTCGAAAATTGCGCCCTCGAACCGGAAGTGCCCGACCTCGCCGATCTGCTCGTCAAGATGGGCGCGAAAATCGAGGGGGCCGGCACGCCCACCATCCGAATACAGGGCGTCGCGAGCCTGCATGGCGCCACGCACGCCGTCATCCCGGATCGCATCGAGGCCGGCACGTTTCTGGTCGCCGGAGCCATCACGGGAGGCGAACTGCTTCTCACCCACTGCAACCCGCGCCACTTGCAGGCCACCATCGACAAGCTCCGGGAGTGCGGCGTGGAAATTCGCTGCGAAGGGGAAAGCTCGCTGCGCGTGAAAGCGGCGCAAAAGCTCGTCGCCGCCGACGTCACCACCGCGGAATATCCCGGATTCGCCACCGACATGCAGGCGCAGTTCATGGCCCTGGCAACCCAGGCCACGGGTGTTTCGCGCGTTCGCGAAGCCATCTTCGAAAACCGCTACTTGCACGCGAGCGAGATGGTGCGCATGGGCGCGCACATCGCGATTGACGGCAGCGTGGCCGTGGTCACCGGCCCCACCCCGCTCAGCGGTGCGCCTGTCACGGCGTCCGACCTGCGCGCGAGCGCCGGGCTCGTCCTGGCGGGCCTCGTCGCGCAAAACACCACCTGGATCGACCGCGTCTATCACATCGACCGCGGCTACCAGCGCATCGAGCAGAAGCTCAGCGCCGTCGGCGCCTGTATCGAGCGCGTCAGCGAACCCTCCTAGCTTTCATCGCCGCCGCTGCGCGATGGGAAACCATGCTTCGAACCAAGACAGCCCTTTAGCCGCTTGTTGAAAGCTCGTTTTGATCGTCGTTCTGAGCGGGGCGCAAGGCTGTTTTCGATCGCTCGCTTTTTGAGCAATCAATCTCTCACCGTGAATATGTCTCGAAAGAAAAGAGATTCGATGAATTAATAGAGTGCGTTAGGGGATGAGCTAAACTGAAGCAGGATCTGCTCCAAGGTTCAGTGAGGACCGGGTAACGGCTGCGTTTGCGGAATCGTTCCCGTGAAAACCTGTTTGGCTGCGGGCGGAAGCTTCTGCATGTGGCTGAGAAACGTCACCGTTTGCCAAACCTGTTGTTCACTTAAAACGTTTTTCCATCCGGGCATACCGGTCCATCGAATGCCATGCTGAAGGATATAAAAATTCTGATTCTCTGGCATGTCCGCCATGTCAGTCGCGAACTGCGGTGCGGGGGGATTGAGCGAGTCGGCAAGAGGCGATTTGGGATGCGCCGGATCGCCGTGACACAGCGCGCAGTGATCGCGATAGATACGAGCTCCGGCGACCAAACTCGCCTCGTCCGCTGTCACGGGATTCGTCAGTTTGGGGGCGGCGCGTGCGACGCTGGCGTCCATGGCATGCCCGGCGAAGGCCGTCTCCATCTTCGAAGGAGGGTTGTCGGCGCGCATGTTGACGAAACCCATAAAAACGAATAACAGCACTAAGCCAAGAATGATAATCATCGTCACGATACCGAATATGAATCCCTTCATCGCGCTCTCCTGTGATCGACGATAACTCTGAGAAATCGCAGCGTCCGATGCCGTCGACTAATCCGGACGGAACTGGCGCCGCGCTGGGTGTATTAAACATACGCCAAATCGGGATTATTCACCGATGGTTCATGTACTGCCCCATTCCGCACGGAAACACTGCGCCTGGCAGGTGACGAGTCCGGGGTTTACCGCACTTGTCAAGTTCCACGAAAACCACGGCTGTTTCCTCACGCTAGAGTCCCGAGACCGCTCGAGATGAGTGCCGCTGCGGCGTTAGTTAGATTGACGCGACCATTTTTCAGCAAGACCGCTAGCGATGATTGGCCGCGCGAAAACCGTCGAGGGTCCAGACGTCCTGTGCCTCGTCGTGGCGCAGCACGTAGTAGTTTCCATCGTCCGCAAGCACGCGAAAGTAAGTGGCGTCGGGTGAGTACCACCGGCTGTCGAGTTCCCGGACTTCGAAGCGTCGCCCGCGAAACACAAAACGCAGAGGGCGCTCGTCGGCGCGATGCCCGGAATAGCACTCGACGTGCATCTCGTTCATCCCGCCTCCGCCGCGCCCGCCGCCTGCGCCCCGCGAAAATATATTTTACGCTCGGTTGCCGTTCTGGGTCGCTTGGACGTTCCCGTGAAACGGGAACACTTAGTCCGCATGGGCTGCCTACTGAATACTCAATTCCTGCCTTGGCGCCTGCGTATCTCAAACGAAGAACGAAGTAAAACCTCGTTCATTGAACATGGCCAATACTTGCGCGCACTACAGCAGGCGGCGGAGGACGCGTTTGCCGACGACGACCTCCTTCTCCTCGAAGGCGGATTCCCGGACTTCCGCATTGTAAGCCGCTCCCAGCAGGACGATCAGCGCGGTAATGAACATCCACAGCAGCAGGCCAATGGCGGCCGCAAGGCCGCGATACACGGCGTCGTAAGGCATCTTGCGCACGTAGAATCCGAAAGTGATGTCGGACGTCCACCACAGAACCGTCGAAACGGCGGCTCCCGGAAGCAGCCCGCGAAGGCCTTGATAGCCCGGCCTTCCGAGGCGATACAGCACCACGAGAACTCCCATGGCCAGCAGGAAGACCACGGCGGCGTAAAACCCGAGATCCAGCACGTGCGTCACGCTGACGGAGCCGGTCTCGTGCATCAGCCACATGCGAGTCTGTTTGCCGAATACCGTGAGGACAATCACCGCGAGCATGGGCACGATGATGAGACACAGCAGGCCCAGGGCTCGAAACTCGCGCTGCCAGTAACTCGGGCTCAGTAGATCGCCTTCAATCACGCGAAAGCCTTCCATGTAGCCGATGATCACCTGCGAGCCGGCCAGCAGCGTCCCGCCCAATCCTAGAAACATCCAGCGCCACGGATGCAATTGCGTCCGCACGAAATAGGGCCCGACCACTCCCATGCTGCCCGGCGGCAGAATCAGGCTCAGCCGGTTCGGGATTTCGCTCAGGGCGTCGCGGAAATGGGAGGTAATGCCCAGCATTCCCAGCGCCAGCAGCAGCAAGGGAAAGAAGGCCAGGAACATGTTGAAGGCGATAGCCTGGCTTAGGATAACGCAGTTCGGACAAACGCGTCCCACCGCGCGAATGAGGTTTCTGAGTATGGACTCCATTCAGTCGCCCAGCGGATTATACGGGGACCGTTCTAACATCGTTTCACCTTCTTTGGCAATGCGTGCCTGCCGGGCACCCTTGCCGTGGCCGGAACCGCGGGGTACACTGCGCGCAACCACGCACTTCACCGACGCTCGTTTGCGTGGCACTCGGCGAAGCGCTCGAGCGGGAGACAATTCAAGCATGGCCACGCAACCGAAAGTCACGGCGACTCGCGCCGATGAAGTGATCCGCAAGCATCGAGAATATCTGTGGCCGGCGGTCGCGAACTCCTACCGGAAACCGCTGGTGGCGGATCATGCCTCGATGCAATACCTATGGGACGTCGAGGGAAACAAGTACCTCGATTTCTTCGGCGGAATCGTCACCATCGGCGTGGGCCACTGCAATCCCAAAGTCACCTCCAAAATTAAGACGCAGGTCGATCGGCTGCAACATACCTCGACGCTCTTCCCTAACGAAGCCATCGTCGCGCTCGCGGAAAAGCTGGCGCAAATCACGCCCGGAAAACTGCAAAAAAGCTTTTTCACGAATTCCGGGACCGAGGCCAACGAAGCCGCCATTCTCCTGGCGCGCATGGCCGGCCAGAGTTACGACGTGGTGGCCCTGCGGCACGGGTACTCCGGCGGATCGGCGCTGGCCAAGGGCATCACCGGGCAAGCGCCGTGGCGCAAGGCCGGAGTGATCGGCGTCGGCGTCTCGCACGCCGTCAATCCCTATTGCTACCGCTGTCCGCTGCATTTGAAATATCCCGATTGCGGCGTGGCCTGCGCGAACGACGTGGAGAACCTGATCCAGACGAGCACCAGCGGATCGATTGCGGCTTTTATTGCCGAACCCATTCAAGGCGTCGGCGGCTTTATCACCCCGCCGCCCGAATATTTCAAGATCGTCTACCGCATCGTGAAAAATTACGGCGGCCTGTTCATTTCCGACGAAGTGCAGACCGGCTTCGGGCGCACGGGGCGCAAATGGTTCGGCATCGAGCAGTGGGAAGTCACGCCGGACATTCTCACCTGCGCGAAGAGCATGGGGAACGGCGTGCCTGTCGGCGCGACGGTAACCACGTCCGAGCTGGCCGATAAATTCCAGGGACTCACGATCTCCACGTTCGGCGGAAATCCGGTGACGTCGGTGGCGGCGCGCGCCGTAATCGACGTGATCGAGGAAGAAAATCTGCTCGAAAACACACACGCCGTGGGCGGCTACTTCCGCGAGAAGCTTGAGGAACTCCAGACCAAATATCCGCTGATCGGCGACGTGCGCGGCATGGGCATGATGCAGGGGCTGGAACTCGTGCGCGACCGGCAAACCAAGGAACCGGCGCCGGCGGAAACGAACCAATTGATGGAACGCGCGCGCGACAATGGGCTGCTGATCGGCAAGGGCGGCCTGTACGGCAACGTGATTCGCATGGCCCCGCCCATGAACATCGCCAAGGCCGATGTCGACGAAGGCATTCGCCTGCTGGACAAATCCCTCAGCGAGGTGCAAGAGTGATGGAGATTAAGCTTGGCCTAAACCCCACGTGTGACCGTGGTCACGGCGAGATGGTGAAGGCTGAGCTAGTTAATGAACTAAATGACCGGTGGCCTGCCTTTCGCTGCCATATCGTTTCATGCAATCGTGTTTACACTCCTCTGAATGGATATAGGGATCTTGATGGAAAAAATCCGCCTACGAATCATAATAGCGAGATCCCTAAATGCCATCGGCACGGCTATCCTCTTTGGATGTGCGCGGCCGAGGAGGTCGCACCCGGTGAGCTTCGCTACGTTTGCCCACATCGAAACTGCGGCGAGACAGAGACGGCGAGAATAGCTCCATACCCGAGTAAATCACTCTGAAAAATAGTTCCTCCAGGTTCGATTGCAAATGAGAGAAAAAGTTATAGCGCGGTCATTTAGGTGGGGAATTCTCTTTTGCTGCATTGCTCAGTTTGTGTGTGCGGGGGAGACAACTGCCGCCGAACAGATGCACTGGAAGGCGGTTGTGGGCGCGCAATTGAAAATCGACGACAAGATTCCGTTGACCTGGAACGTCTATCAGCCCGACAAAAAGAAACAGTCGAATCTCGTGCTCGCGCTGCTGGGGCATCGCTACCTGATGCTCGACATCAAGAAAAAACATGTCTACCAGGTGATGCCGTCCGATCTCCACGCACAGGACAAGGATTTCGACAGCGGCGATTTGGCGACGCCCGCGCAGTTGATTCCGACAACCAATTGGAACGACCGCGACGTGGGGCCCGCGGAAGTGGTGCAGGTCACGCTGGGCGATTACGGCCGCGTGCTCGAAGTGGAGCTGCCGCACATGCCCGACATGCGGCCGTTCTACTGATCGATCAAAGGTGGAAGGAAATAGTTCACCGTGAGAATTCCGGCAAACCCGGGAAGTAAAAAATAGAATGGCGCGGCCAGGTTCGTCTCTCTGGCGAAATTCCCACCAGGATGCTGAAGCCGAGCCGATCGCGCGGTGACTCGGGGCGTGTTTTGCGCGCGCGAACGGCGGCTCTTTACCGCGCGGTACATGCGCGCCGATTTGTCTCGTTATTTTGTTTTCATTAAAAAGAAATCCTTCGCATCACTCGAAATCACGCCGGGAGGAATTTTCCAGCAGCAGCGCTAGGCTTTCACCTGCGAACTGGATGCCGCGGGCTGCAAGCTCCGCCACACCATCCAGGCCACGGTGCCGAGCATCCCGATCCAGCCGATCGCGCGCACCGCGTGGGCGATCTGCGTATCGTGGTCGAGCACGCCGAACCTGCCGAACAAATAGTTCCAGTCGTGAATCACGTAATCGGCGTCGCCCACGGTGAGAAGCGGCAACTGCTGCGCGCGCGCGTCGGCCATGTAGGTGGAGATGGGAAGAAGCTGCTCGAAAAAGAAAAAAGTGCAGAAGGCGGTTCCCTGCAACTGGCGGTGAAACAGGAAATAAGCGGCGAGCATCAACGGCACGGCAAGCTGCAGGATCGTGCCGCCGGCAATGTTGAGGAACTCGCCGAAAAATCGAAACAGCAGATGGCCGCCTTCGTGGATGGGCACAAAAACCAAATCCATCCAGGAAGCCAGCCCTGTGCCTCGCATTGCCTGCAATAAAAACAGCGCGTAGAAAGCGGAGGCGATGAGAAGGACGGCGCGCGGAACGGGCTGCCAATCTTCATCGAGGGCTTCGAGAAATGGCAGCCGTTCGGTCCATGACTCGGGCAAATTCATGAACTGCCGCCGCCGGATTTCCGCCAGAGGAGAAATCGCACACGCCGATGTTAGCATTCGCCGCGAAAACCGGAAGGTAGGCGTGCGGTTTCGTTCGAGATCTGCAACGAGCAGGCGTCCGAAAAAATCCGGCCTGGCGGCTGAAAAGCGGCAAAAGTGGTCAAAATGGCGCCGTAAACAGGGCTTAAAAAGCCAAAAATGGCGCGATTTGGGCCATAAACGGCCCTTAAATGGTGAATTTGAACGGTGCGACGGCCAGATGAGGGGTTACGGGTTCCGGGTGAGGTATTCGTCGATGGCTTTCGCGGCGCTGCGGCCCTCCGCGATGGCCCATACGACGAGCGACTGGCCTCGGCGCGCATCGCCCGCGGCAAAAACTCCGGGGACGGAACTCATATAGTTTCCCTTGGTGGCAATGTTGCCACGAGAATCGAGTTCCACGCCGAACTGCTCGACCATGCCCTGCTTCACGGGTCCGCTGAAACCCAGGGCGAGCAGGACGAGATCGACTTCGATGGCCACTTCGGTTCCGGGGAGAAGCTCGAACTCGGGCGGCGCGCCCACGCGAACCGCGTGCAGTTGTTTCACGTTGCCATTCTCGTCGCCGGTAAATTTCGTCGTGTTGAGGGCCCAATCGCGCAGGCCGCCTTCTTCATGCGCGCTTTCCGTGCGCAGCTGCAGCGGCCACAACGGCCACGGAGTGCTCGCGTGGCGATCCTCGGGAGGCATGGGCATGATCTCGAACTGCTGCACGGAGCGCGCCTTCTGCCGGTGGCAGGTGCCGAGGCAGTCCGCGCCGGTGTCGCCGCCGCCGATAATCACGACGCGCTTGCCGGTGGCCAAAATCTGATTGGGGACTTCGTCGCCAGCGATGCGCTTGTTCTGCTGGGGCAGAAACTCCATGGCAAAGTAGATGCCCTTCAGTCCCCGCCCGGAAACTTTCAGGTCGCGCGGTTGCTCGGCGCCGCCCGCCAGCAAGATGGCGTCGAATTCCTTGCGCAGCTCTTCGACGGGGACGTTGTGGCCGACATGCGCG
>Ga0307372_10014394_pt1 | contig 10126 bp, 5 predicted proteins | sample OX1MG_FD_202533 | JGI IMG/M metagenome (GOLD analysis project Ga0307372, IMG submission 202533) | Soil microbial communities from Risofladan, Vaasa, Finland - OX-1 | ecosystem: Environmental > Terrestrial > Soil > Coastal area > Acid sulfate soil | place: Finland: Risofladan, Vaasa | collected... | reverse complement strand
TCGTTGAGGAACTCATAGCCCACCGTGCCGGCCACCGGCCAGTCCCGCAGGGGCTCGCCCGGCGGCGTTGCGCTGAGGATCTTCTCGACCCAGACCCGCTCGACTCCGGCCTCGCGCAGCCATCGCAGATAGCCGGCCGGGTCCGCGAGCCCGTCCGGATGGTCGACGCGCAGTCCGTCGAGGACGCCGTCGCGTACGAGCTCGAGGACCTTGGCGTGGGTGACCTCGAACACGCCACGATCCTCCTGGCGGACCGCCGCGAGCTCGTCGATGTCGAAGAAGCGGCGATAGAAGCCGGTCTGCCGGTCCACGTCGAAGAAGCGCGCGCGCAACTCGGGGTCACGCCACCAGCGGTTCTCCTCGGAGCGCTGCATATGGTTGGGGACCACGTCCAGCACGATGCCCAGGCCGGCGCCGGCGAGCGCGCGCAGTCCCAGCTCGCCGCCGAGCTCGACCGATACGCGCGTCGGGTCGATCACGTCGTAGCCGTGGGTCGAGCCCGCGGCGGCCTGCAGCGAGGGGCTCAGGTACAGGTGACTGATGCCGAGATCGCGCAGGTAGGGCACGAGCTCGCCCACGCGCGCGAAGTCCAGGCCGGCGCCAAGCTGGAGGCGGTAGGTGGCGCGCAGCTCCATCAGGCGGTCATCGGGCACCGCTCCCAGCGTCGCCCGGCGTCCGTTTGGGACTCGATGGGACGCGTTTGAGCAACACGAGCGAACGAGCCGTGACGGGCACCGACGCGCGTGCCGCAAATCGCTTGGTGCCGGGAGTGAGCTCGCCGTCCACGGTCGAGAGCTCGACGCTCCACTCTCGTCCGAAGCTCTGGCTGGGCAGACGCAACTCGACGTCCTCGAAATGTGCGTTGAACAGCAGCAGGAAGGAGTCGTCGACGATCTCGCGACCGTCGGGCGTCGTCTCGATGAGCTCGTCGCCGTTCAGGAACACGCCGAGCGTCTGTGTCCCGCTGCGCTTCCAGTCTCCCTGCGTCATGCGACGACCGTCGGGACGGAACCACCACGCGTCGGGCAGCCCGGAGCCCTCGAGCTGGCGCCCGGCGAGAAAGCGGCTGCGGCGAAACACCGGATGCTCGCGGCGCAGCGCGATCAGCCGGCGGGTGAAGTCGAGCAGCCGCCGCTGCCAGTCCGCGTGCTCCCAGCCGTACCAGGAGATGGCGTTGTCCTGACACCACGCGTTGTTGTTGCCGTCCTGCGTGCGGCCGAACTCGTCGCCGCCGAGCAGCATCGGGACGCCCTGCGAGAGGAACAGCGTGGCGAGGAAATTGCGCTGCTGACGCTCGCGCAGGGCGAGGATCTCGCGGTCGTCGGTCGGTCCCTCGGTCCCGGAGTTCCACGAGCGGTTGTCGTCGCTGCCGTCGCCGTTGTCCTCGCGGTTCGCTTCGTTGTGCTTGTCGTTGTAGGACACCAGATCGCGCAGGGTGAAGCCGTCGTGGGCCGTGATGAAGTTGATCGAGGCGAACGGGTGGCGACCGTCGGACTCGTAGAGGTCGCTGGATCCGGTGAAGCGCGAGGCGAAGTCGGCCACGCTCGCCTCGCCGCGCCAGAAGTCGCGGATCGTGTCACGGTAGATCCCGTTCCACTCCGACCACAGCACGGGGAAGTTGCCGACCTGATAGCCGCCGGGTCCGACGTCCCACGGCTCCGCGATCAGCTTGACCTGCGAGATCACCGGGTCCTGGTAGATCACGTCGAAGAACGCCGAGAGGCGGTCAACGTCGTAGAACTCGCGCGCCAGCGCCGAGGCGAGATCGAAACGGAAGCCGTCGATGTGACATTCGGTGACCCAGTAGCGCAGCGAGTCCATGATCAGCCGCAGCACGCTCGGCTGGACCGGATTGAGCGAGTTTCCGGTGCCGGTGAAGTCCATGTAGTGGCGCGGGTCGTCGGGCATCAGGCGGTAGTAGGCCGAGTTGTCGACACCCTTGAACGAGAGCATCGGGCCGAGGTGGTTGCCCTCGGCGGTGTGGTTGTAGACGACGTCGAGGATCACCTCGATCCCGGCGCGGTGCAGCGCCTTGACCATGCCCTTGAACTCGCGGACCTGCTCGCCCTCGGCGCCGGTGGCGGCGTACGCGCCGTGCGGCGCGAGGTAGCCGATCGAGCTGTAGCCCCAGTAGTTCGACAGCCCGCGCTCGGACAGGAAGCTCTCGTCGATGATGTGGTGGACCGGCAGCAGCTCGACCGCCGTGACCCCGAGGTCGCGCAGATAGGCGATGGCAGGCTCGCCGGCCATCGCGGCGTAGGTGCCGCGCAGATCCTCGCGGATCTCCTCCATGCACGCCGTGAAGCCCTTGACGTGGGTCTCGTAGATGACCGTCTCCGCCCACGGGCGGCGCGGCGGCTGGTCGTCCTCCCAGTCGAAGCTCTGATCGACGACCACGCAGCGCGGCATGGCCGGCGCCGAGTCCTCGTCGTCGGGCTCGAGGTCGGCGTCGGGGTTGCCCGGGTCGGGGACGTAGGGCAGCACGTTGGCCGCCTCCCAGCGGACCTGGCCGACGATGGCCTTGGCGTAGGGGTCAAGCAGCAGCTTGGCGGCGTTGAAGCGGTGTCCCTGCTCGGGCGCGTAGAGGCCGTGCACGCGGTAGCCGTAGCGCTGGCGCGGACCGACCCCGGGCAGGTAGAGGTGCCAGTTGTGCGCCGTCTGCTGCTCGACCGGAATGCGGGTCTCGTTGTCACCCTCGTCGAACAGGCACAGCTCGACCATCTCGGCGTGCTCGGAGAACAGCGCGAAGTTCGTTCCCCGGCCGTCCCACGTCGCCCCGAGCGGGAACGGCTGACCGCGCCAGACGACCGTCATGCCACCAGCGCCCCGGCGAGGGCAGGGAGCCGGATCATGCCTGGCGCCCCCGCGTCGATCCGCGCGTCGCTGTGGGTCGCAAATACCACGTGGCGGCCTTCCTCGATTGGTAGCTGGACACAGTCGACGGCGAAGTTGCACAGTAGCTCGCCGCCGCTGCGTCGCACGCGCAGCCAGCGACGGCGTTCGTCGAAATCCACCTCCGCCTCGCCGCTCAGTGAACGCCTGGCGCGCAGCAGGGCGCGGTAGCACGCCGCGGTCGGCTCGTGCACGCGCCGGGTCAGGCGCGAGCGTTCGAAGGTCTGCGGGTCCTGCGGGTCGGGGAGCTCGGCGGCGAACGCGGCGAAGGCGGCGAACTCGCGGCGGCGGCCGTCGCGCGTGGCCCGCGCGATCGCCTCGTCGATATGGTCGGTGAAGAACTGAAACGGGGCGTCCTCGCCGTACTCCTCGCCCATGAACAGCATCGGCGTGAACGGGGAGAGCAGCGTGCAGAAGGCTGCGAGCGGTCGCAGTGGCTGCGGCATCCGGTCGCCGAAGGCGCGGTTGCCGACCTGGTCGTGGTTCTGGTCGAAGACGACAAACTGCGCCGGCGGACGGTCGTCGGCCGGGGCGCCGAAGCATCGATGCCGCACGGTCGAGTACTGGCCGTCGTAGACGAACGGGCGGCGAAACGCCTTCGCCAGATCGGCGAGCGCGCCGAAGTCGGCGTAGTAGCCGTCACGCTCGCCGGTCAGCAGCGCATGCAGGGCGTGGTGAAAGTCGTCGGCCCATTGCGCGTCGGCGCTCCAACCGCCGGCCTGCGCGTCGCGGATGACCCGCGGGTCGTTCAACCCGCTCTCGGCGATCACGATGGCCCGGGGGTTGGTTCGATGGACGCGCGCGACCAGCTCGGCCACGATGTGGGTCGGGCTGTCGTCATGGATCGCGTGCACGGCATCCAGGCGCAGACCGTCGATGTGGAAGTCGCGCACCCACCCGCAGGCGCTCTGCAGCACCCATTCGCGGACCGCGCCGGAGTCCGCGTCGTCGTAGTTGATCGCCTTGCCCCAGAAGGTCTCGTACTTGTCGGTCAGGTAGGGGCCGAACGCCTCCATGGCGCTCACGCCGCTCGCCCCCAGGTGGTTGTAGACGACGTCGAGCACGACCGCGATGCCGGTGCCGTGTGCGGCATCGACGAAGCCGGCGAGGCCTTCGGGACCGCCGTAGGCGCGGTGCGCCGCCGACAGGTAGACGCCGTCATAGCCCCAGCCGCGCTCGCCGGGAAAGTCCGCCACCGGCATCACCTCGACGGCGTTGACGCCGAGCGCCGCGAGCTCGGGCAGATGCGCCGCGGCGGCCGCGAAGGTACCCGCCGCGGTGAACGCTCCGATATGCAGCTCGTACAGCACGAGCTCGGGCAGGGCCGGGGGCGACCAGCCGGCGTCGGTCCAGCGGAAGCCGTCGGTGTCAAGCACGCGCGAGGGGCCGCGGAGGCCCTCCGGCTGATGGCGCGAGCTGGGGTCGGGCAGCACGTGCGCCTCGCCGTGCTCGGCGTCGCGCAACACGAACTGATAGTCGGCGCCGGCAGCGACCGGCGCGACTGCCTCGTAGACGTCGAGGCCGGCATTGGCGAGCGCCCGCTCCTCGCCCCCGGTGCGCACGTGCACCGTCTGCGCGCGCGGGGCCCAGACGCGAAACAGGGTTGTGCCGTCGCTGCGGGGGTGTGCCCCGAGGCGCTTCTGCCAGGGCAGTGCCATCAGGCCGGGATCTGGTCGACCGCCGCCGCGCGGCTCGGACACTGCGTCTCGGGCACGAGCCACAGGACGGCGAGCGGGGGCAACGTCAGCGTCACCGAGTGACTCTGCTCGTGCCAGGGCAGCGGCTCGGCGGCGAGCGTGCCGCCGTTGCCGACGTCGGTCCCGGCATAGAAGCGGGAGTCGGTGTTGAGCAGCTCGCGCCACGCACCGCCGGCAGGCAGACCCAGGCGGTAGTCCACGCGCACCACCGGCGAGTTGTTGGCGACACACACCACCATGCGTCGCCCGTCGCGCGAGAAGCGAACGAATGCGATCACGTTGGTATCGGCGTCGTTGGGTTCGAGCCAGCGGAAGCCCTCGGGGCTCGAGTCACCGTCCCACAGGGCCGGCTCACCGCGGTACAGGTGGTTGAGGTCGCGGACGAGGGTCTGGACCGCCGCGTGCTCGCGCTGCTCAAGCAGGTGCCAGTCGAGCGAGCGATCGTGGCTCCACTCCGACTGCTGCGCGAACTCCTGGCCCATGAACAGCAGCTTCTTGCCCGGGTGGGCCCACATGTAGCCGTACAACGCCCGCAGGTTCGCGAAGGCCTGCCACCGATCGCCGGGCATCTTGCCGATCAACGATCGCTTGCCGTGCACCACCTCGTCGTGGCTGAGCGGCAGGATGAAGTTCTCGCTGAAGGCGTACATCAGGCTGAACGTCAGCTGGTGGTGGTGGAAGCGACGATAGATCGGGTCCTGCTGGAAGTAGCCGAGGGTGTCGTGCATCCAGCCCATGTTCCATTTGGCGCCGAAGCCGAGGCCGCCGACGTAGGTCGGCCGTGAGACGCCGGGCCATGCTGTGGACTCCTCCGCGACCGTGATGATGCCCGCCTCGCGCCCGTAGCACACCTCGTTGAACTCCTTGAGGAACGCCACGGCTTCGAGGTCCTCGCGGCCGCCGTATTCGTTGGGAACCCACTCCCCGGGCCCGCGCGAGTAGTCGCGGTAGAGCATCGAGGCGACGGCGTCCACGCGGATTCCGTCGGCGTGGTACTCGCGCAGCCAGAACAGCGCGTTGGCGACCAGGAAGTTGCGCACCTCGTGCCGACCCAGGTTGAACACCAGCGTTCCCCAGTCGGGGTGCGAGCCGCGGCGCGGGTCCACGTGCTCGTAGAGGGCGGTCCCGTCAAACTGCGCGAGCGCCCAGTCGTCGCGCGGGAAGTGGGCCGGCACCCAGTCGAGGATGACGCCGATGTCGTGGCCGTGCATGCGGTCCACGAACCCGCGGAACTCGTCGGGCGTGCCGAACGCCGGGGAGGGGGCGAAGTAGGAGGTCACCTGGTAGCCCCATGAGCCGCTGAACGGGTGGGCCATCACCGGCATCAGCTCGACGTGGGTGAAGCCGAGATCGGCGACATAGGCGGCGAGCTCGTCGGCGAGCTCGGTGTAGTTGAGCGGACGATTGCCCTCCAGCGCCCGCCACCGCCACGAGCCGGCATGGACCTCGTAGATCGACATCGCGCCGGCGATCGGATCGGTGGTCTCGCGGGCGCGCATCCAGTCCTCGTCGCGCCAAGCGTGGGCCGGGCGATGCACGATCGACGCCGTGCCCGGCGGGATCTCGGCCTGGAAGGCCACCGGGTCCGCCTTGAGCCGCAGCTCGCCGCCCTGCGTGCGGATCTCGTACTTGTAGCGAGCGCCGTCGGTCAGGTCCGGGACGAACAGCTCCCACAGGCCGCTCGAGCCCAGCGAACGCATCGGGTGCAGCCGTCCGTCCCACGAGTTGAAGTCGCCGACGACGCTCACCGAGCGGGCGGCAGGGGCCCACACCGCGAACGACGTTCCGCTGACACCGTCAATGTCCCGCGGATGAGCGCCGAGGCGCGCGTAGAGCTGTTCGTGCCGGCCCTCGCCGAGGAGATAGAGGTCGAGCGTCCCCAGCGTCGGCGGGAACGCGTAGGGGTCGCGCATGCGGAACGTCTTGCCGTCGGGGTAGCGGACATCGAGCTCGTAGCGCAGCGGCAGCGTGGCACCCTTGGCCACGCCGGCGAACAGGCCGCCCGGGTGGACGCGGCGCAGCTTCACCGGGGGACGCCCCTCGGGGTGCGCGACGACCGCGTCGGCGTCCGGCCGATACGCCCGGATGCGGACCCCGGTGCGCGCCGGGTGGGCGCCGAGGACGTGATGCGGATCGGCGTGGTCGCGAGTGACCACCCGCTCGATCTCGGCCTCGCTCAGCGCCACCGCTGCCATCCCTGCTCGCGCCCGCCGCTCATGCCGGCGCCCGCTCCAACAGCCGGGTGATGCACGTCACGGGGATCGGCACCCAGTCTGGTCGGTTGTTGAGCTCGTAACGCAGCTCGTAGATCGCTCGCTCCAGCTCGAAGATCGCGACCAGGTTCTGAATCGCGGACGCTCCCGCCGGCAGCACGGCGGGATCGACCTCGGCCGTGTAGCCCTCGAGAAAGCGCTCGCGGGCCTCGGCCTCCCAGTCCGCAGGGACGGTGGCGTCGCGCAGCAGCGTGGCCCCCGCCGCCGCATAGGAGAACGAGCGCAACATCCCGGCGACGTCGCGCAGCGGCGAGCGTTTGCGCCGGCGCTCGACAAGCGGGCGCCCCGGCTCGCCCTCGAAGTCGAGAATCACCCACCCGTCGGGCCCGTGGACAGTCTGGCCGAGGTGGTAGTCGCCGTGCATCCGGATCAGGCGCCCGCCGACCCCGTTGTGCGACAGCGAGCTGAGGTGGTCGCGGATCTCCTCGCCGCGCCCGGCGATCGGCGCGAGCGCCGGATCGCCGTCGGGCAGGTCGAGGAACATCCGCTCGATCTGCTCGTCGATCGTGGCGGTCAGCAGCGACACGTTCTCCTCGGCCGGCTCCTCGGGGGCGAAGTCGGGGTCGCTGTGATCCGAGGCGAGGGTCGCATGCATTCGCCCGGTCACCGAGCCCAGCTCGCGGAGGCGGTCGAGGAACGACCGGTCTGCCCCGGCGAGCGAGTCCAGCGCGAGCTCCCAGCCATCGCGCGCCTCGGGAACGAAGCGCTGCATGATCCCGAGCGTGGCGTCCATCAACTCGCCGGTGTAGCTGTACCACCCGGCGAGCGTCGCGATGTTGGGGAACCGGTGGGCGGCGAGGAAGCGCAGCATCTCGAGCTCGGGGTTGATGCCCGGCTCGACACGGCGAAAGACCTTCAGCACCAGGCGCTCGTCGAGCACCACCGAGGTGTTGGACTGCTCGGCGCCGATGGCGCGCATCGGGGGCCGCTCGGACGGCGCCGCCACCGCACCGTCCCAGTGGAAGCGCACGCATCCCGATGGGCGCTCGATCGTCGTCGCGTCTGCGAACCGGCACGCGAGCGCGGCGTCCGCCGCCGCGTCGATCAGCGCGTCGTAGGCGACGTGCGTGGAGGTCGAGCAGATCACGCCGGCGTCCCACCCGTCGCTGCGTGGGCGCACGGCGATCGGCACCTGGTAGAGCTCGTGCGTCCCGGCACCGAAGCGCGCCTCGGCGATCACGATCGCCACCACCGGATCGGCCTGGCGCAGGACGACCAGGTCGAGCACGTTGAACTCGGCAACGTCGCGCAGCTTGGAGCTGAACCAGCGCTGGGCGCTCACCCAGGCCGCGAGCTCGTCGGGCGGCAGCGCGCCCGCATCCCCGTCAGCCACGGCCGTGGCAAGGTCACTTGGTGTCATCGGCCTCGTCCTCCTCGTCGGGGGCGGTGAGCAGGAACCAGAAGAAGCCGCGGGGGGCGAGCGTGAGCAGGTAGGGCAGCTTGCCGACGCGGGGAAAGCGTGCGCGTCCGAACATCTCCACCGGGTAGCGGCCCTCGAAGCCGGAAAGGTCGAGCTCCACCGCCTGGGCCGAGCGAGCCAGGTTGTGGACGCACAGGGCGACGTCGGTCTCGTAGCGGCGCAGGTGGGCGAAGATCTTTGCGTTGCTTGGACGCAGCGGCTCGTAGCTGCCGAGGCCGAACACCGGATGCTCCTTGCGCAGCGCGATGAAGCGTCGCAGCCAGCGCAACAGCGATGTCGGGGTGCGTAGCTGGGCCTCGACGTTGACCGCCTGGTATCCGTACACCGGGTCCATCAGTGGGGGGGCGTAGAGCTGCGCGAAGTCGGCTCGGCTGAAGCCTCCGTTGCGATCGCCGCTCCATTGCATCGGCGTACGTACACCATCGCGATCGCCCAGGTAGACGTTATCCCCCATCGCGATCTCGTCACCGTAGTACAGAACGGGGCTGCCAGGAAGCGAGAACATGATCGCGGTCAGCAGCTCGATCTCCTGGCGGCTGTTGTCCAGCAGCGGCGCCAGCCGGCGGCGGATCCCGAGATTGATCTTCATCCGCGGGTCCTTCGCGTACTCGGCGTACATGTAGTCGCGCTCCTCGTCGGTGACCATCTCGAGCGTCAGCTCGTCGTGGTTGCGCAGGAACAGTCCCCACTGGGCGTTGTCCGGGATGTCGGGCGTGTGCTCGAGGATCTCGAGCATCGGCGCGGACTCCTCGCGGCGCAGCGACATGAACATGCGCGGCATCACCGGGAAGTGAAAGGCCATGTGGCACTCGTCGCCCTGGCCGAAGTACTGTACGACGTCCTCTGGCCACTGGTTCGCCTCGGCGAGCAGGACGCGGTCGAGGTACTCCTCGTCGATCGTGGCGCGCACCCGCTTGAGAAAGGCGTGCGTCTCCGGCAGGTTCTCGCAATTGGTCCCGTCACGCTCGTAGAGATAGGGCACGGCGTCGAGACGAAGGCCGTCCAAGCCGAGATCCAGCCAGAAGCGAAGCACGTCGAGCATCGCGTCCGCAACCGCGGGCTCGTCGTAGTTGAGATCGGGCTGGTGGTGGAAGAACCGATGCCAGTAGTAGGCCCCGGCCACCTCGTCGTAGGACCAGTTGGAGGTCTCGGTGTCGACGAAGATGATCCGCGCGTCGGAATAGCGGGTCGGGTCATCCGACCACACATACCAGTTGCGCCTCGGCGAGTCCGGCGACGCGCGCGACTCTTGAAACCACGGGTGCTCGATCGAGGTGTGGTTCATCACGAGGTCGGCGATCACGCGGATTCCCCGCTCGTGGGCGGCATCGATGAACGCGCGCGCGTCGTCGATGGTTCCGTAATCCGGATGCACCGCCTTGAAATCCGCGATGTCGTAGCCGCCGTCGCCCAGCGGCGAGGCGTACATCGGCAACAGCCAGATGCAGTCGATTCCGAGCCAGTCCAGGTAGTCGAGCTTCTCGATCAGCCCGCGGAAGTCTCCCGAGCCGTCGCCGTTGCCGTCGAAGAAGCCGCGCAGGTGGATCTCGTAGAAGACCGCTGTCTTGAACCACAGTGGGTTCGATTCGAACCATTGGCCGGGGGGACTCATGCGATCCTCACCGCGGGGCTTGGACGAGCAGCAGGTGAGCGGCGCGCACGCCCGGGTCCAGGCGTACGAAGTTGCGCCCCAGGCGCCAGTCGAAGCGCTCGCCGCTGAGCAGGTCGACCACCGCGAAGGCCGGCGGCAATCCGAGCGTGTCGGCGACGATCACGACGCCCTCCTGGGCCCGGTGGGCATCGAGGTTCACGACGATCAGCAACGCCTCGCTCGAGCCGCGCTT
>Ga0307372_10014393_pt1 | contig 10127 bp, 7 predicted proteins | sample OX1MG_FD_202533 | JGI IMG/M metagenome (GOLD analysis project Ga0307372, IMG submission 202533) | Soil microbial communities from Risofladan, Vaasa, Finland - OX-1 | ecosystem: Environmental > Terrestrial > Soil > Coastal area > Acid sulfate soil | place: Finland: Risofladan, Vaasa | collected... | reverse complement strand
TTAAGGCGACGCAGAAGACGACGTGCACTGGGGTGGAGATGTTCCGCAAGCTGCTGGATCAGGGGCAGGCGGGTGACAATGTCGGGGTTTTGCTGCGCGGCACGAAGCGTGAGGAAGTTGAGCGGGGCCAGGTATTGGCGAAGCCCGGTTCGATAACGCCGCATACGAAGTTTGCGGCTGAGGTGTATGTATTGTCGAAGGAAGAGGGCGGGCGTCATACGCCGTTTTTCAATGGATATCGGCCGCAGTTTTATTTCCGGACGACGGATGTAACGGGTTCGGTGGATCTGCCGGCGGGCACGGAAATGGTGATGCCGGGAGATAATGTGGCGATTACGGTGAGTCTGATTGCACCGATCGCGATGGAAGAGGGGCTTCGTTTCGCGATACGCGAAGGGGGGCGCACTGTCGGCGCAGGTGTCGTCGCTAAAGTAATCGAGTAAGGTGCATCTAAACCGGGATGTTGTGCCCGGGTCTCGAAAGAGGCCCGGGCATTTGCCGCTCATGAAGAAACGAAGGCCAGTAGCTCAATTGGCAGAGCGTCGGTCTCCAAAACCGAAGGTTGGGGGTTCGAGACCCTCCTGGCCTGCCACTTAATCCGGCGGGCAAGAAGGGATGCTGCATGCATATGCATGCAGGTCTCTTCAGAATGAAGTGATTGATATGGCAGATAAGATTAAATTGATTATTGCTGCACTGATTGTGGCAGCGGGGATCGCAGGCTATTATCAGCTAGCTGATAAAATGCAGATAATCCGCGTTGGAGTGGTGCTTGCATCCGTTCTTGTGGCTTGTGTGGTTGCCTATACGTCAACTGGGGGTAAAACCCTGGTTGGTTTTTACCGGGAATCCCTTGTCGAAACACGTAAAGTTGTCTGGCCCACCCGCAAGGAAACCATTCAGACGACCGGCATTGTACTGGTGCTGGTTATTGCCGTGGCTTTCGTGCTGATGCTTGTGGATCTGTCGTTGCAGTCCTTTATGAACTGGTTCATGGGCTAGGGGAAAAGTATGCGTTGGTATGTGGTTCATGCCTATTCTGGTTTTGAAAAAAGTGTGCAGCGTACGCTTTTGGATCGGATCGAGCGTTCGGGGCTGAAAGATAAATTTGGGCAAGTTCTTGTGCCTGTTGAAGAAGTTGTGGAAATGAAGAGTGGCCAGAAATCGATTTCCGAGCGGAAATTCTTCCCTGGTTATGTGCTGGTTCAGATGGAAATGACAGATGAAACATGGCATCTAGTCAAGAGCACTCCCAAGGTTACTGGATTCATCGGAGGCACGGCATCTCGTCCAGCCCCTATTTCCGATAAGGAAGCAAATGACATTCTGAGGCAGATTCAGGATGGTGTTGAGAAGCCCAGACCAAAAGTGCTGTTTGAACCTGGTGAAATGGTTCGGGTTATTGAAGGACCCTTCAATGACTTTCATGGCAGCGTTGAGGAAGTCAATTATGACAAGAACAAGCTGCGTGTTTCTGTAACGATTTTTGGCCGTTCGACACCGGTTGAACTGGATTTCAGCCAGGTCGAGAAAGCTTGACGGTAGTACGGGGAGCCCGGCCAGTCGGGCGTCTGAACCCATTTTAAGGAGATAGGATTGTGGCAAAGAAAGTGATTGGCTATATCAAGCTGCAAGTCCCTGCCGGAAAGGCTAATCCATCGCCGCCAATTGGTCCGGCTCTGGGTCAGCGGGGACTTAACATCATGGAGTTTTGCAAGGCATTTAATGCACAGACGCAGGGTATGGAAGTAGGCTTGCCTATTCCTGTAGTCATTACTGCCTATGCCGACAAGACTTTTACTTTCATTATGAAGACGCCTCCGGCGTCAGTTCTGATCATGAAGGCTGCTGGTCTGACAAAGGCCAGTACGAAGCCCGGAAGTTTGGTTGCTGGAAAAATTACTCTTACTCAGGCGGAAGAAATCGCCAAACTCAAGATGCCAGATTTGACTGCAGCTAATATGGAAGCCGCTGTGCGGACAATCGTGGGATCCGCACGCTCGATGGGCATTGAGACGGAGGGCGTATAAATGGCCAGGATATCCAAAAGACGCAAGTCCATCTTGTCGTTGATTGATCGAAACAAATTTTATGCCTTGAGTGATGCTTTGAATCTTATCAAGCAGACCGCCAATGCGAAATTTGATGAATCTGTTGATGTGGCGATTAATCTCGGAGTCGATCCCCGCAAGTCGGATCAGGTCGTGCGAGGTTCGGTAGTGCTGCCGCGCGGAACGGGTAAATCAGTACGCGTTGCAGTGTTTGCTCAGGGTGAAGCCGCTATAAAGGCGAAGGATGCCGGGGCTGATATCGTAGGGTTTGAGGATCTTGCCGCTGAAATAAAAGAAGGACGTATGGATTTTGATGTTGTCGTTGCATCACCTGATGCAATGCGTATTGTCGGCCAGCTAGGGCAGATTCTTGGCCCACGTGGGTTGATGCCGAATCCGAAGGTGGGTACTGTTACGCCGGATGTGGCTACAGCAGTCAGAAATGCTAAGGCTGGTCAAGTCCAGTACCGAACTGATAAAGGGGGCATAGTGCAGGCCAGTATTGGCCGTGCTTCTTTCGAGATTGAGGCGTTGTCAGAAAATTTGGCTGCGCTTATTGATGCGCTTAACAAGGCTAAACCTGCAGCTTCAAAAGGTGTCTATCTCAGAAAAATCGCTGTATCCAGCACCATGGGGGTGGGTGTTAAGGTAGATGCTGCTAGCCTCGCATCATAAGAACTTTGGGCTGCGGAGATTGTTTCGCAGGTTGTCAAAGACCGTAGGTGCCTTCGGGCTTAATCGTTTCATACCTACGCAGATGGCGTAACCCGGTAACAGGATTCTCCTGGATAAAGGTCGCTGTAACAAGGGTGGGCAACCATCCTTTAAACGGAAGGAGAAAGACTTTGAGTCTTAATCTTGAAGAGAAGAAAGCGGTTGTCGCAGAGGTGTCTGCAGAGGTTTCCAAGGCACAGGCCATCGTTGTGGCCGAATACCGTGGCATTGGCGTACAAAAGCTGACCCAGCTTCGTGCTAAGGCACGTTTGAGCGGTGTTTATCTTCGTGTGCTAAAAAATACCCTTGCTCGCCGTGCGGTTGCTGATACGCCTTTTGGCGTTCTGGCTGAAGAAATGTCAGGGCCACTGGCCTACGCCATGTCTTCAGATCCTGTTGCATGTGCCAAGGTGCTAAGCGATTTTGCGAAGGAAAACAGCCAGTTTATTATCAAGGCCGGTGCAATGGCCAACTTTGCCATGACGGCAAAGGATATAGATAGTCTGGCAAATATGCCGTCTCGTGAAGAATTGCTGGCAAGACTACTTGGTACCATGCAGGCCCCAGTCGCGAAATTTGTTCGTACCTTGAATGAGGTGCCGACAAAATTTGTGCGGGGTCTCGCTGCGGTGCGTGATCAAAAGGCCGCTTAATCCCAATTATTCCTGGGTCTTCCGGAAAGAAGACCCCGAACTTTATTACTGGAGAAAATAATGGCTGTTGCCAAAGCAGACATCCTGGATGCAATTGCAAGTATGACGGTGCTTGAACTTTCAGAACTGATCAAGGAAATGGAAGACAAGTTTGGTGTATCAGCTACAGCAGCTGCTGTAGCGGTCGCTGCTGCCCCTGCAGTTGGCGGGGCTGCACCAGCAGAGGAAAAGACTGAATTTGATGTGATTTTGACTTCAGCTGGTGAAAACAAGGTTAATACCATCAAGGTTGTGCGTACAATAACGGGTCTTGGGTTAAAAGAAGCTAAGGACCTGGTTGATGGGGCTCCTAAAGCAGTTAAGGAAGGCATATCCAAAGCGGATGCTGATGCAGTTCTCAAGCAGCTGATTGAGGCTGGGGCTGGGGCTGAGATAAAGTAAGGCTTAGGGTTTAACCCCCTGCGGCCGATCTTACGGGCGTAGGGGTTTTCGTCTGGAATGGCTGGAAAATGGGTCGGAATAGTCCTGAAATGCTTTCAAACAGGCGCTTCAGGCCTGAATCGGAAATTTTTGCCAATCTGAAGGAGTTGTGCACTTTGGTGCATGCAGCCCGCCTGCCGTATCGGCGAATGGGGCAAATTGTTGCGCATAGGTTAAAAGACCGGAACGGGGCGATTCCTCCGCCCATGTTTCGAAGTCCTGCAAGGGACGGGTGCCGGTGCGCAACCTTGTCGAGGGGAAATCGCCAGGTTGAGCCTGGCGGAGGTTGGCCGGGCCTTGAACCGGCGAGCGTTTTATTGATTAACTCGACAGGAGGCGGCATCTGACCCGGCCTACCGGGGCATCGCCGGAAATTTTGATGACCTATTCTTTTACCGAGAAAAAGCGTATCCGCAAGAGTTTCGCAAAGCGCGACAGTATTCTGGACGTGCCTTATCTCCTTGCGACCCAGCTTGATTCATACCGGAGCTTTCTGCAGGAAGATGTGCCTGCTGAACTGCGCAAGAACGAGGGCTTGCAGGCAGCTTTCCTGTCGATTTTTCCAATAGTAAGCCATACAGGCAACGCCCGTATGGACTATGTAAACTATATCCTCGGCGAACCTCCTTTTGATGTCAAGGAGTGCCAGCAGCGAGGGTTGACTTATGCAGCCCCCCTTCGTGTGCGCGTTCGCATGACCATTATGGACAAGGAGGCGAGCAAGCCTACTGTCAAGGAAGTCAAGGAACAGGAAGTCTACATGGGTGAAATCCCGCTCATGACGCAAAATGGATCTTTTGTCATCAATGGCACCGAAAGAGTGATTGTTTCACAGCTTCATCGGTCACCAGGGGTGTTTTTTGAACATGATCGCGGGAAAACCCACTCTTCGGGCAAGCTTCTCTTTTCCGGTCGTATTATTCCTTATCGTGGTTCATGGCTCGACTTTGAGTTTGATCCCAAAGATTACCTGTATTTTCGAGTTGATCGACGCCGCAAGATGCCTGTTTCCATTCTGCTTAAAGCCCTTGGTTTCAGCCCGGAGGATATTCTTCATGAATTCTTCGTGTTTGATACCTTTGATTTTGAAGGAGGGAAGTGGCATCTCGGACTGGTACCAGATCGCCTGCGTGGTGAAATAGCCCGGTTTGACATTAGTGACTCAACAGGAAACCTGATTGTTGCCCGTGACAAACGGATTACGGTAAAGCATATCCGGGAAATGGAAAAGGCGGGACTGAAATGCATAGCGGTCCCAAGTGAATTTGTTGTTGGCAGGGTGGTCGCTACAGATATTCTGGATACTTCGACAGGCGAAATCATTGCCCGGGCAAATGATGAACTGACGGATGATCTTCTGGATAAACTGGTTGAATCCGGAATCAAGAACATTAAAACCATTTATACCAATGATCTGGATCAAGGTCCTTATATTTCGCAGACGTTGCGTATTGATGAGACCTTAGATAGCAGTGCTGCACAAGTTGCCATCTACCGCATGATGAGACCAGGAGAACCTCCTACCGAAGATTCAGTAAAAGCCTTGTTTGAAGGGCTCTTTTTCTCTGAAGATCGATATGATTTGTCGGCTGTTGGCCGAATGAAATTCAACCGGCGTATCGGAAATCCTGATCTGTTAGGAAAAGGAACCCTTTCACGTGAAGATATTGTAGCCGTTATCCGCATTCTGGTTGAATTGAGAAACGGGCGTGGTGAGATTGATGATATTGATCATCTGGGTAACCGGCGTGTCCGTTCGGTTGGTGAACTGGCTGAAAACCAGTTTCGTGCTGGCCTGGTTCGCGTGGAACGTGCGGTAAAGGAACGTCTGACCCAGGCTGAATCAGAAAATTTGATGCCTCATGATTTGATTAATGCAAAACCGGTATCTGGTGCGATCAAGGAGTTTTTTGGTTCTAGCCAGTTGTCACAGTTTATGGATCAGACCAACCCGCTTTCTGAGATTACTCATAAACGGCGTGTTTCAGCGTTGGGCCCAGGAGGATTGACCCGTGAGCGGGCTGGTTTCGAAGTACGAGACGTTCATCCAACCCATTATGGACGGGTGTGTCCGATTGAAACCCCGGAAGGTCCAAATATCGGGTTAATCAATTCATTGGCGCTTTATGCCCGTACCAACGAATATGGTTTCCTTGAAACACCTTATCGTAAGGTTGTGGAGGGACGTGTCACGGATGAAATCGGATTCCTGTCTGCTATTGAAGAGGGGCAATTTGTGATCGCCCAGGCGAATGCGGAGCTGGATGAAGACGGAAGGTTTAAAAATGAGCTTGTTTCCTGTCGTCATCGCAATGAATTTGCTTTGTCTTCCCCAGACAAGGTTAATTACATGGACGTGGCACCTTCACAGATTGTTTCAGTTGCGGCATCCCTGATCCCGTTTCTTGAGCATGATGATGCCAACCGGGCTCTGATGGGCTCCAATATGCAGCGTCAGGCTGTACCCTGCTTGCGTGCCGACAAACCTTTGGTGGGTACTGGCATTGAGAGAACTGTTGCTGTTGACTCAGGCACTACGGTCCAGGCCCACCGGGGAGGGATTGTGGATTATGTAGATGCAGGCCGGATTGTCGTGCGCGTCAATGATGAGGAAACCCATTCCGGAGAAGTCGGGGTAGATATATATAATCTGATTAAATACACCCGTTCAAATCAGAATACCAATATCAACCAGAGGCCGCTGGTGAAGGTCGGTAATGTTATTTCATCTGGGGATGTGATTGCTGACGGTGCCTCTACGGATATGGGTGAACTCGCACTTGGGCAGAACATGTTTGTCGCATTTATGCCCTGGAATGGCTATAACTTCGAGGATTCGATCCTGATTTCCGAGCGGGTGGTGGCAGATGATCGCTATACTTCGATACATATCGAGGAACTGTCAGTTGTGGCGAGGGATACCAAGCTTGGACCCGAAGAGATTACCCGTGATATATCCAATCTTTCCGAGGCACAGTTAGCACGCCTTGATGATTCTGGCATTGTGTATATTGGTGCGGAGGTGGAGGCAGGGGATGTGCTTGTTGGAAAAGTGACGCCCAAAGGTGAGACGCAGCTGACCCCAGAAGAAAAGCTTTTACGGGCAATTTTTGGTGAGAAGGCATCAGATGTCAAGGATACAAGTCTCAGGCTTCCGTCAGGAATGTCAGGTACTGTTATCGATGTGCAGGTGTTCACACGTGAAGGCATAGAGCGTGACAAGCGTGCCCAGCAGATCATTGGTGATGAGCTCAAGGCGGTGAAAAAGGATCTCGCTGATCAAATGCGGATTGTTGAAGGGGATACCTTTTTGCGGATCGAACGTCTTTTATTGGGCAAGGTTGCCAATGGCGGGCCGATGAAGCTTGCCAAGGGAGCGACTGTGACCAGTGGTTATCTTTCCAGTCTTAATCATCATGACTGGTTTGATATCAGGCTTGCTGATGAAAAATCGTCTCAGCAGCTCGAATTGCTGAAAGAATCCCTTGCTCAGAAACAGCTTGATTTTGACGCGATGTTCGAGGAAAAGAAGAAAAAGCTGACCCAAGGAGATGAGTTACCTCCGGGTGTTCAGAAAATGGTCAAGGTTTATGTGGCAGTGAAACGTCGTTTGCAGCCGGGTGACAAGATGGCTGGTCGTCACGGAAACAAAGGGGTAATTTCCAAGATTGTCCCTGTTGAGGATATGCCTTATATGTCAGACGGCACGCCAATGGACATAGTGCTGAATCCTCTTGGTGTTCCGTCGCGGATGAATGTTGGCCAGATCCTTGAGACGCATCTGGGTTGGGCTGCAAAAGGCCTGGGTTTGAAGATTGGCGATATGCTCAGGCAGCAGTCAAGGGTTTCGGAACTGCGTGGATTCCTGGAAAGGATCTATAACTCAACTGGGAAACCTGAAGAAATCTCTGCACTTGATGATGGAGAAGTGATTGATCTGGCTGAAAATCTCCAGAATGGTGTACCTTTCGCCACTCCGGTGTTTGATGGGGCCAGCGAGAAAGAGATTAAGGATATGCTGGATTTGGCAGGGCTGCCCACATCGGGCCAGGTGACTTTATTTGACGGACGCACAGGTGAGGCTTTTGAACGGCTCGTGACGGTCGGATACATGCATGTGTTGAAGCTTCATCATCTTGTAGATGACAAGATGCATGCCCGTTCGACAGGTCCTTACAGTCTGGTAACACAGCAACCGTTGGGTGGTAAAGCCCAGTTTGGCGGACAACGGTTTGGAGAAATGGAAGTATGGGCGCTTGAAGCGTATGGCGCTTCCTATACTTTACAGGAGATGCTGACGGTTAAATCCGATGATGTAGGTGGACGTACCAAGGTATACGAGTCAATTGTCAAGGGTGAACACCGAATCGACGCCGGCATGCCGGAGTCATTCAATGTGCTTGTGAAGGAGATTCGTTCACTTGCGATTGACATTGATCTGGAGCGTTCATAACCGCATGTCCGTTTCTATTTTGAAACGGCAGGCCATGAATGTATGACTGGGATTATCCTTAAACGCAAGCTTTTTGCTGAACAGGCAGGAAGCTTAAGGAGACGCAATGAAAGCATTACTTGATTTGTTCAAACAGGTCACGCAAGAAGAAGAATTCGATGCGATTCGCATTGCACTAGCTTCGCCGGAAAAAATCCGCTCGTGGTCCTATGGCGAAGTCAAGAAGCCCGAAACGATTAATTATCGGACGTTTAAGCCAGAACGTGATGGACTTTTCTGTGCCAAAATCTTCGGGCCAATTAAGGATTACGAATGTTTATGCGGAAAGTATAAACGACTTAAACACCGCGGAGTGATCTGTGAAAAATGTGGTGTTGAAGTCACCCAGTCCAAAGTGCGCCGTGAACGGATGGGGCACATTGAGCTTGCCAGCCCTGTTGCCCATATCTGGTTTTTGAAGTCTTTGCCTTCCAGGCTGGGGATGGTGCTTGATATGGCGCTTCGCGATATTGAGCGCGTGCTTTATTTTGAAGCTTATGTAGTAACTGATCCTGGCATGACGCCCTTGGAGCGGGGCCAGTTGCTGTCTGAAGATGACTATCTCATGCGGGTTGAGGAGTTCGGTGACGAATTCCAGGCTTCCATGGGAGCAGAAGGCGTGCGTGACTTGCTGCGCACTCTTGACCTGGACAGTGAAATTGCACGATTGCATGTTGAGCTGGAGGCAACTGGCTCCGATTCGAAGATCAAGAAAATTGCCAAACGGCTCAAAATTCTTGAAGCATTCCAGAAATCCGGCGTTAGGCCTGACTGGATGATACTCGAAGTGCTTCCTGTCCTGCCTCCGGATCTGCGTCCGCTTGTGCCACTGGACGGAGGGCGCTTTGCAACCTCTGATCTGAATGATCTTTACCGTCGGGTCATCAACCGTAACAATCGCCTGAAGCGGCTTCTTGAGCTCAAGGCTCCTGAAATTATTGTACGAAATGAAAAGCGCATGCTTCAGGAAGCCGTTGATTCACTGCTCGACAATGGTCGTCGAGGCAAGGCGATGACGGGTGCGAACAAACGTCCTCTTAAGTCATTGGCTGAAATGATTAAGGGTAAGGGCGGACGATTCCGCCAGAATCTGCTTGGTAAACGGGTAGATTATTCAGGACGTTCAGTGATTGTCGTAGGACCACAGCTCAAGCTTCACCAGTGTGGATTACCTAAAAAGATGGCTCTTGAGCTCTTCAAACCTTTTATTTTTCACAGGCTTGAAGTCATGGGACTGGCTACGACCATTAAGGCAGCCAAGAAGATGGTGGAGGCAGAAGGCCCCGAAGTCTGGGATATTCTCGAAGAAGTCATTCGTGAGCATCCGGTATTGCTTAACCGGGCTCCCACGCTTCATCGTCTGGGTATCCAGGCTTTTGAGCCTGTCCTGATTGAAGGAAAGGCTATCCAGCTGCATCCACTCGTCTGCGCAGCATTCAATGCCGACTTTGATGGTGACCAGATGGCTGTCCATGTACCTTTGTCTTTGGAAGCCCAGATGGAAGCACGGACTCTCATGCTTGCGTCCAATAATGTATTGTCGCCTGCAAATGGCGAACCGATTATTGTTCCTTCGCAGGATATTGTCCTGGGCCTTTATTACATGACCCGGGATCGGATCAATGCCCGGGGGGAAGGGATTGCTTTTGCGGACATAGCAGAGGTCTCGCGTGCGTATGAATCCCGTCAGGTTGATTTGCATGCCCGGGTGACCGTGCGGATCAAGGAAATTGAGCG
>Ga0307372_10014390_pt1 | contig 10127 bp, 7 predicted proteins | sample OX1MG_FD_202533 | JGI IMG/M metagenome (GOLD analysis project Ga0307372, IMG submission 202533) | Soil microbial communities from Risofladan, Vaasa, Finland - OX-1 | ecosystem: Environmental > Terrestrial > Soil > Coastal area > Acid sulfate soil | place: Finland: Risofladan, Vaasa | collected... | reverse complement strand
GTCGCGATCTCCTACGCCGCGCCGTCGATGCCGCCGAGCTTCTCGATCCTCGCGGTCGCGACGACCTGGTACGCGGCAGCGTCGGCACGCGGCGCGGTGCACCGCCGCGCCGGCCGCGGCGGCGCGCACCTCGCGCCGGACGTCGGCGCGCGCGGTCAGCCCTCGAGGGCGAGCCGGATCCCGAAGCCCAGCAGGACCGCCCCCGAGAGCCCGTCGATCCTCCGACGGGCGCGGCGGCTCGTCATGAGCCGCGTCACGCGGTCCGAGGCGAGCACCATCACCGCGAAGTAGGCCGCGGTCTCGAGGACGAACAGCGCGCCGAGCGCGACGGACACGATGCCGACGGGCTCGCCGTGCGGGACGAATCCAGGGAGGAACGTGACGAAGAACACGCCGACCTTCGGGTTGAGCAGGTCCGTGACGAGCCCGGCGCGGTAGCCGGTGCCGATGAGGCCGCGGCGCCCCGGCGGAGCCGCCACGCCGAGCGCGGTCCCAGGGGCCCCGCCGGCGGCGGGCGGCTCGGGCGACGACGCGCGCCGGCTCGCGACGAGCGCGCGCACGCCGATGACGACGAGATAGGTCCCGCCGACGACTCGCAGCGCGAGCGAGGCCGCGTGGCTCGCGGCGAGCACGGCCGAGAGCCCGAGCGCCGCGGCGCACACCCAGATCGAGAGGCCGGTGAGCACGCCGGCGGCGGTGCGCGCCGCGTGGCGGCGCCCGCCGGAGAGCAGCGCCCGGAGCACGACGAAGGTGTCCGGGCCGGGGAACACGACGATGACCGCCGAGGCGACGAGGAACGTCGCGAGCGCACCGAGCATCAGCGCTCGCGTCCCCGCCGGGTCACCGCGCGCCCGATCCCTCGTCCCGGTCCTGCTGGTCGAGCGCGACGAGCTGCTCGCGGGCGCGCGCGACGCGCGACCGGATCGTCCCGAGCGCGCACTGGCAGATCTCCGCGGCCTCGGCGTAGGAGAAGCCGAGGACCTGGGTGAGCACGATCGCGGCCCGCCGGTCGGCGTCGAGGTGGCCGAGGAGCGCGTCGATCTCGCTCGCCGCGGCGGGGTCCGCGGCAGGGGCCGGACGCGGGGCGCTGGCCGCGAGCTCGTGCCACCGCCGGCCACGCCGGCCCACGCGCTCGGCCGAGCGGCGGGCGAGCACGAAGAGCCACGTGCGCGCCGAGCACTCCGCGCGCCACGCGGGCAGGGCCCGCCAGGCCGCGAGGTAGGTTTCCTGGGTCGCGTCGTCCGCGCCGTCCGGGCCGACGAGGTGCGCGCAGAACCGCCAGATCGTCGGCTGGGTCTCGGCGACGAACCGGGCGAGCGCGGACGCGCTGCCGTCGCGCGCCTCGAGAAGGAGCCCGGTCAGCTGGTCCACGTGCCGAACGTAGCCCCGCCCGGGGCGGCGTGGCGAGGATGCGCGCGCGACGGCCGTCCGGCGCTCGCCGCGCGGCTCCGGCGCGCCGTCGTCGACGCGTCCGGGTCCGCGGGAACTTCGGCCCCGCACGCGCGCACTACCTGTACGACGCGGCGCGTGCGCGCCGGCGATCGCCGCCCGGTCTGCGGCGCTCGCGCCCGACCGGACGACGAAGGGGGAGCGGCACATGCCAGGGATGGGGACCACGATCGGGACGAACAACCCGACGATCGTCGCGGCCTTCCACGCGGCGCTTCTGCACCAGGGCATCGTCGTCGTCGCGATCCTCGCGCTCCTCGCGATCGCCTGGAACGTGCTGCGCGCGTCCCAGCTGCGGCGGGCGTCGCTGCTCGAGCCGGCCGCCGCGTCGGCTGCGGCGTCCGCGCCGGTCGCGGTCGAGCCCCCCGGACGCAGGCTGCTGCGGATCTCGTTCGCGTCGCTGTGGATCCTCGACGGTCTGCTCCAGGGGCAGAGCGCGATGCCCCTCGGCATGACGTCCCAGGTCGTCCAGCCTGCCGCGGCAACCTCGCCGCTGTGGCTCCAGCACCTCGTGAGCTCGGGCGTCACGATCTGGAACAACCACCCGATCGAGGCCGCGGCGTCCGCGGTCTGGATCCAGATCGGCCTCGGGCTGTGGCTGCTCGTCGCGCCGCGCGGGGGCTGGTCGAGGCTCGGCGGTCTCGCGAGCGCCGGGTGGGGAGCGCTCGTCTGGGTGTTCGGCGAGGCCTTCGGCGGCATCTTCGCCCCGGGGGCGACCTGGATGTTCGGCGCACCGGGCGCGGTCGTGTTCTACGTGGTCGCGGGCCTGCTCGTCGCGCTCCCGGAGCCGGCCTGGCGGGCGCGGCGCCTCGGCCGGCTCGTGCTCGCGGGGATGGGCGCGTACTTCATCGGCATGGCCGTGCTCCAGGCGTGGCCCGGGCGGGGCTTCTGGCACGGTCGGGTCGGCCACGCGAACGCGCTCGGGGCGCTCGCGGACATGGCGGGCGCGATGGCGCAGACCTCCCAGCCCCACGTGCTCTCCTCGCTTCTGCGCTCGTTCTCGTCGTTCGACGCCGCGCACGGTTGGGGAGTGAACCTGTTCGTGGTCGTCGCGCTCGCCGCGATCGGGCTCGGGCTCGCGAGCGGGCGCTCGGCGCTCGCGCGCTACGCCGTGATCGCCGGCGCGGTGCTCTGCCTCGCGGATTGGGTGCTCGTGCAGGACCTCGGCTTTTTCGGGGGCGTGGGCACCGACCCGAACAGCATGATCCCGATCGTGCTCGTCCTCGCGTCCGGCTACGTCGCGACGACGCGGGTGCCGGTGACCGCCGACGAGCCCGGCGTCCTCGTCGCGCTCCCGGTGAGCACGCGGTCGCTGCGCGATCGGGTGCGGGCGAACCCCGTGTACGCGTTCCGGTCGCTCGCCTCGCTCGGGGCGGTCGCGATCGCTCTCCTCGGCGCCGCGCCGATGGCGGCGGCGTCGGTGAACCACGTCGCGGACCCGATCATCTCGCAGGCGATCGACGGCACGCCGAACGTGGTCGACTTCCCCGCGCCGTCGTTCACGCTCACCGACCAGAACGGCAAGGCGGTCAGCCTTTCGGACCTCCGTGGCAAGGTCGTGGCGATGACCTTCCTCGACCCGGTGTGCACGAGCGACTGTCCGATCATCGCCCAGGAGTTCAAGCAGGCCGACGCGATGCTCGGGTCGGCCGCGAGCAAGGTCGAGCTCGTCGCCGTCGTCGCGAACCCCATCTACCGCTCGACGGCCGTGATCCGCGCGTTCGACCGGGCCGAGGGCCTCACGCACCTGGCGAACTGGCTGTTCCTGACCGGATCGCTGCCCGAGCTGCGGCGCGCCTGGAGCGAGTACTCGATCCAGCTCGCGGTCGAGCCCGGGGGGTCGATGGTCGCCCACAGCGACCTCGCGTACGTGATCGACGCGACCGGCCACACGCGCGACGCGCTGAGCACCAACCCCGGCGCCGCGACCTCGTCGATGCGCTCGTCGTTCTCCGGCGTGCTCACGTCGGTGATCCGCAAGGCGATGGCCCGATGAGCCGGGTGTCGGGCCCACGCCCGGACCGACGGGCCGACACCTCGCGCGAGGGGCGCGGCCGGGCGCCCGGGCGCGCACCTCGCGTCGCGCGCGCCGCGCTCTCGGGCGTGCTGGTCGCCGTCATCGCCGGCTCGGTCGCTCCTGCCTACGGCGCCGGTGCACGACCGTTCCTTCCCCGGATCCCGCTCGATGCGACGCTCACGACACCCACCGGGACGTGGGCGGATCTCGCGATGGGCCGACTGGCCGAGCCGTTGAACACGTTCTGGCAGCTGTTCGCCATTCCGTCGGGTGCGTCGCGCTGGTCGCTGGTCACGCCCCCCGGCGTCGCCGACAACGGCGGTCTCGTGAGCGCCACCGCGCCGCACGCCGCCTTGCTCACCGGCTTCGAGGCGAGCGTCGACCTCGGGTTCTCACCCCTCGCCGAGACGACGGACGCGGGGCGCAGCTGGTCGCCCGGCCTGCTCCCGAGCGAGCTCGCGAAGGTGCCGGACGCGCTCGCGGTCTCCGCCGGCCACCGGGTGTTCGCGCTGCTCAGCACCGGCTCCGGACGCGTGCTCGACGCGAGCAACGGCGACCTGTCGCGGTGGCACCGGGTGGCGACCGAGCGGGCGGTCGCGTCGAGCGCAGCCGGCAGGGCCTGCGGCCTGCTCCGGCTCACCGCGGTGGCGACGAGCGCGTCCGGCGGCGACGCCCTCGGCGCGGCGTGCGGCGCTCCGGGCCGCGTCGGCGTGCTCGTGGGGTCCGCGACCGGCTGGAGCCTCGCGACGCCGCGACTTCGTGGCTCGCTGTCCGGCGCGGCGACCGAGATCGTCCGGCTGACCGCGTCGAGCGGGACGCTCGGCGCGCTCGCCGTGGCCGTCTCGGCCGGGCGGACGTGGCTCGTCGGTGCCTGGCCCGGGAGCTCCGCAGGGTCCTGGGGCGTCTCGCCGGCTCTCGAGCTCGCGCCGGGCTCCGAGCTCACCTCGACCGCGGCGCTCGCCGGCGGCGGCTTCGCGGTGACGGTCGCCCGCGGCGCGCGCGTCGGCGTCGAGGTGCTCGCGGGCGCGCACGCGCGCTGGTCGCGGCTTCCCGACGCGCCGGCCGGGACGGTCGCGATCGCCTCCACACCGGGGGTCCGGTACGACGCGCTGACGGTCGACGGCTCGAAGTTCGCGGACTACGTTCTCGCGAAGGGTGCGAGCTCGTGGCGGCGCGCGCAACGGATCACCGCGCCGATCCAGTACGGGTCGAGCGGATGACGACCGAGTGCGCGGCTGCGGGGCCATGTCGCGACGGGCGGGCTCCGAGCGCGCGGACGCGCGGAGATGCCAGGGGAGCGCGATTGGAGCGCCGGGTGCGTGAGGGAGGCGGTCGTCCATGAGCTACGTACTCGACCACTGGTCGTTCGACCCGTTCCTCGTGCTCTGCGCGGTCGTCGTCGCGCTGCACGAGGTGGGCCTGCGGCACCTGAAGGGCCGGTCGACGCCCGCGCGCACGCGCGCCCGGCGAACGCGCTCCTGGCTCTTCTACGGCGGGCTCGTCGTGCTGCTGCTCGCGGTCGTCTCGCCGATCGACTACTGGGCGGACGACTACTTCTTCGTCCACATGATCGAGCACATCCTGATCATGTTCTTCGCCCCGATCCTCGTCGTCGCCGGCGCGCCGTGGCTGCCGCTCGTCCACGCGTTCCCGGTGGGCGTCCGCCGGTCGGTCGGCCGCTCCGTGATCCTCGGCAGCTGGGCGCGGCCGCTCCGCGCGGTCGGTCGCTTTGCCACGAGCGGCATGGTCGCGGTCGTCGCGTTCAACGTCGTGATGCTCGCCTGGCACTTCCCGGGGCTGTTCGACCTCGCGCAGAACAACCAGTACGTGCACATCTGGCTGATGCACGCGAGCTTCTTCGTGAGCGGCGTCTTCTTCTGGCTGCAGATCATCCCGTCGCACCCGGTGAAGCCGAAGCTCGACGCGGTCCAGCAGATCTGGGCGATCCTCTCGACGAACATCGTGATGTTCGTTCTCGCGATGGCCATGAGCATCTTCACGTCGAGCTCGTGGTACCCCGTGTACGACCATCTGGCCGGCGTGACGCTCTCGCCGTTCGCCGACCAGCAGATCGGCGGCGCCATCTTGTGGGTGTGCGGAGACTTCTGGGCGATCCCGTCGCTCATCGTCGTCATCCGCCGGGCGATCGGCGAGGAGGGCGACGCGAACTCGCTGCTCGACCGGGCGCTCGGCAGGAGGCGTATCGCGGTGCTCGGCGAGGAGCGCGGTGTCTGAGCTGCGCTGCGAGCGGGCTCGGGACGCGATCTCCGCGCGCCTCGACGGCGAGGGGACCTCGCTGGACGCAGCGCTCGACGCGCACCTCGCGAGCTGCGGACGGTGCGCCGCGTTCGCGACCGCCGCGGCGGACCTCACGCGAAGGCTGCGCGTGCACGCGGTCGGCGAGGCGCCCGATCTCCGCTCCGAGATCGTCGCGACCGCGTGCGTGCCCGCTCCGGCGATCGGTCGCGTCGCCCGGCTGAGGCGTCGCGCCGTGTCGGCGACGCGGACCCGCTGGCGTCCCGCCGGCCGGTGGGCCGCCGCGGTCGTCCCGCTCTGCGTGGCCGTGCCCGTGCTCGCGCTCCATCTGCTCGGGCACGTGCACGTGATCGCGAGCCACCACCCGACGCCGTGCACCGCCGAGCTGGCGCACGCGACGCTCTTCGCCCGCGCGCACATCGTGAGCGTGGTCAGGGCGCGTTCCGCCGCCGGGTGACGAGGTCCGCGACGAGCCCCGTCCATCCGGTCTGGTGCGAGGCCCCGAGACCCTTGCCGGTGTCGCCGTGGAAGTACTCGTGGAACGGGACGAGGCCGTGGAGGAGCGCGTCGCGCTGGAACGTCTCGGCGTCGCCGAAGACCGGGCGCCGCCCGTCCGGGTCGTCGAGGAAGATCGCCACGAGCCGCCGGGTGATCTCGTCCGCGACCTGGTCGAGCGACATGAGCACGCCGGAGCGTGTCGGGCACTCGACCGTGAAGTCGTCCCCGAGATAGCGGCCGAACCGCCGGAGCGTCTCGATGATGAGGTAGTTCACGGGGAACCACACGGGGCCGCGCCAGTTCGAGTTCCCGCCGAACAGCCCGGACGTCGACTCGCCCGGCTCGTAGTCGACGGTCGAGGTCACGCCGTCGATGTGCAGCGAGAACGGGTGCTCGCGGTGCGACGCGGCGAGCGCGCGCAGCCCGTGGGGCGAGAGGAACTCGTCCTCGTCGAGCATGACCGCGAGGAGCCGCCGGAGCCGGTCGGGGTCGACGATCGAGAGGAGGAAGCCGGGGCGCTCGCCGGAGCCGGCCGTCCGCCCGACGTGCGACGCGTATTTCGCCTTGTGCGCGAGGAACCATTCGAAGTGCTCGGCGAACCACGGGAGCCGTTCGAGCGTCGCGGCGCCGAGCGTCGCCGTCGCGCACAGCGGGAGCAGCCCGACGATCGAGCGGACGGCGACCGGCGTCCGCTCGCCTCCGGCGAGCTGCAGCACGTCGTAGAAGAAGCCGGCCTCCTCGTCCCAGAGTCCCTGGGCGAAGATCGCCTCCGCGATGTACGCGAAGTGCTCGAGGAACTTGACCGCCACGTCCTCGTACACGGGGTCCTGCTGCGCGAGCACGATCGCGATCTCGAACAGGTCGAGGCAGTACATCGCCATCCAGGACGTCCCGTCCGCCTGCTCGAGCAGGCCGTCGACGGGCAGCGTGGCGGAGCGGTCGATCGGCCCGATGTTGTCGAGGCCGAGGAACCCCCCTTCGAACACGTTGCTCCCCGCCGCGTCCTTGCGGTTCACCCACCAGGTGAAGTTCATCATGAGCTTCACGAGGATCCGGCGCAGGAACGCGAAGTCGCGTGAGCCGTCGATCTCGAACACCCGGAGCGCGGCCCACGCCTGGACCGGCGGGTTCACGTCGCCGAATGCCCACTCGTACGCGGGGAGCTGGCCGTTCGGGTGCATGTACCACTCGCGGCACAACGTGAGCAGTTGCGCCTTCGCGAACTCCGGTGCGACGTGCGCGAGCGTCACGCAGTGGAACGCGAGGTCCCACGCCGCATACCAGGGGTACTCCCAGGTGTCCGGCATCGAGATCACGTCGTGGTTGTCGAGGTGCCACCACGCGGCGTTCCGCCCCGACCGCCGCGAGTCCGGCGGCGGGGGACCGGCCGGGTCGCCCTCGAGCCAGCGCTCGACGTCGTAGTGGTAGAACTGCTTCGACCAGAGCATCCCGGCGAACGCCTGGCGCATGACCGCCGCCTCGTCCGGCGTCGCGTCGCTCGGCGTGAGCGTCGCGTAGAACGCGTCCGCCTCGGCCGATCTCGCGCGCATCGTGGCGTCGAAGCCGGCGGGGTCGAAGCTCGGCGGCGGGGCGGACGTCTCGGCCGTGAGCCGCAGCCGCAACTCGACGGTCTCGCCGGGCGCGACGACGAGGTGGGCGCGGAGCGCGGCCTTCGTCCCGCGCCGGTCCGGGTTCACGGTCGCGGCGCCGTGCAGGACGTGGTCCGCGATCCCGTCCTTCGGGTACGGGGTCGATCCGCGCGTGTCCCACAGCCGCTCGGCGTTCGACTCGTTCTCGCAGAAGAGCGCGTCGAGGTCGCCCTGCCAGGTGAGCGCCATCGGCGGGAGCAGGTGGTGGGTCGCGAGCAGCCGGCCGGGCTCCTCGGTGATCACCGGCTTGCGGTCGTCGAGGCCCCACGACCAGGTGTTGCGGAACCACAGGGTCGGCAGGACGTCGATCTCCCCCGCCTCCGGACCCGCGTTGTGGACGCGGAGGCGGATGTAGAGGTCGTCGGGGGCCGCCTTCGCGTAGTCGGCCGTGACGAGGAAGTAGCGGCCCTCGTCGAGGACCCCGGTGTCCACGAGCTCGTACTCGGGGTCGAGGCGGGTGCGGCGCCGGTTCTCGTCGACGAGCTCGCCGTAGGGGAACGCTGCGTGCGGATAGCAGTACGCCCAGGACATGTACGAGTGCGTCGGCGTCGAGTCGACGTACCACCAGTACTCCTTCGCGTCCTCGCCGTGGTTCCCCTCGTTCCCGGTGAGGCCGAAGATGCGCTCCTTCAGGATCGGGTCACGCCCGTTCCAGAACGCGAACGCGAAGCACAGGTGCTGGTCGAGGTCGCAGATCCCGCCGAGGCCGTCCTCGCTCCAGCGGAAGGCGCGCGACCGGGCGTGGTCGTGTGGGAAGTACTCCCACGCGGTCCCGCCCTCGCTGTAGTCCTCGCGCACGGTCCCCCACGCGCGCTCCGCGAGGTACGGGCCGAACCGGCGCCACGCGGGCCCGGGCAGCGCGAGCCGCGCGCGCTCCGGATCGGTCGCTCGGCCGGACCGCTCGTCGGGTGTGTCGATCATCGGGCCAGTCTCGCCGACGCCCGGCCGCTCGGGCCGTCGGCGCACCCCGCGAGTCGCAGGAGCGCGCGGGGCGCGCGAGCGGACGGTACGCGGGCCGCGCGTGCCCGTGCGCAATACTGCGGCGCGTGCTCGATCTCGGCGCGGGACCTCAGTGCTGCGGCTCGCTGGAGGAGGCCGCGGCGCGCGAGTGGCTCGTCGCCGACGGGCTCGGCGGCTACGCGTCGGGCACGGTCGCCGGCCTGCGCACGCGCCGCTACCACGGGATCCTGGTCGTCGCGCGGGACGCGGGCAGCGCGCGGATGCTCGGGGTCGCGTCGCTCGACCCCGTGCTCGTGATCGGCGAGCGTCGCGTGAGACTCGCGACCCACGAGTGGGCGGGCGGCGCGGTCGACCCGGTCGGGAACGCGCACCTCGTCCGCTTCGCGGTGGAGGGCGGCGTGCCGCGATGGACGTTCGCGGTCGGCGACGTCGTGCTCGAGCGGGAGCTCGCGGCCCATCGCGGGCGGCCGGGAGTCGGTGTCGTCCACCGGGTCGTGCGCGCTCCGGGACCGGTGCGCGTCGAGGTCGAGGCGCTGTGCACCTGGCGGGACGCCCACGGCGAGCGGTTCGCCGGGCACGACCCGTACGTCTCGCCGGTCGCGTCGGGCTTCGTCTTCGAGGACGCGTACCGCCTCCGCGGGCCGGGCTACGTGCCCGCCGGCGCCTGGTACCGGGGAGTGCGGTACCGGGAGGAGGCCGAGCGCGGGCTCGGGTGCGTCGAGGACCTGTGGTTCGCGGGGCGATTCGTCGCGCTTCTCGCGCCGGGCGACGCCCTCGAGGTCGACTCCTGGGCGGGCGACCTCGACGACGAGCCGCCTCCGGCGCGCGCCGCGGTCGTGGACGCCCGGCGTCGCGCCGCGGCGCTCGTCGCCACGGCGGGCGCGACGGACGACCACACGCGGGCGCTCGTCGTCGCTGCGGACCAGTTCGTCGTCGAGGGGCCCGACGTCGTCGCCGGCTACCCGTGGTTCAGGTCGTGGTCGCGCGACACGATGACGAGCTACGAGGGGCTGTTCCTCGCGACCGGCCGCGCCGGGGAAGGGCGTGCCCTCCTCGTGCGGGCCGCGTCGTCGCTCTCACGCGGCATGCTCGCCAACACTGCCGATGTCGGGACGACGACGTACAACACGATCGACGCGACGTTGTGGCTGCTCCACGCCGCGTGCCGGCACGTGTCGCGGACGGGTGACGTCGACCTAGCGTCCGAGCTGGTCGGGGCCCTCGCGGACGCGGTCGAGCACTACGTGGCCGGGACGCGCTTCGGGATCCGCATGGACGCGGACGGGCTCCTCACCGGT
>Ga0307372_10014388_pt1 | contig 10127 bp, 13 predicted proteins | sample OX1MG_FD_202533 | JGI IMG/M metagenome (GOLD analysis project Ga0307372, IMG submission 202533) | Soil microbial communities from Risofladan, Vaasa, Finland - OX-1 | ecosystem: Environmental > Terrestrial > Soil > Coastal area > Acid sulfate soil | place: Finland: Risofladan, Vaasa | collected... | reverse complement strand
CAGCCGATCTGGTCGTCCCTGCGCAGGATCCAGTTGGATATGGCGAGCACCTCGCAGCCTCCATAGCCACGCGCGGCCGCCAGCAACATCGAGGCTCCATAAAAGATGAGCGCTGCGTTGCTGGTGAACGAGAGTGGTGATGCATACAGCGGGGTCAGGACAAGCGCAATGAACACGGCGATATTGATGGTGGTCGCTAGGGGGCCGGTTGCCTCATAGCGGGTCTTAGCAGAGCGGGCGCGAAGCCACTGCCACGCCAGAAGCACGGCCGGAAACGCGACTACACCTACAGACAAAGGATCGAAGCCTGTTTGCAAGGTGCCGCGCATCACTTCGATGCGCCCTCCGGTCAGCCCGTACAACAACATCAAGAAGCCGATCAGCACCCGGCCCACAGTACCGATGGTGCCAATCTGGCGCCGCGGCGCTTTCTCCAATTCGTCCACGTTGGATTCTGTCATTCTGGCAATCTCAGGCGACCTTGTATTCAAATCTGAAGCTTCTCGGTCAGATGACATCGCCCAGGCTTTGGCTGCGAGGTCGGAGTCGGCGGGCTCTAGAAGCTCCCCCAGGGCCCGCCGCGGCGATAGGCGCGCACCATCGCGAGCCCGATCGCAAATTGGACCAGTCCGATGGCGCCCTGAAGCACCACATACCAAGCGGGGCCTTGCAGCGGTAGGACCCCTTCCAGCTCAAGTACAGACGCCGGCAGCCGCAGTACGCCAGCCAGGAAGGCCACCAAGATGAGCCAGAAGATCCAGCGCCATCTCCGAACCACGCCGATGGCGAGGCCTGTCAGGAAGATCGAAAGCGCCGCGAGGAAGACAAGTTGCACCGTCCGCCGGTCGGCGAACGGCAGCTTGAAGGCCCGGTCGAAGACGTCGGGCGCGAGCGCCAGGATCGCCACAAGCGCCACCCATGCAGCCGCCGAGAAGCCGAGAACCATGACCTGGGTTCGGTTCAGTTTGGACATACGGCGGCCCGGTTCGGCCAACACCTGCGCCGGCTGCTCAGTGCCGCGTATGAGGCTGTGTCGACCTCGATCTTGCCGCAATTGTCCTCAAGACAGGTCGCGCCGCGCGAAGAGTGCAGTGCCGATAACGAAAAGAACCAGGCTGACTATCACTGGCAAGACCCATGCATGCCACGTCAGCCCATTCCGAAGAGGATCGGTGCCAAGAAGCCAGTGCCACGGCGATGCCTCTCGGATTGGCTGGAGCACCTTGACTTGGGCGGCAAGCCCCTCGATTACGAATCCCACCAAAGCTAGTGCGGATGCGGTCGATATTGCGATGGATCGACGGCCGGTCGCGGCGCCCACAGCAAACGCAACCGCTGAGAAGGTCAGGGCCAGTAGGCCAGTAGCTGTCGTCGCAGCAACCAGCCGTCCCACACTCAGGCCGTTGGTAAGACCGACAGCCGGGGACAGGGCGACCATGGTGGCTATTGAGACCAGCGTCAGCACCGCCATGAGTGACACCAAGGCTCCGGTACGTTCTGCGGCCACCCGAATCCGGCTCACCGGGTTGGACAACAGCAACTCAAGGGTTCCGGCAGCCTCGTCCCCGCTAATGCACCACGCCCCAAGACCGATGCCGAACACCAGCAACATCACGGGCAGGACGTTGGCAAAGTACTGGCTATTCAGGTATCCGACTGGGGAGGTCAAGGGGCTGCCAGGATCCAGGCCGAGCGCCGCCTGCACACCTGGCGGCAGGCCGGCGAACGTTTTGTCGAGCTCGCTGTTGTCACGAACCGTCGGGTACGCCAGCGCCAAGAGAGCGGCAAAGCCGGCCAGGCCAAGGCTCCACCAGAGCGTACTGATCCGCCGCCGCCAGAGCACCTGGCGCAGCACTGTCAGCATGTCAGTGAACCTCAGGAACCTGGTCGTACAGGGAGACGAAGAGATCCTCGAGGTCATCGCCCGCGCTGCGCACCCGTAACAGACCGGGACCTCTGAGTGCCGCCTCCATGGCCGGACCTGCGGCTCCATCGACCGCGATGGTGGCGGTGTCGCCGCGAACCTCCGCCTCGACCACGCCGGGAACTCCTTTGAACAGCTCGGCGGTGATCGGAGCGGAGAAGCGGAGCTCAAGCCGGTGGCGAGCGCGATCCAGGAGCTCACGTACCGGGGACACTGTCACCAACTTGCCCTCGCGAATGATCGCCAGCTTCATTGCCGCCCTCTCAACCTCGGGCAGTACGTGCGAGGAAAAGAGCACGGCGGCTCCCCGATCTGCAGCCTCATGGATGAGATCAAGGAATTCGCGCTGGATCAGGGGATCGAGTCCGGTCGTCGGCTCGTCGAGGATCAGAACGTCAGGATCGTGCTGAAAGGCCTGAACCAGGCCGATCTTTTGCCGGTTGCCCTTGGACAGCTTGCCGAAGGCCCGGCCCGGATCGAGATGCAATCGCTCGACCAGCTCGCCAATGCGCGCACGGTTGTAGTTTTGTCGCAGCTCACCGAACCAGGAGAACAACTCATTTCCCGTCATCGCTGGGTCGATCCGGAAGTCGCCGGGCAGATAGCCGACGCGGCGTCGGATTGGGGTATCGCTAGCCGCCGATCCACCAAGAACGGTGGCCGCTCCGGAAGTTGGTCGAATGAACCCCATGAGCAAGCGGATCGTCGTCGTCTTCCCGGCTCCGTTGGGCCCGAGGAAACCAACCACTTCGCCCGGTCCGACCTCAATGCTCAGCTCCGAGACGGCGGTGAGCTTGCCGAAACGCTTGGTGAGCCCCTTCGTCGCGATCGAGGGCTGCACGCCGCCGTCACTCATTTCCGAACCACCCCGGTGAGCAGAATGTCGAGCGCCTTGCGTATGTTGGCCCAGCGGAAGCCCGAGGCGTCGAGGCCACCGTGGAGCAGCAGACCATCGGCTAGAGCCAACAAGAGCGAAGCGAACGCATTCGCGGGGATCTCCTCTAACTCGCCGTTGGCGATGCCAATCTCGATCCAAGAGCGGAGGCGCTCGCGGCGGCGCTGCACAACTTCGGCGAATCGGGCGCGAACCGCCTGTTCGGTCATCATCGCCGTCCAGAGGTCGGCGCGAACCTGGACATGTGCTGGGTCCTCGCCCTGAGCGAGCATGGCGCGAGTGAACCGACGCAAGCGCTCTGCACTTCCAACTTCCTTCGCGTCCAACCCATCGAGGACCGAGTCGACCTCGTCGGCGTCTTCTTCCAGGAGCGCCAGGAGCAGAGCCTGCTTACTGTCGAAGTAGCCATAGAAAGCGCCTTTGCTCAGCCCCGTTTCCGCACATACGTCGTCAACCGTCGTATCGCGGTAGCCCTGGCGGGCAGCACAGCGCCAAGCGGCGTGGATGAATTGCTGTCTACGCTCATCCCGAACGGCCTCCGAAATGCGCGGCATTCGATCCCCATCATAAAACGGACCGGTCGGTTTGTTTACCCCCCTCCCGACGATGCGGAATCATCTGCCCTACTCGGAAGTAGGGACCAGACCCGAGGGTGGGCGACGAGGGTCCAAGGCCTCACGGTCCTGCCTCGTGCGTCTCCTGGCCGGAGCGCTGGACAGCCCCGAGCCGGCCTTCTCCTGATTCCGCGAGTCTCTGACACGGCGAGCTCAAAGTGACTCGACAGCAACTCGCGTCCATCGGCTTCACGACCCTGCGTTCCCACCCTGCCAGGATCACGGCGCGGGCGAACCTTTTGTGGCCCTCGCTCGTAGGTTGATCAGACCCAACTAAGGAGTCAACAAGCCGCGTCCTGTGCAGGAAAAAAGCGATGAAGAGCTGATGGCAGCTGTCATGTCGGGCGACCAACGAGCTTTACCGCTGTTGGTAGGCCGTTATCACGCCCTGCTCCTCGGCTACCTCTATCGTCTGATCGGCGGTGACCGCCCGCTCGCCGAAGATCTGGTTCAAGAAACACTTCTGCGCGTGCTCCAGCAGCGGACCTATCGATCGGATCGGCCTTTCAAGCCTTGGGTCTACACGATTGCCACCAATCTCGCCAAGGATCACCTGAAATCAGCTGCTGTCCGCTACGGCTCGCGAACGCGAGAGGAGGGCGATCCACTAGTCAACCTTTCTGACAACGAGGCGTCCCCTGAAGAGCGTGCACTGGCAGCGGAACGCAGTCGGGAGGTCCGCGCGGCGGTCGCCGGGCTTGGCGAGGAATATCGAGGGGTGGTCGTGCTCCGCTTCTATCAAGGTCTCAAGTTGCAAGAAATCGCTGAAACGCTCCAGATCCCGCTGGGCACCGTCAAGTCCCGACTGTCTGTCGGCGTCGATCGCTTACGCAACGTGCTTTCGCAGTCGTCGCGAGGAGTTGGCTAGATGCCCGATCCCCAATCGTCTTTGCCTTTTGAGCGCCCAGAGGAATTGACCGCCGCGCTGCGCGAGCAGGGAGCGACGCCCAACGAGGCTGCCGACCTGCTGCCCGCTCTGGGACGGCTTCACGAGTGGCCCGCACCACAGCCGGCATTCGAGGACACAAGGCTTTTGGTCGCGCGGCTGGCAAAGGAGCTGCGCGCGCAATCGCCAGTGCGGCAGGCTATTCACGAGCACAGCCAAGACCGGGTCGCCATTCTGCTGGCAATCGCGCGCGCCCAGGTGAGTCTCTTCCGCCCGGGATTCTGGCTGGTAAGTGCACTCATCACGGCGATCGGGGCGGCTGTGGTGTTGAGCAAACTCGATGTCGATCAGGCACTGGTGCTGCGCGCCAGCGGCCCATTGCTCGCCTTCTTGGGAACCCTCGTCGCGTTTCGTGGACGAGGAGTGCGCGCTCTGGAACTCGAACTGGCATGCCTGCCCTCCCCCCTGCAGCTTGCGGTGGCGCGGTTGGCGATCGTCCTCGGCTACGACGTCCTCCTCGGCCTCGCCCTGAGTCTTGCGTTTTGGCTGGGCGACACCGGGCAGGTGCTGGAGCTGACGCTGTCCTGGCTTATGCCCCTACTGTTAGTGGTGGGACTCGCTTTTCTTCTCTCACTGCGCCTCTCGGCCTCGGCAGCTGCCTCGGTCGCGTATGCAAGCTGGCTGGCGATTCTGACCCTCACCGCTACATCTGGCTTGCAGACGCTCCTGCTGGTGCCTGAGCTGTTGGGCCTGGGCTGCATCGGCGTGGTGCTCCTGATCATTGCCTTGCTGCGCTTGCGCACCGACCTGCCCCGCCTGCTGCCACAGCCCTGATGAGCTCGAACCTTTTCTCGGCTGGCTCGTAAGAGATCACATGACACGACTTGCTTCCGCAGGCAATCCAACCCGACAAGACCAGGTGCTCCGTAACTCGGTGGACTCCACCGGACAGCAGACTCAGGCTGTCCCACGTATGCGTCCGCTGGTTCGCGTGATGACCTGGGAACTGCGACGATTCAGCGCCAGCCGCATATTTTGGATTGAGGCGCTTGGTTTCTTCTCACTGTTGCTCCTGATCACATGGGCGTCGCGCATGCCATCGAATTTCGATTTCGGGAGCAGGAATGGCGGCTTGACTATCAGCGGCTTCGTTGCCGGGACAAGCCCCGCGGGACTCCTTCACAACCTGCCCACTTTTCTGACGTTGCTGGTTATCCTCTTACCCTTCATCACGGCCGACGGCGTGACGCGCGATATCCAACGACGTACGCACGAACTAGTCATGACCACCGCACTGCCAATCTGGGCCTATGTTTGGGGACGGTATCTGGTGGGCCTGATCATGAGTCTGGGCCTGGCCGTCCTGTTGCTCGCAGCGATCTTAGGGATGGGCACGCTGCTGCACCTGACCGTATCGGAGTATCCACTGCCTTCCATCAACGCGACGGTGTTGCTCTGGGTCGGCATGGTCCTTCCGGCGGTGATCCTGGTCACAAGCCTCGCGTTTGCCATCGTCACGTTGCTGCCGCGCCTGAGCACCCTGGTCAAAGCCGTGACCCTGGTCTCGTGGATCGTGGGTTCGTTGGTTATCCCGAGCGGAGTGAGGGATCAGATTCCACCCAGCTGGTACGTCAATTGGGATCCGACGAGCGCTGTTACCGCGATCGGAATGCTTCCCCAATACTCGTTTGGCAACCTGTTGCAAACAGCAACCAGCGCGGCTCAATTCCAGGGCGCCTTCCTTGCGATTGAGAACCAAATGCCCATGCTCGGAAGCTGGTTTGCATCACATCTGCTGCTGGGTGCGCTGAGCCTGTTGGTTGTCGTGATCGTGCCCTTCGCGTTCGATCGATCTCGCGATGTACTGGCCTAGTGTTCGCTGACACAAAGAGAGAAATGGAAATGGAATTGGTGATTGATCGTTTGAGCAAGCGGTATGGGCAACACTGGGCGCTGCATGAACTGTCGCTTCGGTGTGAGCCTGGCATGCTCGGGTTGGTCGGGCCCAACGGCGCTGGCAAGACGACCCTGATGCGGATGGTCGCCACCCTCCTCGAACCGAGCGAGGGAACCATTCGCTGGAACGGACAAGATGTCGTGGCGGACGGCGAGGCACTCCGGATGGTGTTGGGCTACCTGCCTCAGGATTTTGGCATCTACCCGGAATTCACAGGACGCCAGTTCTTGCGCTATCTCGCCGCGATGAAAGGGCTCCCTTCTTCGCTTATCAAGCCGCGAGTCGACCAGGTGTTGGAGATTGTGCACCTGGAGCAAGAGGCAGATCGCAAGCTGCCCAGTTATTCCGGTGGGATGAAGCAGCGCATCGGGATCGCACAGGCTCTACTCAATGACCCTGAACTCCTGATCGTCGACGAACCAACTGCGGGACTCGACCCTGCCGAACGCGTTCGCTTTCGAACGCTCCTATCCAGCCTTACCAGCAATCGGATCGTGCTTTTGAGTACCCACATCATCAGCGACGTGGAGGCTGTGGCCGGCCGGTTGGTGGTTTTGCAATCGGGCCGCGTCCTTGCCGATACCACGCCAAGCGCTTTGCTTAATCGCGCCGTCGGTTCAGTTTGGAGTGTGACCACCGATCAAGCCACGGCTTCGCGATTGCAGGAGATCAATCAAGTCAGCTCGATGGTGAATCAGCTGAACGGCATCAGCCTCCGCCTCGTAAGTCCAACGCGACCGCACGAGTCTGCCATCGCCGTCGATCCGAGCTTGGAGGAGGCCTATCTGCTGGCCGTCGGCGGTCAAGTCGCGTACGCCTGAGAACCGACCAGACGTCCACGAATTCGGACAGTCGGCCGCTTCACTGATCCAGTCGGCTGCCTCTGGCAGGTTGCCGCCTAACCTAGGCGGCCGGTCCGCTCCAGCTACGCGAAGAGATAGCCCTTAAATGATTCCGTACCGTTCCGAGCGGGTGATGGGCGGTGACGGGTTTGTCCAGCTGCTTCGAACAGAGTTCTCCAATCGCGCGGCCCGCTTGTGGATGATCTCGCTCTGGGCGGTAGCGGTCGTGTTCGTGCTGGTGTCCTCCGTCGCCGCCTTGGCAAGCCACGGGAGTAATCCCGCGGTGTCGATCGGTCCAGACGGCATAGCGGTTACCGACACTTACACGTTCGTACACCAACCACTCGCCGGTGACGGCACCCTCACGACAAGACTCGCGTCGCTATCGGGAGCGTTCAGCTCGGGCAACGGCTTTGGAGCCAGCTCCAAGAGTCAGCAGCCGGGGCTTGCACCGTGGGCCAAGGCAGGAATCATCCTCGAGCCGGCCACGAACCAGGGAACCAACTATGCGGCTGTCATGGTCACCGGCTCTTACGGTGTCCGGCTGCAGTACAACTACACCCACGACAGCCCGGGACTCACCGGCGCCGTGGGGCCGTCCTCACCCAGGTGGCTGCGGCTCAGCCGTATCGGGGATGTTATCACCGGCTACGACTCCATCGACGGCGTCAAATGGATCGAGATCGGTACCGCACGTCTAACCGGCCTTCCTCACGTTGTCCTGATCGGGCTCTTCGTCACCTCCCCGTTGCACTTCGCTGCCGCGGACAACAATGGGACCCCCAGCGTTGCCACGGCGACCTTCGACCACGTATCTACTCAAGACGGCATTCCCCACGGCTCCTGGACTGGAGAAACGATTGGGGGGTTCTACCCCTCCCTGCAGTCTGATTCGATTTGGCAACAACAATCCGCCGACGCGTTCACTCTCAGCGGATCAGGCGACATCGCACCGCTCGTTGGTGACATCGTCTTCACCAATTGGTCCGGCGCGAGCATCGTCGACGGGACAATCGTCGCGCTGCTTGTCGTGATCGTGCTCGCGGCTCTGTCCACCACCTCCGAGTACCGCCGGCCGTCTATCCGCACCACCTCCATTTCCAGCTCACAGCGGGTCCTGGGTGCGAAAGCCATCGTGGTGGGATCGCTGGCGTTTGCTGCCGGAGCCATCGCTACCGCAATCGTCGAAGTAATCACTCGCAACGTCCTGGCCGCCAACGGGTTATTCCTCTTTCCACAAAGCGGGCCAGACGTGGCCCGCCTGATCTTCGGCACCGGACTCTTCTTCGGGTTCGCCGCAGTGTTGGTCGTTGCGCTAGGCACGATGTTGCGGCGCGGCACCGCGACAGTCGTCGCGGGCATCGCGCTTCTCGTGGTGCCGGGCGTCATCGCTACGCTCTTGCCGGCTGACTCCGAAAGCTGGCTGATGCGGCTCACGCCAACCGCAGCCTTCGCCATCCAGGCCACTCTGCCCCGCTCCAATCTGGTAACCGACGCCTACACGATCGTGAACGGCTACTTTCCGATCAGCCCATGGGGCGGTCTCGCTGTGCTCGCCGCCTACACTGCGGTGGCGCTGGGGGCGGCTATGTGGCTTCTCCACCGGCGAGGCCCGGGCAGGGTTGCCTCACGGTCCTGACCCGTGCGACAGCTAGTGGCCGACTCTGCGGACCGACTGATCGCCGCTAGCGGTCTCCCCCACTCCGATGAACGTGGTGCCAGTCGCTATGGCCTGACACACCTAGCTGGGATACAAAGGCCGTGCGGAAGATCATTTCCTTGCCGCATTTCTCGAGAAGAAATCGACGAAAAGATGGAAGGAAACGGTGCTATTGAATTGGGAGCCCACGGGCGGACTCAAACCGCCGGCCTTCTCCTTACCAAGGAAGTGCTGGACGACCATTTCTCTATTGGCGCTCCCGTGAGATCGAATGAAGATGCTGTTGAACTTCATCGCAACCTCCTATTTGTCTCCTGGCTGTCTAGCACAGTTTAGTAGGTGAATGAAGCCACCTGCCCCGTTCGGGCCGATGAAGCCGTAGACCTCGCCACGGTGCACGGTCATGGCGATGGAGTCGACGGCGAGGACACCGCTGCCGTAGCGCTTGGTGAGACCGTGGGTCTCGACAATCCTGATGTTTTCCATGACCGTCAGACTAGGTTCGCGTGCGCCGGGCCTCGTCAGCCCTCGGATAGATTTTTCACCTCATCCTGAAGGACGTCTGGGGTCGGATTTCCGCTCACTGTCCTGTTGTCCTCGTGTCTGCTGGTTCCGCGAATGGGTGACGCGTTTTGTGAACTGGCAGTCGAGCTAGATGACACCAGCAGGAAGACGACTAGGAGATGTCGGCCGCAAGGTCCTGATAGTGAGGAACGAGCTCGTCCCATCGCGCCTCCGGGTCGCCGCGATCGCGCCCAGCCAGGTAAGTGGCGAGATTTTCCGCGTGGATTTGCCATCCGGCCCCGTAGTAGGCGATCTTGTCCAAGGGCATGCCTCGGACCTCTAGTACGAGAATGGTCTCGTCGCCGTCGGCGGTCAATGTGGCCTCAACGGCCGCGTCGAAAGGTGGCACGCCGCGACCCTTCCGGTAGGACTCATCCGATTCCCGCATCGTCACCTGCAGTCGCTTCGGTGGCTCACACGCTTCCACGCGCCCGTTGCGTTCCCCATCCGGTCCGAGGTCGAGATGGAACTGTCCGCCAAGGCGGAGGTCGCCTTCCACCTGGCCGAACCAGCGGGCCAAGCGGGTTGGCTGTGTGAGTGCCGACCAGAGGTCGTCGATGTTGGTGTCGTAGCGGTCTTCGACGCGCACGACCCCTTTGCCTTCTTCCGATCGCAGGCTTCCAAGGATGCGGGTGCTGGAACCTGAGTTTCTGGTCATCTAGCAGGCTGATGAAAAACCCTTTTCCTGAGTCGTGAAGGCGGCGCGGTTGAAGTCCACGAGGACTGGCTTCGATCTCGAGATGGTCAAGAGCAAGCGCCCAGCTGCCGATTCGAGGGTCCTTGGT
>Ga0307372_10014387_pt1 | contig 10127 bp, 10 predicted proteins | sample OX1MG_FD_202533 | JGI IMG/M metagenome (GOLD analysis project Ga0307372, IMG submission 202533) | Soil microbial communities from Risofladan, Vaasa, Finland - OX-1 | ecosystem: Environmental > Terrestrial > Soil > Coastal area > Acid sulfate soil | place: Finland: Risofladan, Vaasa | collected... | reverse complement strand
CCGCGCGCGCAACAGGAAGCTCAGACCAGCCTTGTTCGGGGAGATAGACAATGCTTCGAGCCCCGACGTCGGCCAATCCCAGCGCGCACAAACGCGGGAAAGCTGATCCGACATCGCGAGGTTGGCCGACAATGGTCGGCGTCCTCGCCAGAGGGGCCCGGATGCAATCGTTATTCAATATTTAGGAACGGCGCCGCGCCAGTCAAGGTGATCCGGCGCCAGCCGCGGAGTGGCGGATGTCAATGCGCCGCCGCCACCGCGGCAATTCCGGTTCCAATTTGGCATGTCACGCCGGTGCCGCCGAGGCTACAATAGCTGTTCGGGTTCTTCGCCAGATATTGCTGGTGATAGTCCTCGGCGAAATAAAACGGCGGCGCCTCGCGGATCTCGGTGCTGATCGCGCCGAGGCCCTCGGCGGCGAGCGCCTTGGCGTAACTCGCACGCGATGCCTCGGCCTCCGCAAGCTGCGCCGGCGAAAACGTATAAATGCCGGAGCGGTATTGCGTGCCGATGTCGTTGCCCTGTCGCATGCCCTGCGTCGGATCGTGACTTTCCCAGAAGGTCTTGAGCAACCGCTCGTAGGAGATTTTCTTCGGGTCGTAGACGACGAGGACGACCTCGTTATGGCCGGTGTGCCCGCTGCACACCTCCTCATAGGTCGGGTTGGGCGTAAACCCGCCGGCATAGCCGGCCGCGGTCACGTAAATGCCGTCGCCCAGCTCCCAGAATTTGCGCTCGGCGCCCCAGAAGCAGCCAAGCCCGAACATCGCCATCGCCAGGCCTTCCGGATAGGCGTCCTTCAGAGGATGACCATTCACGAAGTGCGCGCGGGCGGTCGGAATCGGGGTCGGCCGCCCCGGCAGAGCTTGCTCGGCGGACGGCATTTTTACTTTTCTCGAGAAGGAAAACATGGCGGGTCTCCCGGCAGGCGAAGCCAATATAACCGCGGCTGTGGCGGATCACATCCGTTATACGATCACGATCACGAAAGTGCGGCTTTAGGTGCCCGAAAGCCGCCCTCCAGGCGACTTCCACCGGCCGCGTTTGCCGCTTATTCTGCCGCCGCGCCGCGCCAGGCGGCCTTGCTGAGGAGGGCTAGTCGAAATGTCCCGGATACTTGCGCTTGCGTTTGCGTTTGCCGCGTTCGCTATATCCGCCGGATCGCTTTCGGCCCAGCCCGCCGGCGCGACGCCGCCTTACGGCCCTCCGATCACGCTTGACGACGCCAAGCGTGCCATGGCGGCGGCGGAACTCGATGCCGCCAAGAATTCCTGGCAGGTCGCCATCACCATTCTCGACAGCGGCGGCAATCTGGTGATGTTTCACAAGTTCGACAATACCCAGCTGCAATCGATCGCCGCATCGCAAGGCAAAGCGCGCACCGCATTGTTCTTCAAGCGGCCAAGCAAGGCGCTCGACGACGCCATTGCCGCCGGCGGCGCCGGCATGCGGCTGTTGGCGGTCAAAGACATCACGCCGCTGGAAGGCGGCTTGCCGATCATGGTCGACGGCAAGATCGTCGGCGCGATCGGCGTCTCCGGCGCGCTGTCGTCGCAGGATGTGCAGGTCGCCAAGGCCGGAGCCGACGCGCTGGCAAAATAATCCGGCTAGGGAACGGTTAAGCCGAGCGACTTGAGATAGCCGGCATTGACGCGGCCGTTCTCGAACCGGATCGCCTCCAGATAGGCATCGAGGATCGCCTGCGCCTGCTCGCGCGGCGGCAACGCGTCCGGCGTCAGCGATCCCGGCGCGGCGCTGCCGGCGTCGGCGATCAGCTCCCAACCCACCGGCTTTTCGATCGAGATCACTGCGGAACGCGACTCGAGATTCTTGTACGGCCAGAAGCACCAGCCGATGCCCAGACTTTCATGCAGCCTGCGAAAGCTTTCGTTCCAGGCGTCGGTGGATTCGCCGGTTTCGCCGATCAGCAGCGGCGCGTTCCAGCGATTGCTGAAATTCAAATAGCTTTGCAGCGCGCCGCGCGTCGGGTTGGCCCAAAACTTGTGATAGGTGTAGACGGCGTCGGCGTCGAACGGCCGGCTGAACACCGCAAAATTCGTGCTCCATTGTGCGCCGGTAAGCAGCACCAGATGATTGGTATCGACGCCGCGGATGGCGGCGACGATCTCGCGGTAGAATGGCTCCAGCCGCGGGTTGAGGTATTGCTCGTCGCTGTAGGGCGAAATCGGTTCGTTCAAAAGGTCGTAGCCAAGGATCGCCGGCTCGTCGTGGAAATGCGCGGCAAGGGCGCGCCATAGCCCGATGGTCAGCCGGCGATAGCGCGGCACGTAGAACGTCAGCGGAAAACCCGGGCCGTCATCGTGATTGACGCCGGTCTGACCGCCGGGCGCGGCGTGCAGATCGAGGATCACCCGCACGCGGGATTCCCGGCACCATTGCACCAGCCGGTCGATGAGAGACCAGCCGGGCCCCTCGAAGTGGTCGATTCCGTCGGCGCCGGGCTCGACAAACAACCGCCAATTCAGCGGCACCCGCACGGTGTTGAATCCAGCCGCGGCAATGAAACGGATATCCGGTTCGGCGATATAGCGATCGCGGAATTCGCTCCAGAAACGGGAGGCTTGCTCGCGCCCAACCAGCGCCTCGATGACGCCTGCGATCTCGCTCGGCGAGCGGGCCCGCGTGAACTTGAACATATAGCCTTCGGGGACAAGCCAATTGCCGAGATTGATGCCTTTGACGTCGAAGCGCGCACCGCGGCCATCGACCAGGTGCTTGCCATCGGCGTGAACGAAATCGGCCGACGCGCTCAGTCCCGGCGCCAAGCCGCCCAGCAGGATGGCGGCCGCCAGCATGCCGGTCCGGCAAAATCCGCGGCAATCTCCGAACCCACCGGCGCGCATCAGCCGTGACCTTTCACGATCGGCACGATGCCAGAACCGTGCCGGCGGCAGAAGCCGTTGCAGCGGTCCACCGATCGGATTTTCTTTCCGTCCCGCAGCCAAGGAGGCTATTAAAACGAGCGGCATCGGCCGAATAAAATTCGGCGCGGCGCATGCGAGGGGCCATCCGGCCGGCAACCAGGTCAGTGTTTCGATGTCCGCCGCACCTCTTCTTCAGGCGGCTGCGCTGTTGACTGCGGTCATCGTGATCGCGTTGGCAACGCGGTCGGGTCGCCTGCATCCGTTCCTTGCGCTGCTGATCGTGGCCACCGGGTTCGGATTCGCCGGCGGACTTTCCACCAGCTTGATCGGTAAAACCTTCGGGGCCGGCTTTTCACAGACGATTTATTCTTCCGGGTTGGCGATCGTTGCGGCCGGTTTCGTCAGCGGCATTGCCGAAGCCACCACGGCGACAGACTGGCTGACCGCTACGCTCCAGCGTCGGCGACGGTTCGGATCGACCGGATTGGCAACCCTCGTCGGACTGGTTGCGGGACTCGGTGCGTCACCGGCTTCAGCCTTCGCGCTCCTCACGCCGCTCCTTCGCGTCATTGGCGGCAGCAATGCCCCAAGCCGCGAGGCAGCGCTGATTGCGCCGGCGCTGGCGATTTCCGCAGGCCACGGGCTCATTTTATTTTCGCCGGTGGTGGTCGCGGCCGTTGCCATTCTCGGCGCTGGATGGGAGCGGACGATTTTGATCGGCGTGCCGGTGGCGATTGTGGTCGCGGCGTTCGGCGCGGTGTGGGCACAATGGCGAGCGACAAGACCCGAACCACCCGCGGCGGTGCTACCGCCGAGAGCCGTAGACAAGCGCGGCGGTTGGTCCGCCGCCGTGCTGACGGCCGCGACAGCAATCCCGATCCTGATGCTGATCGTCCAGTCGCTCGGCGACATTCCGAGCGAACCGCTGGGAGGCGGGTCCGCGCGCGAGGCGCTGCTCGGTATCGGAAGGCCGCTGCTACTTTTCCTCGCCGCCGTCGGGTTGATGACCGCCGGTCTGTGGCGCAGAGCCCGGCCGCTACTGACCGAAACCGGCTGGACCGGGCGCATCCTTGGCAACGTCGCCGGCGTGCTTTTGATTGTCGGCGCGGCCGGCGGCTTGCAACGGCTTTGCCAGGAAACCGGCATGGCCGAGTTGCTCGGCGAACGCTTGCTTTCGCTACACCTTGGATTTGCCGGCGGCGTCCTGTTGCCGTTCTTCATCGCGGCGACGATCAAAGTCCTGCAAGGTTCGTCGCTGGTCGCCGCGATTACCACCGCCGGCATGGTGCAGCCGCTGCTGACGCCGCTTGGGATCGACGGCGAGACCGCAAAAGCTCTGGCGGCGCTTGCCATCGGCGCCGGGTCGATGACCCTCTCGCACGTCAACGACGAATATTTTTGGCTGGTATCGGCCAATGCGGAGCTGCGTCCGCTGCGCGGATTGACCGATTTTACCGCGGCAACCCTGCTGCAAGGCCTGGTGGCGGTCGCGGCTTTGCTGATTGTTTCCAAGAGCTTGGTCGAGATCGCTGGATTTTTCTGAGCGTTTGCTGATCAAATTGCGGTACGTGGTTTTACTTACGGGTAAGGGGAGCGTGGCCATTGTTGCGGGGCTGGGAGCGTTGAGGGGCAACTCCATGAGGGGCTGTCACCATGTCTCAACTTCTTGTTCGGTTCTGGAAAGAACGATCCGGCGCCACCGCAATTGAATATGGCCTGATTGCCGCCGGGATTGCTGCCGTCATCATTGTCGCAGTCAATACGCTCGGCAGCAATCTCACCGCGACCTTCAGCAGCGTTTCAACAGCGATCAAATAAACGCGAATCAATGAAATTAAGGTCGCCTCCCGAGGCGACCTTTTCTTTTTCCGCACGGGCGGATTTGAACTCCGGGATACTTTCAGTTCAGAAGAGCGCGCCCTAGTGTCGCGCGTGGGAGCGATCCGTCCCCATGGCGTCTTGCGAACGAAATTCCGAGTCGTAGTCCATTATTTCGCGCATCAACTGCTCGATCATGCTCTGGCGGATCGCCGTGTCTTGGCCGGACGTTAGTTCTGCCACCACTTTGGCGATGGCGGTAATAACCTCGGCGGTATCGACGATATCGGGCCCCCCCGCACTGACGGGATATTCCGCAAAAAAGTCATTGACCAGTTCGATGATGCTGCAGTGCAGGCATGGCCGTTCATCGTTGGCCTCATGGTCTTCAGACATCGCCGATATCCTTTCGATCGTCGTTGCGCTCACCAGTCGGACGCGGGCCTTAACTCGCACCGCCGCATCCGTCCGGATTGAGTGCCCCACCGCAGACGCTAAGCACACGATACCTGTAACACGTTGGGGCAGCTTGAGCCTGACCTTTGGTGCACCTTTCGCTGACCTGTGCCAAAATACCGGCGGGCATGAGATCGCCAAAAAGGTGCCGGATGGAACAGCAGCTTATCGAAGACATCTCAGATAGTGTTGCGACGCTGACGTTCAATCGGCCGGATCGGCTCAACGCCCTGTCGACGCCGATCATGGATGGCCTTCTGGAAGCACTGCCGCGGCTGGCGAGCGATCCGGGTATCGGGGTTATCGTTCTCACCGGCGCCGGTCGGGCATTCTGCGCCGGCGGCGACGTCAAGAGCATGGCCGAGGGCGCGGCCGAGCGCAGCGTCGAACAAGCCGTGACACATCTGCGCCAGCGCATGGAGGTTTCGCGCCTGTTGCACGAAATTCCCAAACCGACGATCGCAATGGTGAACGGGCCGGCGGCGGGAGCTGGAATGTCGCTCGCGCTCGCCTGCGACCTCCGCTTCGCGGCACAATCGGCACGCTTCGTCACCGCTTTCGCGAATATCGGATTTTCCGGCGATTTCGGCGGCAGCTACTTTCTTTCCAAGCTGATCGGCACCGGTAAGGCCCGCGAGTTGTATTATACGGCCGAGCCACTTGATGCGGCGCAGGCGTTTGCGCTGGGAATAGTCAACAAGGTGGTTGCCGACGCCGATCTCGCCGGCGCCACCATGGCGTTCGCCCGCAAGCTGGCGCGCGGCCCGCGAATTGCGCTGGCGCTGATGAAACAGAATTTCAACGCCGCCGAAAACGGCACGCTCGCCGAACTGCTGGATCTCGAAGCCCGGCGTCAGGTCGAGACCGGCCGTACCGCCGATCACAAGGAAGCTGCGCGCGCATTCGTGGAAAAGCGCACCCCAACCTTTACCGGACGGTGACGGACGGGGACGGCGAATTTATTTCGCCGCGGACGAGCCTTCGGATACCTGTCGCGGCCGCCAGATTGCCACGTGAGTGATTTCGGCGACGCGAGTTTTGCCGTCAGCGATAACGAGGGCGTCAAACTCAACGATCGCATGGCCCTTGGAGACGGCGTTCGATGTGATCGTCGAGCGCAACGTCAATTCCTGTCCAAGTCGCGCGGCCGCATGGTGGTGAACTTTGCTGCCGACGTGAATCCACGGGCCAAGGACGACATTCTGCACCAGAGCGGCATTGGCAAGACGCAGGATCTGACCGGGATGCACCAGCCCCTCGGTCAGGTAAATCGGATCGGTTTCGCGGATTTCCTCGACATACCGGGACAGCATGGCGCGATCGATGGTCACAGGGGCAATGCCGAGTGCGCGCCCCGGCGCCAGCGAAGATTCGCTTGCGATTGGGCGCCAGGCGGGCGGCGATGGCGCCGGCAGAGCATCGAGGCCCGGAGCGATCCGCTGGTCCGCGGCGACGAAGGCCCGCCCGGTAGCGCAGTGTTCTCCGGCGCTTTCGACGCCAAGCACGAGCTGATCGTTGTCTTCCTTCGCCGTCACCCGAGTGTCCGCCCCGTCGTAAACCGGCTTTTGAAATCGGCAGTCGATTTGGCCGGCTTCAAGCCAAAGGCGACCCCAACGGGCCACCGGCATGTGCGCCATGTAGGCGTAAACTTCCACGCCCGGCACCAGTCCACCGCGAAATCCGAACTGTCGCGCGACCGAGTCGTCGTGAATTTTGTTGTCCGACGATACCGCCGTGTTGAACGCAATCAACTCGTGAACAGCAGGCACGTTCATCGTTACCTCTTGCTCCAACATGACGGGCAGCCACGAGCGTTGCAAGACCGGCCGATTTGACCGCAGCGCGCCGCCACGCTAGTGGTCCGATTCTAACATTCGCATCCGTATTCGGCAGCTTCTCATGCGAATGTTAGAATCAAAAGGATTACTAGCAAATATGAGTCTTAGTGGAGCTTTGGATTTGACATTCGCTTCACGAGGCTGCCGCTAGGTGGGTAGCGAATGTTAAATCCGCTCCACTAGTGGTCCGATTCTAACATTCGCTTCCGTATTCGGCAGCTTCTCATGCGAATGTTAGAATCAAAAGGACCACTAGCAAATATGAGTCTTAGTGGAGCTTTGGATTTGACATTCGCTTCACGAGTCTGCCGCCAGCTGGGTAGCGAATGTTAAATCCGCTCCGCTAGCGGTCGCCGAGGAAATGCAGCAACGCGGCGTTGAACAGCGCAGGGTCCTGCAGGAACGCGAAGTGGCTGGTGTTGGGCAGGATCAGCAGGCCCGCGTTGGGAATCGTGGCGGCAATGTATTCGGTGTGCGCCCGCTTGATCGCTTCGTCATGGTCGCCGTCCGCCACCAGCACCGGCACCCGGATCGACCGCAGTTGCGCGTCCGTCCAATTCGGCTCAGTCACCCACATTTTGCTGATCTGCGCGACGAAGGCGTCATAATCATTCGGCGTGGCCGACAGCTCGGCGTATTCGCGCCCGGCGCGCGCGATGAATTTGGCAAACGTGGGATTTTTCTCGACATCTTCTTGTACACCCGCCGTGACAGTGTTGGCGGCGAAGGCAAACACCTTGCCGAGCCGGCCGGGATACCGCATGGCGAGGTCAAGACCGACGATGGCGCCGTCGCTCCACCCGACCACGTCGACCCTGGCAAGGTGGAGCGTGTCGAGCAGGGCCTCGACATCGTCGGCCATCAGGTCGTAGCCGTACGGACGGGCATCGCGTGTGCTGCGCCCGTGGCCGCGGCTGTCCACAATGATCACGGTGTGGTGCGGAGCGAGAGCCTTTATCTGATTGCCCCAATAATCGGAGTTGGAGAGGCCGCCGTGCAGCAACACGACCGGCGAACCGTGGCCGATCGTCGCGTAATAAAGGCTGATCCCGTTGACCTTGGCGCTACCGCCGTGCTCGCCGGGCACCGGGGCCGGCGTCGGCGGCAGCGTTTGCCATAGCGGCTCGCCGCATGCGGCGCGGAGCGGAAGGAGCAGGAAGAAAGCGAGCAGCGCGCGGCGCATAGATTGGCTCCATTCATGTCGTCGGACGGGCGGCGAAAGCGAGGGGCGTCAGCGTCCTTTAGTTTGTCGCCGGCGATGCGCCCGGCCCGGGAATAGCGCTTGGCGGGCAGTCGCCGAGAATGATCATGCCAAGCACTTCATCCTTGGTGACGTCGGCGACGCGGACGGTGCCGACGATGCGTCCGTTCTTCATCACGCAAATCCGATCCGCCAGATCGAAGACATCATGGATATCGTGGCTGACCAGGAGAATGCCGATGCCTTCGGCCTTGAGCTGCCGGATAATCTCGCCGACCTGCGCCGTCTCCTGCGGCCCGAGCGCGGCAGTCGGCTCATCCATGATCAGAAAGCGCGCATCGAACAGGATGGCCCGCGCGATCGCCACCGACTGGCGCTGGCCGCCGGACAGCGCCTTGACCGGATCCTTGAAACGCTCGAAATGCGGACTCAGACGCCGCATGACTTTGCGCGCCTCCGCTTCCATCGCGATGTCGTCGAGTGTCCCCCAGCGGGTGCGCAACTCGCGGCCAAGAAAAAGATTGGCGGCGGCGTCCAGATTGTCGGCAAGGGCAAGCGATTGATGGATTGTCTCGATGCCGTAGGCTTTGGCGTCGCGCGGATTGCCGATCGCGGCTTCCTTGCCGCCAACGAAGATGGTTCCCGCGTAGTGCTGGTAAGCGCCGGAGAGAATCTTGACCAGCGTCGACTTGCCGGCGCCGTTGTGGCCGACTAACGCCGTCACCTCGCCGCCGTGGAGCTCGATCGACGCGCGATCGACGGCGTGAATTCCGCCGAACGAGAGCGCAACATCCCGCATGGCGACGAGAGCGGTGGGCATTTGATCCATCGCTACACCCGCCGCCGATACGTGCCGTCGAGCCAAGCCGCCACCACCAAAATGGCACCGACAACGATGCTCTGCAGCGGGGTATCGACGCCGAGAAGCACCATGCCCGACTGGAGCGACTGCATCAGCACGGCGCCGAGCATCGCGCCGGCGATCGTTCCGGCGCCGCCCGCCAGCGACGTGCCGCCGATGACGGCAGCGGCAATCACCAGGAGTTCGGCAAGCGTGCCTTCGGAATTGGTCGCCGCGTTCAGCCGGGCGATCGATATCGCGCCACTCAATGCCGCCAAAAACCCCATCAGCATAAAGACTTTCACGATGACCCAGCGGGTATTGATGCCGGCCAGCGCGGCTGCTTCCGGATTGCCGCCGATGGCATAGACGTAGCGGCCGAAGCGGGTTCGGGTCGCGACAAAAGTCATCACGGCCCCAACCCCGATGGCGATGAGCACCGGGATGGCGATTCCATGGGCAATGAACAGACCGCCTGCCGGCAGCGATATCCGGTTCGCTTCGGCAAAGCGGCGAACGCTGCCGATCGGCCACGGATAGGCGTTGACGACCGCGACCGCGGCGACGATGAACGCGCAAGCAACCGCGCCAAGAAAGATTTCGGCGGCCAGCGGTTGCAATGGGAAGCGAAACTTCCTGCGCCGGACGCGGCCACTTGCCATCAACAGGATAACGGCGAGGCAAGCGAGCGCACCAATCACCCAACTCCAGTCGGCGCCGATCGAGCCTTCGGGACCGCCGCCCATGAGCCTGAACCTTGAATCGAGTGGCGCGATGGTCTGACCGCTCGCGATCCACCATGCCGCACCACGCCACACCAACAGGCCGCCAAGCGTGACGATAAACGAGGGAACGCCCAGGTAGGCGACCACCAGCCCTTGGAAGCCGCCAAGGACGACGCCAAGGCCGAGCCCAATCGCTAGCGCTATCGCCCACGTCGCTGGGTGTTCGAAGCCCAGAAGTTTGGGAACGAGATCGGTCTGGACTGCGCCCATGACCATGCCAATAAAACCCAGCATCGATCCGATCGACAGGTCGATGTTGCGCGTCACGATGACGAGTACCATGCCGGTCGCCATGATGGCGAC
>Ga0307372_10014384_pt1 | contig 10130 bp, 11 predicted proteins | sample OX1MG_FD_202533 | JGI IMG/M metagenome (GOLD analysis project Ga0307372, IMG submission 202533) | Soil microbial communities from Risofladan, Vaasa, Finland - OX-1 | ecosystem: Environmental > Terrestrial > Soil > Coastal area > Acid sulfate soil | place: Finland: Risofladan, Vaasa | collected... | reverse complement strand
CAGATCGGGGCGGGCACCATTGGCAGGGGTCCGGGCAGCCCGCGGGGCGGAACTTGGCGGGGCGGAACGTGGCGGCTGCTGGCCGACGATGGCGCGGGCGCAGCCGAAGGGCTGGCGCTGGACGAGGTGCTGATGGCCGGCTACGCGCGCGGCGAGCCGGAACGCCCGCCGACGCTGCGGCTGTACTCCTACGCCAGCCACTGCGCGCTGATCGGCCGGTACCAGAACCTGGCCGCCGAGGTCGACCTGGCCGCCTGCGAGCGGACCGGCACTCAGGTCAGCCGGCGGCCCACCGGCGGCGGCGCGATCATCATGGGCTCCGGCCAGCTCGGCGTCGCCTGTACCGGCAGGGTACCGGTCGGCCAGCGGCCGAAGGAGATCATCGAGGCGCTCTCGGCCGGCCTGGTCGCCGGGCTCGCCGGGCTGGGCATCACGGCCACCTTCCAGGGCAAGAACGACCTGGAGGCCGGCGGCCGCAAGATCGCCGGGCTCGGCCTGTACGTGGACACGGCAGGCGCGATGCTCTTCCACGCCAGCGTCCTGGCCGACCTGGACATCGGCTTCATGCTCGAAGTGCTCCGCGTCCCGGCCGCCAAGCTGGCGGACAAGGCAGCCGCGGCGGTCGCCGAGCGGGTGACCACGGTCAGCGAACTGACCGGCCGTCAGCACGGCGCGGCCGCCGTCCGCGACGTGATCGTGGCCGGGTTCGCCGCCACCTTCGGCGCACGGCTTGAGCCGGGCACGGTGTCGGCAGCCGAGCGTGACCGGGCCGCGGCGCTTGCTGGCCAGCGCTACGCGGCGCCGTCCTGGCTGGCCGAGCGCAGCATGTCGGCGGACGGCAGCGGGTCGGCCGCGCTGAGGACACCGGCCGGGCTGGCCAGGGTCTACCTCACCACGCACGGTGACCTGATCAAGAACGCCATGGTGGTGGGGGACTTCAACGAGCTTCCGCCGGCTCTGGCCGCGATGGAATCGGCGCTGCGCTGGCGCCGGCTGGACGAGGCATCGGTGACCGGCGCGGTCGCCGGCTCCGGAGCTGGCCAGGCGCTGGGCGTCCCGGACGGGCGGCTCGCCGCCGCCGTCCTGGACGCGGGCCGGCAGGCAGGCGAGCGGGTCACCGCCGCCCCGGTCAGGTCGGCAGGCTCCTGCTACTTCCCCGAGCCCGGATCGAAAGGGGCATGACGTTGGTCGTCCGTCAGCTACCTCTGCTGCCCGTCGCGGGTCTCGCGGCACAGCCGCGGATCAGCCCGGAGCATGTGCGGATCTCGATGGCCAGCGCGATCGCGCTGCGGATGCGGTCCGGCAGGTTCAGCAGGGACTTCGACTTCGGCGGCATCAACCTGCTGCTCAACTACGATGAGGGCTGCCTGTCCGACTGCGGGTATTGCGGGCTCGCCCGCACCAGGCCGGGCTCGTACGAGGACAAGTCGTTCATCCGGGTCGAGTGGCCGCTGGTCGGCACCGACGAACTGGTACAGCGGATGGCCGACCACGAGTCCACCCTGACCCGGTTGTGCATCTCGATGGTCACCCACGGGCACGCCTACCGCGACACCTGCGACATCACCCGCCGGATCACCTCGGCGGTGCGCACCCCGCTGTCCATCCTGGTGGCACCGCCCACGCTCAACCGCGAGCGGCTGGCGAACTTCAAGGCGCTCGGCGCCGACATGATCGGGATCGGGCTGGACGCGGTGACCGAGGAGCTCTTCCGCAACTTCCGCACCGACGTCCCGGCCGGCGGGCTGAAGTGGGAGAAGTACTGGGAGGTCGTGAACGACGCCAGGGAGATCTTCGGCCCGTGGAAGGTCAACGTGCATACCCTGGTCGGCCTCGGCGAGACCGACCAGGACCTGGTCCAGATGTTCCTGGCCCTGCGCGAGAAGCAGATCTTCTCCTACCTGTTCTGCTTCAACCCGGAGCCTGACTCGCGGATGGCTGGCCACCCGAAGTCGCCGCTGGCCCGCTGGCGCCGGATGCAGCTCGCCAGGCACCTGATCGAGACCGAGGGCCACGGCGCCGATCAGTTCGACTTCGACGAGACCGGCACCCTGGTGCATCTGCGTGCCGACCGCGCCGCCGTAGCCGCCGTGGTGAACGCCGGGGTCGCCTTCATGACCAACGGCTGCCCGGGCGAGAACGGCGAACCCGGCTGTACCAGGCCCTACGGCTCCTACCGCCCGGCCGAGCCGTTCCGCGACTATCCGTTCCCGCCCACCGCCGACGACCTGCGCGACATCGGCGCGCAACTGGGCCTCGACGGTCTGTTGAGCTGAGAGAAGGTGACCCGCACGTGCGCATTGTGGTTCCGCTGAAGACGGTCCCCGACCTGGTCGAGGAGATCGAGTTCACCGGTGAGGGGACCGGCATCGACCGGGAGTACCTCAAGTTCGTGCTGAACGAATGGGATGACCAGGCGCTCGAAGAGGCGCTGTGCGTCAAGGAGGCCGCCGGCGGCGAAGTCGTCGTCGTGGGACTGGCCGACGACCCGGACATCGAGCAGGTCCTCTATACCGCGGTGGCCAAGGGCGCCGACCGGGCGGTGCGGATCAGCGGCGGCGGCGAGTCCACCCATGCCAGGTCCGCGCTGCTCGCCGCCTACCTGTCGGGGAGCCCGGCCGACCTGATCATCACCGGGGTGCAGGCGGCTGACGACCTCGACGGCCAGCTGCCGCCGATGCTGGCCGCACGGCTGGGACTGCCGCACGCGGGCGTCGTGATCGCGATCGAGGCCGGTGACGGCTCGGTCACGGTCCGCCAGGAATTCGCCGGCGGCCGGTCGGCCGAACTCACGGTCACGCTGCCCGCGGTCATCGGCGTGCAAGCGGCCAGGCAGACGCCCAGGTACGCCCCGATCACCAAGATCCGCCAGGTGATGCAGGCAGGCGGCATCGAGGACGTGACGGTGGCGGCGCAGTCCGGCGGACACGGCCTGACGATCCGGCGGATGTACAGCCCGGAGCGGACCGCGCACGCCCAGATGCTGGACGGCGGCGCCGACGCGGTGGCCGACAAGATCATCGAGTTGCTGCGCTCCCGCGGCCTGGTAAAGGGGTAAGTGCAATGGCCAACGACATCCTCGTGCTCGCCGAACATTCGGGCGGTCAGCTGTCCGACTCCACTTACGAACTGCTCGGCAAGGCCAGGGAACTCGCGCGGTCGACCGGCGGCAAGGCGGAGGTCGCGGTGTTCGGCCCGGCGGACCTGGCCGGCCAGCTCGGCGCCGCGGACACGGTGGTCTGGGTGGACCATCCGGCGCTGGCTGGCTACGTTCCCGAAGCGTACGAGAAGGCACTCGCGCACGTGCTCGCGCAGCGATCGCCACGGCTGCTGCTGCTGTCTAACGCGACCATCGGGCTGGATCTCGGTGCGGCCCTGTCCGTGCTGTGGGACGCACCGCTGGCGGCCTACGCGGTGGACCTTATCGTCGAGGACGGCACGCCGGTGGCCACCTGCCAGGTGCTCGGCGGCAAGGTACTCGCCGAGGTCGCGCTCGACGCGGACCGGGCGATCGCCACGGTGGTCGGCGGGTCGTTCGGGCAGGCGGCGGGCCAGGCCGACGGCACTGCGCAGGTCGTGCCCGTCGCGCCGCCCGCGAGCCTGGACGAAGCCAGGATGAGCGTCCGGCGGGTGATCGAGCCGGAAGCCGGCGACGTGGACATCACCACCGCCGACCTGCTCGTGTCGGTCGGCCGCGGCATCGGTTCCAGGGACGACATCGAGCTCGTGCAAGAGCTTGCCGACGCGCTGGACGCGCCGCTGTCGGCGTCCCGGCCGGTCACCGACAGCGGCTGGCTGCCGAAGTCCCGCCAGGTCGGCAAGTCCGGGCTCAAGGTGAAGCCGAAGGCCTACCTCGCGTTCGGCATCTCCGGGGCGCCCGAGCACCTGGAGGGGATGCGCGACGCCGAGCTGATCATCGCCTGCAATACCGACGCTGGTTCCCCCATCTTCGAGATCGCCCACTACGGCACGACCGCCGACCTGTTCGACCTCGTTCCCGCCCTGACCGAGAGGCTGTCCGGCTGACCACGCCAGCCAGGCGATCCCCGTTCATCATCGAGAGCCGTGCGGCCCTGACGCCCGCACCGGCGCGAGGCTTAAAGGAGGGAACTGTGCTCGTGCGATTCGTGCTCGGCGCGGTGATCATGCTCGGCGGGCTGGCGCTGGCCGGCCGCCGGCTGGCGTGGCTCGGCCGCCTGGTGCGGTCCGGCGCTCCGGCACCTGGCCGGGTGAGCAACGTCCCGAGCCGCTTGGCAGCCCAGCTTGTGGAGGTGATCGGCCAGCGCAAGCTGCTCAAGCGCTGGCGGTCCGGGGTGCCGCACGCACTGGTGTTCTGGGGATTCCTGATCCTGCTCTTCACCGTCGCCGAAGCGCTCGGTGACACGTTCGTCAGCAAGACCTTCGCGATCCCGCTGATCGGTCACGCCGCGGTGCTCGGCTTTATCGAGGACCTGTTCACGGTGATCGTGCTGGCGGGCCTGGCCGTCTTCACCGGCATCAGGCTGGCCGACTCGCCGGCTCGCCGGGGCAAGAAGTCACGGTTCTACGGTTCGCACACCGGGGCCGCGTGGATCACGCTCGGGATGATCGCGACGGTCATGATCACGCTGCTCGGGTACCGCGCGGCGCAGGTCAATACCGGTGACTTCCCGTACGGCAGGGCGGCGTTCGCCAGTCACGGGCTGGCCGCGGTCATGCGCCCGCTTGGCACGTCGGCCAACGCGGGCCTGGAGACGTTCTTCCTGCTCGCGAACGTCGCAGTGATCATGGGATTCCTGGTGTTCGTCACCTACTCCAAGCACCTGCACATCTTCCTCGCGCCGCTCAACGTCACGTTCTCCCGCCGTCCGCGGGCGCTGGGAGCGCTTGGCGAACTGCCGTCCGCGCCCACCGCGGCAGGCGCGGGGAAGATCGGCGAACTGTCCTGGAAGCAGTTGCTCGACACGCTGACCTGCACCGAGTGCGGGCGCTGCCAGTCCGTCTGCCCGGCGTGGAACTCGGGTAAGCCATTGTCGCCGAAGCTGCTGATCATGGATCTGCGTGACCACCTGATGGCGTCGGCAGGCGGTCAGGACGCGGCTAAGCCGCTGGTCCCCGACGTGATCGGCCAGGACGTGATCTGGTCCTGCACGACCTGCGGAGCGTGCGTCGAGCAGTGCCCGGTCGACATCGAGCACGTGGACACCATAGTCACGCTGCGCCGGAGGCTGGTCGAGGAGGGACGGATGGAACCGTCCGTCCAGCAGGTCCTGCAAGGCGACGCGCAGCAGGGCAATACGTTCGGCAAGTCCGGCCGGATGCGCGCCAGGTGGACCAGGGACGTCGGGTTCACCGTGAAGGATGCCCGAAAGGAGCCGGTGCGGTACCTGTGGTTCGTCGGTGACTTCGCCTCCTTCGACGACCGGCTGCAGGCGTTGTCGCGGCGGCTGGCCGGGATCTTGCACGACGCTGGCGTCGACTTCGGGCTGCTCTTCGAAGACGAGCACGACGACGGCAACGACGTGCGCAGGGTCGGCGAGGAAGGCCTGTTCCAGATGCTCGCCGAGCACAACATGAACAGCTTCGCCAAAGCCAGTTTCGACGAGATCTTTACCACCGACCCGCACGCGTTCAACACGCTGCGCAACGAGTACCCGAGCTTCGGCCTGGACAAGCCGGTGTCGCACTACTCCCAGCTGCTCGACAAGCTGCTCGGTGACGGCGCGATCGCGGTAGCGCCGCTCGGGCTGAAGGTCACCTATCACGACCCCTGTTACCTGGCCAGGCATAACCGGCTGACCGACCCGCCGCGCCGGGTCCTGCGGTCACTCGGCTGCGACCTGATCGAAATGCCGCGGCACGGCCTGAACACCTTCTGCTGCGGTGCTGGCGGCGGCCGGATCTGGATGACCGACAGCGTGCCGGTGGGGCCGCCGGCCGGCGGCGGCTCGGGCAACGGAGCCGCACGCCACGGTGCGTCCGGCGACGGTGCCGCGGACCAGGGCACGGCAACCGGGAGCCCGCCGGGTACCGAGCGGCCGAGCGAGAACCGGATACGCGAAGCGGTCGCCCTCGGCGTGAGCTATTTCGTGGTGTCCTGCCCGAAGGATTACGTCATGTACACGGACGCGGCCAAGACGACAGGCAACGCCGACCGGATCGAAGTGGTCGACCTGGTCGAGCTGGTCGAGCGGGCACGTGCCCTGGCCGTCCCGGTGTTCGAGGAGGTGTAGGGAGCCGGTGGTGACCTGTCCGTGGTGCGGGTTCCTGGCTGGGCCCCGTGCGCTGCACGCCCACCTGAGCGCCGAGCACGGCGACGCGGTGCGGACGATCGAGCGGAACGGCAGGGTCTTCTACGAGGTCGTCTGCCCGCGCTGCGACGCGCGGTACGAGCACCTGGTCAGGAAAGGCGCACGCGACCGCGGTTTCGTCACCGAATTCGGCCAGCAGATCTCCATGGTCGCGCTGGACATGCTCGTCCATCACCTGATGGCCGAGCACGAGCAGCCAGAACCCGAGCAGCCAGAGCACGAGCAGCCAGAGCACGAGCACCAGCAGACAGGAGAATGAACGGTGGCGCTGGTCAACAACTGCAATATTCCCGAGGACCTGTACTACGTCATCGGAAAGCACGTATGGGCGCGCCGCGATGGCGAACTGGTCACTGTCGGCATGACCGACGTGGCACAGAACCTGGCGAAATCCATCATCGCGGTGACCCCGAAGGCGGCGGGCAAAGCCGTCGCGAAGGGAAAGAACATCGCGACCGTGGAGAGCGGCAAGTGGGTAGGTCCCGTTCCCGCCCCGGTCGGCGGCGAGATCGTGGAAGTCAACGAGGCGCTCGCGGCCACGCCCGGGCTGATCAACTCCGACCCGTACGGAGCCGGATGGGTGGCCAGGTTGCGCCCCGGTGACTGGGACGCGGACGCGGCGGACCTCGCGTCCGGCCCGGAGGGCATCGAGGCCTACCGCGCGTTCCTCGACGAGGAAGGGATCGCCTGCGGCGGGTGATGGCGGGTGGCAGAACTCCTCTGGTACGGCTGCGCCGTCCCCGACGACCTGTTGTACGACGTGGACCTGAACGTCTGGGTCCGATTGGACGGCGAGTTGGCCGTGCTCGGCATGACCGACATCGCGCAGAGCATGGGCGGGCGAATGGTGCAGGTGACCTGGCGGAAGGTCGGCCGCGAGTTCGCCAGGGGCCGGCCGGTGGCGATCATCGAGAGCGCCAAGTGGGTCGGTCCGTTCCCGACGCCGCTGACTGGTGAATTGGTGCAGGTCAACGATGCCGCGTTCGCCGCCGACGTCGCCATCGCCAACCGGGACCCGTACGGGGCTGGCTGGCTCGCCAAGATCCGGCCGTCCCTGCTCGCGGCGGAGCGTGGCCATCTCGTCGACGGCCGGGCCGCCTTCGAGCACTACAAGGCCTTCATCGACGAGCGGGACATTCGTTGTTTCCGCTGCGCCGACTGACCGAGACAGGCACCCCCGCCGCGGCACCGGCCCCTCGATGCCGCTCAGCCGAAGGAGAAGCAGTATGGAGAACGCTGACGGTGCCGCATCCGCGGCGCAAGAACAGTCCAAGCGGATGGCGATGATCTGCTGGAGCAATGACCTGGACAAGGTGTGGCCGGTGCTGATTCTGGCGACGACCGGCGCGGCTTCCGGGCTCGAGGTGGACATCTTCTTCACGTTCTGGGGCTTGCGGGTGCTCCAGCGCAACAACAAGAGGATCACCGGCAAGAACTGGATGCAGAAGGGCGAGTCGGTCGTCGACCGCGGCGGTACCGACCACCTCAAGCTGGGCAAGATCCATTTCGGTGGCGCCGGCACCAAGATGATCAAGAATCTCGCCGGCCAGTACAAGGTCGCCAGCCCTACTGACCTGCTGGAGATGGCGATCGACCTGGGCGTGCGCCTGCACCCGTGCCAGATGACGATGGACCTCTACGGGCTCTCCCAGGAGGACTTCATCGACGGCTTGCAGCCGACGCTCGGTGCCGCGAGCTTCATCGACATGGCCGTCAAGGCCGATATCACGCTCTTTATCTGAGCCGGCCGGGCCGACGGAAGGAGTTTCCTGGTGGCTGCCGGTGATCCGGTACCGATGCCTGTCCTGGTCATGCTCACCGGCGACCTCGTGATCGCCCGGCGGCTGCGGCAGGTCGCCGCGGAGCACGAACTGACCGTGGCTGACATCAGCGACATGGCGCAGGACTGGCAACTGGCCGCGGGCGGCGACCAGTCCAACGCCGCCAGTCCGTCAGGCGGGGTCGCCAGCCAGCCGGGTAGGGCCGCCAGCCAGCCGGCCGTAGCCGTCATCGACCTGCTGCGGCCGGACGCCATCGACCGGGTACGTGCCTGGCGCGCCTCCTGGCCGGAGGCGCTGATCGCCGCGTACCTCGGTGTTCCCGACCGTGACTTGTGGGTCCGCGCCCAGCGAGCCGGCTGTGACCTGGTGCTGAACCGGGGCGCACTGGTGCCGCGGTTGCGTGACCGGCTGTCGCGGCGGCGCGGTCAGCCGGGCCGGCGGTTCCCGCTCTTCGACGTCGCGGAGGTGGCCGGGCGGCTGGGGCTGGTCTTCCGCACCGACGACAGCCCGGTCGGCCCGGTGGCGGTCTACCAGGTCGCCGGAGGCTTCCACGCGATCGCCGATCACTGCCCGCATGCCGGGGCGGTGCTGTCCGGCGGAGAGGTCGAATCCGCTGTCGTGACGTGCCCGGCGCACGGCAGCCGGTTCGATATCTGCACCGGTGAGCGCCTGCGCGGGCCGGCCGACACCGGTGTCGCTCGCTACCGGCTGAGCCAGGACGCTGGCCAGGTGTTCCTGCTCATCCCGTCCGGATAGTCGCGGCCGGTGCCGCGAAGACGGCGGCGGCGGCGTCACCCGGCAGCCCGAGCGGCGTCACCCGGCAGCCCGAGCGGTGACGCCGCCGCGACGGTGGTCTGGAACCGCCGCGACGGTGGTCTGGAACCGCCGCGACGATGGTCTAGAACCGCCGCGACGATGGTCTAGAACCGGCGGTGGCGGCGCCGGCCGTCATGCAGCCAGAGGAAGGCCACCACGGCGATCAGCAGCCAAGGGAAGACCGAGTGCAGCAGTGGGCGCGTCGCCACGGCGGCGATGACCACGACGAGCGCGAGGAACAGGATCCGCGGCAGCGGGTAGCGCCGTCGCGGTCGGATGATCGCCGCGGCCCGCTGCGCGCCTGGCGCCGGCTCGGCCGGCTCGTCGGGCAGGTCAGTGAACAGGCCGTGGAAGTCCGCCCGGGTCTTGGCGTTCATGGCCCGCTCGAGCCGCTCGTTGAACTCGGCCTGATCGAGCCGCCCGTCTGAGTAATGCTTGGATAGCTGGTCGGCGACGTCGGAACGTTCGGCGTCGGAGACTCGCATGTCGGAGTTGCCGTAGCGGAACGGCCGCCGGTATGCCGAGGCGAATGTTCCGGCACCCCGCGATGGATTGGACGGCGATGGCATTTGATTGTGACCTTTCTGTGTGCCGTTGCTCACGATTACCGCGCCTGGAGCGAGCCGATGAACTCGCTGGCGATCGACTGGCTGGCCCCTTCCTCGGGGATCAGCAGCCAGGCGGCGAGGTAGAACGGCACGCCCGCGCCCCCGACGACGGCGAGCACCGCGAGCACGATCCGTACGGCCGTGACATCGACGTCGAGGTAGCGCGCGATTCCGGCGGCGACTCCCGCGAGCATTCGGTCGTCGACCGGACGGCGCAGTGCGTGCGGGTCGGGTGCGTGCGAGCCGAGGCCGGTAGCTTCCTGGCCGGTAGCTTCCTGGCCGGTCGTGTCCTGGCCGGTCGTGTCCTGGCTCGCGGACCGCTGACCTGCTGCCTGGTTCGGGTCGGGGTTCTGGTCTGTGGTGTTCATGTCCTCAGCTTGCGTCCGGGCGCGGGCAATGAGCTATCGGGAAGAACCCCGATTCGACCCTGACCGCGAGCCGGCCGGAGCGGGGATTGCCCTGATAGCCGCGTCGGCGAAGTGGCGCGATGATAGACGGGTGGATGAACGGACCGCGTCCGCTCCGCCCGGCTATCCCGGCGAGCGGCACTTCTCTGGCGGCACCTGGGCTCGGTGGGCCGAGCCTGACTGGGCCGGTGACGGGCGGTTGGGCGGGCGGCACTGGCGCGGCGGGCG
>Ga0307372_10014383_pt1 | contig 10130 bp, 9 predicted proteins | sample OX1MG_FD_202533 | JGI IMG/M metagenome (GOLD analysis project Ga0307372, IMG submission 202533) | Soil microbial communities from Risofladan, Vaasa, Finland - OX-1 | ecosystem: Environmental > Terrestrial > Soil > Coastal area > Acid sulfate soil | place: Finland: Risofladan, Vaasa | collected... | reverse complement strand
CCGGAGTCATGGGAAAGGAGCGCGTATCGATCGCCAAGGGTGCGGATGTCGCCTCCGCAATCCTTATCGGTGTCACCCAGGTATGCCACCAGGACGCGCATCAGATCGTGGCCAAGGTCGCGCTGGCGTGCCTTGGCGGCATCGTCGAAGCGTGAGTACCAAGGCTCGCTTGCGAGCTTGCCCGCCGAGGTCGCCAGGCGGGCCTGGCCAACCAGTGCGGTCATGAAAAGCGCGAGCTCGGGAGCGGCCTCGGCGGCGAGCTCGTCGACGTCCTCTCCGCTGAAGCGCCGGTGGCCGCCCGGGGTGCGGAACGTTCTGATCCTGCCGCGGTCCGCCCATTCGCGCAGCGTGGTGGGGTGGATGTTGAGTCGCTTGGAGGCCTCTGTGAGGCTCAGCCAGGTGGCCATCTGGGAGGGAGGCCCGGACACCGCAGTAGTTTAGGAAATCTATAGGCCTCGGTGCAATACCAACGATTTCTGCAGGTTCTCGCTCAGCTTGTCAGCGCGCGGTCCCCAATCTCGAGCGCGCCGTCCAAGATCTCGAAGCCTTCGTCCAGCTCCGCCTCGGTGATACACAGCGGCGGGTTCGTCATGATCGTGTTCCAGCGCACGAACGTGTACATGCCGGCGTCGAGCAGCGCCTGGGTGATCGCTTTCATCTCGGGCGACGTGCCGTTGAAAGGCGCCATCGGCTCCAGCGTCGTGCGGTCGCGCACGAGCTCGATGGCCCCGAACAACCCGATCGATCGCGTTGCGCCAACGCACGGATGCCGCTCCTGCAGCCTGCGGTGGTGCTTCTTCAGGACCTCGCCCATCCGCTGCGAGTTGCCGACCATGTCGTCCTCTTCGTACGCCTGGATCGCACCCAGCGCCGCAGCGCACCCGAGCGGATGGCTGTTGTATGTCAGCCCTCCGGAGAAGACGTGGTCGTCGAAATATTCAGCGACCTTCGGACGCATGCCGACCGCGCCGAGCGGAACGTAGCTGCTGGTCAAGCCCTTGGCGAGGGTGATGAGGTCGGGCACGACGCCCCAGTGGTCGACACCGAACCATCGACCCGTGCGACCGAACCCCGTCATCACCTCGTCGGCGATCAGCAGGATGCCATGGCGGTCGCAGAGCTCGCGCACCCCCTGGAGGTAACCGTCGGGTGGGATCAGGATGCCGTTGGTGCCGGTGATCGGCTCGAGGATGAACGCGGCGATCGTGCTTGCGCCCTCCAGAAGAATCGTTTCCTCGAGCATTGCGAGCGCGACCTCCGCGGTGTCGGTGCCGCGCTGGATGCCGTGGTAAGGGTCGAGCACGTGGACGACGCCGACCGCGCCTTCGTTCGGCCAGCGTCGCGGGTCGCCTGTCGCCTGGATGGCGGTACCGGTGGCGCCGTGGTACGAGCGGTAGCGTGCCAAGATCTTCGAGCGCCCCGTGACGGTTCTGGCGATCTTGATGGCGTTCTCGTTCGCGTCGTTGCCGCCGAGCGTGAACAGGACCTTGTCGATGTCGCCGGGCAGCAGCTCCGCCAGCTTCTTGCCGAGATGGGCCCGGACTTCGGTCGCCATGAATGGGCTGATGTATGGGAGAAGGTCGGCCTGGCGCTTGATCGCGTCGATAATCCGCTGGTCGCCGTAGCCGGCGTTGACGCACATCAGCTGGCTGTTGAAGTCGATGAAGCGGCGCCCGTCGACCGTGCGAAAGTGGACGCCGTTGGCGCTCGCGACCGCCATCGGCCTCAGGGCCGCCTGGGCCGACCAGTCGTACAGGGTGTGGCGAAGGCAGAGCTCGCTGATCTCCTCCGCACTCAACGCTTTTACCGTTTCTGTCGCCACGGTGGAATCGTACCTGCGCGGCACGGGCTCAGTTTCCTGACCAGCAACCTGTTTGACAACGCAACTAACGGGTGCTATACCCCTGTGGTACTGGAGGAGCTACCTCCAGTGTTTTTTGTGCGCTTGCCTGGGAGGGGAATCGATGTTTCCTGCAGCTTTCGACTATGCCGCTCCCGCCACCCTGGTCGATGCTCTCGCCTTGCTCAAGCAGCATGGGGATGACGCCAAGATCATGGCCGGCGGGCAGAGCCTCATTCCGATGCTCAAGCTTCGATTCGCTCAGCCCGGGATCGTGGTCGACATTGGACGCCTGCCCGGTATGGCCGGCATCGCCCGCCACAACGGGCACCTCAGCATCGGCGCCCTCGCGCGCCACGTTGACATCGAACGAAACGCCGACCTGCCGAAGCTCTGTCCGATCCTGGTCGACACTGTCCACTGGATCTCGGACCCCCTGGTGCGAAACCGCGGAACCCTGGCCGGCTCGGTGTGCCACGCGGACCCCTCAGGTGACTGGGGTTCGGTGATGCTGGCACTCGGCGCGAGCATCGTCGCCCGGTCGCAGGCCGGCGAACGTGTCATTACCATCGAGGACTTCTTCAAGAGCCCCTTCACTACGGCGCTGAAGCCGGATGAGATCGTGACCGAGGTCCGGATCCCGATGCCCGGCGGTCCGTCCGGGGGCGCCTACAACAAGCTCGAGCGAAAGGTGGGCGACTTTGCCACCGTCGCTGTCGCGGTCCACGTCGAGCTCAGCGGCGGCAAGATCGCCAAGGCTGGCATCGGGCTCACAGCAGTGGGGCCGACCAACATCAAAGCCCTCGCGGCAGAGAAGGCTCTTGTCGGCCACGAGCCGACCGAGCAGGTGATCGCCGAAGCTGCGCGGCTCGCGTCAGAGGCCGCAGAGCCGAAGGACGACATACGCGGCACGGCCGCATATAAGAAGGACATCGTTCGTGTCTATGTTCAGCGCGGGCTCAGGACCGCGCTTGGGCGGGCTCGGGAGGTGAAGGCATGAAGGTGTCGATGCGCGTCAACGGTGCGGAGAGGAGCGGAGACATCGAACCGCGGGTTCTACTCGTCGACTTCATCAGGACCAACCTGAGCCTTACGGGCACTCACATCGGCTGCGATACCAGCAGCTGCGGCGCGTGCACGGTGCTGGTCGACGGCGACCCCGTCAAGTCATGCACCGTTCTCGCGGTCCAGGCCGAAGGACGGGCGGTCAAGACGATCGAAGGCATCGCGGGTACCGGTGCGCTGGCGCCGATCCAGGTCGGCTTCCACGAGGAGCACGGCCTGCAGTGCGGCTTCTGCACCCCTGGGATGATGCTGCTCGGCGAAGAGCTGATCTCGCGGATCCCCAATCCCACCGACGAGCAGATCCGGTGGGCGATCAGCGGCAACATCTGCCGCTGCACGGGCTACATGAACATCGTCAAGGCGGTCCAGCATGCGGCGAAGCTGACCACCGCCGCGTCGAAGGCGCCTGCGGCTGCAATGGCGGGAGGTGCCGAGTGAGCTCGACATTGCACATGCACGGAGGCATCGGCGAGTCGATCAAGCGCAAGGAGGACGCACGCTTCCTGCGTGGCCAAGGCCACTATCTCGACGACTTCGTGCTGCCGAGGATGGCCCACATGGCGATCCTGCGCAGCCCGCACGCGCACGCCCGCATCAAATCGGTTGACACCGCCGCGGCCTCGGCGAAACCGGGCGTCATCGCGGTCGTGACCGGGGAGCTCATGGCCCAGCACAAGCTGGCCTGGATGCCCACCCTCAGCGGCGACACCCAGGCGGTGCTGGCCACCGACAAGGTTCGCTTCCAGGGCCAGGAGGTCGCGGCGGTCATCGCCGAGACCAAATATCAGGCGGAGGACGCCCGAGATCTCATCGAAGTCGATTACGAGATCCTCCAGGCTATTACCAGCCCGCAGCAGGCGAAGGAGTCGGGATCGGCGCTGATCCGCGACGACAAAGAAGGCCAAAAGGACAACCATATCTATCACTGGGAGTCAGGCGACAAGGCGGGAACGCAAGCTGCGTTCGCCAAAGCCCACAAGGTAGTACGGCTCAACACGTTCTATCCGCGCTGCCACCCGGCTCCGCTCGAGACGTGCGGCTGCATCGCCGACGTCGATGGCGTCACTGGCAAGGCCACCATCTACATGACCAGCCAGGCCCCTCACGCGATCCGCACGGTTTTCGCACTCGTGGCCGGCATTCCCGAGCAGCAGATTCGGATCATCTCGCCTGACATCGGGGGCGGCTTTGGGAACAAGGTGCCCGTCTATCCCGGCTACGTGGTCGCGACCGCTGCGAGTCTCCTGCTCGGCCGGCCTGTCAAGTGGGTCGAGGACCGAACCGAGAACCTGATCTCGACCGGGTTCGCGCGCGACTATCACATGACCGGCGACCTCGCTCTCGACGCGAACGGCAAGATGACGGCTCTTCGCGTCCACCTCGACAGTGACAACGGGGCGTTCTTCGCCGACGCTCAGCCGTCCAAGTTTAAAGCGGGCCTCTTCCACATCGTCACCGGGTCGTACGACATTCCCACCGCGCACGTGACTGCGGACGGCTACTACACGAACAAGGCCCCGGGCGGCGTCGCCTACCGCTGCTCTTTCCGCGTCACCGAGGCCAGCTACCTGATCGAGCGCCTGGTGAGCAACGCGGCCATGGAGATCGGCATGGACCAGGCGGAGATCCGGACCAAGAATTTCATCAAGCCGGAACAGTTCCCGTACACGTCGGCGACGGGCTGGATCTACGACAGCGGCGACTACCCGAAGGCGATGGACGTCGCGCTGAAGCAGCTCGGTTACGACGAGATGAAGAAGGACGTCGACGCGCGCCGCAAGAAGGGTGAAGTCACGGGGATCGGAATCGCGAGCTTCACCGAGGTCGTGGGCGCCGGGCACGGCGCGGACTTCGACATCCTCGGCCTGCGCATGTTCGACAGCGCCGAGCTCCGTGTGCACCCTACCGGCAAGGCGATCCTCAAGCTAGGGGTGAAGTCGCAGGGCCAGGGCCACGAGACGACCTTTGCTCAGATCGTCGCCGAGGAGCTGGGCATCCCGGCCCAGGACGTCCTCGTCATGGAAGGCGACACCGACAACACCCCCTACGGCCTTGGGACCTATGCGTCGCGCAGCACGCCCGTGGCGGGAGCGGCTACTGCCATGGTCAGCCGGAAGCTTCGGGAAAAGGCTCGCAAGCTGGCCGCCCACCTGCTCGAAGCGGCTGAGGAAGACCTCGAATGGGAGCGGGGCAAGTTCTTCGTCAAGGGTTCCCCCGAGAAGTCCAAGACGATCCAGGAAGCTGCGTTCGCTGCCTACACCAACCTTCCAGAGGGCATGGAGCCCGGACTCGAAGGGGTGCATTACTACGACCCGCCGAACATGACCTACCCGTTCGGGACCTATGCGGTCGTCGTTGACGTCGACAAGGGCACCGGCCAGGTCAAAGTGAAGCGTATGGTCGCCGTTGACGACTGCGGCGTCCGAATCAACCCGATGATCGTCGAAGGTCAGATCCAAGGCGGCCTCACCGAGGGTTATGGAATCGCGTTCATGGAACTCATCACCTTCGACGCGGAAGGCAACTGCATCGGCTCCAACTTGATGGACTATCTGATCCCGGGATCGATGGAGACGCCCAAGTTCGAGATCGGCCAGACGGTCACGCCGTCGCCTCACCACCCGCTGGGGGCCAAGGGCGTCGGAGAGTCCGCAACCGTCGGGTCGCCGGCCGCGTACGTTAATGCCGTAATCGACGCACTTTCGCCATATGGCATCACCAACATCGACATGCCCGTCACGTCGGATAAGGTGTGGGCGGCGCTGCGCTCGAAGGGAGTGACGGAATAGCCGACGACGTACTGGAGCTGCTGCGTGAGTACGCGGCCGACGGCACGCCATGCGCGCTAGCGACTGTGGTGCGCGTGGAGCCGCCGACGTCGGCGCGCCCAGGGGACAAGGCGGTCATCACCGCCGACGGCCGGCTGCGCGGCTGGATCGGCGGGAGCTGCTCGGAGCCGGTGGTTCGGCGTGAAGCGCTGCGCGCGCTGGCAGAGGGCATCCCGCAGCTGGTCAAGATCGTTGCCGCGGACGAGGTCAAGCAGACACGCAAGCGAGGCGAGTTCATGGTCGCCACGACATGTCCGAGCGGCGGTTCGCTCGACATCTTCATAGAGCCTCGATTGCCACGCCCGCTGCTGCTCGTATTCGGCGAAACCCCAGTCGCGGAGACGCTGGCCAACCTGGGCGAGCTCACAGGATTTCGCACTCGGACCGTGAGCCATGGCGGGCTAGCGAGCCTGTCGGTCCCGGCGACAGACACCTGGGCGGTGGTGGCGACGATGGGCCATTACGACGAGGATGCGGCGGAGGCGGCGCTGGCGCACCCCGACCTTGAAGTGAGCCTCGTTGCGAGCACACGGCGCGCGGTTGCTGTACGCGCGGAGCTGCAGGCACGGGGCATCGACGAGCGCACGCTCGAACGGTTGCGGACGCCGGCTGGCAAGGTGCGCGGCGTGACGCAGGAGCAGATCGCGCTGCTGGCACTCGCCGAAGTCGTCGCGGCGCGCCAGAAGCGAGGACCGAAGCAGGCGGCGCAGGAAGCGGCGCACGTCGTGTTCGCCACTGACCCGGTGTGCGGGATGACAGTCGATCCGCTAACGGCGACGCACAAGGCGGAGTTCGGGGGAACGACGTTCTGGTTCTGCTCGGCGGGCTGCCAGGCGGAGTTCGAGAAAGAGCCTCAGCGCTATCTGAGATCGATCGAAGCCTAAGCGCTGTTCACAAGATGGTCCAGCCGCCATCGACGACGATGGTCTGGCCCACCACGTAGGACGACGCGTCGGAAGCCAAGAACACCAGGGCGCCGTCCACGTTCGGTAAGCCCGGACGGCCGATCGGACTCCGATGCTCGATCCAACGGTTCGTGTCGGCATTCCTTAGCTGGCCTGTCATCTCGCTTGGAAACCAGCCGGGTGTGATCGCGTTGACTCTCAGGCCACGCGCCGCACACTGGGCGCCGAGCCGGCGCATCAGTCCCACGACTCCGGTCTTTGCGGCGATAGACGCAGCCATCGGAAAGCGATCGGAGAGCGACACGAACCCGGCGATCGAGGCGATGTTGATGATGCTGCCACGCCCGCTGCCAACATCACAGTGGCCGCCTCACGGCAGCCCATGAATACCGCTTTGAGGTTGACCTGAGGACTCGCTCGAACTCCTCGAGCGACTCCGCTTCAGCGGGGCCATCGTCGGAGATGCCAGCGTTGTTGACCATGATGTCCAGGCGCCCGAAGCGCTTGGCAGCTCGCTCGAGGAGTGCACGCATTGCCTGCTCATTTGTGACGTCGGTGGGAACGGCCTCGGCCTGATCCTCACTCAGCAGCGAGGGCAGAAAGCCGTTCGGCACGCCTGCCGGCCAGGACGACTTCAGCTCCGCGCTCTCGCAGCACCCGTGCGAAGCGCTCGCCCAGGCCTGATGAGGCGCCAGTCACCACCGCTCCGGACCCGCTACATCGAACAGCGGGTCGCGATCGTCCACGGAGCGTATTCTTACGCGCCGCGAAGCCTCGGCGCCTGCAGCGCTACCTCGTCCCGGGAGTCATTCGTCCTTGTTGAGCCGCCTGTCACGCCGGGCCAGTCCGTACCTGGTTGCGAATGCAGTGACGGTGCCGACGATCGCTCCCACCACCAATGCTTGTATCAAGCTTGCGTGGCGGGTCGCGATGTCGAAGACCACGTCAATGCCGAATACGACGAGGCCCGAGAGAGCAGCGAGCACGACCGGCCGCTTTATCCACCTCGCTGGGCGGCTCTGGTCGTGGGCGCCATCGAGCGAGGCTGTCAGCTGCGTCCTTATGACAGAGGTGTCGGTGTCAGCAGGGCTGCTTTGCGCTGCACCAGCACTGGAAGGCGGGTGCGGGCTTCTTTCAGCCGCGCATGCGAGATGTCAGCGATCGCAACTCCCTCACCGTCCCCCAGCCCCGCGATCTGCGCACCGAGCGGGTCGATGATCGTGCTCCGCCCCGTGTAACCGAAGCCCGAGTGGCCCCCGACCGCGACGTACATGGTGTTGTCGAGCGCCCGCGCTCGCGCCACGACGCCAAGGTGCTCCTCCTTCAGCGGGCCCGCGACCCACGCCGTCGGCGCCAGCAACAGCTCCGCGCCCTGGTCCGCGGCGCCTTCGATGAAGCTCGCGAAGCGCATGTCGTAGCAGATGACCACGGCCGCCCTAAAACCCTCAACCTCGACCAGCAGCGGATCTTCCTCGCCGGCCCTAAACCGTTCCGACTCGACTTCCCCGAAAGCGTCGAACAGGTGCCTCTTGTGAAAGGCGCCCACCAGCCGCTTGACGGGGTCGACGACCACCGCGGAGTTGTGCACGACGTGCTCGCCGGGGATCGTTTCGAACATTCCCGCGACCACCGTCATCCGGTGCCGGGTGGCCAGCTCCGACAGCGCGGTCACGAATCGGCCATCCAGGGCCTCCGCCACGGCGTGCATGTCGTCGGTCTTCTCGCCGAAGTCACACATCGAGGCCTCCGGAAAGACCACCACCCGCGCCCCCGCCTCCGCTGCCTGGGCGGCGAGCTTGGTGATTCGCTCGAGGTTGGCCGGCTTGCTCATCCCCGAGCTGAACTGGGCTACCGCAACTCTCACCTGCACTAGTATCGACCCCGGTGATGGCCGCGTCAAAGCTGAAGGCCTTGATCGTCCAGCACGAGGAGCCGACCCCGGCTGGGCTACTCGCCGACTGGCTCGACTCACAGAATGCGCAGATTGATGTTCTTCGAATCGACCTCGACGAACGTGTGCCGGATCCTCGCGAGTTTCAGCTGATCGCGTATCTCGGCTCGGAGTTTGCGTCGTTCGACGATTCGGTGCCCTTTGTCGAGCGCGAGTCGGAGCTGATCCGCCAGGCCGCCCAACACGACGTGCCGATGCTCGGCCTATGCTTCGGCAGCCAACTGATGGCGCGGGCCCTCGGCGGCGAGTCCTTCCGTGCAGAGCGGCCCGAGATCGGCTGGTTTCGCGTCCGAAGCAACGACGCCGACCTAATCTCGGAAGGCCCGTGGTTCGAGTGGCATTACGACTCGTTCACCCTGCCCGCCGGCGCGAAGCTCCTGGCGGACACAGACGTGGGTCCCCAGGCCTACGTGATCGGGAGAAGCCTCGGCCTCCAGTTCCATCCGGAAGTGACGCCCGACATCCTCGACGGCTGGGTGCGCGGTCACCTCGACTCTGGCGGCGGCGACGTAGGAGGCGTCGACCTCGAAGCCATGCAGGATGAGGCCGAAAGGCGCGCGCCGGCCTTGCGCCTCGCCGCGCTGAAGCTATTCGACCGCTTCCTAGAGCGAGTCGCCAGGCTGAGCCCCGGATCCGTGTCCATTGACGGTGCTGCTCACACCTGATAGCTTCCCGACGAGCACCCAGTAGGGAGGGGGCTGTTGGCGCTGCTGGGCGGCGCGGAGGGGAGGAACCAGGGATGAGTGTCCAGGCCCGCGATACGGACGCCGAGCAACTCCACCGAATGGGCTATGCGCAGGAGCTGCGCCGCCGCATGTCCACGTTCTCCAACTTCGCGGTCTCATTCACCATCATCTCGATCCTCTCAGGCTGCCTCACTTTGTACGGCTATGGCATGAACACCGGCGGACCGGTCTCTATGAACATCGGCTGGCCCCTAGTCGGTCTCTTCGTCCTCCTGGTGGGTCTCGCCATGGCGGAGGTCTGTTCCAGCTACCCGACGGCCGGCGGTCTCTACTACTGGTCGGCCAAGCTCGGGGGCAAGAACTCGGCCGCGTGGAGCTGGTTTACCGGCTGGTTCAACCTTCTGGGCCAGGTGGGCGTCACCGCTGGCATCGACTTTGGTCTGGCGTTGTTCGCCGACGCACTTCTGAGCGCCCTCTTCAACTACCCGACGACCCCGGGTTGGATCGTGCTCATCTACGCCGTGGTGCTTTTCCTGCACGGGTTGCTTAACACGTTCGGAGTCGGGCTCGTGGCTTTGTTGAACGACATCTCGGTCTGGTGGCATTTGGTGGGCGTGGCGGTCATCTTCATTGTGTTGTTCTTTGTCCCAGCTCACCATCAATCAGCGTCGTTCGTATTCACGAAGTTCGTCAACAACACGGGATTCAATGCACCGTTCTATGTCTTTCTGATCGGCCTACTTCTCGCCCAGTACACGTTCACGGGCTATGACGCTTCGGCGCACATGACAGAGGAGACGCGCAACGCCGCCGTCGCCGGCCCGCGAGGCATCGTGTGGTCGATCATCATCTCCC
>Ga0307372_10014380_pt1 | contig 10131 bp, 10 predicted proteins | sample OX1MG_FD_202533 | JGI IMG/M metagenome (GOLD analysis project Ga0307372, IMG submission 202533) | Soil microbial communities from Risofladan, Vaasa, Finland - OX-1 | ecosystem: Environmental > Terrestrial > Soil > Coastal area > Acid sulfate soil | place: Finland: Risofladan, Vaasa | collected... | reverse complement strand
GCTGGTCTCCTTGAAGCTGTCCATGCCGGGGATCGCGATCACCGCCGGTATCTTGCCCTCGACGTAATCGGGTGGCAGGTGGTACCAGGCCGGCAGCGCCGTGTCCTTGAACGGAATCCACACCGGCTCGACGCGATGATCGGCAAGGCGCGCGTAATTGGCGTAGCAGGCGCGCTTCTTCTGGTTGAGGAAGATGTTCTGCTCGTTGTTCTCGTCGAAGGTCCATTGCGACGCGCCCCAATGCACCGCCGCCATGAAATAATTGTCGCGCGCCGTGATCAGCTCGTCGGCTTCCTCGGCCAGCCGCGCCTTCGCTTCGCGCCGCCGCGCCACGCCTTCGAAGGCGGGGCCGATATCGGCCATCTTCTTCACCCGCGCGCGGATGCCGGCGAAATCGGCCAGCGATTCGATGCCGCATGGCGCCTGAAGATAGAGCGAGCGCGCCTGGTCCCAATCGATACCATTGGCCTGGATGATGTTGTCGATGGTCCAGCGCTGCTCGGTGAAGCGGCGCACCTTGGGCTCACCCTTGTGCTCGATGATCGGTTGCGGATGCGGTGTGCTCATCGTGTCCTCCTCGCTCTTGTGGCGCCAATCAAAGCGGCGGCTGGTTGACCGTGCCGACGCGCCACAATCGGCTTTCGCCGGGTCCCGGGATGTGATCTATCCGGGTTAGCGACAAATTGTCGATGGTGAAAGCAAGCGCCGCTTCGGGTGCGAGATCGAGCGCGAGCGCCAACGCGGCGCGGATGGTGCCGCCATGCGCGACCGCGAGGATGTCGCGCCCCGCATGGCGCTCGCTGAGCCGCGTAATCGCGGCATGCACGCGCCGGGTCAGCGCTACGAAACTCTCGCCGCCCGGCGGCGTCTCCTGCGCGGGCGCGAGCCAGAAGCGGTGCCAGGCATCGCCGCGCCGCGCTGCCAGCTCGTCGTAACGGACCCCCTGCCAGTCGCCGAAATGCTGCTCGATCAAATCGGGCTCGATCGCGATGCCCGGCCCGGGGATCGCGCTCGGCCCGGCCACGCCGGCATCGACCAGCGCTGCCGCCGTCATATGGGTGCGGCGCAACGGCGTCGCGATCCACACCGCGTCTTTGGGCAGACGACGCGCCAGGTTTGCGAAGCCGGCGCTCTCGCCGACATCGCAAGGAAAATCGGTCTGGCCATAGCAACAGCCCTTATTGACCGTGACCGGCGCGTGCCGTACCCACCACCAGCGCGTGACGGTCTCGCCGCTCACGACCACGCCGCGATGGCAAGCAGCGCCGCGGTCTCGGCGCCTTGCTCGAGCGCGCCTAATACGTCGCCGGTTTGGCCGCCGATCTGGCGCCGGGCGAGAAAGCCGATCGTGGCGGCGACGAGGGCGACGACGATAGCGGCACCAAGCCCGGCGCGAATCCCGACGCCGATCAGCGCCAGCCCGAGCGCGATGCCGAACGCGATCAGCGTCATGTTTTGCGTCGGCTTGCCGGCCTCGGCACCGAGGCCGTCGCTGCGCGCCGGCTCCAGCCAGCGCAACGCCGCTGGCAGGACACCGCGCCCCACCGCATGCGCGGCCACTAGCGCGCCCAGGACGTGCCAACGCGCGGCGATGTCCGCGAGCGCCACCGCGCGCAGGCCGATGGCGAAGATTAGCGCCAACACACCGTAAGTGCCGATGCGGCTGTCGCGCATGATCGCGAGCTTGGCTTCGCGCGTGGCGCCTCCGCCAAACCCGTCGATGGTATCGGCCAGTCCATCCTCGTGGAGGCCGCCGGTCGCGAGCGCGGTCGCGCCGACCGCGATCAGCGCCGCGGCGAGCGGCGGCAGGTTGAGCGCCGACGCGACCGCATAGGCGATGCCGCCGATCGCGCCGATCACCAGCCCGACCAGCGGGAACGCCCAAGCGCAATCGGCAAGACTGGGCGCCGGCGTGTCCGTCCGCGCGCGCGCCCAAGCCCAGTAGGCCAGGGGCAGTCGCGTCAAAAAGCTCGAGGCTGCGAGAAACTGGTCGCGCCAAGCTTCCGGGAAGGCGCTCATGCAAAGAGTCTTAACCCAAGCGCGCGATTCCCGCTAGCTTGCGTCGCGCGATTCGTGGAAGGAGGTTTCGATCATGCCCGAAAAAGGCGTGCCGGCGACGCTCGACGAGATGCGCGCGGTCGTCGCGCAATTTCCCGGTCCCGATCGCGATGCGGCCGAGGCGACGCAAGCGCGCGAAGCCCAGTTGACCAAGCCGGCCGGCGCGCTCGGCCGGCTCGAGGAGATTACGCTCTGGATGGCGACCTGGCAGGGCAAGCATCCGCCGGCTTGCGTTCATCCGCGCACGGCGGTGTTCGCCGGCAATCACGGCGTCGCCAGCCTCGGCGTCTCCGCCTATCCCGCGGAAGTCACCGTGCAGATGGTCAAGAATTTCGTCGACGGCGGCGCGGCGGTGAACCAGCTTTGCCGTGCGGTCGATGCCGATCTGCGGGTTTACGAGATGGCGCTCGACGAGCCGACCGCGGATTTCACGCTGGGTCCGGCGATGAGCGAAGAGGAATGCGCGACCGCGATCGCCTATGGCATGATGGCGGTCGAGCCCGGCATCGACCTGCTGGCGGTCGGCGAGATGGGGATCGCCAACACGACCGCGGCGGCGGCGCTGGCGGCGGCGCTGTTCGGCGGCGATGCGGCGCGCTGGGTCGGGCCCGGCACCGGCATCGCCGGAGGCGCCTTGGCGCGCAAGATCGCGGTGGTCGAGCAAGGCGTGGCGCTCCACCAGCCGGCCGCCAAGGACGGGCTCGATCTGCTGCGCCGGCTGGGCGGGCGCGAATTCGCGGCGATGGTCGGCGCGATCATCGCCGCCCGCATGGCGCGCGTGCCGGTGCTGCTCGACGGCTATGCCAGCTCGGCGGCGGCGGCAGCGCTGGGCGCGCTCGACGCGCGGGCGCTCGATCATTGCCTCGTCGCGCATTGCTCGGCCGAGCCCGGCCATCGCCTGCTGCTCGAGCATCTCGGCAAGCCGCCGCTGGTGGATTTCGGCATGCGCCTGGGCGAGGGCTCGGGCGCCACTTTGGCGATCGCGATCGTGAAGGCGGCGCTCGCCTGCCATAACGGCATGGCGACCTTCGCCGAAGCCGGCGTCAGCGGCAAGGAGCCGTCATGAAACCTCTCGTCATTGCGCTCTCCCTCCTACTCGCGACGACGCTCTCTGCCGCGACGCAAGAAAAGATCGTTGCGACCACGGTGCTGAAGACCACCGTCACCGCAACCGGACAGAAGATTGTCTTTCCGACCGGCGACACCGAAGTCACGGCGCTGCTGGTCAGCTTGCCGGCGGGCGCCGATACCGGCTGGCACGAGCATCCCTATCCGCGCTACGCCTATGTGCTCGAGGGTGCCGTGACGGTCGAAAACGATGCCGGCATCCGCAACACCTATCCCGAAGGCAGTTTCTTCGTCGAGCAGATCGGTACCTTTCATCATGGCACGACCACGGTGCCGACCCGATTGCTTGTGATCGACCAGGCCGAAGCCGGTAAACCCAACCAAATCAATCGCTCGCGCGATTGACTCGCTTTGGCAGCGCTCGCATCATCCCGCGCGAGAAGGAGACCGCGATGACCATAGCCACTCAGGAATCCGCGAGCGCGAAAACCGTCAACGGGCCGCCCAAGGCGCTGACCTTCGCGCATGTCAGCATGCCGTGCCGCGATCTCGAGGAAGGCAAGCTGTTCTATGCCAAGGTTCTCGGCGGCGAGATGCATGTCGAGACGCCGACCTTCGCGTCGTTCCGGCTGGGCGGGGTCGATGTCGGCATCGGCAATGTCGGCTGCACCTTCCTCGAGCCGAGCACGGAATATCCGCATTTCGCGTTTTTTTGCGGGCCCGACGAGCTGGTGCAGATGAAGGCGTGGCTGGCGCGCTGCGGCATTCCGAGCTCCAATTTCTGGACGCGCAGCGGCGTCGAAGCGCTGATGTTCTTCCGCGATCCTTCCGGCAACATGATCGAGTTGTTTTGCGAGCGCGGCTATCGCGGCGCCGACCAATTGCCGCGCGGGCCGGCGCGCGGCCACGGCACCGCGGTCGATATCGACAAGCTGCGCTACAATCGCTGGAAACTGCCTTAGGCACCGCGGCGGCTTCGTCGCGCCGTCGCCTCAAAATCCGCTATAATCGTGGCCGACGCCGGGCGATGACCCGCGCGGGATATGTCCCATGAGCCTGATGACCGACACGCCGCAAAACCCGCTGCCGACCGACGTGTCGGTAAGCCTGCGCAAGTTGATCTTGATCCGCTGGGTCGCCGTGCTCGGCCAGGCGGTGACCGTGCTGGTCGTCCATTTCGGCTTCGGCTTCGAGCTGCCGCTGACCAGCGCATTCGTCGTAATCGGCGCCTCGGTCGCGCTCAATTTAATGGCATCGCGCAAACGCAGCGGCGGCGCACGGCTCGGCGATCGCGAGGCCGCGGCATATCTCGCCTATGACACGCTGCAGCTCGGAAGCCTCTTGTTCCTGACCGGCGGGCTGCAAAATCCGTTCGCGATCCTGATGCTCGCGCCGGTGACGGTCTCGGCGACCATCCTGTCGCGTTCCTCGGTGATCAGCCTCTCGGCGCTCACCGTGATCGCGATCAGCGCGCTGGCGCGCTGGCATTTGCCGCTGCCGCAGCGCGGCGACCTGCCGCTCGACCCGCGGCCGGTCTATGTCTTGGGATTTTGGACGGCGCTGGTGTGCTCGACCTTGTTCATCGCGGGCTATGCCTGGTCGATCGCGGTCGAGGCGCGCAAAATGCGCGATGCCTACGCCGCGACCCAGCTTGCGCTCGCGCGCGAGCAGCGCATCTCGGCGGTCGGTGGGTTGGCCGCAGCGGCCGCGCATCAATTGGGCTCGCCGCTTGCCACCATCACCGTCATTGCCAAGGAGCTGGCGCGCGACCTGCCGCCCGATTCGCCTCACGCCGCCGATGCCGAGCTGCTGCTGAGCCAGAGCGAGCGCTGTCGCACCATCCTCGCCGATCTCGTCCATCATCGCGATGGCGAGCACGGCTCGCCCTTCGCGCGCCTGCCGTTCTCGGCTCTGGTCGAGGCGGCGGGCGAGCCGCATCTCGCTCCCGAGATCGCGGTCCAATACGAGGTCGAGGCCAGCCGCGGTCCCGACGGCCGGCCGCTCGAAGAGCCGCTGGTGGCGCGCAGCCCCGAGATCATGCATGGCGTCGGCAATCTTATCCAGAACGCGATCCACTTCGCCCAGGGCGAGGTCGAGGTGACGACGAGCTGGACCGCCGACAAAGTCGCGGTCGATATCGCCGATGACGGACCGGGCTTTTCCGACAGCGTGCTCGCGCGCATCGGCGAGCCCTATATTTCGGCGCGCGGGTCCAGCGGGCCGCCCTACGCCACGCAGCATATGGGGCTCGGGATTTTCATCGCGCAGACGCTGCTGGCGCGGACCGGCGCGCGGCTGACTTTCGATAATCTCTCGGATGGCGGCGCGCATGTGGCGATCGAGTGGCGCCGCCAGCATCTTGATGCAACCGAACCAGGGCTTTTTCTGCGCGAGGCAGGCGAATGACGGACGATCAGAATCGAGACGGTTCCGACGCGGCGGCCGGCGCGCTGGCAGGCCAGCCGGAAAGCGAGCGCACGCTGCTGATCGTCGACGACGACGAGCCGCTGTGCCAGCGCCTGGCGCGCGCGATGGAGCGGCGCGGCTTTATCGTCCATACCGCCGACAGCGTTGCCGCCGGCATGCGACTCGCCAGCGAGCAGCCGCCGGCCTTCGCGGTGGTCGATCTTCGGCTTGCCGACGGCAGCGGGCTCGAGATCGTCAAGGTCCTCCGCCACTCGCGGCCGGCGGCGCGGATCGTGATGCTGACCGGCTACGGCAATATCGCCACCGCGGTCGCCGCGGTGAAGGCGGGCGCGGTCGACTACCTGCCCAAGCCGGTCGATGCCGATGCCGTGGAGCGCGCGCTGCTGGCGACCGACGCGGCGCTGCCGCCGCCGCCGGAGGATCCGATGTCGGCCGACCGCGTCCGCTGGGAGCATATTCAGCGCGTGTTCGAGCAATGCGACCGCAACGTCTCGGAAACGGCGCGGCGTCTCAAAATGCATCGTCGCACCTTGCAGCGGATTCTCGGCAAGCACGCGCCGCGCAGTTAATCGCGCTTAAGGTTAACGTCTGTTCGGAATCGCGCCGGCAAAGCGCGCGCTTCTCTTGCAGTCTTTTAACCTTTCGCAAAAGCTCCTGCGTTAGCTTGGCGCCGATGACACCTGCAGCGGCCGAGAAAACCACCAATGTGGAGCATCTGCTCCACGACTTCACCGAGCGCCTCGAAAAGCATCCATTCGGGTGGCGCGCGGTGGTGTTGAATCTTTCGCGGCTGCGCCCCGACAACCGGCGGGCGCAGCAGATTCGGATCGCCGCCAACACCTTCGAGGGCCTGGTCCGGCATTTCGAAGGCCAGATTTTCCTGCTGGCGCAAGGCGACATCGTCTTCATCTGCAAGGATGCCGACGTCGCCGCGGTCGACAATGCCGTCAACAAGGTGCGGTTTCTCTTCGGCGACGATCCGCTCGCGGCGGCGATCGACGACATCCAATCCGACGGATTCTGCACCTGGTACGATCTGGCGCGCGAATACGTCAAATTCGCCGGCTTCGTGCAGCAAATCTATATGGACGAGCAGCGGCGGCAGAAGCGGCTCGCGGCGATCGCCGGCGACACCCAGCACAACGCGCGCCAGCCGATGGACCCGCAAGCGCTGGCCGAGCTCACCACCATCATCGGACGCGCCGATCTCAGCAACGTGCTGCGCCGCCAGTCGGTGTGCGCGATCGCGCCCGGCGAAACCCCCAAAGCGATCTACCGCGAGATTTATATTTCGATTCCCGATCTGCGCGATGCGGTCATGCCGAAGCGCGACATCGCCTCGGATCGCTGGCTGTTCCAATACCTGACCCAGACGCTCGACCGCCGCGTTCTGTCGCTGCTGCGACGCAACGACGACAGCGCGCTCGCGCATTCCTACAGCCTCAATCTCAATATCTCGACCTTGCTCTCGGCCGATTTCCAGGCCTTCGATCAAAGCCTGCGCTCGGGCTCGCGCGGCAGCATCGTGATCGAGATCGAAAAGGTCGACATCTTCAACGATCTTGGCGCCTACATCTTTGCGCGCGACTATGTGCGCGAGCGCGGCTACCGGATCTGCCTCGATGGGGTCACGGCGTTGACCTTGCCGTTCATCGATCGCGAGCGGCTCGGGATCGATCTCGTCAAGGTGTTCTGGTCGCCCGACCTCGGCGATCCCGCCCGCCCCGAGCGCACGGCCGAAGTGCGCGCGGCGATCGAGCGCGTCGGGAAATCGCGCGTCGTCATCGCCCGCTGCGACAATGCCGACGCCGTCCGCTTCGGCCATGATTGCGGCGTGCAGCTCTTCCAAGGCCGGCATATCGACCGGCTGCTCGCCGCCACCGGCAATACCGCGATCAAGGGTCGGCTGGCCGCCCCGAGCCAGGTCGCCGCCGCCCGCTAGCCTTTAGGTTGTACTTGCCAGGATGCGGCCGTCGACTTAAGACGACGGGCGTGACCATTTCCGACCTCATTCCTTTGGTCGAGCAATTGAAGCAGGCGCAGGTGTTATGCGTCGGCGATCTGATGCTCGATCATTACATTTACGGGCGGGTCGAGCGGATCTCGCCCGAAGCCCCGGTTCCGGTCATCCATATCGAGCGCGAAGAGAGCACGCTCGGCGGCGCGGGCAATGTGCTGCGCAATCTCCATGCTCTGGGCGCCGGCACCTGTTTCATCTCGGTGACGGGAACCGATGCGGCCGGCCGCGAGGTTGCGCGCATGGTGGCGGGGCTCGGCAGCGCCGAGGCGCATGTTCTGGCCCAGCGCGGCCGCACGACCACCTTGAAGACGCGCTACGTTGCCGGAACCCAGCAATTGCTGCGCGCGGATCAAGAGCACACGGCGCCGCTGCCCGCCGAGCTGCGCGCCGACCTGGTGAAAATGGTCGTCGATGCGCTGCCGCATTACAAGGTCGTTATCCTGTCGGATTACGCCAAAGGCGTGTTGAGCGGCGGCACCGCGGCCGAGATCGTCGCCGCGGCGAAAGCGGCGGGCAGCATCGTCGTGGTCGATCCCAAGGGCCATGATTTCGGCATCTATCGCGGCGCCGACGTCCTGAAGCCGAACCGGCCCGAGCTCGCGCTCGCGACCAAGCTGCCGGTCGGCACCGACGCCGAGGTCATCGCCGCCGCGCGCTCGCTGATCGCCGCACATGGTTTCGGCGCGTTGCTGGTGACCTGCGGCAAGGACGGCATGCTCGCGATCGAGGCCGAGGGCGAGCCGCTGAAGCTCGCGGCCGAGGCGCGCGAGGTGTTCGACGTCTCGGGCGCCGGCGACACGGTGATTTCCGTGCTCGCCGCTGCGCTGGGCGCGGGCGCGAGCCTCGCCGATGCCGCGCGGCTCGCCAACGCCGCTGCCGGCATCGTGGTCGGCAAGGTCGGCACCGCCGTGGTCGAGCCGAACGAGCTCGAAGCGGCGCTGCTCAACCGCGACACCATCGAGCATCGGAAGACCCTGCCGCTGTCGCTGGCGCTCGACCAGGCCGCGCGCTGGCGGCGGAACGGGTTGAAGATCGGCTTCACCAATGGCTGCTTCGATCTGCTCCACCCCGGCCACGTCACGCTGCTGGGCCAGGCGAAAGCGGCGTGCGACCGGCTGGTGGTCGGCATCAACAGCGACGCCTCGGTGGTGCGGCTCAAAGGTCCCGGCCGGCCGGTCCAGAATCAAGAGGCGCGCGCCGCCGTGCTTGCCTCGCTCGCCGCGGTCGATGCCGTCGTGGTCTTCGACGAGGATACGCCCGAGACGCTGATCGCGGCGCTGCGGCCCGATTTGCTGGTGAAAGGCGCCGATTATCGGCTCGATCAGGTGGTTGGCGGCGACTTCGTGCGTGGCTATGGCGGCCGGGTCATGCTGGCCCCGATCGTGCCCGGCTTCTCGACCACCGCGACCATCGCCCGCGCGGCGCGGTAATCTTTCTTCTCAAATAAAAGTTTCGGGATCGGCGGCGCCGGGATCGAGCAAGCGCTGGAGCCGCGCGCCGGCCAGCCGCGCAAAACGCAGATGCAGCGCGCGCCGCCGGGCGGGGTCGAGCTTCTGCGCGGCCGGCTCGCGCAAAATCGCCGCGCCGAAGCCGTCGGCCAGCATCAGGCCGCACTCACCCGGCAGGATGTCCATCGGAAAGCCCTCGGCGACCGCGAAATAGAGCCGGTCGCACCATTGGCGATAATCCGGCCATTTGCGGTCGGAACGGAAATCGGCTACCGACGATTTGATCTCGACGATCACCAGCGCGCCGTCGCGCCCGAGCGCCAGAATATCGGCACGCCGTCCGTCGGCGAGCGGCATTTCGGGCAGCGTCGCGAAGCCGCGCTGCGCCAGCGCCCGCGTCACGCCGCGGCAGAGGGTCAGAGCGATATCGCGACCTTCGGGCATGGCGCGATTTTCCGGCAAGCGATAGGCAGGAGCAAGGATGGCGACCGAAAATAACCAGCGGTTCGATTTTTTGCGCGATGCTTGGCGTCTGGCCAAGCCTTACTTCGTGTCCGAGGACTGGAAATGGGCGTGGGGACTCCTTGCGGCGGTAATTGCACTCAATCTCTGCCTAGTCTTTATCAATGTCCGGATCAATTTTTGGAACAACGACTTTTACAACACGCTTCAGAATCTCAACGAGCATGGCTTCTTCGTCCAGCTCGGAATCTTTACGCTGCTCGCGGCGGCATATATCGCCACCAGCGTCTATCAGACTTATTTGCAGCAGATGCTGCAAATCCGCTGGCGGCGCTGGCTGACGCGGCAATACCTCCACGATTGGCTCGAAGCCAAAGCCTATTATCGCCTGCAGCTCACGGGTGACGGAACCGACAATCCCGACCAGCGTATCTCCGAGGATCTCAACCGCTTCACGGACATGACCCTTGGTTTGACGCTTGGCCTGCTGAATTCCGTCGTCACGTTGTTCTCGTTCCTCAGCATTCTCTGGGTTTTGTCGGGGCCGTTCACGATTCCCCTCGGCAGCTTCGGAGCGCTCACGATCCCAGGCTATATGGTCTGGTTCGCGCTGCTCTACGCGATCTTCGGCACATGGCTGACGATGAA
>Ga0307372_10014378_pt1 | contig 10131 bp, 7 predicted proteins | sample OX1MG_FD_202533 | JGI IMG/M metagenome (GOLD analysis project Ga0307372, IMG submission 202533) | Soil microbial communities from Risofladan, Vaasa, Finland - OX-1 | ecosystem: Environmental > Terrestrial > Soil > Coastal area > Acid sulfate soil | place: Finland: Risofladan, Vaasa | collected... | reverse complement strand
TGGTATTGCAAGGGGCTATTCGAAGCTCCCGTCGCCGCTTGATTTGTAATTCGCCTCCCACAAGTGAGAATATTATCCTCAGGGTCAACGTCAAGTCGGTGCGCGCCGCGGCGATCAAGTCGGCCACGGACCCCTGGGTGTGGGGACCACTCGCCGGCGCGGCGGTTCTCCAGATCGATCATTTCAATCAGCGGCTGTCGTACTGGGTAGAACGCGCAACCCGATTTTCGGCTCAGACGCCACCGCGAGCCTCTGGAGCGATCGATTGCGCGGCGCATCGGTGGGTGTCGACATAGCGACGCCGCTCCTTACACCGAGCGGCGATTCCGACGGTGCCTGGCTGGAGGATAAGGCCAAGGGCTATCTCGTGAACCGTGAACGCCCCAATTGCGCCAACGATCATAGCTTTCCGTCCGGTCATTCTGCCGCCTCTTCCGTCTATACTCGCCTAACAACCCTCAACCTCGGGCAGATCCCGATGAATGGCGGCACGCGGGAAGCGCTCGATGTCGGGCTGCATGCGCTCAGCTTCGCAACAGCCTGGTCCCGGGCGGTGGGCGGCTGGCATTACCCATCCGATACGCTTGCCGCCATGGCAATCGGCAACTTCGTCGGCGAGTTCTTCACCGGCTCGTTCATGGATCTCGGCAACGGCCGCACGCGCATCGCCATTGCGCCGCTCCCCGCCGGCGGTGAAGTCACTTTCGCACTGGCCTTCGGTTCGGGAGGCAAAAGTCGATGAGAGTTGTAGAATTGGCGAGCGCAATCATGTCCGAGGGCGGGATGACTGCCAGATTGTCGTCCGTCAACGGTTCTGCGATTCACCGGAGGAACGCGAATGATCAAGCACGTTTTGTTGGGTATCGGGGCGACGATCATCGTCGCTGGCGCATGCATCTACCTCGCTCTCATTACGGGCAGCATTCCCGCGGGCGCCGATTCTGGGCCGATCCCGCTCGAACGATGGGCCGCAAAAACTGCCCTGCATGCCACTCTCGCCGAGGAAGCGCCGAAGATGGCGAATCCCGTACCGTTGACGGACGCCAATTTGATTGCCGGCATTCAGCTCTATGGCGAGCACTGCGCAATCTGCCACGGCACGGCGCAGGGCGATGCTTCGGCGAGCCCGGTCGCCAAGGGCGAATATCCGCGACCGCCGCAGCTGGCCAGCGATGGGGTCGAAGATGACCCGCAGGGAGTGAGCTTCTGGAAGCTTGACCACGGCATCCGCTGGACAGGCATGCCGTCATGGAAGTCCACGTTGAGTGACAAGCAGATGTGGACGCTCGCGCTATTCTTGAATCACATGGACAAACTTTCGCCGGCCGCCGAGCAAGCGTGGCAGGGCGTCAAGAACTGATGCCGGCTAAGGGGCGCGGAGGCGGAATGAGCGCAGCGCTCGCGGCCGATCGGAGCGTCGGTCAGGCGGGGGTATGGCTCTGTATGCGAGTCGCAATCTGCCAATTGCTTCCCCACCGAGCCTTAACCACGGTATTCCGGGTGGCCTGCCTTGGCGATGCGCGACTTGCTTCTTCTCGCGGTGCAATGGGTCGTCACCCTGGCCCCGGCTCGCGCGTGCCGGTGGTGTCCGTTCCGTCATCGCCGATTCTTTGCTGCTCGAACGCCAGCTCCTCATCAGCCGCCATTCTCATCGATTCCTGCTGCCTCGTTGCGCCGCCGAGGGAATGGTGTGGAATTCGGGGTTTTCCAGTTTCACTTCGTCCGCCCAATAGCCGGCGCGGCTATGGTGCTTGTACAGCTCGATCTCCGCGTTTCGATCCGGTGCGGTCGCCACCCTGTACGGCGGAGCGTCTTTCACGGCCTGCCTAGTCAGGTTGACCGAGACCGTCTGCTCGGACCAACTCACGTTCTGGATCCATTGCGGCGCGATGAGCACCTGGTGACCGAGCCACCAGTTGCTGGTGTCCACAACGAGGTATCGAATGGCCCAAGTGTCTTCGTCGAGGAGGAATCCCGCTACGTGGCCGATGCCCCCATCGCTCGCCTCGATATGATACTTGATGACGGCATTGCCGCTTCGCAGGTGGGGATCGCCATCCGGGCGCGGAGAGGCTTCGTGCGTCATCCGAGCATCCTCCCCTCGCTCCGCAACGTATCCGGCACCGGCGCTGCCGTAGCCTACCCCCGATAACATCAAACTCGGAAAAGCGCCCATGCCCCAAAGACCGGCAGCACCCCAATAGTAGGGATAGCCGTAGTAGCTGTGGTAGCGCATTTCCTGCTGCCTCGACACCGGCTTGTCGGTATCGATGTCCGGGCTATTCTTAACCTGCTCCCTGGTGATCGACACCGGCAGTACGCGTTTGGTCCGATCCGGCGTGCCGATCGCGATCGGCGAGACTAAAACCCTGCGGCTCGATAGCCAGTGGCCCGCCTCGACGATCAGGTAGCGGATGATCCATCGATCGTCCTCGAAGTAGAAATCATTCACCTGACCAATATCGCCATCGGTCGCGCGAATGGTATAGCCCTCCAGATCCTTCATGCTGCGTAACATTGGTCTTCTCCTTCAATGCTGCCCGACAATGCGCGGTCGCCGGATGGAACGCCGGCAGCGTGATAATTCCCGCTGCCCCCACCAGCAACCGAGCGCCCGGCGGCGCCGGTGACTCGCCTATTGGCCGCCGCCCGGCGCCGCGTTTCCGCTATTGGGCGCCCCCGGCGTAGCTCGTGCGCCGCTCTTCTGGACAGAAATTCCCGCGCCATTGGCGGCGCCCGCATGGGTGCACGCGTCCGTGCAAACGTGGACGTTCGGCTCGCCGTCCGGCTTGACAGAGGCCTTCGAGAAAGACGGCACGGCGGCACCGTGCGTCGAGGTGGCTGCGTGGTCTTTGGCGTGTGCAGCACTTTGCTTGCTTTGCTGTGAATCTGTTTTGTTCATGATGATCTCTTTTCCTTTCGCGGCCCGCAAACTCGCGAAGCGGTTAGCTGCATGCGACCTTCGCACCGTAGCGCCGCGATGAGAACGCATCGGTGCGTTGCCCCACATTTGGGAGTTCGTTCGGCAGAAGCGCGTGAGGTTTCGCAGTCCTTCTAAAGCTGCGCGCGCCCTGTGGGGCGCGAATTCGCAATTCGTATCGTGAGACGCCATATACACGCAGTCTTGCTGAACGGTGCGTCGCCGTACGGCGTCGTCGTGTGTGCGCCACACAAAGTGCGGATACGATTGTGAGACTTCGCCGTAGGATCATGGCGTCGATTCGCGGCAGTCATTTTCGAAAAATCGCCGTAGAGGCCGCGTCCTTATACATTGGAACACAGTGATCCGCGCGACGGTAGGCGTCCGTTTACTCGCCGCCAGGCGTCTCCAATCGTCTGCGTAAGATAATCTACGGCGATATTGGTCGAGTGCGGCATGAAATGAACGAAACCAGTCAGCAAGTGCCGTCGTAGAAATCTCTTCAGAAAGAACTAAGTAAGAAACGCTGGCACCGCGCTATCCCATGGTATAAATGGTTACCTTTAAGCGAAGATCTCAATGAATACCGAAATATTCCCGATCGATTTGAACGCGCTCGAACCCCTTGAACTCGATCCTGGCGTCTCGCATCTCACCGACGCGCAGAAGTCTTCGCTGAAGCGCAACATTCAGCTATGTCGCGATGCGATCGTCTTCTTTACAGCGCTCGCCGGCGCCAAGGGTCTATCTGGCCACACAGGCGGCGCGTATGACACGGTGCCTGAAGTCATGATTCTTCGGGCGTTCATCGCAAGGGGCGCTCCAATCGTTCCTATATTCTACGATGAGGCGGGACACCGGGTTGCAACGCAATATCTGTTGAGCGTGTTGAACGGTGCCATGCCAGCAGAGAGGCTACTGCATTATCGGGAGTTCAATAGTGCACTGCCGGGGCACCCAGAGAAGCTTCTCACGCCTGGGATTGAATTCAGTTCGGGACGCTTGGGTCACCTGTGGGCTTTCTGTAACGGCGTCGCTTTCGCAAATCCGGGAAAGGCCGTCATTCTGCTCGGCTCCGATGGCAGCCAGATGGAAGGGGACGACGCGGAAGCCGCTCGTTTGATGCTCGGCAAGCACCTCAACGTCAAGGTGATGATTGATGACAACAACGTGACCATTGCCGGCCACCCGCAGGAGTACATGGCCGGCTATGACTTGAGTCGCACACTGTCGGGCTATGGCCTCACCACCGAAACGACGATGGGGGAGGATCTTGACGCGCTGTACGTCGATCTTTGCCGCATGTTTCGCAACGACAATCCTCACGCGCTGATCATCAAGCGCCCGATGGCCCCAGGTATTGAGGGTGTGGAGGGTAGTCCCAAGGCGCACGAGGCGGTTAAAGCCGATGTGGCGATTCGATATCTCGAAAAGCGGGGTTGCTACGGGGCAGCCATTGAGATGCTGCGGACGGCCAAGCCGGACAGGAGCCCGCTTAAATACCGCGGTTCGAGCGGCATCGGTAAAAATCGCGATGATTTTGGAAAGATCATCAATGAAATTCTTGGCGGCATGAGCATGGAACAGCGACTCTCGAGCGTTAAGGTGTTCGACAACGATCTTGAAGGGTCGTGCGGTCTTCACCATATCCGTGAGACGCATCCAGAGATTTATATTCGAGGCGGAATCATGGAACGCGGCAACTTCTCCGCGGCGGCCGGCTTCGGTTCATCCGCCGGCAAGCAAGGAATATTCGGAACCTTCAGCGCGTTTCTTGAAATGTGCATCAGCGAGATCACGATGGCGCGCCTCAACTTCTCCAATGTACTCGCGCATTTTAGTCACAGCGGCGTGGATGAAATGGGAGACAATACGTGCCACTTTGGGATCAACAGCATGTACGCAGACGGCGGCGTAACGCCAGGCCATTCTGAGGATGCGACGCGTCTCTACTTCCCGGTCGATCAACATCAGTTCGCTGCCTGCGTGAAGCGAATTTATCGGGATCCGGGACTTCGCTTCGTGTTCAGCACGCGAGCCCCCGTGCCGGATATCCTCGACGTCGAGGGGAAGCCGCTCTACCAAGGCGCCCCCTTCGAACCGGGCAAGGATTACATCGTTCGCGAATCGCCCGCGGCCGGGGGGTATGTGATTGCGACCGGCGAGACCGTTTACCGCGCGCTCGACGCGGTGATTTCGTTACAGGAAAAGGGAATCCCGGTGGGCCTCATCAATAAACCGACTCTTAACATCGTCGATGTCGAAATGATGAAGAAGCTGTCGAGTGCTCCGTTTGTGCTGGTTGTTGAAGGTTGGAATGTCAAAACGGGTCTCGGGAGCCGCTTCGGCAGTTATCTATTACAGGCAGGCTTTAAAGGAAAATATAACCACGTCGGGACCCACAAGGAAGGTAGCGCCGGCCAGTGGCAGCAGATGGGGTATCAGGGGCTCGATCCTCAGGGAATTGCTGCATCAATAGAGGCATTGCTATAGCCGAGCTAAAGCGGAGCGGTTGCTTTGGCCTGTGCGCGGCGAATTGGCCGATCATAGCGACGACGCCATTTACGAGCAGTCTAGATTAATCAGAACGCCGTTGATTGCATTGACCAATTTCGCGTGGCGTCCGCCACAATTGTCTCGACGATGCGTGACTTGCTCCTTCTCGCGGTGCAATCGATCGTCACCCTGGCTAAGCTAGCGCGCCCCGATGGCGCACGCTTTCCCCGAGCGACCGATCGGGACCATCCGGCGCGACTATCTGGACCACACGTTCTTCGGGAATTCAGTCGACCTTCACCGGAAGCTCGAAAACATCCGCACCTATTACAACGGCGCACGCGTCCACCGCTCCGTCACAGGCACCACGCCCGCGAATCCTGCCGGAAACGCCTCATTTGCGAAAGCGAACCTGGCTCACTATGCCTGGGAACGGCATTGCAATGGGCTATTCGAAACTCCGGTCGCGGCATAAACAGTAACTCGCCCCCGACAATGGCGTCCGCGACCGTCGTCCCTGTCATTCAGGAATTTTCGTGGCGAGACCCATAACGACGCACCCGCTGTCACATTTGCTTTTCAGCCAAGCCAATCGCCGCTTGCAGTTTCTGTTCGCCGGTTTTGGCTTCCTCCTTGAATTGTTGAAAGACCTCGTGCTGTGCTCGCGTCGGCCGTGCGTAAGCGAAATCAACGTCTGAAAGCAAAAATCCCAAATTGGAATGCAATCGTGGCGTCTGCATCGCGTCATCCTCGGCCCCGTGGAGGCGCAAATTGACTACCGCGTCGATCGTTTGGTTCAACGTAGCAATTGTGGCTACCGCCTGTTGCTGGCCAACCCTATGGCTGACGAGTAACGCCTCGAGTCTGTCGCGTACGTCGATTGCCTGATTAATGGTCTTGTCCAAGCTATCAATCCTAGCGAGGATCTTCATCTCCAACGTGAAGCGTGCCAGCAGATCGGCCTGGGAGGCCTTAATTCGTGGATCGAGTGCAACCGAGAAGTCGCGTTGTGTTTTGACGCCACCGTAATCAAGTGTTACCCGATAGGTACCGGGAACGACCGGCGGCCCAGCTACCGACTCGGACAAAACAGTATCGGCTGGCACGGTCCCGATGAAGCCTTCGACATTGGTGGCGTCGGGATACCGCAGGTCCCACTGGAAGCGGTTCATGCCCGGCTGAATCGCCGTGAGCTCGCGCGCGGCCTCGGCCGTTTGCTGCATTTGCGAGACCTCCGTGGTGACGTCGTCGTTGACGACTTTCTCATCGAAGGCCTTTTTGGCTTCACGATCGGCCGCTGTCGACAGATGCAGGTTGAAGCTCCGGATGACGGTGCCGTCGCTCTGGGAAAACGTGAGCTTGACCGGTGTTTTGCCGTCATAGATCTCTGGGATGCGGAAGAAAACTGTTGCGCCAAACGGCGGATTTTCACCCGAGGTGTTCATTGCAATCGAACTCGTCCCGCCCGAGCTGTCTAGGCCGCTGCTTGAGCCATAGACTTGGCTAAGCCACGCACGTTGAGGCGCAAACAAGGACGCAGCACTGGTGGCCAGATCCGGTCGCCTGCTGATTTGCTCGAGCAACGCCAGGTTGTCCAGTATCCAGAACGAACGGCCGTGTGTGGCCGCCACTAGCTCCCCCTCACGGGAGTCGATCGCCAGGTCGCGCACCTGCGCGTGCGGCAGATTGAGCGTCAGTGGCTGCCATTGCGCACCGGCATCGAAGCTGACGTATACAGTGTTCTTCGTCCCCAGGAACAACAGATTCGCGTCGTCAGGGTCTTGGCGCACCGCAAAGATGTACTGGTCGTCGGGCAACCCCCGGGTGATCGTCTGCCAAGTATGACCATAATCGGTGGTCTCGAACACATACGGCTTGAAATCGTCCCACATGTAACGGCTCGCTGTGAGGTACGCCGCGCCCCTGTCCGTGTTCGAGGGCTGAATAGAGGTTACGTTCGCCCACTTGGGTAGCGCTACTGGACGCACTGCCTGCCAACGAGTGCCACCGTCGGTGGTCACGTGCACCAAGCCGTCGCTGGAACCGGCCCAGATCACGTTGCCGTCAAGCGGTGACACCGCCAGTGCCGACACGATCGGATAGATCTCACCGCCGGTCTGATCGTGATCAACCGGTCCGCCGGTAGGGCCTTCCGTACTAGGATCGTTGCGGGTGAGGTCCGGGCTGATGATCATCCATGTTTCACCGCAATTGTCACTCTTCATCACGTATTGCGAACCTACCAACAGTTCCTTGCGATTGGTCGGCGAAAATAGGATCGGATGGGTCCAGCCGAAACGATACTTCTGTGCTGCGGACGACCTGCCGTCCAGGAAATCCGGCCACGGGCTGACATCCTGGACTTGATGGGTTTTCCAATCGTTCTTCCAAAACAAGCTGTAATATTCGCTGCCGTACACAATTTCGGGGTCGCCGGGCTGTGGCACAACAACGGTGGCTTCGCCGGTCCCCACGTGATGCCAGTCCGCCAACGGGATAGACTGGTTGGCGCCAGAGCTTGGGCCTTCCCACGCCCCTTCGTCTTGCTGCGCACCATAGATGTGGAACGGGAACCGATCGTCCAAATTGACATGGTAAAACTGACCGGTCGGCTGGTTGTGCTCAGTGCTCCACGTCTTGCCTCCGTCAGTTGATACTGTCGCGCCGCCATCATTGCCTTCCAGCAGAATTTTTGGGTTGTTCGGGTTGATCCAGACTGTATGGTTATCGGCATCAAACGGCGTATGTATCATCGTGAAGCTAGTGCCACCATCATGGGAGACGAACATCGAGTCATCCGTCGGGACATACACCGTGTTGGGATCGGTAGGGTCAGCGAAGATGGCCATGAAATAGAACGGCCGTTGGCGCAGCTTCCAGTTAGCGTTGACATGCTGCCAGCTCATGCCGCCGTTGTCCGAACGGAATACACCGCCAGCTTTGCCCTTGGCCTCGATCAAGGCATAGACCACTTTCGGGTCGCTGGCAGCGACGGCCACACCAATCTTGCCGAGTATCACGCCCCTGGGTAATCCCGCGTGATCGGTGATGTTGGTCCAGTGTGCGCCACCGTCGGTAGTCTTGTAGATGCCACTCCCGGGGCCGCCACTGGAAAGTTTCCACGGCGTCCGGTATGCCTGCCAGGCCGCCGCATAGAGCACCTGCGGTTTTTTTGGATTCATCACGAGATCGACCACGCCAGTCTTGTCGTTGATGAAGAGAACTTTCTTCCAAGTCTTGCCGCCGTTAGTGGTCTTGAATACGCCGCGACGCGGGCCCGGCACGAACACATGCCCCATCGATGCCGCGTATACGACGTCAGGGTTATTCGGGTCTATGGCGAGACCCATCGTAGTGTGAGTGTCGCGCAGTCCGGCGTAGGCCCAGGTCTTGCCAGCGTCGACCGTCTTGTAGATGCCATCACCAGTGATCATGTCGTTACGAATATCACTCTCGCCAGTGCCGACGTAAATGATATTCGAGTTGGATGGCGCCACCGCGATCGCGCCTATGCTGTCGCTGGCACTCGGCCACCCGTCGCTAATGTTCTCCCAACTGATGCCGTAGTTGGCGCTTTTCCATACGCCACCGTCGACCGCTCCCATGTAAAACAGATCCGGCTGATTCACCACCCCTTCCACGGCGACGACACGGCCGCCGACATAGGGTCCGACACTGCGCCACTCGAGCTTGCTCGCCAGCGTCTGCGGCGTGACGGCATCCGCCGAGAAGGCCACAGTGGGTGGCCAGATAGCTACAACCGCAATGAAAAAACTGGTTAGAGCTGACAAAGGCATGACACAGACCAGATGTTTCATTATCGATCCTTCCTGTGGGGTGCGAATTCGCCAATCATAGCTGTGCTCCGCATTTATGCTATTTGCGCAATTGAGAGTCCGCGTAGCGAATTTGGCATTATCGACGGGTGTTCGCGCTGTTCCGAATCGTCCTGCAGTTATTGTCGGATCTGGCAGGGATTGTACCTCTCGCCGTCCGGCGCCAACGCGCCCTGGCCGCGGAGATCTTGATGCTGAGCCGGCAGGCCGCCTTATACTTGGAACGCGGCGCGAAGCCGCGGCGCATCGATCCAGTTACCCGTGTCAGACTCGCATTGCTCTCGCGATTCCTCAAGTGGCGCGATGCTCTGGTGGTGGTGCGCCCAGAGACGATGATCCGCTGGCACCGCGCGGGCTGGCGGCTGTTTTTGCGACTGAAGTCTCGACCCGGCCGACCGCGTATCCCAAAGCAAGTACAGGATCTGATCCGCCGCATGGGGAGCGAGAATCCCACATGGGGCGAGGAACGCATCGCCAATGAACTTCTCCTGAAGCTCGGAGTCCAGATCTCGCCGGGCACCACTTCTGTAGATCGGATCGCGGGCAGTAGGTTTGGTCATTGGGAGCCCCCGCTTTGGAGCCCAAATCATATGGCAATGCCCGCAGATGCACCGGAACCGCTGGACCTCGATTACTCACAACCTATTGTTTTTTTGGCTGTGGGGTGCGAATTCGGTGATCATAGCGCGATACACCGTATGCGAGCAGTCTTGTGCAGCATCGTACCCTGGTAGCCTGACTCGACGATGCGCACCTGCTTCTCCTCGCGGTGCAATTGATCGTCACCTTGGCCAAGCTCGCGCGCCCCGGCGGGGTCCGCTCCGTCGTCGCCGAATCTCTGTTGCTCAAGCACCAGCTGATTATCAGCGGCCGTTCCCG
>Ga0307372_10014377_pt1 | contig 10131 bp, 7 predicted proteins | sample OX1MG_FD_202533 | JGI IMG/M metagenome (GOLD analysis project Ga0307372, IMG submission 202533) | Soil microbial communities from Risofladan, Vaasa, Finland - OX-1 | ecosystem: Environmental > Terrestrial > Soil > Coastal area > Acid sulfate soil | place: Finland: Risofladan, Vaasa | collected... | reverse complement strand
GTGCAGGGAGGCGCCGCCCGTCGAGCCGCGTGTCCGGGTGGTGAGGCGCAGCTCCGAAACCGCGGCGATGCTCGCCAGCGCCTCGCCGCGAAAGCCGAGCGTGCGCACCCGTGTGATGTCCTCGGCGGCGGCGATCTTCGACGTGGCGTGACGTTCGACGGCGAGCTCGAGGTCGTCCGCCGCCATGCCCGTGCCGTCGTCCGCGACGACGATGCGAACAAGGCCGCCACCTTCGATCGCGATGTCGATGCGGGTCGCACCGGCGTCGAGCGCATTCTCGACGAGCTCCTTGAGCACCGACGCCGGTCGTTCGATGACCTCGCCCGCCGCAATCGCATCGGCCACGACCTGCGGCAGCCTGAGGATCGGGGCGGCCGTGATCACGTCGAGGCCCGCTCGCGCAGCTCGGAGAGCTTGTTGAGGGCGGCGATCGGGGTCATCCCGTCGACGTCGAGGGAGGCGAGCTCGCTCATCACGGGGTGCGGTCCCGGGTCGCTGATCGAGAGGGTCAGCTGGTCGGAATCGCCACCGCCTCCGCCGAGCGGGCGGGCACGTTCGAGTGCGGCGAGGAGCTGGCGGGCACGAACCAGGACACCGCCTGGGATGCCGGCGAGCTTGGCGACGTGGACGCCATACGACCGGTCGGCGCCACCCGGGACGATGCGATGCAGGAAGGTGATGTCGGTGCCGTCCTCGACCACTTCGACGCGCGCGTTGCGCACTCTCGGGAGGCTCGCGGCGAGAACGGTGAGCTCGTGAAAATGGGTGGCGAAGAGCGTGCGGCAATTCAGTTGCGGCGCGTCGTGGAGGTACTCCACGACGGCCTGAGCGATGCTCACGCCGTCGTAGGTCGAGGTACCGCGACCGATCTCGTCGAGGATCACCAGGCTGCGGCCGGTCGCCTGCCGGAGAATCGCGGCAGTTTCTGCCATCTCCACCATGAACGTCGAGAGGCCGCCGCTCAGGTCGTCGTGCGCGCCGATGCGCGTGAAGATGCGGTCGCAGACACCGATCGTCGCCTCGTCGGCAGGGACGTACGACCCGATCTGGGCGAGCAGCACGATGCTCGCCGTCTGGCGGAGATAGGTGGACTTGCCCGCCATGTTGGGGCCGGTCAGGACGACGATGCGCGCGTTGTCGTCGAGGGTCACGTCGTTGGGAACGAATCTCCCCGGCCCAAGGGTTCGCTCCACCAACGGATGCCGCCCGCCGATGATCCGAAGGCTCGCGGATTCGTCGATCGCGGGGCGCACCCAGCGCTCCTCCTCGGCGATTGTGGCGAGCGCCTGGGCCACATCGAGCGTGGCCACCGCGGCTGCGGCGTCGGTCAGAGCGCGCGCCGCGATCGCAACCCGCGCGGCCGCGCCGGCGAGCAATTCCTGCTCGCGCGCGATCGCGCGTTCGCGGGCGTGGAGCACGATCGTCTCGTGCTCCTTCAGGTCGGGGGTCACGAAGCGCTCTGCGCCGGCGAGCGTCTGCTTGCGCGAGTAATCGTCCGGCACCCGATCGCGCTGCGCGTTGGGGACCTCGATGAAGTACCCGAAGACGCGGTTGTAGCCGACCCGCAGTGACCGGATCCCGGTGCGCTCGCGCTCTCCCACCTCCAGCGCCGCGAGATACGTGCGTGCCGCGCTCCCCGCGGAGCGAAGCTGGTCGAGGTCGGCGTCTGCGCCGGGGCGGATGGCGCCACCGTCGCTCGCGTGTACCGGCAGGTCGTCGCAGAGGAGTGCACGAAGGCTCTCCCCCATTCCTTCCGGTGCGAGGCAGCGCTCGGCGGCTTGCGCGATCTCGGCAGACGGCACGATCGCGTGGGCCGCCCGGCGGGTGGTCTCGAGGGCGGCGCAGGCGTCGCGAACGGCGCCGAGATCCCGGGGTGTTGCCAGGCGTTGCACACAGCGCGCCACCAGGCGCTCGAGGTCACGCATGCCACCGAGCGCGTCGCGAAGATGCCGCCGCCCGTCGCGATCCGCGAGCAGGACCTCGATCGAGTCGAGGCGCGCTGTGATCCCGCTCACATCGGTGAGCGGCTCCTGGAGACGAGCGCGAAGCAGGCGCGTGCCCATGGGTGTGCGTGTGGCGTCGAGGAGTTGAAGCAGCGAGGTGCCACGCTCGCCAAGGCGGGCGAACAGCTCGAGATTGGTGCGGGTATGCGCATCCAGGCGCATCGAGCCGTCCGCCGGCCGGATCGCGATTCGGAGGAGATCCTGGCTGATCACGACGCGCGCGCGCTCGCAGTAGGCGAGGACAGCACCTGCGGCCCGCAGGGCGAGCGGAACCGCCGACACGCCGAGGCCGTCCAGAGAGACTGCCCCGGTGGCGCGGCGCACCCGCTCTTCCGCGCGCGTCGGCTCGAAGACCGCCGCGGCGAGCGGGGTCACCGTCGCAAGCGCCGCGAGCCCGGCGGGGATTGGTGTCGTGTCCTCGACGAGCAACTCGCTGGCGTCGAGGCGCGCCAACTCATCGGCGACGACGGGGCTGTCCAGTCCGCCGTCGACCTCGAACAGCTCCAGGTGCTGCGAGTTCGGGTCGAAAGCAGCGACGCCGACACGGCCGTGCGATGCAAGGAGCGCAACGCAGCGCGACACCGCAGCGGGGGCGAGCAGCTCGGCTTCCACGACCATCCCAGGGCTCAGCACGCGCGTCACCTCGCGCCTGACCAGGCGGCCCGAGACGACCTCTCCGACCTGATCCCAGATGGCCACTCGCTGCCCCGCGTCGAGCAGCTTGCGAATGTGCTGCACGACCGCCTGGTGGGGCACGCCACACATCGGGAGCCGTCCGGCCGCGCCAAACCCCCGACCAGTCAACTGCACGCCGAGAACCGGCGCCGCGATCTCGGCGTCCCCGCCGAACATCTCGAAGAAGTCGCCCAGCCGGGCGAGGACGATCGCGTCCGGATGGTCGGATTTCACGGCGCGGTATTCGCGCAGGATCGGCGTGTCGCCGGCCGTCTCAAGGTCGATCGCTGTCCGAGGTGCCTCGGGCACCGCCGCGATGAGATGCGGAGCCCGAGCCTTCGAGCTCGTTCTCACGCCGCCTTGCCGGCCGGCTGTGCGTGCAGCTGCCATGCGCTGGACGCCACAACCTGCGCAGTGCGCAATTCGCCCGGAACCGCCACGCCGGGTGGAAGCCAGGCGACCTTGTTCTCCCTGGTCCGACCGTACGGCCTGCCGTCTTCCGCGATACCGTCGATCAGGATCTCCACCGCTGACCCGACATACTCCGCGTTGCGAGCTGCTGCGATCTCCCGCTGGACAGCGAGGAGATGGTTGAGCCGGGCCTTCTTCTCCTGCAGCGGAACGTCGTCTTCCCGACGGGCGGCCGCGGTCCCGGGGCGGACGGAGTAGGCGGCGAGGTGCACGGTGTCAAATCGCACCTCGCGCATGAGCGCTTCGGTGCCGGCGAACTCCGCTTCGCTCTCACCGCAGAAGCCGACGATGATATCGGTGCTCAGAGCAAGGCGCGGGCCGACCGTTCCGACGGCTGCCGCGATCTTGTCGCGGTACTCCTCGACGCTGTACAGCCGGCGCATCCGGCGGAGCAGGTTGTCGTCACCTGCCTGCACCGGAAGGTGGAGTTGCTCGCAGACCGTTGGAAGGTCGCGCATCGCGGCGAAGAGCTCGGGGACGGCGTTGCGCGGGTGGGACGTGAGGAAACGAAGCCGCCAGAGCCCCGGCACGGCGTCGACGGCGGCAAGCAACTCCGGCAGGCGGGCGCGATGCGGCTGGTCGTGATACGAGTTCACGTTCTGCCCGAGCAACGTAACCTCGCGCACGCCCTGGGCCACGAGCCGCTCGACGTGCGCGACCACCTCGGGCAGCGGGCGGCTGAGCTCGCGCCCGCGAACGAATGGAACGATGCAGTACGTGCACATCTCGTTACAGCCACCCATGACGGCAACGTAGGCGCTGAGCCGGTCCGGCGCGGGCACCATCACCGGCCCATCGAGATTCGGGGCATGCAGCGCCTGGAGCTTGGCCAGGAACCCGTCCGGCTCGCGGACGTCGAAGACATAATCGAGCTCGGGGAGCCGGTCGAGCAGCGCCTCGCCATGCTCGACCGCCATGCACCCGGTGAGCGCGATCGCCCGGCCGGGGCGGGAGCGCTTCCAGGGAATCAGCTCGCGGAACTTGCCGAAGACCTTCTGCTCCGCGTTGGCGCGCACGGTGCACGTGATGAGCACCGTGATGTCGGAGTCGTCGAGCGCGGTCTCCGGGATGCAGCCGATGTCGGCGATGTGGGCCGCCAGCTCCCGGCGATCGGCGTCGTTCATCTGACAACCGATGTGCCAGAGATGGACCCGCGGCGCCCTGCCGAGCGCGGGCACCTGAGGCTCGCGGCGCGGCGCCCTGGCGATCAGCGGGAGCGGCCTGAAACCTCGTGCGGAGTCGCTGAGGATCGGTACCGGGGTCGGCATCGTCGAAGCCTAACAGTGTGCCCGGGCACCCATCGGCGCGCCCGATGTCGCTAGCGGACTTCGACGACCAGTCGGATTCCGGTGCGCTCCTCGCCGTCGATGGAAATGTCGATGAACGAGGGGATGCAGACCAGGTCAAGCCCGCCCGGAGCGACATAGCCGCGTGAGATGGCGATTGCCTTGATCGCCTGATTGATCGCCCCGGCGCCGATCGCCTGGACCTCGACCTTCTTCTGGGTGCGCACCACACCGGCGATCGCGCCGGCGACGGCGACCGGTTTGCTCGTTGCTGAGACTTTGAGAATTTCCAAAGGGGAGGTCACCCCGGGGGCGTCAGGTGAGGGCGGTGAGTAGGACGTCGACATTATCGGCCGCGATTGTCGCCCCCCGTATCGCGGAGCACGGGCGAGCGCGATGCAATCGTTACTTCGCGTACTCGACGCTGCGCGTTTCGCGCAGGACGACCACTTTGACGCGGCCGCTGTAGCTCCCCTCGCCATGCAGGCGCTTGGCGATCTGACGAGCCATGATCTGCGCCTCGTCATCGCTGATCTCGTCCGGTTTGACGAGAACCCGAAGCTCCTTGCCGGCGAGCACCGCAAAGCTCCGCTCGACGCCGCGGAACTCGTTGGCGATCGCCTCGATACGTTCCAGCCGCTTGATCGTCGACGCCAGCGACTCCCTGCGCGCACCCGGCCGGGCGGCGCTGATGGCGTCAGCCGTCATGAGAATGGCCGCCGCCGGCGATCGCGGCTCCTCGTCGTAGTGATGCGACCGCACCGCCTGGACCACTGCCGCGGGACGGCCGAGGCGCGCCAGGATCTCGCCGCCGATGATCGCGTGAGGGCCGTCCACGTCGTGTTCGACCGCCTTCCCGATGTCGTGGAAGAGGGCTGCCTCCTTGGCGACCTGCTCGTCGAATCCGATCTCCGCCGCGATCATGCCCGCGATTGCCGCGGTGTCCTGGCTGTGCGAGAGCACGTTGTGGCCGTATGAGTTCCGGTACCGCAACGTGCCCAGCAACCGGGCGAGCTCGGGATGAACGTTGGTGAGGCCGATGTCCTGACAGGCCTGCTCGCCCTCGTGCTTGATCTGCTGGGCCAGCTCGTTGCGGGCCTTGACGACCATCTCCTCGATCCGAGCCGGGTGGATCCGCCCGTCGCTGAAGAGACGTTCGAGCGTCGCCCGCGCAATCTCGCGGCGCACGGGGTCGAACGAGCTGAGCACGATCGCCTCGGGAGTGTCGTCGACGATGACGTCCACGCCCGTCGCCGCCTCGAGGGCGCGGATGTTGCGGCCCTCCCGCCCGATGATCCTGCCCTTGAGCTCGTCCGAAGGGAGATGGACGACGGTGACCGATGCCTCTCCGCTCTGTTCGGACGCCTGACGTTGCATCGCTGCGATCAGGATCTCGCGGCTGCGTTCCCCCGCTTCCTCGCGGACCTGGGCCTCAGCCTGGCGGATCCGCTCGGCAATCTCGGGAACCAGTTCGCCCTCGACGCTGCGCACGACCTCAACGCGGGCTTCCTGCTCGGAGAGCGCGGCGACCCGCTCGAGCTCCCTGGTGATGAGTGCCCGCTCGTCCTCGACGGTCTGGCGCAATGTCTCGAGCTCGGCCTCGCGCCGCGTCAGGCGTTGCTCGTTGGAGTCCAGTTCGCGGATCCGGCGCTCCAGCCCCTCCTCGCGCTGATTTGTTCGCTGCTCGAGCCGCGCGATCTCTGCCCGGCGCTCGCGAACCTCCGCCTCAGCTTCGTCCCGGCGTCGTGCCGCCTCCTCCTTCGCGGCGAGGAGCACCGACTTGGCTTCCTGTTCGGTTGCGCGAACCTGCTCGAGACGGCGTTCGGCATCGGCGTCGTGCGTCACGCGGCCCTGTGCCACGGTTCTGCGCGCGTAGACGATCGCTGCAGCCGCGAACGCGGCCGCAACAATCACCAGCCCTACCAGGGCGAGGATCTCGATGCCGATGGGATGGAACCTCGGAGGTGGGGCGCGATGCGCCCTGCTTGGAACGCCTCACGACGGGAAGGGGACCGGGGCGAGACCCACAGCGTCTCGACGATCCGGTCGGGGCCGGCCAGCTTCTGGCCGGTCGTTCGCGACGGGAGACACCGTCATTGTACGAGCCAGAGGGGTTACTCGCATGTTTCGATCAAAGCGGCGTGGCGGACTACCCTAGGGAGCGTGACGGACCGGGAGGTCGCCACCGTGCTCGAAGCACCTGGCGATGATGAGCTGCGCAACGCGGGCCCGCGAGCGATTGGTGCGTTGCTCGTCGCCAGTGGCCTGCTTCGTGTCGGAGCGGTCGGCGTCGGTGTGGCGGTCCAGTTCCGGATCAGCGACCTGGCACATGGCAGACCAAGCGGCGTCGCCATCGGACTGGTCGGTGCTTCTCAGGCCGTCACCGAGATGGTGTTCGCGCCGATCCTCGCTCGCTACGCGGATCGGTTCGGCCGCCGGATCTTCCTCGTGGCGGGTCCCATCGTCTGCATGGTGGCGGTGCTGCTGCTCTACCTCGGAGTGCGGCCGGCGCAGCTCGGCGGCGCACGCCTGCTCGAGGGTGTTGGCGCGGCCGCGTTCGTCCCGGTGGCGCTCGGCACCGTCGCGGCGGCGACGTCCGGCGATCGTCGACGCCGTGCGGGCGCAAGCGGCGCATTCGAGGCTTCGACGCTCATCGGTTATGCGGGCGGCTTCGGGCTGGGCTCGGTTGCCTACTTCGGATTGCAGCGAGGGTCGTTCATCCTGCTCGCGGGGTTGTACGCGTGCGCGGCGGCCGTGTGCCTCATCTTCGTCCCGCGCATCCCTCCCCTGCCGGTTCACCCACTGCGCGCGGTATTTCAGGCCGCCTTCGGGCCCGGTCCGATGCGCACCTTCCTCCCTGCCTGGATCATGTCGTTCGCACTGATCGGAGCGTTCGTGGCCAATCTGCCGGCGCTGCTTCGCCACCACGCGATGCCCTCGCAGGCGTTGATGCATCACTTCGATGTGCGGGTCATCGGACTGTTCCTGATCGGGTGGATCGCCATCTTTCTGATCGGCATCATCCTGTGGACACCCTTTGTCGCCCGCCTCGGTCCGGCAATCGTCATGCGCCGAGCGGTCCCGGGCGCCTGGCTGACGATGGCAGCGCTCGTCGCGATCAATCACCTGCCGTTCATCGGCATGGTGCTCATCGTGCCGTTCCTCGTCCTGGGCATCCTCTGGCTTGCGGGCTTCGGCCCCGCCGCGGTGACCTACCTCGCGGACTGCTCCGAGAGCTTGAGTGCCGATCGATCGGCACTGATGTCGTTCTACACCGTGGCGCTGGCCGGCGGCGGCGCGCTCGGGGCAGTGATCGGCGGAGTTGCCGCGCACCTGCTCTTCGTCGACGGCCTGGTGATCCTCGGGCTGCTGCTGTCGACCGCCACGTTCTTCACCCTGGGCCCGGTGGTGCGCTTCGAACGCAACGCCAAGTCCGTCGCGCGCGCCTGAGGCCAGGAGGCTACCAGGCCCAGACTTCGGGTGCCGGCCCCGGGCCGGGGAAGATCGCGTCCAGCTCCTCGAGGGCGGCATCGTCCAGGTGAACGTCGAGGGCGTGGAGGTTGCTCTGGAACTGATCGATGGTTCGCGGCCCGACGATCGGTCCGGTGACGCCCGGCTGGCGCAGCAGCCACGCAAGGCCGACGGCGGATGGATGCTCCCCGAGGCGAGTGCAGAACGCTTCATAGCGCTCGATCTTGTCGCGATGTTTGGCGAGGAGACCCTGGGAGGTCTCAGACGCGGACCGGCCCGTGTCGCGTTCCTTGGCGAGGATGCCGCCGAGCAGACCGCGCATCAACGGGCTCCAGGCGATGATGCCGACGCCGTAATGCAGCGCCGCCGGCAGCACCTCCTCCTCGACATGGCGCTCGACGAGGTTGTACAGACACTGCTCGCTCACGAGCCCGAGGAAGTGACGGGCCCTCGCCGCCTCCTGTGCCTGGGCGATCGTCCAGCCGGCGAAGTTCGATGAGCCGACGTACAGGACCTTGCCCTGCTGCACCAGCACCTCCATCGCCCCCCAGATCTCGTCGAACGGCGTGTTCCGGTCGACGTGGTGCATCTGGTAGAGGTCGATGTGATCGGTCTGGAGCCGGCGCAGGGAGCCCTCGCACGCATTTCGAATGTTGCGCGCGGAAAGGAAGGTGTCGTTGGGCCAGTCGCTCATCGACCCGTAGAGCTTGGTCGCGATGACTACCTTCTCGCGACGCCCTCCCCCCTGTGCGAACCACCGGCCGATGATCTGCTCGGTGATGCCCTCGCCCTTCTTCCAGCCGTAGACGTTGGCGGTGTCGAAGAAGTTGAGACCCGCGTCGATCGCGGCGTCCATGATCTGGTGGGATGTCGGCTCGTCGGTCTCCGGGCCGAAGTTCATCGTGCCGAGGCAGAGGCGACTGACGGAGAGCCCGGAACGGCCGAGGTGCGTGTACTCCATGGGAGTGAGTCTGACATTCAGGTCAGCGCGCGCATCACCCGGGCGACGAGCGATGCCGAAAAACCCCGACGCTGGAGTGCGCCGGCGACACGCATCCGCGCCCGCTGGTCCCGCGTTCCAGACGTCGCAGTACGCTCCCAGAGTTGCCGGGCAACCGCGATCGCGGCGGCTTCCTCGGTGTCGTTCTGACCGTCGAGCGCCTCGGTGATGAGCTCGGCGGCGACACCCTTCGCCTTGAGGTCAGCGGCCACACGTGCCCGCCCGTGTCCCGCGCGCCGATGGCGTGCCGCCACCGATGCCGCCATGGCCGCGTCATTGACGTACCCGGAGTCGGCGCAGCGCCGAACGGCCTCGCCCGCCGCCTCCGCCGTATAGCCGCGCCGCTCGAGCTTGCGCCCGAGGGAAGCGGCTGACTGGCCGGCGCCACGAAGGATGCGCAGGGCGGCATCCTCCGCGGCGTCCGCACTTTCAGGCACTGCGGGCGGAGTGAGTTGCCTCACGATCGCCGATCTGCGCGTGTCAGGCGATCGGCGCGGGCAGGGGCGGCACTTCGCCGTTCAACTCGACGACGGCGTCGTGGAGAACCGGTTCCGGCAGCGCGGCGATGCGCACCTTCGCGGCCACCTCCTCCATCAGGTCGGGGTTCTGGCGCAGGAAGTCGCGCACGTTCTCGCGACCCTGTCCGAGGCGCATGTCCCCGTAGGAGAACCAGGCGCCGCTCTTGTCGATGATGTGCGCGTCGATACCCATGTCGAGCACGCTCCCGGCGTACGAGATGCCCTCGTTGTAAAGGATGTCGAACTCGGCCGAACGGAACGGCGGCGCGACCTTGTTCTTGACAACCTTGACCTTGACGCGGCTGCCGACCACGTCGAGGCCCTGCTTGATGGAGTCGATCTTGCGAATGTCCATGCGCACCGAGGCATAGAACTTTAGAGCGCGGCCTCCTGAGGTGACCTCGGGGTTGCCGAACATCACGCCGATCTTCTCGCGGAGCTGGTTGATGAAGACGACCGACGTGTTGGATCGGCTGATCGCGCCCGTCAACTTGCGCATTGCCTGGGACATCAGCCGTGCCTGCAGGCCGACGTGGCTGTCCCCCATCTCACCGTCGATCTCAGCTTTCGGAACGAGGGCGGCCACCGAGTCGATCACGACGACATCGACAGCACCGCTGCGCACCAACACCTCGACGATCTCGAGAGCCTGCTCGCCGGTGTCCGGTTGCGAGATCAGCAACTCCTCGGTGTTGACACCGATGCGC
>Ga0307372_10014373_pt1 | contig 10135 bp, 9 predicted proteins | sample OX1MG_FD_202533 | JGI IMG/M metagenome (GOLD analysis project Ga0307372, IMG submission 202533) | Soil microbial communities from Risofladan, Vaasa, Finland - OX-1 | ecosystem: Environmental > Terrestrial > Soil > Coastal area > Acid sulfate soil | place: Finland: Risofladan, Vaasa | collected... | reverse complement strand
GGTCGACATGGTGGTCCACCGCCACAAGCTGCGCGAGACCATCGCGCGGCTGTGCCGGCTGTTGTTGAAAGCGCCGGCGGCCGCCGGGACGGAAAAATCGCGCTTTAGTCTGCCGGCGCCGGCGTGACCGAGCCGCGTGCCGGCGCGAGGTCGATCGACGCCATCCACGCCCGCCTGCTGGCGCTCCATCCCAAACGCATCGACCTGTCGCTCGGGCGGATCGAACGCCTGCTGGCGGCGCTCGGTCATCCCGAGCGCCGCCTGCCGCCGGTCGTCCACGTCGCCGGAACCAACGGCAAAGGTTCGACCGTCGCCTTCATGCGCGCCATCCTCGAAACCGCCGGACAGCGCGTGCATGTCTACACCTCGCCCAATCTGGTCCGTCTCAACGAACGTTTCCGTCTTGCGCGACCCGAGGGCGGCCAATTCGTCGGCGACACCGAGCTCGCCGAAGCCCTCGGCGAGTGCGAAATCAACAACGGTGGCGCGCCGATCACCGTATTCGAGATGGAGACGGCGGCGGCGTTTGTGTTGTTCAGCCGGCATCCCGCCGACATTGCGCTACTCGAAGTCGGATTGGGTGGCCGCCTTGATGCCACCAACGTCGTCGACGCGCCGCTCGCCAGCGTGATCACCCGCGTCGCGCTCGATCATCGCGACTTTCTCGGCGAAACCCTGGAAGCGATCACTACCGAAAAGGCCGGCATTATCAAGCGTGGGGTGCCGGCGGTGATTGCGAGCCAGGCGGGGGAAGCGCTTGCGGTGATCGAACGGCAGGCGGCGCGGATGAAGGCGCCGCTCAAAATCGCCGGCGAAGACTGGACGGCCAGCGAAGAACGCGGCCGGCTGGTCTATCAGGACGACGACGGGCTGCTCGATCTGCCGGCGCCAAAGCTATACGGACGACATCAATTCGAGAATGCCGGCGCGGCCATCGCCGCGCTGCGTGTCGCCGGCCTCAAACTTCCGCCATCCGCCTTTGAGGGCGGCATGATCCGCGTCGACTGGCCGGCGCGGATGCAGCGGCTGGCGCAGGGAAAGCTTGCCGGCCTGCTGCCGCCGGAAAGCGAACTCTGGCTCGATGGCGGCCACAATGCCGATGGCGGCCGCGCCATCGCCGCGGCGCTGGCAGATCTCGAAGAGCGCGTGCCGCGCCCGCTGGTCCTGATTGTCGGCATGATGTCGACCAAGGACAGCGCAGGTTTTCTGCACAATTTTTCCGGGCTTGCCCGCCGCGTCATCGCGGTGCCGATCCATCAGGACAAGGCGCTGCCTGCGGCGGACTTGGCCGACGTCGCCCGGAGCATCGGCATCCCGGCCATGCTGGGCGACGACTTCGAAACCGCTTTGACAATAGCCGGCAAGCTCGATCTTCACCCGGCGCCGCGCGTCCTGATCACCGGCTCGCTTTATCTTGCCGGCGAGGTGCTGGCCGCGAACGGCACCCCGCCGGAGTAAAAGCGCGCCACCGTCAGCGCTTGACGATGTTGCGCATCTCGCTTTGCCGGCCGGCGAGGAACGCCCGCATGTTGTCGATGATGAGCGGCATGATCAGCGCCTCGTACTCGATGGTATAGCCGCCGAGATGCGGGGTGATGAACACGTTCGGCAGCTCCCAGAACGGTGAATCAGACGGCAACGGTTCGGTATGAAAGACATCGAGTCCGGCGCCGGCGATCCAGCGTTCGCGCAAGGCGGTGATCAGCGCCGCTTCGTCGACGGTCTGGCCGCGGCCGGCGCTGATATAATACGCGGTCGGCTGCATCGCCGCGAACAGCGTCCGGTCGAACAGACCGTCATTGTCGGCGTTGGACGGCAGCACGTTGATCAGAAAGTCCGCGCCTTGAGCGGCTTCGTTCAACTGGTCGGTCGGCAGCATCTCGTCAAAGCCGTCGATCGTTCGTGGTGTGCGGCTGACGCCGACGACCCGCATGCCGAAGGCCTTGAGCAACTGACCGATGGCGATGCCGACGACGCCGACGCCAACCACCACCGCGGTCTTGCCCATCAACAAACTGTAAAACCGTCGATTCCAAATGTGGGCTTTCTGCTCGTCCGCCAGACTGCGCACGTCGCGGCTTACCGCCAGCATCAGGTAAAGCACGGTTTCTCGCATCGGCGCCCCGTGCGCGCCGCGCCCGCTGGTCAACAGGGTGGTCGGTTTGAACGATGGGGAGCGCAGGACGTGATCCACGCCGGTTGCCAGGCACTGAACCCACTTCAAGCCAGTCGCGCGTTGATAAAACTCATCGTTCAGCCCGATCGCAAACGAGATCAAGACATCGACGTCGGATAGATCGCGCGGCAAGTCCGCGGCGCGGTGCGCGAGCGCATACGGCGCTGCCGGGAATTCGCCTTGCAGGCGATCGCGATAGATTTCGGCGTGTTCGTCAAGAATGAGAACTTTGGTCATGGGTGCGGCCGGGCGCGGCGTAACCTTGTGTACCGCATGGCGGTAATCCTGTATCAAAGTGCAAGTCGGAGCAACTTGCCGACAGGCGGTCGGAAGCGATGAAGGCGGTCGGCATGCGGCGGGTCAACGATAAAGGCCAGACACACAGCCAGGTGCAGGTGATTGCGCGCGCGGCGGCGATCCTCCGCGCGCTCGAGGATGAAGGCGACGGGCTGAGCCTTGGGCAAATCGCCCAGCGGGTCACTCTGGCACGCTCCACCGTGCAGCGGATCGTGGCGGCGCTTGAGGCCGAAAAATTCGTCATCGCCGCATCGCCGAATGGACGCGTACGGCTTGGCCCGACGATCCTGCGGCTCGCCGGCTCGGCGCGGACCGATTTTGTTGCGGTGGCGCGGCCGTTCCTCAGCCAACTCTCCAACGAACTCAAGGAAACCGTCGATCTTTCCGTCATCAAAAAAGATCATCTGGTCTTCATCGATCAGGTGATCGGTTCGCAGCGGCTGCGTGCCGTTTCGGCGGTCGGTGAGACGTTTCCGCTGCATTGCACCGCCAACGGCAAAGCCTATCTCGCCGGGCTCGACGACGCCGCGGTCGCCCGCCTCATCGGCACCACCTACGAGCAGCGCACGCCGCGCACCATCACTCGGCTCGATGAACTGTTGCGCGACCTCAAAACCGTCCGCAAGACCGGCGTCGCCATCGATCACGAAGAACATACCCACGGGATCTGCGCCGTGGGCATCGTCACCCGAGATCCGCTTGGCAACATCGTTGCGGTTTCGGTGCCGGTACCGGCGCAACGCTTTTCCACCCAACAGCGCCACATCGTTGCCAAGCTGCTCGCGACCAAGGACGCGCTTGAACGCTATCTCCTTGCCGCCGCGGCATAATTCGCGGCGCCTTGTTCAGCCCACCGGATTTCGATACACTTGTACCATATTGCGGTACAGGCCGAACCGCTGCCGAAGCGGGCAGGCCGGCACGGAAACGTCAAGTCGGTAGTGTGGGAGGGTCGCGTGGCGAAGAAGATTCGCGGCATCTCGTTCGAGGAGAACGAGAACAATGCGATGGGGTTGTCGTTCTACAATCTGTCCCATCGCTTCGGATACCAGTCCCCGAACTGGCCGTACTTCGAAGACGTCAAGATCGAGCGCATTCATTACATGGCGAAGTCGGGCGTGCTGTCGCAGCGCATCACGACCTCGATGCACAACACCACCCATATCGACGCGCCGGCGCATGTCGTGCAGGGGACGCCATTCATCGACGAAGTGCCGCTGCCGCACTTTTTCGGCTCCGGCATCGTGGTGTCGATCCCGAAAAAGAAATGGGAGCCGATCACCTACGACGATCTGGAAAAAGCCGCCGGCAAGGTGGTGCGGCCGCGCGACGTGGTGATCGTCAACACCGGCTGGCACAAGAAATACGAAGATAGCGAAGACTATTTCTGTTACTCGCCCGGTTTCGTCGCTTCGGCCGGCAAATGGTTCGTCGAGAAGAAGGTGAAAGTCGTCGGCCACGATACGCAGGCCAACGATCACCCGCTCGCCACCGCCATCGGGCCGCAACGCAACGGGCCGCTGCATCCGCATCTCGCCGAGGAATACAAGAAGTGGTCCGGCGGCCGCGACTGGAAAAAAGATTTTCCGGAGTGGGAACCGGTGCACCGCATCCTGTTCAACAACGGCATTCTCGGCATCGAGAATGTCGGCGGCGATATCGACAAGGTCACCGGCCGCCGCTGCACGTTTGCGTTCTTTCCGTGGAATTGGGAGCGCGGCGACGGCTGCATCATCCGGCTGGTCGCAATCATCGATCCGAAGGGCGGCTACCGAATCGAGAAGGGGGGAAAATTCTGATGCAGGTCAAACGTTTCTCCGAAGCCAAGTCGTACGACGCGCCGCATCACCGTGGCTACACCGGCTTGCGCCTGTTCGGCGCCGAGGCCGGCGGCTCCAAAAGCCTCATCGTCGGCGTGACGCATTATTTGCCCGGCGGCGGCGCCGGGCCGGACGCGTCCCCGCCGGAGAAGGTCTATTTCGTTCTCAGCGGCGAGTTGACGGTGATCGTCGACGGCAAGGAGACGGTGCTGAAGCAACACGATTCCTGCTTCATCGGTCCGAACGAGTCCCGCGAGATCGTCAATCGCGGCAACGAAATGTGCACGATCCTGGTCGCCGTCGCGCCGGTGAAATGAATCCCCTCTCCCCGTTGTGCGGGAAGAGGTGGTGAACGAAGTGAGCGGGCTTTGCAGCCATCCTCAGCCAAGACGCGGCGCCCCCTCATCCCGACCTTCTCCCCGCACGCGGGGAGAAGGAGAAGAGGAATGTGATGTCCGAAGAATTTTTGAAAAATCCGCTTTCGCTGTTTGACGTTCGCGGCAAGGCCGCGATCGTTACCGGCGCGACCGGGGCGTTCGGCGCGGTGGCGGCCAAGACGCTGGCTGCCGCCGGCGCCAACATCGTCGTTGCGGCAAGCAATGCGGATGGGCTGAAAAACATCGCGGCGGAATGCCGGAAATTAGGCGGCAACGCCGAAGTTATCGCCAAGCGTCCGAGCTCGGAGGCAAACTGCGACGCCATCGTCAAAGCCGCCGTCGATGGATTCGGCGGTGTCGATATCCTGGTCGTCGCTTCCGGCCAGAACAAGGTGGCGAAGATCGTCGATCAAAAACCGGAAGATTTTCTCGACGTGATGGACGCCAACGTCACGCAGTCCTGGCTGATCGCGCGTGCCTGCGCCCGACAGATGATCAAGCAGGGTCGCGGCGGCAAGATCGTCCTGATGTCGTCGGCGCGCGGTTTGCTCGGGCATCCGGCCGGATATTCCGCCTACTGCGCCTCGAAATCGGCGATCGACGGCATCACCAAGGCGCTCGGCTGCGAACTCGGCGCAACCGGCATCACCGTCAACGCGCTTGGTCCGACGGTTTTCCGGTCGCCGCTCACCGAATGGATGTTCGCCGACGACGAGCGCGGCAAGACCGTGCGCGCGGGCTTCCTCACGCGGGTGCCGAAAGGCCGTCTGGGCGAGCCGGAAGACCTCGCCGGTCCGCTCTTGTTCCTCGCCTCGAAAGCGTCCGACTTCTATACCGGGCACGTCCTTTACGCCGACGGCGGCTATACGGCTGGCTGAGCGATGGCGAAAGCGCGCATCACCGTGATCGGCGCCGGCCTTATGGGGCATGGCATCGCGCAAGTGTTCGCGCTTGCCGGCCACGAGGTAACGATCACCGACGCGCTGGCCGCAAATCTCGACACGGTGAAGACGCGCATCGCGGCGAACCTGCGCGATCTCGGCGAGGACGACGGCGCCGTCGCGCGCGTACTTCCGTGTGTCGACCTTGCCGACGCGGTGCGCGGCGCCGATTACGTGGTTGAGGCGGTGTCCGAGGATTTGGCGCTCAAGCAAAAGATTTTTGCCGAGATCGAGCGGCACGTTCGCCGCGATACCATTCTCGCCAGTAATACGTCGGTCATTCCGATTACCGCGATCATGCAGGGGCTTGCCGACCGCGCGCGGGCGCTCGGCACCCACTGGTGGAACCCACCCTACCTGGTGCCTCTGGTCGAAGTCATCGCGACGGAATGGACGGCGCCGGATGTCGTGAGCCGGACGATGGCGCTGCACCGAGAGGCGGGCAAGCAGCCGGCCCACGTCAAGAAGGACGTGCCGGGATTTATCGGCAACCGGTTGCAGCACGCACTGTGGCGCGAGGCGATCTCGCTGGTTGAAAACGGCATCTGCGACGCCGAAACCGTCGATACGGTTGTCAAGGCATCGTTCGGCCGGCGGCTACCGGTACTCGGCCCGCTGGAAAACGCCGATCAGGTCGGCACCGATCTGACGCTCGCCATCCATAACATCGTGCTGCCGGCGATCGACAGCCGGCCGGGGCCATCGCCCTATCTGCAAAAACTGGTGGCTGACAAAAAGCTGGGTTTCAAATCCGGCGCGGGCTTCCGCACCTGGAGCGAAGCGGAACAAGCCGCGTTACGCGGCAGAGTGATGCAGCATCTCAAATCCATGCAAGGTCTCTGAAAGGGAGGATGAAAATGGGTGACGACAATAAACTTCCGAGCAAGACGCGCGGCAGCCTCGATCGCCGTACCGTCATCGCTGGCGGCCTCGGTGCGCTTGCCGCACCGGCGGTGTTGCGGGTGCTCCCCGCCAACGCGCAATCGAAGGTCATCAAGATCGGACTGGTCAGTCCGCGGACCGGACCGCTCGCGGGTTTCGGCGAAAGCGATGGCTTCATCATCGATCAAGTAACCAAACTTCTGAAGCCGGGCCTGCAAAGCGGCGGCAAGACGTATCAGGTCCAAATCATCGCCAAGGACAGCCAATCGAGCGGCTCGCGCGCCGCCGAGGTTGCCGGTGAATTGATTACCCACGATAAGGTCGATTTGATCATCGCTTCATCCGCGCCCGACACCACCAACCCCGTCGCCGACCAGGCCGAGGTCAATGAAGTGCCGTGCATCACCACCAATTGTCCGTGGCAGCCTTACTTCTTCGGCCGCAACGGCGATCCGAAGAAGGGCTTTACCTGGACCTATCACTTCTTCTGGGGCCTGGAAGACGTCATCGCCTCGTATCTGCCGATGTGGGACAGCGTACCGACGAATAAAGTTGTCGGCGGTCTGTTCCCCAACGATGCCGACGGCAATGCCTGGGGCGATCCGCAGCGCGGCCTGCCGCCGGCGCTGGGCAAGGCCGGCTACAAGCTGCTCGATCCCGGCCGCTATCAGGTGATGAACAACGACTTCACCTCGCAGATTTCAGCATTCAAGAGTGCCGGCGCCCAAATGGTCGTCGGCAACATGATCCCGCCCGACTTCGCCACCTTCTGGTCGCAGGCGGCACAGCAGAACTTCCATCCGAAGATCGTTACCATCGGCAAGGCGTTGCTGTTCCCGTCGGTTGTCGCGTCGCTTGGCGCACGCGGCAACGGGCTCACCACCGAAATCTGGTGGACCCCGACGTTCCCGTTCAAATCCGGTTTGACCGGCCAGAGCGCGAAGGACCTCACCGACGCTTACACGGCCGCAACCAAGCGGCCCTGGACGCAGCCGATCGGCTACCAGCATGCGCTGTTCGAGGTGGCGATCGACGTGCTCAAGCGCAGCAAGGCGATCGAGCCGAAGGCGATCCTCGATAGCATCATTGCGACCAACTACCACTCGATGGTCGGTCACGTGCAATGGACCGGACAGCCGGTGAAGAACGTCACCAAGACGCCACTCGTCGCTGGCCAATGGCAGAAGAAGGGCGACGGCTTCGACCTGGTGATTGCCGAAAACAAGTCGGCACCGGAAATCCCGGTTGGCGGCAAGCTCGAAGTGCTGTCGTAGCCAATAGAGCCGCACGACATCATGCACCCCCGGGCCAAGCCCGGGGGTGACGATTTGAGGTCGGTTGTTGCGGCCTGACTAGTGGAGCGGATTTAACATTCGCTACCCACCTCGCGGCAGGCTCGTGAAGCGAATGTCAAATCCAAGCTCCACTAAGACGCATACTTGCTAGTGGTCCTTTTGATTCTAAATTCGCATGAGAGGGTGCCGAACACGGATCCGAATGTTAGAATCGGACCACTAGCGAATAAACGAGCCGTTTTGCAGTTCGGCGACGGCCCGCTGCAATTCCGCTTGCGTGTTCATCACAATCGGGCCGTACCAGGCGACCGGCTCTTTCAGCGGCTTGCCCGAAACGAGTAGAAACCGGACGCCGTCGTCGCCGGCCTGCACGGTGACTTCGTCCCCGGAGTCGAACAGCACCAGCGAGCGATTACCGGTCTGTTCGCGTACCAGAGCCTCGTTGGCGCCTTCGGTCTTCTCAGTCAAAACACCGAACGGCTCCGACGCCGCACGGAAACTGCCCGAGCCCTCGAACACATAAGCAAAAGCGTGCCGCTCAAGCTCGACCGCCAGCGTCTTGCGCTTGCCCGGCGGCACGAACACGTCGAGATAGCGCGGATCGGCGGCAACGCCTTCGACCGGACCGCGCTTGCCCCAAAACTCGCCGCAGACGACGCGCACGCGGGTGCCATCGTCATCGACAATTTCGGGGATTTCCCCTGCCGTGATGTCCTGATAGCGCGGCGCGGTCATTTTCAGCGAGGCCGGCAGATTGGCCCAGAGCTGGAAGCCGTGCATGCGGCCCTGCGCGTCGCCCTTCGGCATTTCCTGATGCATGATGCCGCGACCCGCGGTCATCCATTGCACGTCGCCGGCGCCGAGCTTGCCGCGGTTGCCCAAGCTGTCACCGTGTTCGACGTCGCCGGCCAGCACGTAAGTAATGGTCTCGATGCCGCGATGCGGATGCCAGGGGAAGCCGGCGCGGTATTCGTCCGGCCGGTCGTTGCGGAAATCGTCGAGCAGCAGGAAAGGGTCGAATTCGGTGGTATCGCCGAATCCGAAGGCGCGGCGCAGGTGCACGCCGGCGCCCTCGATTGTCGGCTTGGAGGAAACGATGCGCTTAACCGGCCGAATAGACATGACGGACCCTCCTTCAGGCTGGCGCTGATGGCGCCAATGATATCGTATTTTCATTCAGATAGGCGCCGACAGCGCGCCAGCAAGAAGGCACACCGGTGATACCGGGGCGGCGATCACGCACCATCCCGCAGCTCTTGGGTGTCATCGAGCCGGAAACGGCGAGGTGGCGTTGTCGCCTTAACCCGCGGCCTTTGCCGGCGTCGGCGTCTTCAGGTGGCTGAACACCCGGCGCGCATTGCCTTCAAAAATCTTTTTCCGGTCGGCGTCGGAAAACCTCGGCGACGCGTCGACGTAGCGCTTGGTATCGTCGAAATTAAATCCGGTCTGCGGATCGATACCCTTGACCGCGCCGACCATCTCCGACGCAAACAGGATGTTGTCGGCCGGCACCACCTCGGCGAGCAGATTGATCCCCGGCTGATGATAAACGCAGGTATCGAAGAAGATATTGTTCTTGATGATCTCGACCAGCTCGGGCCGACCGTTGTTGAGCGCCAGCCCGCGGTATCGTCCCCAGTGAAACGGCACCGCGCCGCCGCCATGCGGGATGATCAGCTTGAGCGTGGGAAAGTCCTTGAACAGATCGGACAGAATGAGCTGCATGAACGCCATGGTGTCGGCGTTGAGATAGTATGAGCCGGTGGTGTGCATCGCCGGATTGCAGCAGCCGGACACATGGACCATCGCCGGCACGTCGAGCTCGACCATCTTCTCGTAGAACGGATACCACCATTTGTCGGTGAGCGGCGGCGAGTTGAAATAGCCACCGGACGGATCCGGATTGAGATTGCAGCCGATGAAGCCCAGTTCCTTGATGCAGCGTTCGAGCTCGCCGACCGCGTTCTTCGGCGGCACGCCGGGCGACTGCGGCAACTGACAGACACCGATGAAGTTCTGCGGATACAGCGAGACCACCCGCGCAATCAGATCGTTGCAAATCTGCGACCATTCGAGACTCACGCTTTCATCGCCGATGTGGTGGCCCATGCCGGATGCGCGCGGCGAGAAAATGGTGAGATTGGTGCCGCGCTCGCGTTGCAACTTTAGCTGGTTCTTCTCGATGCTTTCGCGGATTTCATCGTCGGACATTTTGAGCGAAGCCCGCGAAGGCATCGCCGTCTTGTCCTTGGCGTTCGCCGCCGCAGTCTGTTCTTTACGGAAGCGCGAAAGGTCTTTGGGCTCGGTGGTGTAGTGGCCGTGACAGTCAATGATCATGAGGATTTCG
>Ga0307372_10014372_pt1 | contig 10136 bp, 8 predicted proteins | sample OX1MG_FD_202533 | JGI IMG/M metagenome (GOLD analysis project Ga0307372, IMG submission 202533) | Soil microbial communities from Risofladan, Vaasa, Finland - OX-1 | ecosystem: Environmental > Terrestrial > Soil > Coastal area > Acid sulfate soil | place: Finland: Risofladan, Vaasa | collected... | reverse complement strand
TCGGGCGACGCGTCGAGACCCACGTAGGAATCGGACACCAGCCGCAGGAGCGAGGACGTCCGACCCAGGCCGACTCCGACGTCGAGAATCGGTTGGGAGCGGACCTGGGGGGCCACGCGCAACAGTGCGATGCGCTCCCCTTCGTCCAGCCAACCCTCGGCGCCGACGAAGCTGCGCACGACCTTCGCATCGCGGAAGACGACGTCGTTCCTGTCGACGTTCCTGTCGGCCATTTCCCGTCAGGGGAGCAGTGCCCGGATGGACACGGTTCCCCTCCCCTTCCTTCGATCCGTGTCTGCCGCTTCCTCCCGCACGGTTCGCCCACGCTCGCCAGGCTGTTCGGTCGTCCTGCCGCGTCTCGGTCCGTGTTCGGGCGGGTCCGACCCGGCGCGCTTCACGTCCGTGTCACGGCATGCGTCCGGTGGCACCCGGCACCACGGGATTCACGCTGATCGGGCGGCAGCCGGGAAACCCCTCGGCGCCGAACACGCCGGACGTCGGGATCCCGACCACCACGGCGTTGGTCTCGCCGACATTCGTGAATTCCACCGCCTGTCCGGCGTTACCGGCAGCGCCGCGGCCCGTACCCGCCGCAACGGGGAACGAGATCAAACCCACCGTCAGCTGCGGCTTCGCCATCGTCCTCGGTCTAGCACCCGACCGCCCCCGACCCACATCATCGGGAGAGGTCATCGGCAGGACGGGTGACCGTCCATGTCCGGTGCCCGGCCTTCCGTGCAGGCCACACTATGAGGATGATCCGCATCCGGGCGTCCCGTCCCGAAGACGGGGTCGTCCTCCGGGACATCGAGCGCTCCGCCGGTGAAGCATTCCGTGCGATCGGGATGGAGTCCGTCGCAAGCGAGGAACCCCGTTCCGAGGTCGTGCTGGCCGCCTACGCGATGGCCGGACGGAGCTGGGTCGCCGTGGAGGACACCGACCGGCCGGTGGGCTACATCCTCCTGGACGAGATCGACGGCAATGCCCATGTGGCACAGGTCAGCGTCCTCCCGGAGTCGCAGGGACAGGGCGTCGGGAGAGCACTGCTCGAACAGGTGAGGATCTGGGCCGTCGCGGCGAACGTTCCAGCGATCTCGCTCACGACCTTCCGCGATGTTCCCTGGAATCGTCCGCTCTACGAGCACCTCGGATTCGTCGTCCTCCCGGAGGAACGGGTCGGCCCAGGCCTACGGGCGGTCATGACGCACGAGTCGGACGGTGGACCCCGTGCCGCTGCACGCGTCTGCATGCGTGTCGACACGAGCGTCCGCATGATCGTCGAGGGGTGACGGCAGTGCCAGGAGTGTTCCTGGACGCCGACTCCATGGGGCCTGTCCACGCCGTGCCGTCCTGTCGAACCGCAGGATTGCTAGACAGTATCGATGGAGCCCACCCCGTCCGAGGACGCCGACGGCGACTCGGTCTTCATCGGCTTGTCCGTGAGGTGCCACTATCGGGGCGGCCACCGACTGCTCGGGAGCCACGGGGTCCATCTGTGGATCAAGGACGCCAGGATCGGATACGGCCAGTGGAGGCTCACCCACTCGATCCCGCTGAGCGACGTCTCCAGCGTGGATGTCCAGGAGCGTCGGGAAGGCGGATCCGAGGAGAAATTCCTGATGGCCGAGGGCCTGGCCCAGAGCCTGGGACCCGGCGCCTTCGGCGCGGGTAGGGGTTCGAAGGCGTCCTCTCCCAAGGTGGTGACCGACGTGACGGTGCGGACCAAGGACGGGCAGGACGCACTCTGGGTCGTCGAGGACCGTGGGGCCGAGTGGGTCCGGGGCCGATTGACCCGCGTCCTGCGCGAGCACCGCATCCCGTACTACGAGGATCTGCCCCCAGGCGAACGATCGACCTATCCCTGACCGGACACCGGTCGCGCCACAATGTCGGCGGAGACGCTTCATCGGGAGGAGTTGCCATGCGCGTGGTCGTCAGCGAGTTCGTCAGCCTCGACGGGGTGGCGCAGGCACCAGGCGGTCCGGAGGAGGACACCAGCGGCGGGTTCCGCCACGGTGGCTGGTCGATGCCGTACTTCGATCCCGAGGTCATGGGTCCGGTCATCGCGGAGATCGCCGACCGGAGCCAGGCCCTGCTCCAGGGTCGCCGCACCTACCAGGTGTCGGCGGCGGCAAGACGCTGTTCGCCGACGATGGCGAGGCCCGGCGCTTCGAGCTCCGATCCGCGGAGACGTCGGCCACCGGTGTCCAGATCTGCAGGTACCGGCCGATCTGATCGACCGGACGACCGACGGGCACCGGAGCCGGACGGGCTGTAGGCATCCCGGACCGCCGGTCCGGTGGGCACGCGCCCGGCGCGGCGGGACGTCCCCGCTACGGGGCGGGATGCGTCGCCGGGCGGCCGTCACCCAGGCGGGGTGTGTCCCGCAGGTTGCCCGGGAGGATGTCCGGATCGGCCTGGGCCCGCCGGATCACGTCGAGGATGTCCTCGCCGATGAGCTCGTGGCGCACGAGGAGCGCGTCGCGCAGCGCCTCGACCACCGTACGGTGCTCGTCCAGCATCCGGGTGACGGAGGCCTTGGAGTCGGCCAGGAGCTCCTCGACCTCGGTCCGGCGGGCGTCGTCGGACAGGACCTTGCCGACCAGCCCACCGCCCACGGACTCGATGGCGGCCACCGAGACGAGCGACTGTCCCATGCCGAGGAGCCCGACCATCTGACAGGCGTTGACGGTGGCCGCCTGGAGGTCGCTGGCCACGCCGGTGGACGACTCGCCGAAGAAGAGCTCCTCGGCCACCATGCCGCCGAAGGCGATGTCGATCATGGCGCGGACCTCGGTGCGGGTCTTGGTGAACCGCTCCTCGGTCTCGGTGTGCATGAGGAGGCCCAGGGCGTCCCGGCGCTTGACGATGGTGAGGACCTCGAGCTTCCTGCCCTTCCCCACCAGCCACGCCACCGTGGCGTGCCCGGCCTCGTGGGTGGCGATGGTGCGCCGCTCGGCCTCGGTGTACTCGACCGGTTGGGCCAGCCCGATCTCCTCGGTCATCTTGGCGTGCTGGACGTCGTTCCACGACAGGCGGTGGGCGCCCCGTCGCAGCGCCCACACCAGCGCCTCGTCCAGCAGGTGCTCGATCATGACCGGCGAATAGCCGGCCGTCATGGCCGCCAGGGTCTCGCGGCGCGCTGGGCGGTCCAGCTCGGGCTCGTGCGCCTTCTTGCCCAGGTAGTAGTCGAAGATGTCGCTCCGCCCGGCCCGGCCCGGCAGGCCGAAGTAGATGTTCCGGTCGAACCGACCGGGGCGCACCAGGGCAGGGTCGAGATCGGCGGCCCGGTTGGTGGCCCCGATCACCAGGATGTTGGCCGGGGTGTGGGTCGGCTTGCGGATCCTGCGGCTCGCGGGCAGCCAGGCGTTGACCGACTCGACGAGCTTGCCCCGCATGCGCAGCGACCACGGCGTCTGCTCGAACGACTGGAGCTGGATGAGCAGCTCGTTGACCACCCCGGGGACGCCCTCGCCCTGGGTCGTTCCGGAGCCGCGTGCGCCGCCGATGGCGTCCAGCTCCTCGATGAACCCGATGGCGCCGCCCTCGCGTCGCGCCTGGCGCCGCAACTCCTTGAAGTACGCGCGGATCTTGCGGTTCGTCTGGCCGTAGAACATGGACTGGAAGGCAGACGAGGAGACGAAGAGGAACGGCACCCCGGCCTCGGACGCCATGGCCTTCGCCATGTAGGTCTTGCCCGTGCCCGGGGGGCCCTCGAACAGGATCGCCTTGCGGGGCGTCCCGCCCATCTGCTCGTTGAACGTCCGGTAGGCCAGGAAGAGGTTGAGGGTCTTGGTGACCTCCTCGACCAGGCCCTCCGATCCGCGGACGTCGTCGAACGTCATCGTGAGCTCGTCGGGTCGGTACAGGATGTGCGGCGACCGACCGGCCGCCAGCAGCGGCACCACCATGACGGCGGACAGCAGCAGGATCAGGCCCAGCGGGAGCAGGTAGGGGGTCATGCCCGAGGGGACCGACGGCGAGGGCAGCGACAGCCCGGGCGCCAGGACGTCCCGGAGGACGAGCAGGACGAGGACCACGCCGAGCAGTCCCGCCAGCCGTTGGAGCCGCGTCGACCGCGTCTTCGCCCGGTGCGCCCCGACGTCGGTCGAGGACATGTCCGCCACCCCGGTGGCCGACAGGGCGCCCAGCGCCGTGCGTTCGGGGTCGACCGGGCGGGGGGCCGGGCCGCCGGCCGCGGGTGCGCCGGTCTGCCGGTCGTCGGTTCGCTGAGCCTGCGGTGCGTCCATCGCCGTCCCCTGTCTGCTCGCGGGCGGCGGCGGGGCCGCCCGGTGTGAGCCCGTGTACGTCTCGGCACCGGGATCGGATGACCGCGGTGACCTGTGGCGAACCTAAGAGGTGACCGGCGACGTGGACAAGCGTTCTCACTCAGGGTGGGCGTCTCGGCCATTCTGCAACCGTCGGGCGGCGGATTCCCACCTCGCGTGAGCGGATCCGGGTCCTCGGAGGGGTGGAAGGGGTGGAAGGAGGCCCTTCGGCCGGCCTGCCGGGGTGCGGCCCCGGGCGGGCCGCGTCGGCGGGGTCAGCCGGCGGCGGGCACGGGGAACTCGCGCACCTCGAAGTCCGACAGGACGGTGGGGCACAGCACCGCGTCGGCCAGCGAGCACGACTCGGCGGCCACGGCGATCGGCGAGCCGGAGGAGACCGCGGACGGGACCTGGGGGAAGAGGACGACCCCGGTGACGGCGGCCGGACCGCCCGACGCGGCCACGCCCCCGACGAGCCCCGACGGGTCCGTCACCTGAGTGACGTCCGGGGTGAGCACGTTCGTCGTCTCGCCGAACGGTTTCGTCGTCGAGCAACCGGCCTGCTGGGACTGCCAGGACGGCAGGGTGAAGTAGGGGCAGACGAGGTCGACGCCGGCCTTCGAGCCGGTGGTCGCAAAGGTCGCGAAGATGCCCTCGGCTCCGGGAGCCGGCGGGCCCGACGTCGGTGGCAGTGGATCGTTGGGCGGGTAGACGGCCAGGGTGGTCGCGCCCGGCGCCGCCATGGCGGCGCCCTGCCCTGCCGTGGGCACGGCGGAGGGGGCGGTGTCGACCGTCGTGCCCGACGACGCCGAGGAACCCGCGCCGGGCTGCGGGACCCGTCCGGTGCCGCCGGGACCCGTCGTCACCGGCGAACACGTCCAGCCGGTGGGCCCGAGCACGACGTGTACGCCGTCGGAGTAGAACGTCACCTTGCCGACCAGCGACGTCGGCACCGGGGCGAGGAGGATGGTGGGGTTCCATCCACCCCGCGGCTGGATGGCGCGGCCGCCGGCCGCGGGGTCCGTGCAGGCGACGACCGGGAAGGCGACGGCCACCTCGCCGTTGACCGGGACCGTCGTGGAGGGCGAGCCGGACGACGCCGCAGAGGAGGCGACCCCGGTGGACGGCGCGGTGCTCAGGAGGGAGGAGCCGCATCCGGCGAGCACGAGGAGTCCGAGCACGGCGACGACGGGGGTGAACCGGGCTGGTTGCGGTCGACGACGCCGGACGCGGTCGGAGGACGGTGTCATGATCCCCGACGATAAGCCACGGGGCCCGGCACGGGCTCGATCGGCCCGGCCACGTCCACCGGGGCCGGGCCCACGGGGGATGCGCCGGCCGACCCGCCGCGAGACCCACCCGCACCGTCGGATACCCTCGGGAGGCCGGCGGTCGACGCCCGACGGGCGGTCCCGGCGGCAGCGGAAGGAGAGGAGCGTCCATGTCCGTCGTCGAGGAATCCGCACCGTGGGGTGAGCCCGGCCCCTCCCGCGGACGCGGCGGCCGGAGGGCGGACCGGGGCTCCCGACTGGCCGGGGGGATCGACACACTCCCGCAGAACTACAAGTGGACGGCGCTCTTCATCTCGACGCTCGGGATGCTCATGGCCACCATCGACAGCTCGATCGTGCTCATCGCGCTGCCGAACATCTTCCGCGGCATCGGGATCGACCCCCTGCAGCCGGGAAACACGTTCTACCTGCTGTGGATGATCCTGGGCTTCCTGGTCGTCACCAGCGTGCTCGTGGTGAGCCTCGGTCGGCTGGGTGACATCTACGGCCGGGTCCGGATCTACAACCTGGGGTTCGCCGTCTTCACGTTCTTCTCCCTCATGCTCAGCATCACCTGGATGACCGGCCACGCCGCGGGGGTGTGGCTGATCGTGATGCGCATCTTCCAGGGGGTCGGGGCGGCCATGCTCATGGCGAACTCGGCGGCGATCCTGACCGACGTGTTCCCCGCCAACCGGCGGGGGATGGCACTCGGCGTCAACCAGGCGGCCGCCTTCAGCGGCGTCTTCATCGGACTCGTGCTCGGCGGGGTCCTCGCACCGCTCAACTGGCGCTGGATCTTCCTGGTGTCCGTCCCCATCGGCCTCGTCGGGACGGTGCTCGGCTACCGGGAGCTCCACGAGACCAGCCCCCGCCGGCCGGCGCGCATCGACTGGCCGGGGAACCTGACCTTCGCCCTCGGCCTCGTGCTGGTGATGGTGGGCATCACCTACGGGATCGAGCCCTACGGGCACCACGTCATGGGCTGGACCAATCCGGTCGTGCTCGGCGCGATCGGACTCGGCATCCTCCTCCTCCTCGTCTTCTGCGTGATCGAGACGCGGGTGCCCGAACCGATGTTCCGGCTCCAGCTCTTCCGCATCCGGGCGTTCACCAGCGGCGTCCTGGCGAGCTTTCTGGCCGCGCTGAGCCGGGGCGGCCTGATGTTCATGCTGATCATCTGGCTGCAGGGGATCTGGCTGCCGCTGCACGGCTACGCGTTCACGGTGACGCCCCTGTGGGCCGGCATCGCCATGCTCCCGCTCACCCTCGGGTTCCTCGTGGCCGGTCCGCTGTCGGGCGTACTGTCGGACCGGTTCGGACCGCGACCGTTCGCCACCGGCGGGATGCTCGGGACCGCGCTCTGCTTCGCCCTGCTCGAGCTCCTCCCGGTGGACTTCCCCTACTGGGTGTTCGGCGTGCTGCTCCTGGCCACGGGGATGTGCATGGCCTCGTTCGGCTCGCCCAACCGGGCGGGCGTGATGAACAGCCTTCCGGCGCAGCACCGCGGGGCGGGGTCGGGAATGAACACGACGTTCCAGAACTCGGCCCAGGTGCTGTCGATCGGCGTGTTCTTCACACTGATGATCGCCGGGCTCATGGTGTCGCTACCCGAGCACCTCCTGCACGGCCTGGCGGCGCACGGCGTCCCGCTGGCCGATGCCGAGCGCGTCTCCCACCTGTCGCCCGTGTCGACGCTGTTCGCCGCGTTCCTCGGGTACGACCCCGTCCAGCACCTGGTGGGCACCCATGTGCTGTCCCAGCTGACGCCGGACCAGCGGGCCGCACTGACCGGGCGCAGCTTCTTCCCCGGCCTGATCGGCGTACCGTTCCGGGCCGGGCTGCACGCGGCCCTCGACTTCGGCATCGTGGCCAGCCTGCTGGCGGCGGCCGCGTCGTGGACGCGGGGCGGCCGGTACGTCTATGCGGAGCCCGGTGACGCGGTCACCGACGGTGAGGTCGTGGGACCGGGACCGGTCGCCGACTGACGGATCCGCGGCCCCCTTTCCGGGGCCCCTCCCGGGCCCCGGGACCGACGGTCAGCCGGGCGGCTGCTCGCCCGAGTCGGCAGGAGGAGGCGGCGGGGGAGGAGGCGGCGGAGGCGGCGGTGCCATGCCCGGCATGGGCGGGGGGGCCTGACCTCCGGTCGGCGCTGCGGGGGGAGGCGGTGGCGGATAGCCGGTACCGGGTTGCGGCGGCGGCGGAGGAGGGTAGGCGGTCCCGGGCTGGGGCGGCGGCGGGTAGCCGGTACCGGGTTGCGGCGGCGGAGGAGGAGGGTAGGCGGTACCGGGCTGCGGCGGCGGAGGAGGAGGGTAGGCGGTACCGGGCTGGGACGGCGGGTATCCGGGCTGCGGCGGGTAACCGGGCTGCGGGTAGCCGCCGGCACCGAACGCGGGGGCGAGGCCGGCCGGTCCCCGGTACTCGCTCTTGCCGAGCCAGAGGATGAACCAGAAGATCCACGGGAGCAGGGCCAGGCCGGCGGTGAACCCACCTCCGTGCCCGAAGCTCTTCGACACGTCGTTGAGGACGAGGATCGAGACGATGAAGAACGCCAGGCTGCCCACGTAGGGGACCAGGACCAGAAGGAGGAACCACCCCCAGGTCTTCGGTTTCCCCGCCACACGGAGCAGGACGATGAAGCTGTAGATCGGTACGAATGCCGACCAGGCGGGCTCCCCTTGCGGCGCCGCCTTCTGGTAGGTCCCCCAGACCGGCAGGGTGAAGAGCACGTAGAGGAACAGGAAGATGACCAGGACCAGTCCACCTCCCGCTCCGTTCGAGGTTGCTGCGATCAGTTGACCCACGGTGACCTCCCGGGCTCGACGATCCCGCCTTCGGGACGCGCGCACCATCGTGCCACCTCCGGTTGTGGAGGGAAGGGATACGCACTCCATGGTGCCGCTTCCCGGAGTCCAGGGGGCCGGAGGTCCCGTAGCCGCGACGCGCTCCCGGAGTCCCGCGTCGCACCCCCTGAGTAAGGTCCCACTCCGTGGTGCACCTCTACTCGGCGGACCGTGCGGAGCCGTTGGCGAAGAAGCTCGCCGACGTGCTGATCGACGATCCTGGCGACCCCATGCGGCCCGAGTGGCTCGCCGTCCCGACGGAAGGGATGCGGCGCTGGGTGACACTCGAGCTCGCCCGGTACCTGGGCGCTTCGTCGACCGCCACCGGCGACGGCGTGGCGGCCAACTTCGTGCGGGCCCGCCCGGGCACGCTCCGCAGCAAGGTTCTGGAGGCGGGACGCGACGACGAGCCGGACCCGTGGGTCGTCGAGCGGATGGTGTGGCCATTGCTCGCCCTGTTCGAGCGCCTGGCAGGGGACACCGGGCTCCCCGAGTTCACCGAACTGACAACGGGGGGATCGCGGTTCACGCGGGTGCGTTCGGTGGCGGACCTCTTCGACCGGTACCACGTCCACCGTCCCGGCATGATCGAGTCCTGGTTCGCTGACGAGCTGGTCGACGGCTCGATGTACCCGCTGTCGGAGCACGCACGGTGGCAGGCGCTGCTGTGGCGCCAGCTGCGCGACGCCATCGGGACGCCGAGCCCGCCGGAGCGCATGCGAGGGCTCCTCCGCGACCTGCGCAAGGGTTCACTGGAATTGGACCTCCCGGAGCGACTGCTGTTCTTCGGGTTCACGACCCTGCCCGGACAGGACTTCCTGCACCTCGTCGACGCAATGGGCAGCAACCGGACTGTCCACCTGTTCCTGCTCGAACCACACCGGTTCGCTCCCGAGGAGGTGCGGCGGATCCGTTCGACCGTGCCCGTCGCCGAGCGATCCCTCCGGGCGTCGGACACGTCGGGCACGCTCGCCCGCCAACCGCTGCTCCGGACCTGGGGGCGTACCACCCGGGAGACCGCGGTGCTGTTGACCGAGTCGGAAGACCCACCGGTCGCCGAGCAGGTCCCCAACGGTCCCGCCGCCCCGTGCTCGACGCTGCTCGGCCGGCTCCAGGAGGACATCCGGGCGAATCGCCCGCCGACGCCGTCCGACGTCGACGATGCCGACCGGTCGGTCCAGTTCCATGCCTGCTTCGGGCCAATGCGCGAGGTGGAGGTGGCACGGGACGCCATCCTCCACCTCCTGAGTCGACCGGGTGCCGACCTTGAGGAGGAGGACATCCTGATCGTCTGTCCGGGACTGGAGCAGTTCGCCCCGCTGATCGAGGCCGCGTTCGGCCCGCCCGCCTCGACGGTCGACGCCGGAGGCCTTGGGTCGGAGGTTCCCCGGCTGCGCTACCGGATCGCCGATCGCTCCATGCGGACGGCCAACCCGGTGCTCGGCGCCACCTCGGCCCTCCTGGCCTTGGTCTCGGGTCGGTTCGAGTTCTCCGAGGTACTGGACTTCATCTCGCTCGGACCTGTCCGCGAGCGCTTCGGTCTCGACGACGAGGATCTGGGGACGTTGATGGGGTGGGCTACCGGAACGAACGTCCGCTGGGGACTCGACACGGGCCACCGCTGCCGTTTCGGGATTCCACGGGAGGTGGCGGCCAACACCTGGCAGTCCGCGCTCGACCGGCTCCTGCTCGGCTCGGCGACGTCAGACGGTGGCTTGGATCTCGCCATGGGTGGGATCGCCCCGTACGGCGTC
>Ga0307372_10014370_pt1 | contig 10137 bp, 12 predicted proteins | sample OX1MG_FD_202533 | JGI IMG/M metagenome (GOLD analysis project Ga0307372, IMG submission 202533) | Soil microbial communities from Risofladan, Vaasa, Finland - OX-1 | ecosystem: Environmental > Terrestrial > Soil > Coastal area > Acid sulfate soil | place: Finland: Risofladan, Vaasa | collected... | reverse complement strand
CCGATTCCCGGTCGCCAATGAACGACCGCAACATCTCAGCCAATATGGGATGAAGGTCTACATCACGGTTTCCCGCTTCGGTCTTGGGCGGCTGAATCCGACCCCACCGGTCGCGCTGCTGACGAACATAGAGCACAGAGCAATCGGTAGAGATGTGCTTCCCGATTTCGAGCGCGAGCAACTCTCCGATTCGAAGTCCACTGCCCACAAAAAGGGCGTACGATGCCGAAAACCGCATCACTTCGGCGAATGGCGTGACGTACACATACGACGGGAACGACTTGCGCGTCGCGAAATCGAACGGGACGCTCTACTGGCGGAGCATCACGGGGGACGTGCTGGCGGAGTCGGATTTGCAGGGGAACATCACGAACGAATATGTCTTCTTCGCTGGGCGGCGGATCGCACGGATATCGAGTGGGACCGTGAACTATTTCTATGCCGACGCCGTGGGCACGGTACACACAATCACGGATGCCTCGGGAAATGCCTGCTACGACGCGAGTTTCACGCCCTACGGGCAGGAAGTGCTGAATCCGAATATTTCGCAGACCTGCTCGTCGAATTACAAATTCGCGGGCTACGAATACGACTCGGAGACGGGGCTGTATTACGCGAAGGCTCGCTACTACAATCCGCGCCTGGGGCGGTTCATGAGTCCTGATCCTCTTCGCGGAGACTTGACGGACCCGCAAACGCTGAATGGCTATGCTTATGTTTCCAACAGCCCAACGAACTGGATTGATCCGAGTGGCATGATCAGAACGCCGTGGGGGTTCGCGGAGGGCAACGTTGATTATGGGGGGTCGTGGAACGAGTTCAGCATGCTGTCCATATTCATTAACCCTGTGTATGTGGACGGTGGAGTGGCCTACTCTGCTGGCACCGGATTGGATTTGCTGGACGCACTTCCGTCTGGAATACCTCTAAATCTGCCTCATGGCCTGATTGGTGCTCCCTTCAATCCTCCTCCTCCGCCGCCAAGTAAGAATTGCCTCACCGCGTTGTCCGATGCAGGGCGGAGCGCTGCCGGTTATTATGGAGCGGAGCAAAATTGGGGGACTCTTGCAAATGCAGGGTCTGCCAATGGAGTGGACCCGGCATTGCTGGGTGCCATTGGCGTATACGAGAGTAATTTCCAGAACACCATGCAACAAGGCGGCTGCTGCGGTGTGGGCTATTTTCAAATTGATATAGTTCAAAACGGTGATGTTTCCTTGACGGAAGCTGAGAACCTTCCTACGGCGGCTAATTATGCGGCGGGTATATTGGCAAGCGGAATGAATTGGTATCTCAGTCAAGCTGTAATCGATCCACTAGCTGGAGCTGCGGGAGGTCTGAGGGCTTATAACCACGGCTACGGAACTGGCTATATAGATGCGCAGTTGAACCTCATGGAATACGGGTCAAGCCTTGGTGACCTGTCGATATTTGACCAAGGCACGGCGAACGGGGACTATGCAACGAACGTGCTGGGGATAGCTGTGAACTGTTTTAACTACTGAAGGATTCTAAGAGGAAAACGTACAATGGGGATGAGGCGCAAACTCGACGCACTTGGCGCGACAAATACGGCGTTGCTGTGTTCTTGCGTTCTGTGCATCGTCTGCATAGGCTCCAGGTTCACACCGATGGCCAAGCCGTCTCACGAAATGTTATCCTTGAACCGGCGTTCCAATTCTGTTCGTGAGTCTTCCTTGATCGTTCCCGGTGAGCGTGTTGGTCCCTTGCGATTAGGCGATACGCAGGACAGGTTTTGGGAACTCTTCCAAAGATATGACCCCGGTAGCGAAGGATATACCTACCCGTGTGGGAAAATCTCAATTACGGAGCTTCACTGGAACAATGTTGATTCCGCTGGCATTTTTGCATACGTAAAGCATGGACATATTTTCCAGATTGCAGTTGCGGACCCAGAGTTCCAGACGGAGAACGGCATTAAGGAGAACAGCCGCCCAGATGCGGTCAAACGCGCTTTCCCAGAGCTTGAAACTTACTGGCGCGTGAACCAGCGAGACTTAGCAACCGGGGACCGGGATTTCATATACTGGGTGGGGGAGAAGAGGGGCATTGCGTTCGAGTTTTTTTATGCGCCCGACGTCCGCAAGCGGCTAGTTTACCGTATCTATCTGTTCAAGCCGGGCACAAATTTCCTCCCTGAAGGATGCGTTCAGTATCCGCAGGCATGGAGAAAGATAGCGCCTTATTCGTTGGAACCGCCCACAGAAAAACAGGCCAAGCCCTTGCACAAATGATCTGCCGGTATTTCCCAGAGTTCGTGATACGACTTCTGGCCCAACCGGAGCCTGGGTGAAGACAAGGTCAGAAATTGAGGTCCAGACTACACCGCGTAGCGCAAATCGTAGCGCACTTAGCGAGAGGGCTGCACAGGGAAGCTCAAGCCAATTCAACAGCTTAGATTTTGTACTGCCATGGTTCGGGACCAGGAGGTCGAAGGTTCAAATCCTTTCGCCCCGACCACTTCTTTTCAATCGCTTGTCTCGGACTCCTGGGCTTTCATCCACACTACTCGTAGATAAAATTGTAGATAGGCACTTCCTCTCCGGGTCCCCCGAATTCCGGTCCATAGACACTAGCGTCCCAGGAAATGTGGGCGCAGCCTGATTGATTGAACATTTGTTAGCATGTAGTTATGACGTGCAAAAAGGAAATATCTTTGCGAATGATCTCAATCGATAGATATCCATTCACGCCGGTCACATACCCCGGTCGTTCTGTATTCGCGAATTACTTTGGCGAGCACCTCACCGCTGCCCACCGGCTGATCATTCGGACGTGGCAGGAGCGCGCAGGCCGCCTCGCGCCAAATGCCAAACAGACCGACATTTCGGAAATCCCAACCACCATCATTTGAAACGCTTGTACTGGGTTATACAACAGCGTCCAGGAATTATCTATGGTGAGTTCCGGGGGCGACATGCAGACTCAAGCGCTTCCAGAACTCGCGTGATCCTGACTTCGCGGCGGCGCTTCTGGTATACGTGCGCAATTCGCAGGCTTGCTATTGATCTCATTTTTCAATCGATAGCCGCGCGCGAAAGAGGCGGACCATCGTTCCGAAGCAGGGCCTGACGAAGCAAGCCATGCTCAGGAGTTATAACCGAATGCTGGCGGGAGGCAGCGGCCCGAATTTCGGCGAACGACAGATATTTCGGGCGACGCTGCTTAACCTTTCCAGTGAGTCGTGAATGTATCACGTAAATTGCTGTGCTAGAGCGGCCAGGTTGAGCCGCCCGGTGTAGATAGCCATCCCAAGCGCCGCGTGGATGCGCATCGCGGCCAATTCCTGAATTTCATCGACGGTAGCGATGCCGCCTGCTGCTGTCAGCTCGTGTTGGGTGGCTGCGCGCAATCTGCGAAACCATGTCAGGTCGGTTCCCTGCATCATGCCTTCCTTGTCTACATAGGTGCACAGAAACCCGCTACAGAATGGCTCGAGGCGCGCGATGACTTCTTCGGCCGTAACGCTTGTCGCTTCCTGCCAGCCATTCACCACGACTTTGCCGTCTCTTGAATCCAGCGCAATAATGACGCGATCCGATCCTACCGCCGCGGCTATTTCTTCGAGTGCGTGCGTGAACGCTGCTGTGCCGATGATTACGCGATGCGCTCCTCGTTCCACCAGCTTTCGAGCGCGCTCCGCCGTCCGAATTCCGCCGCCGACACGGCACTTGGCTTGTGACACGAGCAGTTCGACCAGGGCGTCGTTTTCGCCCCGTCTCATTGCTCGATCGAGGTCTATCACTTGAATTTCAGGAAACGCGGAGAACTTGCGAACCATCTCGAGCGGAGCATCGCCTTCCACCGCCTTGTCACGTCCCTGAACAAGCTGGACCACCTTGCCATCCATAAGATCAATGCAGGGAATGATCATAAGCGCACCGGCATTCCGCTCATCGCGAGAAACGTCTTCAATTCTCCGACGGTGTAGACGCCGTAGTGGAAGATCGAAGCTGCGAGGGCGGCATCGGCGTGCTGAAGTACCGCGAGGAAGTCCTCCGGTTTGCCGGCGCCTCCCGAAGCTATCACGGGAATGTGCGTAGCTTCGCGGACAGCGCGGGTCAGCGCGCAATCGAAGCCGGTTTGAACGCCATCGGTATCCATCGAGGTCAGCAGAATTTCGCCTGCGCCCAATTGTTCGCCGCGTTGCGCCCACTCAACAGCATCGAGATCTTCTTCGTCGCGTCCGCCACGAGTACAAACTCGCCCGCCGCGCGCATCCATGGCCAATACCACGGCTTGCGCGCCAAACGCGCGCGACAATTCCGAAATCAGCTCTGGCCGGCGAACGGCGGCGGTGTTTACGCTGACCTTGTCCGCGCCCGCGTGCAAAATGCGTTGTGCGTCATCCACCGAGCGGATCCCGCCGCCGACGGTCAACGGAATGAACACCTCACGCGCCGTGCGCGACACCACCTCCACCATGATTTCGCGATCGTCGCTCGAAGCGGTGATGTCCAGCAATACCAGTTCATCGGCGCCCTGCTCGTTGTAGCGCGCGGCGAGCTCAACGGGATCGCCGGCATCGCGCAGGTTTATAAATTTGGTTCCCTTGACGACGCGGCCGCCCGCGAGATCGAGACACGGAATGATCCGCTTTACGAGCATGCTTCCACGAAATTGCGCATAATTTTCAGACCTGCGAGCCCTGATTTTTCCGGATGGAATTGCACTGCGTGGATATTGCGATGTTCGATTGCCGCGCTGAATGTGACGCCGTAGTCGCATGACGCAATGCTTGCGGCCACGATCGGCGCGTAATAGCTGTTCGCGAAGTAGACGAAAGGTTGCTCTCCGGCGCCTTCGAGCAAACGGGACTCGTGCAACCGCTTCAAGCAGTTCCAACCCATGTGCGGCACGCGTGCCTCAGTCGAGAATCTGCGAACTTGTCCCTCGATTAGTCCCAAACCGTGCTCTTCGGGAGCTTCTTCACTGGTCTCGAAAAGCGCCTGAAGGCCAAGGCAGATGCCCAGGAAAGGGACTCCAGCTTGGATTCTTTCCACCAGTACCTGGCGCATATTCAATTCATCCAGCGCATGCATCATCTGGCTGAAGTGCCCGACGCCGGGCAGGACGATCTTCGTCGCGCGGCGCAGACGATCGGCATCTCGCAACAATTCGTAGGGGGCTCCGATCTCGCCAAGTGTGTTTTGGACGGAACGAAGATTGCCCGCGCCGTAGTCCATGATCGAGATCACAAGAGCCCCTTGGTGGATGGCAACTGATCTTTGAGTCGCTTGTCCCGGGAACAGGCGTAGCGCATCGCACGGGCGAAGCATTTGAAAATGGCTTCGATTTTGTGATGATTCGAGCGGCCGTAGAGCACCCTGGCGTGTAAATTCGCGCCGGCGTGATTAACAAAACCGTTGAAGAAATCTTCGAGCAACTCGGTTTGGAAATCGCCGACGCGCCGAACTCTCACCAAATCCTTGTAAACCAAGGTTGGGCGTCCTCCGAGGTCCACCGCCACCACCGCCAGCGTCTCGTCCATCGGCAGCACGAAGTATCCCGCGCGATTGATCCCCCGGCGATCGCCCAGCGCCTTGGCGAACAACTGCCCGAGTACGATCCCAACATCTTCCACGGTGTGATGTTGGTCGACGTCCAAATCGCCTTTGGCGGCCAGCTCCAGGTCGAATCCGCCGTGTTTGGCAAAAAGCTCGAGCATATGATCGAAAAAACGGATTTCGGTCGAAATTTTGTACGATCCGCAGCCCTGGATTCTCAGGCTTCCGCGAATGCGGGTTTCGGCCGTATTGCGCTCGATGGAAACTTTCTTCATAAGACTGCCTCGATTTCATTCACGTTCTCGAGGATTGCGATGGCACGTTCCTGCTCAAACAAGCGGATCAAATCGGAGCAGCGCGAATGGGATTGCGCCGCAATTCCGATGAACGGCACTCCCGCTGCGCTGGCGGAACGGGCATCGTCCACGGTGTCGCCCACATAAACAAGCTCGCGTCCCGGATGCAACCGCTGGATCGCCAATATTCCATCGGGCGCGGGCTTTTCGGTGGTGACATCATCGGCGCAAATGATCGGACTGAAGCGCACGCCGGGAACAAATCGCTGCATGGTGATGCCGGCTTCGCGCCGAACGCGACCCGTGAAAATCGCAAGGCCACATCGGTCCATCAACCGCTCGAGTAATCCGGGCCGCGGAAGCCACTCTTCACGCTGAATCAGGCCGTCTCCATCGTTTCCGAGGAAAAACTTGTTGAAGCGCTCGACCATGCACTGGTATTCGACTGTGATACCCAGATCCGCGGCGATCTTCCGCGAGAGAGCCCAATCGTTGTTCCAGCCGCCGCGGTTCTTGTACTGCTGGATCAGATCACGCGAGATGCGCTTGCCGGTGAAGTGTTCCACCGTGCGCACGATTGCTTCGTGATAAGACTCGGACACCCCGGCGAGCACGCCATCGATATCGAACACGATCAACTCCACAGTTTCTCCATTTCCTCGAGGAAGCACGCAATCTGCGCTCGCGTTCCGATGGTGACACGCAGGCAGCCGGCAACCTCGTGGCTGCGATCGCGCACCAGAATGCCGCGCTCGCGCAAGGCATCGCGAATGGAAATCGCGCGGTCGCCGGCATGGAACAAAACAAAATTTGCCTGGCTCGGAACGAAGCGAATGCCGAGCTTGCGCAGCCCGGTGCAGGCAAGTTCCCGCGCGGCCAGGACCTCCGCGACGTAACTCGAGACGCATTCACGATCCTGAATGGCCGCCCGCGCGGCAATTGCCGCGAGCGCATTCACGCTATAAGGCGACTGTGCTTTGCGTAGCCAGCTCACATTTTCGGCGCAGGAAAACAGACATCCGCAGCGCATCGCCGCGACTCCATAGGCCTTCGAGAATGTCCGGCTGACGAATAGATTCGAATATTCGCGAATCCAGCCGAGCGCCGTTACGCCACAGAATTCGAAATATGCTTCGTCAACCAGTACCGCCGAGTGAGAAGCGGTTTCGAGAATTGTTCGAAGGCCATCGAGTGCGATTCCGGTTCCCGTGGGATTATTGGGATTGGCGATCAAGATGGCGCACGTCTCAGGGCGCAGCTCGGCGAGCAGATCGTTCAACGGAAAGGCGAAGTCTTCGGCACGATACTGCACCTCGTGAATCGTGGCGCCAGCGACCTGCGCATAGAATTTGTACATCGGATAAGAGGGCTGCAATAGCAGCACATCGCCGCCGTGATTCACGTAGGTGTTTACCAATAACTGAATTGCTTCATCGGTACCATTCGTTACGGTGAACTCGTCGGTGGAGACGCTGAAGAACGCCGCCAATTCGGCGACGGCATCGGTGTATTCCGGATAGATAGAGAGCTGCGCGGCACTCAGACGCTTGATCAATGATTCGATCACGCGAGGAGAACAGCCCACGGTGTTCTCATTGAAATCGAGGCGAAGCTTTTCGGCGCGCCCGCCAGTTGGAGGAGAGTAGCGCGCCATTTTCAAAATTGCCTCACGAGGCTTCAGCAGAACGCACCTCCACCGAGCGGGCATGCGCTTCCAGGCCTTCGGCTCGCGCCAGCGTCGTGATGGCCGGAGTAAGCGTCGCGAGACCTTCGGGCATTAGCTCCTGTACCGAAATCACTTTCACAAAGTCGGCAGCAGAAAGACCGCCGCGCAGGCGTGCGGCCCCTGACGTGGGTAGTACGTGGTTAGGGCCTGATGCGTAGTCTCCTGCCGCCTCCGGAGTCCATGGGCCAAGAAAAATGCTTCCGGCATTCCGGATTTCCGGGAGCAGGTCCGGTGCGTGGAGGCCCAAGTGTTCTGGGGCGAATGCGTTCGAGAACTCCACGGCGCGCTCCAGAGAGTCCATCACTACAATTGCTCCGTTGGAGGCGAGGGACTGCAGGGCCACAAGCGCGGTCGGAAGCAACGCAAGCTGCTGTTCGATTTCGGCGGCCACCGCCTCGGCAAGTTTGCGAGATGTGGTTAGCAGAATAGAGGATGCGTCTGTGTCGTGCTCGGCTTGCGCCAGCAAATCCGCAGCCAGCCAGCGTGGATTGCCGTCGGCCGCGATGATCACGAGTTCTGTTGGCCCGGCCACGAAATCGATTCCGACTTCGCCCGCAATCAGTTTTTTTGCCGCCGCAACATACCGATTGCCAGGACCGACGATCCGGTCAACTTTGGATACGGTTTCAGTGCCGTAGGCCAGCGCCGCGATCGCATGTGCACCACCCATCTGGAAGAAGTGCGTCACGCCAAGCCACGCCGCAACTCCCAGAATTTCCGGGCTTGGATGCGGGCATGCCACACACGTTGTCGCCACGCCCGCAACTTGGGCCGGAATGATGGTCATCAATACGGTTGACGGCAACGGGTACCGGCCAGCCGGGACGTAAGCAGCCATCGAGTCCATCGGGCGCACGATCTGGCCGAGCCGCCGGCCATCGAGATGGTTAATGATGCCTTCACGGGGGAGTTGTGTCTGCGCGTAAGCGCGGATATTTCCCGCAGCTACAGTTACGGCGCGCTCGAATTCCGCCTCCATCGCGCCCACAATCGGAATACGGACTGTCGGGGCGTCGAAGCCGTCGAACTTGAACGCGTACTCGAGCAATGCGCGGTCACCGCGCTGGCGCACATCGGCAAGAATCGGAGCAACTATGCGCTCCGCGTCTTCCAATCGCGCAGCCTTCCTGGTAATCAGCGGCCGAGCATCTTCACAGCTGAGAATCCGGATCATCACATCACGATCTTGTTCAATGGATACTCGACAATTCCCTCGGCGCCGGCTTCCTTGAGGCGCGGCAGGATCGTTCGTACCGTGGATTCGTCAAGAATGGTATTCACCGCAAGCCACTCCGGATCGCTCAGATTCGAAACGGTCGGGTTCTTCAGTGCCGGAAGGACTGCCAGAACTACGGAAAGATTCTTTTTCTCCACATTGAGCATCAGGCCCACTTTGCCCATCGCATTGATCGCGCCTTCGAGCAACATGCGGATGTCTTCGAGTTTTCGCCGCTTCGCCGCATCCTTCCATGAATCGATATTGGCGATGAGTTGCGTATTCGATTCCATCACGGTTTCGATCATGCGCAGTTTATTGGCCCGCAGCGAAGATCCGGTCTCGGTGACTTCAACGATCGCGTCTGCCAGCTCCGGAGGCTTCACTTCGGTTGCACCCCAACTAAATTCGACTTTCGCCTGGACGCCGTTCGCCGCCAGGTATCGCTTGGTCGCCGAGACCAGCTCGGTTGCAATAATCTTGCCCTCGAGATCTTTTACCGAGCGGAACGGCGACGCCTCCGGCACCGCCAGCACCCAGCGCACCTTGCCGAAACTTTGTTTGGCGTAAATGAGATCGGCAACCGTCCGTACCTGGGCCTCGCTTTCCTCCACCCAGTCGCGTCCAGTGAGGCCGGCGTCGAGCACTCCGTCTTCGACGTAGCGCGCCATTTCCTGCGCGCGGATCAACATGCACTCGATTTCGGGATCGTCTATGGCGGGAAAATAGGAGCGGCTGGTGGTGGTGATCTGGAAGCCGGCGCGTCGAAACAGCTCGACCGTGGCGTTTTCGAGGCTCCCTTTTGGAATACCCAGTTTCAATTTCATCATTCAGCTCCCATACACCGTGCTCGGATCGTAGGCGCGCGGTTCGCTTTCCACCCACTTACCCGCGTCCAGCCGGCGGAAAAAACAGCTCTCGTAGCCCTCGTGACAAACGCCAGGGCCGAGGGCATCCACTTTCAAGAGAATTGCGTCGCGATCGCAGTCCGTGCAAATCTCCGTGACCACGAGGCGGTGACCGGAGGTTTCGCCCTTGATCCACAACCTATTCCGCGACCTGCTAAAGAGCGTCGCATACCCCGTCTCCACCGTTTGCCGGAATGCTTCGTCATTCATGAAACCGAGCATAAGGACACGGCCGCTCTTACGATCCTGAATCACTGTGGCAATCAATCCGCCGAGCTTGCTGAAGTCGAGTTCCATAAATTCACGCCCCTAAAATAAAAAAACCCGCCGATTTTATCGCGGGCTCTCAAATCCGAACTTTTGAATTGCGGTTTTAAGAATGAGCCCGTCGCGATGCAGCATGCCGATGCTGGTGATGGTGGCGATGATGCAATGCGACGAACATGCAGCTTCAATATCCCAG
>Ga0307372_10014368_pt1 | contig 10140 bp, 15 predicted proteins | sample OX1MG_FD_202533 | JGI IMG/M metagenome (GOLD analysis project Ga0307372, IMG submission 202533) | Soil microbial communities from Risofladan, Vaasa, Finland - OX-1 | ecosystem: Environmental > Terrestrial > Soil > Coastal area > Acid sulfate soil | place: Finland: Risofladan, Vaasa | collected... | reverse complement strand
CCTGCGGCCGCTACCCCGCTCCCCCCACCCGCAGCCCTTTGAACCGCTCCGTCTGCGCGCGGATCGCCACCTCCGTCGGCAGCCGCTCCACGCTGCTGGCGCCGAAGAAGCCGACGACGCCGGTGGTATGGGTGAGTACGTACTGCGCATCCTCGGGCTCCGCGATGGGGCCGCCGTGGCAGAGCACGAGCACGTCTGGGCGCACGTCGTGCGCCGCATCGGCCATCGCCTGCACGCGCGGGACCGCATCCTCCAGGGTGATGGCGGTGTGCGCACCGATGGAGCCCTTGGTGGTGAGGCCCATGTGCGGGACGATCACGTCGGCGCCCGCCGCGGCCATTGCGCGCGCCTCATCGGGCGTGAAGACGTAGGGGCAGGTGAGCAGGGCCATCTCGTGCGCGACCCGGATCATCTCGACCTCGAGGTCGTAGCCCATGCCCGTCTCCTCGATGTTCTGGCGGAAGACGCCGTCGATGAGGCCGACGGTCGGGAAGTTCTGGACGCCGGAGAAGCCGGCCTCCTTCACCTGGCGCAGGAAGACGGGCATGAGTCGGAAGGGGTCGGTGCCGCAGACGCCCGCCAGGACAGGCGTGCGCTTCACGACGGGGAGGACCTCGCGGCCCATGTCCATGACGATGGCGTTGGCATCGCCGTAGGGCATCATGCCGGACATCGACCCGCGGCCGGCCATGCGGAAGCGGCCAGAGTTGTAGATGATCAGCAGGTCGACCCCGCCGGCCTCGGCGCTCTTGGCGGTGATGCCGGTGCCGGCGCCCGCGCCCAGGATGGGGCGACCGGATTGGACCTGGGTGTGCAGGCGCTGGAGGATTTCGGAGCGGGGGATGGACATGCGGGGAAATGCACTCCTTTGGCGGGAAGGGGGCCATCGGCGGGGCGAAGGCCGCCCCGCCGATGGCCCCCTTCGGTGCCGGGGTGGCGGGCTCCTTCGGGGGATGGGGAGGGATGCGCCCGCAGCCCGGGGGCCGCGTCCCGCACAGGAGCGGGATCGTCCGCCGTGGCGCCCAACTGTTCGGCCAACCGCGCCACCCAGTCGCCCCGGACGGGGCTCAGGGGCGGCACACCTACATCCAGCAGCCGCCGGCACGTCGCCTCGAAGTCGTCCCACGTCGACTCCGGGGGTGGCAGAGGCACTCCTGCGCGTGCAAACAGGTCCGCGTTGTACGCCACCAGTTCGGCGTCCCGGCGATGCGGGCGGCCTCCTGGGCCGGCAGGTCGGCCACCCAGACCCGCGACGCGACGCTGCTGCGCCGGCAACCCCGAGATCGTGCCGAGCAATTCGAGGTACCGCTCGCGAGCGGCCAGGGCTTCCAGCGGCGGTGCGCATCCGCCGGCCACCAGCGCCTCCAGGTCCTCGCCCGTGCCGATCGGCATGCCCTCACGGCGGAGCCGAGCCACCGCGGTCCGCAATCGGTCCCGGGCGGCGTTCGTCACCAGCCGCCGTAGTCAGCCTTCAAAGGCCCGCGGCTCGCGCAACCCGCCGATGCCGCGGAAGGCCTGCCAGAGCGCCTCCTGCCAGTCACCGATGACGGCCGCCAGCAACCGCAGCAGCACGGCGCGCCGGGGCCAGAGCACTGGTGGTCCAGCCGAGGCGGCCGTCGCGGAAGGCGATGCAACCGCCGAACGGTTTGCCGCCGGCCTGCGGGCTCGACACCTTGGCCCAATGGGCTCCGGTGTCTGTCGTGCGATAGAGGTCGCCGGTGAGCGGCCGGGCGTTGCCTGCGGCACCGGCCAAGAAGAAGGCGGACGACGGCGAGAGCAGGTCGACCACGGTGTCGCCTTCTTCGTACCCGGAGGAACCGCCGGTGGCCCACCGGCTCCCTCCGTCCTGCGTGCTATAGGTGGTCGTCGTGCTGCTACCCCAGGCCACGACCATGGCCGCCGACGTGCCGTAGAAGCCGGCGTTGAAGCTGCCTGCTGCCGGCCCGACAGATCTCCAGGTCGCGCCACCATCGGTCGTCCGAGCCAGGAACTCCGCGCCGGCGAGGGAGCCCAGTGCGCCACACGCCTCCACACCCCGCGGAACCGCCGCGAACTCCGCTCCCTGCAGCAGGGGGCGAATTGCGTCGTCTGGGCCAGATGCGCCTCCCAGGCACCTGGGGCATGTAGGACCGCCGCCGCCACATCCGCGTCCAGGTGCAGGACCACCGCGCGGCAGCCGTCGTGCAGCCGGGAGGTGTACCACCAACCGTCTGGGACCGCTTCCACCCACGTCCGCGCATCCGGGTGTGCGCCACTGGACAGGGCCAGGGCATGCAGCGCCACCAGCGCATCGTCCCGCGCGCGCCGGGCCAAGTGCGACCTGGCGGCGAGGGCGCGCCGCCCCGTCGCGTCAATCAGCCAGGTCGCCTCGATGTCGACCCCGTCCCCAACGAGGCGCCAGCCGCCGACCTGCCGGAGGGCGGTCTCCGCCCTCCCCGGCATGACCACCGCGCCCGCCTGCTGGGCGGCAGCACGAAGATCCGCGTCGAATCGGGGCCGGTCGAGGTGCCAGCCCAGCCCATGAGGATCGTTGATGAAGTCCGTAACGCTCGGCTCGATGGAGCCCCAGACAGAGGCGTTGGCATAGCAGACCAGATGCGGCCCGCGCTCGATCCTCTCCAGCAGGCCGAGGTCACGCAGGAGGGACCGGGCGGCGCCGGGCAGGGACTCCCCCAGCCTCGGCGCGGCCGACCGCGTCGCGTGAAGCAGCAGCACCCGGCGGCCGGCGCGCGCCAGCGCCAGCGCCGCCACCGCTCCGGCGGGTCCCGCACCCACGACCGCGCAGTCCCAAGGCCGGGTCACTCCCGGATGCGGATGGAACGGAATTCCGCCAGCTGCTCGGGGCTCTCCCACCCCGCCTGGTGGAGGCGGCTCGGCCGCGCCGGCCGCGCCGGCACCTCTGTCAGCACCGTTGCGCGACTTCGGCGGGCAGCGACTCGACCCACATCAGCGGGGGAAGTCCGGGTCATCCGGGATGCCGGGACGGTCCTCCACCACGCCCATCCGCCCGAAGTCCGCCACCATTTGCAGCATCTGTTGTGGCGCCGAACCCCGCAGCGCCCGCAGCCAACCCGCGCGCGCCTGGTACGCGGCGATGCGCTGCTACGTTCAAGCCGGTGATCCTGGGGCGCCTGTGGACACCTCCATGGTCCAGGTATCGAGGCCGAAGACGGCAGGTCGTGCGGGCTGCGGCCCCGTCTCGGGGCGGGGGACCCCACCTGCCTCCTCGCTGTACGCGCGGCCGATAAAGGTGACGCTGACGGCGAGGTCCCCGACGAACCCGGCGGGGACGCTGATCAGGGGGTACCCCGCCCGGGCAGCCGCCGAGGAGGAGCCGCCGGAGCCTTCGATCACCGCCGCCGGGGCCCCGGTGGGGGCGACCAGGGCATCCAGCGCATGGCGCTCCATCACGGCGTCGATGCCGCGGGGGCCCGCGAGGGTGCGGCTGCGCTCCAACGCGGCCAGATAGACGGGGCCGGTCAGCGGACCCGTGGAGAGGGCCATCTCGAGAATCTCCTGGCCGAAGTGCGGCAGTTCGGCAGAGGCGTTGGCGATGTTGAAGGCGATGACATCGGCCAGGCAGCGGACGGGTAGGCCGGTGCGGCCGGCGAGGTAGGCGTCGAGTCCGGCGTGGAACTCGTGCAGCATGACCTGAAACTCGGAGCCGTCAGCGTCCAGTTCGTCCTCTGTCGGGATGTCGGCCGGGTCGACGATGGTGGCGCCGGCCTGCGCCAGCGCCCGCAACGCCTCTTCCGCCATGGCCGCCGCCGCCGGGAGGCGTTGGAAGTACCGGCGGGCCACGCCGATGCGCGAACCACGCAGGCCGTCGCGGTCCAGGCAGCGCGTGTAGTCGGCGGTTGCACTGCGGGCGGTGGCCGGGTCTCACTGGTCTGGCCCGACCAGCGCGCCCAGCACCGCCGCCGCATCGGCGACGGTGCGCGCCAATGGGCCGACGGTGTCCTGGCTGTGCGCGATGGGGATGACCCCCGCGCGGCTGGTGAGGCCGACCGTGGGCTTGAGCCCCACGACGCCACAGGCGCCCGCGGGGCTGACGATGGACCCGTCGGTCTCGGTGCCCAAGGCCGCCGGGGCGAACCCGACGGCGACGGCAACCGCCGAGCCCGAACTGGAGCCGCTCGGGTTGCACTCGGTCACATGGGGGTTGCGAACGGAGGTGAAGGCCGCGCCGTGGCGCGGCACAACCCTCCGCGGTCGCGTCTGGCCGCCGCGGCCACTCCAACCACCGATGGAATGCGTGGAGCGGAAATTCGCCCACTCACTGGGGTTGGTCTTGCCCAGGAGGATCGCGCCCGCCGCCCGCAGCCGGGCGACCACCGTGGCGTCGCGGGCGGGCGGCGGGCCGACCAGGGCGAGCGAACCGGCGGTGGTCATCATCCGATCGGCGGTGTCGATGTTGTCCTTGCACAGGATGGGGACGCCGTGCAGTGGGCCGCGGGGACCCCGGGTCCGCGCTTCCGCGTCCAGCGCGGCGGCGATGGCGGGGGCGTCGGGGTTGAGCTCGATCACGGCGTGCAGGAGTGGGCCGCTGCGGTCGAGGTCCGCGATGCGCGCGAGGTAGGCGCCGACGAGATGGCCGCGCATGCGCGGCCAAATCCCATGGCCTGCTGCAGCTGGGCGATGGTGGCTTCGTGCGTGGGCCGCATGGGGATTCCGTTCGCGGTGGGGGTCGTGCGGCCCTGCGGGGGACGCCGCTCACCGCAGCAGAGTGCCACGACGAAGCAGACAAGGGGGGAGCGCGCGTGAATGCCGCGCCGACGCGTGGGGGTACCGGCCCGCGCCTCCGCAGGCTCCTGCACGGCGGGTTGTGGGGCGCCGATCCCGGGCAGGGGCTAACCGAGTATGCCCTCCTTCTGCTGGGGGTCTTCCTGGTGGTCTTCGCCGCAGTGCTGCTGCTGGGCAGGCAGCTCGCTGGGCTGTTGGGCAGCGTGGTGGGTTGTTTTCAGCACGCCGCGGGGTGCTGAGGTCGGGGGTGCGGCCATGACCGCCCCCGGGGGCTTGGGCCGTCAGAACTGTTGGACCAGACGCGCTCCATTAGGCGTTGCCCGGGCACCCACGGAGCCAGGCCATTTCGGCAGCGCTGCGAATGGGGTCAGGCCCCCCCGCTGCTTTGTACTGGGACGATGCCGCGCCGGTGGGGACGAGGTGGGCCGAGCCACTGCGCTGACGCAGATGCCTGGATGGGGCGATGGTCGTCAGCGGTCCGCCCCTGTCGTAGGCAGCGGCGGCAGGCCGGCCTCGATCTGCGCACGCTCGGGCTCCAGGAATGGGGGCAGGGCCAACCGCTCGCCGAGGTGCTCAGCGGGCTCATCGGCGGCGAAGCCGGGCCCGTCGGTGGCGATCTCCAACAAGGTGCCGCCGGGCTCATGAAAGTAGACCGACTTGAAGTAGTAGCGGTCGACGATGGGCGAAGTGGCCACGCCGGCCCCCCGCAAGCGCTGCTGCCAGGTGCGCTGCGCTGCGTCATCGGCGGTGCGGAAGGCGACGTGGTGCACACCACCGATGCCCGGGTGGCCCGGCCGCACCGCGGTTGGCACGATCACGGCGACCTCGGTACCGGCACCGCCGGTGCCGCCTTCGAGCACCGTCACCGCCGCGCCGGCGTCGTCCGTAAAGGCGTCCGTCTGGCGGAACCCGAGGACAGCCGTCATCAGCGCGATGGTGGGGCCGGGGGTGGCGACCTCCACGGTGACGCCGTGGAGGCCCCGGATGCCCACTTCCACCGGCACGGGGCTACCGGCCCACGGTGTGCCGGTGCCGCCCGCGACCGCGACCAACTCCAGGCGCTGCCCCTCGGGGTCGGCGCAGCGGAGGGCAGGGTGGCCGCGCCGATCCATGATCTCCCCATGCTGGACGCCCAGGCGCGCGAAGCGGTCGCGCCACCAGGCGAGGGCCTCTGCGCCGGGGACGGCCAGGGAGATGCGGGCCACAGACCCGGTGCCCGGCCGGTTGCGCGGGGCGTCCGGCCAACTGAAGAAGGTGACCTCGGTGCCCGGTCGCCCGGCTTCGTCGCCGTAGAACAGGTGGTAGGCGGTGACGTCGTCCTGGTTGACGGTCTTCTTGACCAGTCGCAGGCCGAGGACGCCGGTGTAGAAGGCCAGGTTGTCCGCGGGGCGACCGGTGATGGCTGTGACGTGGTGCAGGCCGGAGATCATCGAGTGCCGGCCCCCTCTGCTGCGGTGCGGCGAGCGCGCTCTCGCGGGGAGGCGCGGGCTTTGGCGCAGAGTAGTCCGCCTGGTGGGGCATGTCAAGGGCGCGGGGTCGAACGTGCATCTCGCTGCAGCGGACGGGATTGGTGGCCCACTCCAGGGGGTGGCATGCCCCGGCCGTGCCGCTTGGCGGCGAGCCGGACGGCCCGGCGGGCCACTGCGGCGGGGGCGGGGCCAGGGAAAGGCCGCAGGCGGCGGCGAATTTTGCGCCGGGCAGGTGGCGCGAATGGACGAGGTTGTCGTGCGCGGCGCCGCGGATGATGCCGAGGAGGGCGCCGTCCTCGACCTTCTCCCCCGCGTGATGGGCGCCCCGCGGGAGTTCTTCGCCGCGCGATATCATCACGACCCTTACGGGTCCGCGGAGCACTCGCGCATCGTGCTGAGCGGGGGCGAGATCGTCTCGCATGTGCGCGTCTACCGCCGGCCCATCCGCCTCGGCCGGGGCGAGGTCTGGACCGGCGCCATCGGGGATGTGTGCACGCTACCACAGTACAGGCGGAGGGGCTATGCGGCCATGGCGCTGCGGGATGCGGCGGCGTGGATGCTCGCCCAGGGGATCCCCCTCTGCACCATCCTCTCAGGCGTCGGCGTGTACGAGCGCGTGGGCTGGGAGAAGGTGCCCGAGCCGCACTTTACCTTTGCCGCCGCCGGTTTGCGCGGGCTGATCGTGCCCGCGGAGGTGACGGTGCGCCGCCTGGCGCGCGTGGGGGACGAGGCCACCATGATGGCCGCTTACGCGGCGCACGCCGAGGGCCGCAGTCTGACCGTCGTGCGCAGCCCTCCCTATTGGCGTCACCATGTCGACATGGCCCTGGTGGAACGGGCGGACGCCTGCCTGCTCGCCGAGCGCGCGGGGCGGCCGGTCGCCTATGTGCGCTGCGGCGGCGAGGCGCCGACGCTCTCGATTCTGGAGGCACCGTACATCCGCGGGGAGGCGGGGGCGTGCGCGGTGTTGGCGGACGCCCTGGGGCGCCTGGCTGCCAAGCGTGGCATCACGGCGTTCAAGGGGTATCTGCCCCCCGATCACCCGTGGGTGGCGATGGGGGCCTGCGTTGCCGCATCCACGGAGCACCTCCTGGTCAAGGTGCTGGATCTGCCCGCGGTGCTGGCCGCCGGGCTGGAGGGGACCGTGCCCGCGGCGGGGGCGGCGGCGTGGATCGTCCGGTGTGGGGGGCAGGAAGCCGTAGTGCGGCCCGCGGGCGAACAATGGTCGGTGGATGGCGGGGACCCCGCCGGCGCGGGCGCGACTGTGCTGGAGTGCAGCCAAGCGGCGTTGATGCGCGTGCTGTTCCGGCAGGTTGCCCCTTCGGTGGCCTGGGGAGGCGAGTGGGCCTGGCTGGATGAGGGGATGGTGGCGCCGGCACCGGTGTATTGGCGCACGGATGGCGTGTAGGGCGCCGAGGTAGCGTCGCCACGGGTCGCCCGCTGCCTGGCTACCTTTGGCCGCCGGTCGCCGCAACCAGGCCCCCGCTACCGATGGTCCGTCCAGAGGGCCCGCGTCTCCGCCAGGCGCTTGATGGCCTGGAGAGTGTCCGCAACCACCCTTGCCGCCACAGGGCCCATGACGGACTCCAGGAACAAGCCGCGCCCCATGGCCTCGAACTCGGCGCGGAACAGTCCCAGCGTGCCCACCCCCTCCGGACGGTAGCTGGCTTGGAGCATGTAGCCCCGCAGGCCGGTGAGATCCTGCGCCGTCGCGGTCACCCCAAGCTGGCGCGCTCCAGGCGTTGCTCCTCGCTGCAACGGGCGGTGATGCCGCAGACGCGCCAAACCCACTCGAGGGCGCGCCGGCCCTCCGCGTCCTCGGGCCGAAGGATGCGTACCGAACGCAGCAGGGGGATGCCGAGGCCCGGCCAGGCCTCGCAATCGACGCCCGCCTCGAAGGCCACCCGGGGTGGGACATGGAGACGGAGCGCCTGACGCACCAACAACGCCAATCCCTCCGCCCACGGCAGCGGACAATGCGCGGCTACCGTAGAGTGGTGGGGGGGGGGGGGGGGGCCGGCCCCCCCCCCCCCCCCGGGCGCCGAGGCGTGCCGAGTTCGGCGAGGATCCACCGATCGGCGCCGTACCAGCCGCCAACACGCCAGGCCAGGATTAGGAAGAGCGCCAGCACGAACCAGACGGGATTGACGCTTACGGTACCGGCGAGCAGGTAGTTCATGTTCATGAAGCAGCCGAAGAAGGCGGCGATACCCGTCACGACGCCCAGGATCAGGGCCACGCCGACCAGGGTCTCGCCGTAGGACACCACGTAGGAGAACAGCGTGAGGTGGTGCTGGACGAAACCCTGCAGGAAGGCCGCATACCAGCCCTGCACGTCGGGATGCGCACCGCCCGCCTTCTTGAGGGCGCCGGCGACGAAGCCGCCCAACGCCGTACCCACCTTGGCTCCGGCCCACACGGGGTTGTGCAGCTTCTCCCATCCGGCGTGCAGCCAACCCCACCCAACGTAGAGCCGCACGGCCAGCCAGACCCAGGCCATCCGCGTGTCCGCGAATAGGAACCGCGAGACATTGTTCTCTGGAATCTCTGTCGGTAGATGCTTGGTCGTCCGTGTCGCGGCCGTCGTGCCCACCCCCGCTTGATCGATCGCACCCCCATCATCGTCACCACGGCGGTGGGGCGACTCGGCCGAAGACCCTCACAGCGCGGGGCCAAACGGCCCATTCCGGCAAGGCCATTCGGCGCGACGACAGGCGGCATGGGGCTGCAGAGGTGGGCAGCAAGGGACGGGCCGGCGGGCAGCAGGCGGGCCGTACAGATGGCGCCCATCCTAACGACAACGGAGGCGCCGCGATGGTGGCAGGCATACCTCGCAGGGCTGGACGGGTGGTGGGGATGCGGGTCGGTCGTCGGCGCGATGGCGGATGCGGTCCGCGGCGGTTCGGTGAGCCGGCGGCGGCGGTTGCCCAGACCCAATGGGGCAAACGTGGGCGGATCGTGCACCCCGTCGTCGCACGGATGTGCGGCACGCGGGGCCGCGGTGGCGGGGATCGGGGGGCGCGTGAGCTGGCGGCATCAGCGGGCGCCGGGAGGCGCGCAGCCGGCGGCTGCGGGGGCCCGACCGAGTTGGGGGGCCGCGTCGGCGAGTTTTGAAGCCGGCTCCGACGGGAAGCGGCGCTTTCAGGTCGGGCGGAGGTGGTCCCTGCGTCCGGCGGTTGGACGCCATCGTCCCTACCGGCGCGGGACGCACCGGAGGGCAAGAACCCCGGTGCTCCGCCCGTGACGGGATCCGGCGTGACTCTACTTCTGGTCGGACCGTCCGTGGTTGCGAGCCCAGAACGCCGCGGCCTCGCTGCGGCGGGTGACCTGCAGCTTGGAAAGGATGTTGCTCACGTAATGCTTGATGGTCTTGTCGCTCAAGTAAACTTCCGCGGCGATCTCCTTGTTGGTCTTGCCCTCCGCGATCAGGCCCAGGATGCGTTGCTCCTGCTCGGAGAGCTCTCCTACCGGATCGGCGGGACCGGCCGCCGCAGTCCGCAGGCGCTCGAAAACGCGCTGCGTCATCGCGGGATCGAGGAGCGAGCCACCGCGTGCGGCGGTATGGATCGCTTCCAGGAGGGCGGCCGCCCGGGTCTCCTTCAGCAGGTAGCCGGCAGCGCCGGCCATGATCGAGGCGAAGAGGGCCTCATCGTCCGCATAGGAGGTGAGCATGAGCACGCGCGTCTCCAGCCGGTGGGCGCGGATGTCCCGACAGACCTCGACGCCGTTGCCGTCGGGCAGGCGCACGTCGAGAACCACCACATCCGGCAGTAGGCGCTCGGCCTCGGCCACGGCGGCCTCGGCGGTCCCGGCTTCCCCGACGACCTCGATGTCCGCCGAGCGGCGAAGCAAGGAGCGCAGGCCCTCACGCACCACGTCGTGGTCGTCTACGAGCAGCACCCTGATCATCCCGAGGCGCCTCCTTCCG
>Ga0307372_10014366_pt1 | contig 10142 bp, 8 predicted proteins | sample OX1MG_FD_202533 | JGI IMG/M metagenome (GOLD analysis project Ga0307372, IMG submission 202533) | Soil microbial communities from Risofladan, Vaasa, Finland - OX-1 | ecosystem: Environmental > Terrestrial > Soil > Coastal area > Acid sulfate soil | place: Finland: Risofladan, Vaasa | collected... | reverse complement strand
TGCCCCATGGCCCCGGGTTACCTATATTCCCATCGGTGCAAGGATCGCTGCTATTCTTGACGGCATCCGTTAGTCAAGCTTGCACGATTTGCCGGGAAACACGAGCGGATCGTAAGGTTGCGGCATAATCGGCTGTTTTGACTGCCAGAGGATTTTGAATTCGCCGTCCGGCTGAAGTTGCCCTACATAGGCCTTCTGAAAGAGGCTCTGGTTGTCGGCGAATTTTATGGATCCCATCACCGAGTCCTGCCACGGAAGCTCTGTAGCGGCCTTGCGAACCGCGTTGGGATCGAAACTCTTCGCCTTTTCCACGGCCTTCGCCCACATCAAAACGTCAATATACCCGTGCGTCATTGGGTCGTCAACCGCGGCATCGGCTCCGAACTTCGCGCGGTAAGCGGCCAGATACGCTTTGTTCAGGGGAGAATTCAATGTTTCGAAATAGTTCCACGCCGCATAGCTTCCGGCCATCAACTGCGGTCCCATGGCCTTGGCTTCCTGCTCGGCAATGCTGAAGGACATCACCGGCACTTTCGTGGGCGACATACCGGCCGCGGTCATCTGCTTGAAGAAGGATACGTTGCTATCGCCGTTCAACGTATTGAAAATCTTCGTAATGACCGAGCTGAAGTCGGTGCCGCCGAGCGGAACATATTCTTCGCCGACGACCGTTCCGCCGTCGTGCGCGATGTTCTTTTTCAGGATCAGGTTCGCGGTGCGCGGAAACACGTAATCCGATCCCAAAAGGAAATACCGCTTGTATCCTTTTTGCATGGCCCATTGGAGGGCGGGGAGGATTTGCTGGTTCGGCTGGGCTCCCGAGTACATGATGTTCGGCGAGCACTCATTTCCTTCGAACTGAACGGGGTACCACAACAGGTTGTGAAATTCCTGGAACACGGGGAGCATGGCCTTGCGGCTGGCGGAGGTCCACCCGCCAAACACCGTGACCACCTTGTCCTGCTGGATGAGCTGTTGGGCCTTTTGCGCGAAAGTAGAGGGCAGAGACTCTCCATCCACGACAACCGGCACGATTTTCTTGCCCAGCACGCCTCCATGGGCGTTCAACTGGTCGATCGCCAAAAGCTCAGCGTTTTTTACCGTCACCTCGCTGATGGCCATCGTGCCCGTCAACGATTGCAGCACTCCCACCTTGACCGTCTGCTGGCCCGGAGCCGCCATTGCCGGCTTCCAGGCAAAGGCCACCAGAGCACCCACCAGAAGCAGCGCGCCCAGATACTGCCCGGTCTTCTTTTTCCATGCTGCCTTTGCGACACGTTTCATACAGTTTTTCCCTCCCTCTCCGAAATTAGGACTCATGATTCCGTCATACCCGACGAATGACCTATCTGGCCCATGGGCACCCTGCACCCATACATAACCCGCGCCGGAATTCGAAAGGGAATCGTTCCGAATCAAGCGCGAAGAAGGCGCTCCCCTCATCAACACCACTTAGCCAACGAGCCGACATGAGCCCCCTCCGGGCCTCCTCGAACGCGTGCTGCATCCGAAACCCCGCGGAGGCGGCGCGGAACTTCTCGCCGCCTCCGCTATCCGACGTGACCTCATTTACTGGCGAAATGCAAGGTTTTGGATAGCTGGATCTGCAGGCCGACGCCCGCTTCCCAGTTATTGCTTCTTACGGCGTTGAAGGTCGTATTCCTATAGAAGCTCATCACGCGGGCGTCGAACTGCTTGATGATATAGCTGAAATCGACCTCACTGGTATTTTGACGGTAGCTCGGCGCCGACAGGAATCCGTCCGTAAATTCCGCTATGGCGTACTTACCGAGAAGTTGGAATTGGCCGATACCGACCTTTTTCGGGACAAGAAAGGAGGCAAGCCCGTACCCCCCCTCGCTCTTGTCATAGTGAGGGTCATATCCACCAAGCCCGTTATAGCGGGCATACTCACTCTCGATGGTAAAGGCGCCACCCTTCGGGACTTTTCTCTCCATGAGGAAATCGACCGTCGTGGCCGTCTTGCCGGACTGCACCTGGGTGGCCCCGCCGATCGCCAGCAGGTTCTTGTCCCCATAGTATGTACCATTCAGGTAGTAGCCGTTTTCCGGGTCCCAGAAATCAATCTGCACCCGGCTGGCCCAAATCAGGCTGTTGCGTCCGTCCGCGGAAGTGCCTTCGAAGGTGCCGACCGACACTTTTATCTTGGCGATGCCCGCCTTGAAATCTCCCCAATACGCGACGCCGTTGTCACGCCCTTGATACACAAAGGGATACCCATCCTGAACGCCGTCGGTATATACCGCCCACTCGTTCGCGTAAAACGGGCCGTACAGATCGGCGCGATCGCTCGGCGGGAGAAAACGGCCGAACCAGAGGTTGAATTTGGGCGACGCGTGAAATTCCCCCACCGCATCGAGTATCTGCATCTGGTTGGTCGTGCTGTCATAGTCGGTATTGAACATCGCGCTGACATTCTTCGTAATATCCCCGCTGAAATACAGGCGGGCGTGGTCGAGGGGAAATTGGTCGAGACCCTGGCCGACACTCGGCTCGGAGTGGTCATAGTTGGTCTGTATCCCGGCCCCCACGGTCAACGAAGGTGCGAACGTCTGAGCACTTAACGGCGAGGCGGCCAGCATCAGCAAGCCAGCGAGCCACGCAAGCGACCATCGTCCGAGGGTAAACGCTCGCGCGTGCCGAACCCACCGCTCGCTGATTTTCGCACACAACTCCTCTATCACCATGGCGGGCATAGTGCTCCTCATTTCGATGAGAATGTGTCCCTATTTACTCTTCTTCGTTAGTAACCTGAGAGAAGGCGCCGATGGCAACAAGTTATCTGCAAAGGCAACTCCCGACCGGTTCTATGCAACGCGGAATCGCCTGAGGCAAACGTACCGGAGTCCCCGTCCAGAGCCGCCCCACGAAACGAACGAGCAGATGAAACGACTTATGCCCGCATTGCTTCATGCATTTATTGGAGCCTGTCATCTGAGGATCCATCGTTCCTTGTTGCACGGACCGATTATCTGGAGAGCACCCGCGAATGTAAAATGCATGTTTTCGATAGGATGCATCGGAGACGCAAATTTTCTATTTCTGCAAATAAGAATAGCCTCCGCGAACAAGAAGGCATCGACGCGGCACCCGATGCGCCACACGCCGGCCGTGGGGCACCGGGCGCTATTCTCAGCCCTGCGATTTTGCGATACACTGTGGCCGGCAGGTATTGAGGCGTCTGCTTCGTTCCTCCAGGAAAAACAGGCACGACGCGCGAATCACAATCCCAGAATCAGCAACGAGGACATCCGGATGGCATCCGCATTCCGCATTGGCATCGCTGGACCGGTGGGATCGGGTAAGACGGCGCTGGTGGACCGGCTGTGCCGCAGGCTCTACCCGAAATACAGCGTCGCGGTAATCACCAACGACATCTATACGAAGGAGGATGCGGAATTTCTGGTTCGCGCCGGAGCCCTTCCCCCCGAGCGCATCCGCGGCGTCGAAACCGGTGCGTGCCCGCATTCGGCCATTCGCGACGATGTATCCATGAACCTGCACACCATCGCCGAACTGGAAGACGAACTGCCCGGTCTTTCCCTGATTTTCGTCGAAAGCGGCGGCGACAATCTCGCGGCGGCCTTCAGCCCGGAGCTGGTGGACGTGTGGATCTACGTGATCGATGTCGCCGAGGGAGACAAAATCCCGCGCAAGGGCGGCCCGGGCGTCATGCGCTCGGACCTGCTGGTCATTAATAAGATCGACCTCGCTCCCTACGTGGGCGCTTCTCTCGAGGTGATGGAACGCGATTCCCGCAAAATGCGCGGGGACCGGCCCTTCCTCTTCACGAACCTGCGGGACGAGGTGGGACTGGGTGACGTGCTGGCGTGGCTGGAAGATAAAAAGTCGCACGCATCCGAATCCGGCCGCTCGGTCATCGACGCGCACGCACCCTACAGTCCGACCCCGCATTCCCACGACCACGGACACGACCCTGACCACGGCCATCCCCACGAGCATTCTCACGCGTAGGCGATGAGGCCCGTGGATTTACTTCCGACGAGCGAACCCTTTCCGCCATCGGCGGATCTCACGGGACTTCGGCTGCTTCAACTGGCCGATAGCGCCCTGCCGATCGGCTCCCTGACGCATTCGTTTGGCCTCGAATCGCTGGTTGCAAAGGAAATCCTGACCAAAAAACACCTGGCGAGTTTTTTTCGCGGCTACCTCGAAGAAGCGGGCATGATGGATGCGGTGTTCTGCCGGGAAGGATGGCGGCTGGGAAGCGTGAAGGAGGGGGAATTTTCCTCGTCGCGCTGGCGTGAGATCAACGAACTCTTCTCCGCCCTCAAACCGGCGCGTGAAACGCGGTCGGCAAGCTCCTCTCTCGGAGATAATTTTTTGTGCGCCGTACTGGCATGCGGCGATTTTCCGTTGCTGCGGGAAGCCCTGGCGGCAGACGGCCCCGACCGAAAGCGCCCGGGGCAAATGGGCCCGAAGCGAAAGCGCATGCCCATTCACCACAGCCCCGCTTTCGGTCTGGCCTGCGCCGTTCTGCGAATCGACCAGGACCATGCGACGCTGTCCTACCTGCATCAATCGGTCGCGAGCCTTGTTTCCGCCTGCCAACGTCTGATGCCGCTCGGACAACGGGAGGCGATGCGCCTGGTCTGGGATTTGAAGCCCACGATAATCGAGACGGCCGAGCGCAGCCGTATGCGCGGGATCGAGGATGTCTCCTGTTCCATGCCCCTGCTGGATTGGGGCTCGATGGAGCACCCGGCGCTTTCGACACGGTTATTCATCAGCTGAGACGCACTCGCAGGGGGAATTCATGGCACTGGGAGCCTGCGCGAAGGCTTTTTCAAACGAAAGCGGGCCTTCCGCGCGCGAACACGGCCGGCTGAGAGGGTTGCTCGATCTGGATTTCCAGCGCGCGGGCGCTTCGAACCGGACGGCGCTGATCCGTAGCCTGCAGGAGCCCCCGCTGCGAGTAGTCAGGGCATTTGAGCGGGAGGATGGTTCCGCGCTCGCCCACCTGCACAATGTATCGGGGGGTGTTCTTGGCGGGGACAGCCTCATGCTTCGAGTGAGGCTGGGCCAGGAAGCCAGCGCTCAACTCACCACCACCGGCGCAACTCGCATTTACAGGCCCCGCGTGGACGCCCCAACCGCCGTTCAGATCAACGAAATCTTCGTCGGCGAGGATGCCCTGCTCGAATACGTGCCCGACCCCATCATCCCCTTTTCCGGGGCCCGATTCTCGCAGCGGACTACGATTCACCTGGCCCCGCGAGCGGGGCTGTTCTGGTGGGAGATTCTTGGGCCGGGGCGCGAGGCGCGCGGGGAAATTTTCCAATACGAGATGATCGAGATGATCACCGACATCGTGGCGGACGGCTGCCGTATCGCCGCCGAGCGCACCCGGCTCGAACCCGAAAGCGGCGATCCCCACTCCCTGGCCCGGCTGGGAAACTATCGCTATCTGGCCTCCTTCTATATCTGCCGAGTGGGCCTCGACGCCAAAGCGTGGATCGCCGCCGAGGAACAGCTGCGCCAGGTCGCCAGGACAGCGGCCTATTCCAGCGATACGCTCTGGGGCATCAGCGCCCTCGCGGCCGACGGAGTTGTCTTGCGCTGTCTGGCCCAACGCGGCCTCGATGCCTCTTCAGGACTGCATACGATATGGCGCGCGGCGAAAACCCTGTTATTCCACCGGGAGACGATCCCGCCGCGCAAAGTGAATTAGAGGTAGAAATTGAGGAATTGGGCGGGGGGGATTACCATCGCCACTAAAGTGCTCGGGAGGACCCTTGCATCTGACGCCGCGTGAACAGGAAAAATTGATGATCGTCGTTGCCGCCGATCTGGCCCGCCGGCGCCAGTCCCGCGGCCTGAAGCTGAATTACGTCGAGGCCGTAGCGATTCTTTCCGCCGAGGTGATGGAGGCGGCGCGCGACGGAAAAAGCGTCGCCGAAATCATGGGTTTTGGCGCCCACATTCTCACCCGGGACCAGGTGATGGAGGGGGTGCCCGAGATGATTCACGAGGTGCAAGTGGAAGCCACCTTCCCCGACGGCACCAAGCTGGTGACTATTCATGATCCAATCAAGTAATGCGAGAACGCGGCGCCGCTGCCAACCGGGAGTGACACCGCCAGGAAGTTTCGTGGAGGGGGCATGAAGCCCGGAGAATACCTGCTCGATGAAAACGCCGGCCCCATACTCGCCAACGCCGGACGGCGAACCGTGCGCGTGCTGGTGAAGAACACGGGCGACCGGCCCGTGCAAGTCGGGAGCCACTATCATTTTTTCGAAGTCAATCGCGCGCTTGCCTTTGATCGCCCGGCGTCCTACGGAATGCGGCTCAACATCGCGGCGGGAACAGCCGTCCGCTTCGAGCCCGGCGACGAAAAGGAGGTCGAACTGACGGACCTGGCGGGCAGCCGGATGGTCCATGGCCTCAACGGCCTTGTGAATGGCCCTCTCGACCGGCACGGGAACCGCAAACGGGCGATCGAAAAGGCAACTCAGGCGGGCTTCCGCGTATCCGCCGAAGAGAGGGACCGATGAGCCTGAACATTCCTCGCCGCACCTACGCCGATCTCTATGGGCCGACAACGGGAGACCGCATTCGCCTCGCAGACACCGATCTGTTCATCGAAATCGAAAAGGATTACGCGCAGTACGGTGACGAAATCACATTCGGCGGAGGAAAGGTCATCCGCGACGGCATGGGCCAAAGCACCGGCGCCCTTCGCGAAGGTCCTCACGGGGCGCTGGATCTGGTGATCACCAACGCCGTCATTCTCGACCATTGGGGCATTGTGAAGGCGGACATCGGCATCAAGAACGGCCGAATTGTGAAAATCGGCAAGGCCGGCAACCCGGACACCATGGAGGGGGTCGATCCCGAATTGGTCGTCGGGGCGGCGACGGAGGTAATTTCCGGGGAAAATCTGATTGTCACTGCGGGCGGGATCGACAGCCACATCCACTTCATTTCCCCGCAACAGGTCTACGAAGCGATTTCAAGCGGCATCACCACGATGATCGGCGGGGGCACGGGCCCTGCCACCGGCACGGCGGCCACCACCTGCACGCCCGGCTCCTGGAACATCGGACGCATGTTGCAAGCCGCCGAAGCCTGGCCCATGAATTTCGGTTTTCTCGGCAAGGGAAATTCCGCTTCTCCGGCGCCCCTGGCCGAACAGGTGCAAGCGGGGGCGTGCGGCCTGAAATTGCACGAGGATTGGGGCTCAACCCCGGCGGCCATCGACGCCTGTTTAAAGGTCGCCGACCAGTTCGACGTGCAGGTCGCCATTCACACCGACACGATCAATGAAGCCGGGTTCCTCGAGGCGACCGTCGCCGCCATCAACGGACGCGCGATTCACACCTATCACACCGAGGGAGCCGGCGGAGGCCACGCGCCCGACATTATCCGGATCGCCTCGTTTCCGAATGTCCTCCCGTCCTCGACCAACCCCACGAGGCCCTACACGGCGAACACGATTGCCGAACACCTCGACATGCTGATGGTCTGCCATCACCTGAACCCGCTGGTTCCCGAGGACGTCGCCTTCGCGGAAAGCCGCATCCGGCCCGAAACGATCGCCGCCGAAGACATCCTTCACGACATGGGCGTTCTGAGCATGATTTCCAGCGATTCCCAGGCCATGGGGCGCGTCGGAGAAGTCATTACGCGCACCTGGCAGACGGCGCATAAGATGAAAACCCAGCGAGGCCCTCTTCCCGAGGATTCCACGCGCAACGACAATTTGCGCGCGAAGCGCTACGTGGCGAAATACACGATCAACCCCGCCATCACGCATGGCATGTCCTCGGAAATCGGGTCCATCGAGCCGGGGAAATTGGCCGATCTGGTTCTGTGGAAGCCGGCATTTTTCGGCGTAAAGCCGGAAATGGTCGTGAAAGGGGGATTCATCGCCTGGAGCGCGATGGGCGATCCAAATGCGTCGATTCCCACGCCACAGCCGGTGCTCTATCGCCCCATGTTCGGCGCCTTCGGCGAGGCCGTCGCGGCCACGAGCATCACGTTTCTTTCGCGGGCGGCGGTTTCGGCGGGGCTGGCGCAGGCGCTCGGCCTGAGGAAGATCGTGGCGGCCGTGCGCGATTGCCGGAACATCGGTAAGAAAGACATGCGGCACAACCACGCAACACCGAATATTCAGGTCGATCCGGAAACTTACGAAGTGCGCGTGGACGATGTGCCGATTACCTGCGAACCGGCCAGCGTTCTACCCTTGGCGCAGCGCTACTTCCTCTTCTAACGCGCCTCGCCGGCAGCGCCTGGCAGGTTCACTCACAAGCGAGCGGTGCGCAGCCGCAAAGCATTAGTGATCACGGAAACCGAGCTGAAACTCATGGCCGCCGCGGCAATCATCGGGCTGAGCAACAGACCGCTAAAGGGATAGAGAACGCCCGCGGCGACGGGAACACCCAGGCTGTTGTAGAGGAACGCAAACAACAGGTTCTGCTTGATGTTCCTCATCGTGGCGCGACTCAGATGGCGGGCGCGGACGATGCCCTGCAGGTCGCCCTTCACCAGCGTGATTCCGGCGCTCTCCATCGCCACGTCGGTACCGGTGCCCATGGCGATTCCCACCTGGGCCTGAGCCAACGCCGGCGCGTCGTTGATGCCGTCACCGGCCATGGCAACGAAGCGGCCCTCGGCCTGGAGTTTTTTCACGACATTGGCCTTGTCTTGCGGAAGCACCTCGGCGACCACATCGTCAATGTGCAGCTTGCCGGCGACGGCCTGGGCCGTGGCGCGGCTGTCACCGGTCAGCATCACGATGCGAATTCCGTCATCGTGTAATTGCTTGATGGCCTCGGCGGTGGTCGGCTTGATCGTGTCGGAGACAGCGAGAAGACCCTTGACATCCCCATTCACCACGACAAACATGACCGTTTGGCCTTCGGCGCGCATCGTTTCAGCCGTCTGGGACATCGCTCCCGCAGCGATCCCAAGCTCATCGAGCATCGCCGCGTTTCCAAGAGCCACTTCCCTGCCCTCGACGGCCCCCTTTACCCCTCGGCCGGTGAGCGAAAGGAACTCCTGAACGGAGGTCGGCGAGATGCCGCGCTCCTGGGCCCCGGCTACAACCGCCGCCGCCAGCGGATGCTCGCTGGCCCGCTCGAGGCTGGCCGCCAAAAGCAGAATATCTTTTTCGTCGATGCCTGTTCCCGGGATCACGGCAACCAGCTTCGGCTTCCCTTCGGTCAGGGTGCCCGTCTTGTCCACCACCAGGGTGTCCACCTGGCGCATCTGCTCGATCGCCTCGGCGTTCTTGAAGAGGACGCCGAGCGTGGCGCCCCTCCCTGAAGCCACCATGATCGAGACCGGCGTTGCCAGACCCAGGGCGCAGGGACAGGCGATCAGCAGTACGGCAACCGCATTGACGATCCCGTGGGCCATCCGGGGACTCGGCCCCCAAAGGCCCCAAACGATGAACGTCAGGATGGAGATCACGACAATCGTGGGAACAAAATAGGAGGCCACCACATCGGCCAGCTTCTGGATCGGCGCGCGGCTTCGCTGCGCATCGCTTACCATGCGCACGATTTGCGCCAAAAGCGTATCGGCTCCCACGCGCTCGGCGCGAACGACGAGCGAACCGGTTCCGTTGACCGTGGCGCCGGTGACGCGGGCGCCGGCCTCCTTTTCGACGGGAATCGCTTCGCCGGTGATCATCGATTCGTCCACGCTGCTCGCGCCTTCCAGCACCACCCCATCGACGGGGATCTTTTCCCCCGGTCGAACGCGAAGCCGGTTCCCCGGCTGGACACGATCGAGGGGCACATCGCTCTCGCCGCCCTCCTCGGCGATGAGGCGCGCGGTTTTCGGCGCAAGGCCCAGCAGGGCCCGGATCGCCGCTCCCGTCCGGCTGCGGGCGCGCAGCTCCAGCACTTGCCCCAAGAGAACGAGCACCGTGATCGCCGCGGCCGAGTCGAAGTAGACGGCAACGGCGCCACTCGGGTCGCGAAACGTAGGGGGAAAGATGCCCGGACGCAGCGCGGCCACGAGGCTATACACATAGGAGACGCCCACGCCCAACCCAATCAGCGTAAACATGTTCAGGCTGCGATGAACCAGCGATTGCCAACCGCGCACCAGAAGCGGCCATCCCGCCCATAGCACCACCGGCGTAGTTA
>Ga0307372_10014362_pt1 | contig 10143 bp, 9 predicted proteins | sample OX1MG_FD_202533 | JGI IMG/M metagenome (GOLD analysis project Ga0307372, IMG submission 202533) | Soil microbial communities from Risofladan, Vaasa, Finland - OX-1 | ecosystem: Environmental > Terrestrial > Soil > Coastal area > Acid sulfate soil | place: Finland: Risofladan, Vaasa | collected... | reverse complement strand
GCGTCGTCGAGCCGTACCGCGAAGACCTCTCAGATATACAAATTGCCGTGCGCACCCACCCGGCGCTTTCTCTTTCGGCCATCGAACGACCACTTCGGCGCAGCGACGACGCCGAGATCCTGGACTACCGCGACAAGTACGTGGGCGGCGAAGGGATGGTCTCGGCACCGCGCGAATTGCCCGCCGTGATGCCAGCTTCCCAAAGTGACGCCGTTCGGCGCTTCACGACACGGATCGCCGAAGTTGTGTCGGTGCGCGGTGTGGCGCGCGTCGACTTCTTGGCGAGCGACGAGGAGCTCTTCGTCAATGAGATCAACACGATTCCCGGCTCCCTGTCCAAGCACCTCTTCGTGGATCCGCCGTTGGCCTTCAGCGAGCTACTTGGTGACTTGATTGCTGAAGCCGTTGAGCGACCAACTCATCGATACAGCGCGGCTGGGGCCGACGGTCTCGTGCTGCGCAAGGCCGCGTCCATCGCGGCCAAACTCGCGTAGTCGCGGGACTCGAGCGCTTGCCTCCAACAAGACATCGCTGTATGGGTCGACGAGTAGACCTTGTTGCAGAGCCCAAAACGCCAATTCGAAGCGACCGTTCTCGAGCGCGTCGTGGTGAAGGGCGAGCGCCGCCCATTCACCATCGCGAGAAAGACGAGCGCTGAAACCCTCGGCGAGGAACCATTCGAAGCCCCGTAGCGCGCTGGCGAGAGGTTCGCCCTTCACCATCGCTAGCGCCTGGTGGGCGAGAGGCGCGGCCTCGGCGTTGGAGAGTTCGCGCGCTCGCGCTACGAGCGTCGTGAAGACTTCGACGTCGCTCGTGATGCCGTGGGTCACGTAGAGCCCGGACGAAGTGACGGCGTGCAACCGGGGTCCCTGGTCATCGCAGCCCGCACTTCGTCGCACCACACTCGCGGTATTGGCCAGGGTCCGCAGTGACGCGTCGACGTCGGCGTGGGTCAGCACCCGAGTGCGGAGGCGTTCTCCGGTAATTGGCTCGTGACGATGCATTGCCAAATAGGCGAGCATCTCGACCCCACGGCGCCGAAGCGTCGGTGTCAACGGTTCGCAGAGTCCCACGACGTGGACTTCGGCTCGCAAGAGTTCGACTCGGATACCTCCACGACTTTGAGCGGCGACATTCGACCACGCCGAAGTGCGAAGTGCTCGCGGCTGCTCGCGATAGGGCGTCAAAGTGATCGAACAGGCGATCAACTCTTCGTCGAGCTCGGCGCGCTCGCCGAGGTAGACGACCAGTGTGCGGCGAACGCTGCGCGTCGCCAGAGCGCGTAGTAACTCGTTTTCGTTGTCGGCGAAGACCAGCCGACCGCTGTGAAGGGCTACCGTCGCCTCGATGACGTCGCGACTGCTCCAAGTCGGAAGGATTGCCAAGACGCCACCTTCGCGCGCGAAACTCACCAAGGTTCCTTGCGGCGACGGCACCAACGCGCACGCGACGTACGCGTCCGCGCACTCACTCGACGGTGTCGTCGCGTCGATGTCGTTCGGCACGTCGATGACACCGTCGCATCGTTCGCCGATCATTTCACGAAGTTGATCGAGCAGTGTCGGATTGAGCGAGCGCAGGAGTTCAATCGACTCTTCGATCTCGTCGTTGTCGTCCACGAACTGGTGTTGACGTATCAGGTCACTTCGACGTTTCGCCATGAGCGCGAGTGGCATGGCACCCAGCGTGGAGGACAACGGGCCGGGAGTTCGCTGCGGCGACTTGACCGGCACAGAATGTGACTGCGGCGAGAGAGTGGTTGCAACGATGGAATGGGGTGCGACCGCGGCGTTAGTTACGGCACCGGCCGAGGACGGAGTGAGAAACGCCAAGAGAGCGACCACGCCCGTAGCTATCCACGCGCTGCCGCCAGTGCCCGCGGTTGCGCCACGGCGGAGCCGCCACACGTCGCGCACGACTTGGAACAGAAAGGCGAGCCAAAATAATGCGAGGGCGATCAGCAACCCCCGTACCAGCGCGCCATCGTTTTGTCGCTGCGTGCGGTGCCACTTCGTGACGACCACGTATGGCAATAACACGAAGTACACGGTTAGCGCCGATCCCTGGAGCGGCGCGACGACGCGTTTTAGGTGCTGGGAGTGAGCTGCCACGTGGATGTCCCGGCCGAGGTAGAGGCGATCTCCAGTTGACAGCTTTGGTTCGAGCCCACCACTACTTGGCTGGCCACCGGACTGGCCTCGCCCCCGCAGTTGAGGGTTTGAGTGGTGGGCGCGCTCGCTGACAGGGTCCAGTTTCCGGGACCTCGAAGCGGCACGTCGACGGATTCCAAGCCTGGTCTGAGGGTTCCCGACAGTGCTCCGCTCATCGCGTTCGCGTTCGGTATCGGCGCGACAGGCTTCTCGGTCGTCACGGTCGCGCTGGAGAAGCTCTTCTCGACTGACGTCGTACTCGGCGTGCTCTGAGTCGTCTTGGCGATCACGACCACCGGCGACCTCGGCCTCGTCGTCACCGTCGTCGAACTCGGGGCCACTGTCGTGACCGGTGACGTCGAAGAGGGTGGGGGCGACGAAGCCACGGGGGCGCTCGGCGCGGACGTCGAGGTCAAGGTGAAGACCAGTACGAGCAGCAGAAGGGGGCTCGACCACATCAACAGGTGGGCGCTCTTCAGCGAAAAGGGTGAGCGCATGGTTTTCGAAGGGTAGTGGTGATGAGTTCAAATAGCGATTCGACATTTTCGCACCCGTGTTTCATTCAAATCAGGAAGCGCACAGCGAAGTGCTGCAGCTCTTTCTGCAACGTCGCCGGGGCTGAATGGTCTTGGGCCGCGACTTCGCGAAGTGATCGACCTTCGAAGACCCGGGCGTACGTGAGTCGGGCGATTCGGTCGTATTGACCGCCGCGAAAGCTGTGGAGTCGAGCCAACAGCGGTGAAGCCTCAACGGCCGGTTCGTCGTGTTGTTCGAAGTACGAAGTCGAGCGCCGCGCCGTCTTTTCTTTGAGAAGCCAACGTCGAAGTCGTCCTCTTAAAGCCGAGAGAATGTCGGGCGCCGCGTACTGTCGCGACTGGCCAGCCCAGTCCGTCAGGAGTTCACTAGCGAGGCCGAGGGCCACGCCCACGGTCTCGCTGGCGTCTTCGACGATGCCGTCGCCGAAGCGTAACTGGCGACAGACGCTCACGATGCCGGGAATGAGCGTCTGTAGAAGGGCTCGATGAATTTCTGGATCGCCGGCCTCTTCGAGGAGCGCCCGTACGATTTCAGCACGTTCCAGCACACTTCGTCCGCCGCGCGTTTCGAGCAGCGCCACGACGTCATAGAGGTCACACAAACCACCTAAATCGAGGTCTTGGTGTCGTTGGGCCAGCACCGCCATCGCGGTTCGCGCTCGGGTGGAATGTCCCACGTGGAGCCATTCGTATCGGATCTGTCCTAAGAGGTCATTTTTCAGTGTCATGACGCCCAGTACAGGTGCGCGAACGCACCGCGGGACCCCTCGACGAGCGCCACACTCCAGTACGTTTCTCACGCCGTTCATGATGCGCCGAGCCACGCACATCACGGCGCACATGGCCGAGACGTAGGCTGCTCGGATGGACATCGAATCCTTCTACGAGCAAAATGAGGCGCGTCGCGAGAGCGCCGAGTTCGAGTTTGGCGGCGAGTGGACCGACGCCGTGGACAATGAGTACGAACTGTCGTGGGTCGAGGCGACGGGCGAGCTCTACCTGATGGTGGAGCCTGACGCCACCGTCACCGAAGACGCCTTCGGGGATTTCTTCGTCGAGGGTGAAGTCGTGACCGACCTTACGGTGGTGGTCATTGGCAAGTCGCCGTCGCTGGCGGCCCTCGAAGACAAACTGACGGGCTGGGAAGACGCGATGCTCGAGCCCAACTCACTCGCCTGGCTTTACGAGCGTTTCCCCTCGACGAAGGACTAAAGGTAGGGCGACGACGAGTCGGCGACCTGGCATAGCCGAGTCAACGAAGGCACCAAGTTCTTCAGTGGCACCCGTTCGGATTCGTTAATGGTCGTCATGAGGGCATTCCAACTACCGTCGATCGACGTCGCGTCAGCCGCTTTGGGCGTGGCTTTCAGCAGTTCACTCATCGCTCGACCCTCGATCGAGGCACGCTGGGTCGTGGTGAGGTCCGGTGCTTCACTTTGGGTCTGGAGAGCGATGGCTCGCTTAACCAACACGCACGATGCGCGCGCGTCGGCGACTGCACCATTGGTGCCGCACGAACTTAAGGCGACACTCGCGAGGACAATCGCGGTCAGTGAGCCGAGGACTCGAACTACCCGAGCCACGAGTCGGCAGCTTGCAACAGAAAGTCGCTGACACTGCGCCCGCGTTCGAAGATGTCACAGAGGGGATCCTCACCCTTGGCGACTTGACTAAGTGAGATAGCGCGGCGCGCGACGATTGAAATTCGACGTTCGCTGCTCTCGGTCGGCGACGCGAACGCGTCGGTCGCCGTGACCTCGAGCGGCATCTCGAGGCCGCCGATCGGCGCGAGGTCGATGGCGAGGCGAAGCAGATCGGGACTGTTCGGCATCGGCGGAAGACTCCAGGTGAGCACCAAGGGAAAATGAAATTCGTCCGGAGGATCGACCTCGTCCGGAAGACCCAGCACGGCGTCTTCGAAGGCCAGCAGCGTCCGAGGATCGACGTCGAGTTCGATGTGCAAGTCGACCGGACCGCCGCAACCGTCCTCGGGATGAAGATCGACCTCCCACGCTTGACGAAGCGAATACGTTTCGACGAAATGGCGCTCGTCATGGACGTGGAATCCGTGCGTCACCGCGTGGTCCTTAAGGTCAGCGACGAAACCAGCGACGTCAATTGCGGCCATTGACCCAAAGGTTAGCCCCCACGGCAACTACCGTGGCAGCGTGAATGACTCGTTACTGGTTCCACTTCGTGAATGCGCGCGCGAGATTGGCGAGGAGGTAGAGGTTCATCGCGGAAGAGGACTTTCGGGTGATCGAGCGACGCAGTATCACCTCGACGTGGCCGCTGATGACGTGGCGCGACGCGTGCTCGGCGGAGCCGGATTTCGCGTTATGAGTGAAGAGAGTGGCGTCACGGGGGACGGGGAGTTCACGGTCGTCGTCGATCCGATCGATGGATCGACGAATTGTGATCGCGGCATACCGTTCTATTCGACGAGCCTCGCCGTCGTGCGCGACATGGAACTCGTGGCGGCGTTGGTGAGAAATCAAGCAACCGGCGTCGTGTTCGAAGCAGAGAAGGGGAGTGGGGCCCGGCGTGATGGCGCTTCGATTTCGCCGAGTGGTGCGACAGAAATGAAGCACGCGATCGTGGGATCTTCGGGTTACCCTTCCCACAATTTGGGATGGTCGCAAAATCGATCACTCGGAGCGGCCAGCCTTGAAATATGTCTCGTGGCTGACGGTTCACTTGATGTGTACGGCGTCGCTCAGCAATCGGGCCTCAACGTATGGGATTACCTCGCCGGATTACTCATTGTTCGAGAAGCCGGAGCGTTCGATGCCGATTACCACGGGGAAGAACTCGTGACCACTCACGACGTCATTCGACATCCAGTGTTCGCTGGCTCCCGTGAACTTCTTGCGTTGATGCTCGAAGCGGGGACGATCTAACCAATTAGGCTTCTCATGCTCGGGCGCTTAGCTCAGTTGGTTAGAGCAGCTGATTTACACTCAGCAGGTCGGGGGTTCGAGTCCCTCAGCGCCCACCATATGGAGTAAGGAAATGCTAGAGTAAAGACGTGAAGGCTTCACATCAATCCCTCAAAAATCCCTCACAAGGGTCGCATGATCCCACGTGCTGGAAGATACGGCGGCGCCAGGGAGATGCCTCGTGAGCGGATCACTTCGTCAAGTTCGTCCAGGAGTCTGGGAAATGCGGATCAGGACTGGGCGTGACCCGCTCACGGGTCGATATCGCCAGGTCAGCCGCACTTTTCACGGTTTGAAGAAGGACGCACAGGTGGCCTTGAACGAACTGGCCGTCGAAGCTGATCAGGGAAAATTAGCCAACACTAACGCGACATTCAGCCAGTTGGCCGAACAGTGGCTCGACCTTGCCAAGCCCAGTCTCGGTCCTCAAACCCTTCGCTCCTACAGGGGCCTACTGGACAAGCACATCCTCCCCGCGCTCGGGACCAGACCACTGCGTCAAATTCAGACGGCAGATTTGGACTCGCTCTATCACAGTCTTGTGAAGCGTAAGGGCCTGTCAACGAGCAGTGTCCGGCGAGTTCACACGGTCATCCACCGTGCCTTTCGGCAGGGTGTGCGATGGAAGTGGGTGCGAGAGAATCCAGCCAGTCTGGTGAGTCTTCCGAAGTTGTCACGACACGAGGTGACGCCGCCGGATGTGGAGCAAGTGAAGCAGTTGTTGGCGGCAGCTGCAAAGTTCGATCCTGTCTTTGGACGCCTGCTCCATTTGGCGGCTACTACGGGCGCGCGCCGCGGTGAACTGTGTGCATTGAAGTGGAAGAACGTTGACACGGACTCTTCGGCGCTTTTGATCGAACGGGCGATCATCGAGACCCCGGGCGGTGGGTGGTTGGAGAAGGACACTAAGACCCACGCAAGTCGACGAATTGCGCTCGACGGCGAGACTCTCAGGGTTCTCGCCGAGCAACAGGCCTATGCAGACGAGTTGGCGCGGGTGGCGGGTCTTACACTCGTCGATGAAAGTTATGTCTTTAGCCTCGAACCTGACGGTCAGCGTCCGCTCCTGCCCACATATGTCACTCGGCGGTTCGAACTAGTAAGGGCCAATCTCGGTCTGACGCAGATTCGACTTCACGATTTTCGTCATTTTGCAGCCACCCGGCTTATATCCTCCGGTGTCTCGGTTCGGACAGTTGCTGGTCGGCTCGGGCACTCCAATGCTTCGATGACACTCCAGGTGTACAGCCACTTTGTTGAAGCGACTGACCGGGAAGCGGCGGAACTTATCGGTTCGCTCGTCTCGAACGTCTCGACCAAGCGAAGTACGAAACCACGCCCGCGAAAGCGAAACTCCAGTTCGACTCGACGATAAGAGTTTGGCCAGCCGATTCGGCGAACTGAGTTACCACAGGGGCCTCCAGGACCTCCCAATGAGGTCGTCGTCGAATCACCTCTTGCATGCCATGCCGACCTTTCCAGTTCGCCAATGGCTGCTCGTGGTCGCACGCGCAGTGAATGACTGGCGTTTGATTTCGCCGACGTCCGTGCGTGAGTGCGCGAAGATGCTGGCGTTGGTAACGGCGTTGCTAAAGGAATTTGTTTAGCCGACCCCTTTTCAACCGTGCAAGGGGTAACCCTGGCAGTTGGCAATGCGTGGCGTGAGGGTTCACGTCGGGCCTCCGACACCGGGCAGTCTCCGAGCGTAGGAGACCCAGATCAAGCACATCTCCGTGACCGAACACGGGGAACCATTTCTCGTATATTCGATTGAAAGTCCTTGGCTCTCTCTATCTTCAAATTTGGTTGTTCCAAACACCCGGGCTAGTGCAACGAGACCGATGGTCTCGATGGCTTGAATCGCGACGGGTTTCGCGCTGACCAATCTTCTTCTAAATCTTCGGATCTTCATACCGTTGCCCGGTCGGCGCGACCGTTGGGATGCATGAGTCCGCAGAGGTTGACTTCTTTGGTGCGCCGGCCGGGACTTGAACCCGGAACCTGTTGATTAAGAGGAAGTTGCGAAGTGTTGTTGTGTGTCGGTCTCGTCGCGCATGTCGTTTGTTTTCAAGGAATCGTGTTGTCCTGTGTCGGTCTCGTCTCGTGGTGTTGCAGAAATATGAGGCCTAAAATGAGGTTCTCCTCGGGTTGGTGTGGGTGATTTCTGGTCATGCGGCGAGCTTCGACGTGGGCAGTTCAATCGTGAGCCCGCCGCAGCAGAGGTAAATCATCGCGATGATCGCTTCGGCCGAGTGGTGTCCGTAGCCGCGGTGGTTGATGAGTCGGATCTTCGAGTTGAGACCTTCGAGTTTTGAGTTCGAGAGGTTGAGCTCGATCGCCGCCAAGATGCGCTCGCGGTGTTTCCGCACGGTCTTCGCTAGTTTGACGAATGCCGGGATGCGACTTCGACTGGCCCATCGCAACCACCACTCGAGATGTTCGGGCGCGTCGGCGGGGTTGCGTAAGCGATAGAGGTCGCGCAGAGCTTCCTTCAACTGCCAACTTCGATAGAGCACCGAATTGCTCCGCCGCAGTTCGTGCAACACGCTGAGCTGCTCGTTGCTCAAGTTGTCCGGGTCCTTTAGCAGCGCCCAGCGCGTGTGCTTGGTCCAGCGGGCGTGGTCGTGGGGTCGGGCTTCGTCGAGCCGCGGGCGACCCGGGGATCGCTTCGAGAGAACGCGGCGCTCTTCGTTCCAGGCCCACCTCCGGGCCTGATTGATGGCGTCGTTAGCGAGCCAGACGAGGTGGAAGGGATCGACGCACTGTCGCACGTGCGGTGCTTTCTCGTTGACCGCGTTCTGGAAGGCGATGCCCATATCGAGGCTGATGGCCTCAAGTTTCGCCACTCGCTCTGACCCGAGCTCATCAAAGAAGGCCATGAGAGTGGCGGCGCTCTTGCCCGCCTGGGCCCAGACAACCCGACCCTCCCGGTCGTGGTCGGCCACGACCGTCAAGTAGCGATGACCCTTTCTATAGGAGACCTCGTCGACGCCGAGGCGGACCAGTCCCTCAAAACGGTTGTCGTTGAGCACGTCACCCACCACGTCGATGACGATCTTCGCGACCGCCTCCCAACTCACCCGCAGCAACTTCGTGATGGTGGTCTTGTCGACGCGTTGGGCCAACCAGGCGACCACCGCGCAGAAGTCCTTCGTGTGACGCGCGCCGGGTCGGGCCCAGGCAACGTCCTCGGTGCGCACGCGCCGACAACGAGGACAGGCGACTCGACAGATCTCGGCCTCGAGGAAGCACTTGGTCAACCCGAGGTCGAGGTGTCGCCAACGCCTGGTCGAGCGGTCGTAGTGCGACCTGGTGGTCCATCCGCAGGGACACTGGTGGGAGCTTTCGCCGGCGGATCCTCACCACGGCGCCTTCGGGCGTGAACGTCACCTTCTCAACTGAGACCCCCTCGACGTCGATGATGCGGTTAAATGCAGTAGTGGCGCGCACGTAGTTCCTCTCGGTTTGGTTTGTTTCATCACTTGCGAAACTACGAGCACTTCGTGCGCGCCATTTAATGAGGCTCGAGGACTTCGAGGAGTGACCGTCAACCCAAGTGGGGACCGGCCTTTAGAGATAACTACGTCACGTCAGCGGCGTCAAGTTACCCACGGGAACCCGAGGAGTCCCTACAATGAGGCCTGTTCGGCCGGAACTGCCGCCCAGTGATGGGCACGGTGATCCGGCTGGTATTGCGACTCTCAGTTGAATTACTCTCCAACTTTCCCGGCGCGATTCATTCCCGCCCGTATGGACCTTCTAACTTATGACGACATGACAGATCACGCAGACCCGTATCTGAGTGGAATGGTGCGACCTGCATATTTTTCCCATCAGAAGTGCTTGAAGTCCTCGGATTGCTTGGTCGGTTCGATGGTCTAAGTGACTTCAGTAATTACTTTTAGGGGGTATCCGTCTCAGTGCAGTAATTACGGCCTTAGGCTTTGCCGCTACTGGTGATCCGGTCGTGGCACCCTCTTTGGCAAACTCCACTGGTGATGGTGTAAGGCAAATGGCTCGGATCAGCAAGGGTCTTGTTCGGCGCTGCGCTCGTGCCGGCCGGGCTGACCCAACTCTTCGTTTGCCCCTCATCATTCGCCAGGGCAACGCCTTTCGGGCCGTCGAATCAACGGACCCCGGATGTTTCTCTACACCGGCGGAGTCGCCCGGCCGGAGCGACCAGGCTCACGCCATCAAATCCCGACTCACGCTTAGTCGCGGTGCGAGGTGCACGTCACGTGGCGTGGCGAGCATGACGAGAGGCGATGGTCGCCACGTCGTTTGGCGTGCCCCATTCAGGCGTCAGCGCGTAGCCGGCCCTCTTGAAAGCGCTCTCGAGGTATCGAAAAGAATGGCGAGTTGGTCAGTCGGGCTGCCAACATGGCTACTACGCCTAGGGCAATCGTGACGACCAGAGCGATGTTCGCGCCGGCGCTGAAACCCTGAAGCGACTTGACGATAATCCACGCGAGGACCGCGACGGAACTAAGCGGGATGGCGGCGACGAGAATCAACGAT
>Ga0307372_10014357_pt1 | contig 10145 bp, 11 predicted proteins | sample OX1MG_FD_202533 | JGI IMG/M metagenome (GOLD analysis project Ga0307372, IMG submission 202533) | Soil microbial communities from Risofladan, Vaasa, Finland - OX-1 | ecosystem: Environmental > Terrestrial > Soil > Coastal area > Acid sulfate soil | place: Finland: Risofladan, Vaasa | collected... | reverse complement strand
CATCTGCCCGCGTTCGCTGACCTTCACTTCGCCGGTCTGAGCCACCTCAACCTCACAATGCGCTTATAACCAGCTGCATTGTAGCCGATGGGTCGAGGTCTACAAGGACAGGTCCATGCCACACGCTGTCGACTCGAGGAGGGTGTAACTGTCCCGGCGTTGGGGGATACCCGGAGCGCCTGGTGGGCCGATGTTCGGGGACAGGTCCCCCCGCAACGTCGGAGCGATCTGACGGGCAACGTGCGTATGCGAACGACGCGGACCGTCGTAGAGAAGCCATATGGCGGCTATGAAGAGCAGGCTCCACGTGCCGGCTCCAGATGCTGGCGGAACCGGCTGCGCGCGGCAGTGCGAGGGTGTCCTACGTACGGGGATCGCTGGTAGCCGCCGGGCGGAGGCAGTCTCGCGGAGCCTGGCGCGCCTCTGCAGCTGGCAGGCGGTCAGGATGGGGTGCGCTTGATCATCCAGACCCCGACTGCGGCGAGGACCACGGCACCTACGAGGAAAAGGCACATCTCCTTCCACTGCATGGTCCAGTACCTGGAGGGGCCGATATAGGTGACGCTCTGGTGGTAGACGGAGGAGAGCCGGTCGACGCAGGCGTTGAAGACGGCCGGGCCGGCCGGTCCCGGAGTGGCCGTATTGGCGGCCCCGGGCCCCAGCGGGGCTTGGGAGATAGCCATACTCGGGCAGTTCTGCAGGAGGAATCGATGTAATGCGGGACCGCTGACCGGGTGCCCGGCCTTGTCGACGAGCTGGGCGGAGAGGACATAGGCGTTCGGGATGTGCGGAGCGTCGAGGCTGACGCTGGCGCCGCCAGGTTGCAAAGCGAACCCGAGACCGGAGGCTCCGCGAAGACTGCTGGCCGAGTGGCTTACCCCCACCAGGTGAGGGCGGAGCCCGCGCTCCACTGCGTAGCGGCTGAGCACGAACGCCACCAGGGTCGTGGCTAGAGCCGGCAGGACACGCCGGACAAGGAGGCCGATTACCACGCCGAGGGCCAAGCCGAAGGCGGCGTAGCCGACGGGGACAACGTCGCGCTGGTCGAAGTAGCGGAACTGGTCGGCTTTGGTCAGGTCGATGGAGCGGGCCGCCCAGCTCACGGCCAGACTCATGGCTCCGGTGGCGGCCACGCTGGCCAGGCCCACGACCGCCAGCCGGCTGGCCAGCCAGCGGCGCCGCCCCACGCCCTGGGTCCAGGCCAGTCGGTAGGTCCCCGACTCGAGCTCGCGGGAGACCAGTGGCGCCCCCCAGAAGACACCCACGATGCCGGGAAGGACCAGGACCAGCATGCCGAGAATCCCGTAAAGGTTGTAGTCGGCGTTAGAGAAGGGGTTAATCCCGCCCACACAGTTCTGCTGGAGTCGACATTCGGCGACCGTGGTGGCATAGAGATGGCCGAGGTGGGGCCCGGTGATGGCCGCGAGTATCGCCACCACGGCCAGCCCGGCGCCAACCACTGCGGTCTGGGACCGGGCCTGCAGCCAGGCAAAGCGAATCATGCCACCACCTCCAGACCGGCCCGGCTAGTCGAGCCCCCGGGTCGTCCTCGGCCCTTTCGCATATAGGCGAGGACCAGGTCTTCGAGGCTCAGTGGCTTGGCTGTCCAGCCCGGGTCGAGGATGGGCCCGCGGGTGCGGACGAGAACCGTGCTCTGGCGCTCGGTGTGGCTCTCTTCGATAACCGTCTGGTCCGCCGGTAGCCGGGAGGTGTCGCGGCGGGGCCCGGTGAGCATGTGGTGGCCGGCCAGGAGGTCGGCCACGTCGCCGGCCAGGACCACTTGGGAGTCGACCAGCACGACCAGGTAGTCACAGACCCGCTCTAGGTCGGAGATCAGATGCGACGAGACGACCACGCCGGTCTGATGCTCGGCCACGGTTTCCATGAGTCCCTGCAGGAACTCGCGTCGGGCCAGGGGATCCAGGCTGGCGACCGGCTCGTCCAGGACCAACAGCTCAGGCCGCTTACTCACCGCCAGCGCAAGAGCAAGCTGGGCCCGCTGCCCACCCGAGAGAGAGCCCGCCTTCTGGCCGGGATCCAGTCCGAGTCCCTCAATCCGCGACCGGGCCAGCGCCGCCTCCCACCCGGCATTTAGTCCCGCGCCCATGGCCAGGTGCTGGTCCACGGTCAGGTTGGGATAGACCGGCGTCTCCTGGGCCACGAATCCCACGCGCCCCAACTGGGCGGCATCCTCGGCGGGTCGGCGTCCCAGGACTCGGATCCACCCCGCGCTCGGCGCCCGCAGACCAACGGCCAGCTGCAACAGGGTGGTCTTACCCGCCCCGTTGGGCCCGACCAGACCGGCCACCCGCCCCGCCGGTATAGACACGGTGCACTCGGACAACGCCCGGCGCCGGCCGTAGTGTTTTGAAAGGCCTTCGGCTTCCAGCAATGGTGTCATGCCACTCCCTCGGATCCCTCGGAGAAGGTTTTGCGGACAGCAGTGCGGTAGATGGCCTCGATGTCGTCAGGGTCCAGTCCTGCGGCTCGGGCGTCGGCCAGCCACTTGACCATGGAGGCGAGGAAGCGGGCCTGGGCCTTCGGGTCGGTCGGCGGCAAAGTGGCGATGACGAAGGTGCCCCGGCCGGGTCGGGCCCGCACCAGGCCCTCCCGCTCCAGATCGCGGTAGGCCTTGAGAACCGTGTTCGGGTTGATCGCCAGTGCGGCCACCACCTGCTGGGCGGTGGGCAGCTGATCGCCTGCCCGCAGCATCCCCAGCCGGATGGCCTGGCGGACCTGGTGGACCAGCTGCAGATAGGTGGCCACGCCTGAGGTTCCGTCCAGCTGGAATTCGATCATTCCCCGCTTCCACTAGTTAGCTAGTGGAAGCGTACAGACTCACCACACGATGTCAAGACCACGCTCCCAAGATCTTGGTCGTGGCCGAGAAAGCCTCAGCCGTGGAGGCCCCACCCCGGACCTCGGGAGCTCCAGGCTTGTGCAGAAGCAACCACCGGCCCTTCGAGCGCCGCCGCTACGTCCTCAGTTGAGCGTGGCGCAATCCCCTCCGAGCCGGCGTTCTGTGACGTTCGCGGTGGAGGATCTGGCGGGGATTCTGGGGCATGGCCCGATGGGACTAGCCCGTGGATGGCGCCAAATCGGGTCCGGGCCGGCCCTTAAGTCCGGGGGGCCAGCGAGAGGAGTTCGAGGTCGTACTCCTCGGAGTAGCTGGTTCCACCATTGGTCTGCACGCTTCCCGTGTTCCGGACCAGCAAGGCCGAGCGGGTAGCCGCGAACCTAGCCACCGGGTGGCATCCTCTGCGTGTGACCATCCGCTTCTCCGAGAGCATTGAAGTCGACGGTCAGGGTCCTGTCCTTTGGCTCAAACGCTGGAATCCCGACGACATCGAAGTCCTACTGAAGTTGAGAACGGTGAGCTTCGCAGAGCTGCACGAATGGATGCCCTGGGCAGCTCAGGAGCTCACCCGAGAAGCTCAGTTGGAGTTCCTCAAGGCCTCGCAGAGTGCCTGGGAGAAAGGCGATGGCATCGACCATGCGCTGATCGTGGAGGAGAACAGGGTCGGGACCCGGGGCCTGTTCAGGTGGGAGGACGAGCCGGACGATGTCCGTGGCCAATCTCAGGTCCCCGTTTTTGGCCACGAGAAGTCCCGACGCCTCGCAGTGATTTTCAACTCTAGGCGGGCTTGGCACCTCCCCTCTTCTGGCGTGACTCTCGGAGACGGAACGACTCTCCCGAGGTGACCACCAAGACACTGTGGTGGAGGAGCCGGTCGAGCAGGCTGACGGCCGTGGAGTGCTCGGGAAGGAACTTGCCCCAATCCTCGAACGGCCAGTGCGAGCCGATGCCAAGTGCCTTTCGCTCGTAGGCGCCGGCCACCAGCCTGAAGAAGAGCTGGGCACCGGTGTCGTCCATCGGGGCGAAGCCGATCTCGTCGATCAAGATGAGGTCGGCCCGCAGGATCGCCTCGATCACCCGGCCGACCGAGTTGTCAGCCAGACCCCGATAGAGGGTCTCGACCAAGTCGGTGGCACTGAAGTAGCGCACCCGCCTGCCGGCCTCGACGGCGTGGCGACCCAGGGCGACGAGGAGGTGGGACTTGCCCGTCCCAGCCGGGCCCACGAGGCACAGGTTCTCCTTGGCCTCCACCCACTCGAGGGAGACCAGGTAGTCGAAGGTGGCCCGGGGCACCGAGCTGGCGGCGACGTCGAACTCGTCGAGCGTCTTGGTCACGGGGAAGGCGGCGGTCTTCATGCGCCCCGCCGCGTTGGAGGCATCGCGCGAGGCGAGCTCGGCCTCGACCAGAGTGCGCAGGAACTCATCGGGGCGCCAGCGTTGGGTCTTGGCCACCACCAACAGCTCGGGCGCCATGGTGCGCATGGCACGGAGGCGCAGCCGTCGCAGGGCGGCGTCGAGGTCGGCGGCGAGGGGCGGGGGTGTCGTGCTCATGATTCGCCCCCGACGGCGTAGTCCCCGAGCGAGCCGGTGGAGACGGCCGGCAGGTCGAGGATCAGCGCGTCGCCGGGTCCCCGGGGACGGGGCACCCCGCTGCCCGCAGCCAGGATCGAGCGCACGTCGGCGGCCCGGAAGCGCCCGAACTCGAGGGCCCGGGTGAGGGCGGCAACGAGGGGCCCGGTCCCGTGGGCGGCCTCCATGGCCACCAGCTCGGCGAGGTCGGCGGCCAGGGTGGTCATCCCCCGGGCGGCTGCCCCCTTTATGAAGGCTTCGGCCACCGGCCCCAGGGCGACGAAGGCCTTCTCGGTGGCGGTCTTGGGCCGGACAGCCCGGCGGGGGGCGGGCCGCCCGCCCCCGTAGTGCTCGTCATGTACACAGGCCTCACCAGGGGTGATGACGTCGTGGGTGGCGATGATCTCCCCCAAGAACACCACCATGACTTCGCCGTCGGCCACCCGGACCTCGACCCGGCGCCCGATGTGGACGTCGGGCACCGAGTAGCGGGCCGAGTCAACCCGCACGCAGCTGAGGCGGTCGACCTTGCGCCGGACGACCTTGCCGATCCGGGCCCGCAGGGACGGCAAAGGGCCGAGCAGGGTCGCCTCGATCTCAAGGCGCTCGGCTGGGATGGCCGCGATGTCCGAGTGGACCACCCCGTTCACCTCGGCGCACCAGGCCACCCCCAGAGCGCTGGCCCGGGGGAGATCGTCGACGCTGAGCTCCTCGGGGATCATGAGGTCGGACTTCACGTAGCCCACGAGATTCTCGACGATTCCTTTCGAGGCGGGGTCCGCCCCCTCACAGAAATCTGGGCGCGTGCCGTAGTGGGTGACGAAGCGGACATAGGCCGGCGTGGGAATGACCAGGCCGGCGACGGTGCCACCCTTCAGGCAGCCCATGCGGTCGGTGAGCAGCGTCTTGGGCACCCCGCCGATCCTCTCCATGCACGCCGCCAGGGCGGCCATGGTGGCCTCGGCGCCGAGGTTGTCGGCGAAGTACACGAAGCGGAACCGGCTCCAGGCCAGCACGGCGCAGAAGACGAAGAAGGACCCGATCTCGCCCCAGTCGAAGACCAACATGTCCCCCGGCGCCCAGATCCCGGGCCGACGCCCCCGGTGATGGTCCCGGCGCCAGGTGGCCTTGGCCAGCGCCACCCCTCGGCGCAGGTTGCGGGCCGAGCCGGTGTAGCCGGCGACCCGCACCACGGGCAGGAGAATGGGGAATTGGCTATTGGCTGACCCGGGCAGCCTGGGGGCGTGGGTGGGCGACCCGCGCGACCAGAGCTTTGGCTCGAGTGGCGTTTGAGGAGGCCGGAGCCACCAGGGTTTGGCTCGACATCGACCGAGCTAATGTCCGGAAGTGAAGCCGTTGCGCGGCGGGCCGGCTTCCGGATGGTGGGGGTCCTGAACGGATCTCCAGCTACGCCAGGAGAGAGCGGCGAGCACTCCCGATGGGCGCTCAGCCGCGAGGAACGGCTGGCCTCGATCGAGCCCCGCCTCGGTAGCTGACTCACACGGCCCGTTCCGACGTGCCGTTCCAGGGGTGAACCAGCAGGCTCGGCTGGAATGCCTAGAGTCCTACCGTCGAGTTCGCTCCCGCCAGCTGGCGTACAGACCAGCCACGAGGACAACGACAAACAACGACGCGACGATCAGATCCCGGGCGAGCGGATTGCTGGGCTCCAGCACGGCTCCGATTGTCTCACGGTCAGGGCCGGCCGGCCGGCCGCCGGAGGTCGGCTGCTCCGATGTGCCGTTCGCGTGTGGCCCCAGCCCGGCGGAGTGGGCGTTCTCGCGGCGCTGGAAGTCAGATGTTATGGTCGCGACATTGGGCGGGTCCCGGCTTGAGGGACACGAGTCAGTATGGTGGACCGATGGCGTCGGTCAAGCAGTTCCAAGTCACCTTCGACTGCGCAGAACCTGAGCGCGTCGCTGGATTCTGGTGCGAGGTGTTGGGGTACGTCGTACCGTCGCCGCCGGAAGGTTTTGCTACTTGGGACGATTTCGATCGCTCGCTGCCCCCTGAGCGCCATGGTTCAGCGTACGCATGCATCGATTCCTCAGGTGTGGGCCCGCGACTGTTCTTCCAACGCGTTCCCGAAGGCAAGGGCGTCAAGAACCGGCTGCATCTCGACGTGCGGGTCGGTACTGGGCTCGTGGGTGAAGAGCGCCTGGCCACACTCGAGGCCGAGTGCGCACGACTGGTCGCGCTCGGCGCGGTACGCGTGCGACTGCTGCCTGCCGATGGTGTCGACGAGTGCTGTATCGTGATGCAGGACATCGAGGGCAGCGAGTTCTGTCTCGACTGAGCGGGCCTCGAACGTGTCTCGTCTGTCCACATGGCGAGCCGGCCTTCGGCCACCATCAAGCGCGTAGGTCCGCACCGAACGGCAGTGGACCGTCTGCCTCACGGCCCATCTTGAACGGCTCTATGTTGTGTTGGCTCCGCACAGTTCAGTAGCTGAATGTCGTGGCTCCGTCGTCCCCGATCCACTCCCAGAGCTGCACGCTGCCGGCAAGCTCCGCGTTCGACACGAGCCCGCCGGAGTCCAGCTTCTTGGTGTTGAAGCAGATCGGGCAGACGAGGAGGCGGCCGCCGGCTGCCGCGTACCGTCCGATGAGGTCGGGGATGCTCGGACACCCGTCGCACGCGGTGCCCACGGCAATGCCATCGAGCGCCAACCGGACGGCCTCCTTGGTGAGGAACATCGCGGTGGGACGACCCGACTCGGCGGCGCCGACAGCCACCAGGAACGCCACGGTCACCTTCTCGGCGTCCTCGAGCCCGGTGGTGAGACTGATGGCGGCCTTGTTGCCCACCGTTCAGGCCTCAGCGGTTGTGGGGTCGATGACGGCAGCGACCTGGGCAACGACGTGGGCCGCGAACCCTCCGAGCCCGGCGTGCTCGCGGACGACATCGGCGTCCTTGGCGCAATAGACGCAGCAGATCTTGTCACCGGTGGCGTAGCTAGGGACCCACTGCACATCGGACCCGAGCCTGTCGATCACGCCTGCGGACTGGGGGGAGATCGCTTGGAGCCTCCCGCTGAGCTTGCCCGCCCCGGGGATCGTGCGCTCGATCACGTATTTCGGCATGTCGGTTCCCTTTCTTGGTGTGTGTCGTGGTTTGTTCGTGCTGAGTTCAGCTCTGAACCTCGGGCTGGAACCCGGAGCACAGCAGGTCGATGGCCTCGATGCGTTCGTCGGCCCGCAGGTAGGCCTGCTGCTCGATGACGTGCCAGGCGTCATCCCCCCACGGGGTCGGGCGGAGGCGGAGCCGCCAGGCGACGTGGACCCGACCGCCGATCTCGCCGACGGTGCCGTCGAGGACCACGAAGTCTTCGGCCCCTCCGAACCAGCCCTGGAGTGTCTCGACGATCTGGGTGGCGCCTTGGAACTCCGAGAGTCCAGGCGGAAGCAGCGCCCGCATCGTGGCCGTCGGCTCGAAGCAGTCCGACATCCGGGCGAAGTCACGCTCGGCTAGAGCCTCGAGGAGAAGGCCGCCGACCGACCATCTCGGCGCCGTCGCATTGAGCTGGGTGGCATCAGTCATGCCACCCGTTGTACGGCGCCGTGGGCTGGCGCCGCATCGGGTCTTCGCCCTATATCCGAGGATCTCCCTGGGCGAGGTCGCCCACGCCCATCAGGCCATGCCGCATGGCGTAGAGCGCCGCCGCTCCCCGGCTGGTCACGCCAAGCTTGGTGTACACGTGCTCGACATGGGCGTTGACGGTCTTGGCCGACAGGCTCAGTTGTTGTCCAATCTGCTTCTTGGTCAGCCCCCGGGCGACCAGTACCAGCACCTCGACCTCCCGGGCGGTCAACCCGCCCGCCTGGTACGCCTGGCGTCGCACCCGATGACCGGCTGCGTCCAGCACGGCCCGGACGGCGTCGCCATCGAGGCGGCCCTCGGTCAGCTCTTTGGTGAGTACCTGGCGGGCCTCATCCGGCGACCTGGCGGCGCGGTGAGGCCTCGGTTCGAGCAGCGCGTGGTACACGTCGGCGGCCGCGATCACCCGGGCGGTCATCGGCAGCGCCTCGGCCGTGAGTCCGAACGGGTAGCCCGAGCCGTCCATCCGCTCGTGGTGCATCGCCGCCAGCTGGCCGATCGCCCCCAGCGCCGCCGGCTTCGAGAACGTTCGTGCGGTGAGATAGGGATGGGTCCGGATCCGCTCACGTTCGGCCTCGGTCAGTCGCCCGACCTTGTCCAGGATCCCGGCGGACACGCCGATGGCGCCGACGTCGTGTACCAGCGCGGCCCGCCGCACCAGGACGACGTCATTGCTGGGCAGGCCGACCGTGGCAGCCGCGGCGGCGGCGAGCCGCGCCACGCCTCGCGAGTGTCCGACGGTGAAGGGCGACTTGACGTCGGCGTAGTCGGCGAAGGCCTCCAACGCCTGATCGAGCTCCTCGCCGGTCAGTTCCCGCCCCAACGCTGCATTCCCGGCAATGAGGGTGTCCCAACCGTCGAGGTCGTCCGTGGAGGCGCAGAGCTCGGCGGCATGGGCGCAGAAGCGGTCGACGAGCTCGGGATCGAACTCCGTGCCCCGCCGGGACCGCAGCATTTCCACCGCTGCGTCCACCCCGCCGATCCGGTGCAACGCCTCCACGTCGTTGGCGATGTGGACTATCCGCATGATGTGGGCGATTTCGTCACCTGACAGCTTGGCGGGAGAGCCCTTGCCATCCCAACGCTCGAAGGCCTGCTGGAGCGGGTCGCGCACCTCCTGACCGAGTCCGAGTCGCAACGAAAGCTCGCCCGCCGTCTCGCAGTGGGAGGCCATCGACTGGCGGACCTCCTTGGACCCGCCCGCCAGGAACCGGCCGATCATCGTTAGCCGCCGGATGGGGGAGCTCCCACTGGCCACGTGGCCGATCATGAAACGCATCATCGGCAGACCCGTCATGTCGACGAGGTAGCTGTCGGCGCGGACCGCCAGGTCGTTGCCGAACCATTTGCCCATCTCGTGGGCGTCGGCCACGCAACCAACCCAGGCCAGGAGCGACACGTAGAAGATCGCCGCCCGCTCGTCGTCGGACAAGCCCTCAAGCTCCGCCACCCGCGTTGCGATGAGCGTCTGGCAGATGATGTGTTGCTGTGGTTGACCCAACCCGAGATCCGTCGCCAGGGACAGCGCCGCCACTAGCTCGGCCAGCCGAACCCCCTTTCCCGCGTCTGTCACTGACCCAGCTTAAAGGAGGCGCATGGCCTGCTGAGGCTTGTCAGCACTACCGCCACGTATCTGGCCGGTCTCTTGCTTGCGTAGCAAGGACAGGTGCCGGGGCCGGCAACCCGCGCCGGCGTCGGCGATGTGCGCTCCGCCGCAACGGCCCAGCCGCACGGAAGATACGCGCATATCGATCGCGCCTATTCGGCCCCCGGGAGGGTCGCCGGCGTGCCAAGCGTCCCCAACCACGCCGCAAGGGCGTCCCACGATCCCGGCCCGGCCCTCGCCCCATAAGTGCCGGTAGGAGGCGGTTCGCGAAGGTGCCGGCGCGCCGAGGGCCACCCCAACGGGAGGAACACCTGTTCTCTCCACGCCCTCGGAACCGGCCTGCGGGAAGGGGCGGCTTTCGGTCGCTAGCCCGGTGTGCACGATTTCAACTTGCGATTAAACCTCAGCCAGCCTTGCTCTGGGTTTCCTCGAGCATGAGCTGTTGGGCCTGCGCCGCCACCTCACGCATCTCAGCGATCAGGGCGCGTACCTGTCGGTCGTTGCCGATCCATTCGT
>Ga0307372_10014356_pt1 | contig 10145 bp, 8 predicted proteins | sample OX1MG_FD_202533 | JGI IMG/M metagenome (GOLD analysis project Ga0307372, IMG submission 202533) | Soil microbial communities from Risofladan, Vaasa, Finland - OX-1 | ecosystem: Environmental > Terrestrial > Soil > Coastal area > Acid sulfate soil | place: Finland: Risofladan, Vaasa | collected... | reverse complement strand
CAGTTTCAGACCGGGGACGCGCCCGATCGCGATACCCAGATAGGTGAGCGCGAAAATCGCCAGTATTACCGGCTTATCAGCCATCGCTAACGATGTAATGCCTGACATTGACGGCTAGCATGCCATCTATTAAGCGAACGACAGCCTGCATGCGCATACCGATGTTTACAGCAGAGTCAATGGAGCCCGGCACCAGCGTTGCAGGGTATCGTTGCTCACATGACCGTTCTGGGCGGCACCCGCCAGTAACGCGGCCGTATAAATGCGCGCCACGCTGAAGGCGAAGCGGCGCGCACCGGCCTCCAGGCTGTCGCGGCCGGATTTCCCAGCGCTCTGAGGCCACGCAATAATATCCTTCAAGGCGCGCTGGATGCTCACCCGCAGCACCATCAATTCCGGGCGCTGCAAACCCGCCAACTGACGGGTGACGTCGGCGGCCAGCACCTCCAATACTTCTGCATTCTCGATCACACGCAAGACATCCAGTGACAACACATTGGTGGTGCCCTCCCAGATGGATAACACCTGGCAATCACGCAATAACGACGGCAACCCCGTATCCTCGATGTAACCCAGACCCCCGAAACATTCCAGCACTTCACTGGCACTGGCAATCGCCTGTTTGGCGGTATACAGCTTGGCGATGGGCGTCAGCAGCCGCAGCAACGCCTGGTCATCACCGCTGGCAACACCGGTTTCGTCGCGGCCCAGGAGCACACCCAGATGCATAACCAGATGCAGTGCACCGGTGAATTCCGCGTGTAAATCCGCGAGCGTTTCCCGGTGCAGTGAATGTTCCATCAGCAGCTTGCCGAAGGCACGGCGCTTGCGGGCATAATCCTCGGCCAATGCCAAGCCGCGGCGCATATAGCTCACCGCGCATACGGCATTGTAGACTCGCGTGATATTGAGCACTGTGGTGATGTTCTTGACGCCGTGTCCGGCGGCACCGATACGTACCGCCGGCGTACCCTTGAGCGTCAACTCGGCGGTAGGCAATGCACGGGTACCGAGCTTGTCTTTCAGACGGTTCACACAAATATTGTTGAGATTCCCCTGGGCGTCGCGCAGCTCCAGGCCGAACAGGCTGAGCTTGCCGTCCGCATCCAGAGCTTCATCCCGCGCCAGGGTGAGCGCCAGCTCGGAGGTGGTGGCGGACGTGAACCACTTGCTGCCGTGGAGCCGGTAGCCGCCGTCCTCCAGCAGCGCCAGCGTGCTGGTACCGCTCACATCGGAACCGCCGGTACGCTCCGTCATCCACTGACCTGAGGTCCAAAAAGTCATGGGGTCGCGGCTCAGGAGATGCGGCAGCCAGCGTTGCTTCAAATCTGCGGCGCCGTGCAACTCAAGCACCCGGGCGGCGCCGTCGCTCATGGCCAGCGGGCAGGAACACAGGGCGGACGAAGGATTATATAAGTAGAGCCGCACGAATTGGTGCAACCTCGACCACGGTCCCTGGCGGCGTTCGTAAGCGCTGGCTACGATGCCCTCTTCCGCCGCCACCCGGTGCAGGGCCTTCCAGCCTTCCGCTACCTCGATGCGATCCACCCTATGACCCCAGGGGTCATAGGGGATATGCCGCGGCGGGTGGGCCTCGGCATCCGCGGCCATGGCCAACAGCTCACCGGCGGCCCGCCCGCCCAGTCGCTCCAAGCCTGGCTGGATTTCCCGGAGCACCTCTGCCGGCAACCGGGCTTTGAGCCAGGCTCGCAGTACACCATCATCTTGATATTGGTTACTTAAAACCGCCGGCTCCTGAAAGAACTCCTTAGCTTGATTCATGTTTCCATAAGCCGTTGAATATAAAGGATATACTTTGTCGTGGCCGCTAGTCGCCGATTCCTAGGCGCTGGTCGGTTTATCCTTAACATAAATGCAGTCTTCGCCTATATTCTAGTTCATGAAAAACCTGAGAGGCTTCAGCTTGATTGAATTGCTGGTGCTAATGGCAATCATCGCCATTCTTGCCACCATCGCGGTGCCGAATTTCAGCGCCACTATTAAGGGCGACCGCGACATTTCCCAGATTAACACCCTGCTTGATGGCCTGACACTGGCGCGCAGCGAAGCCATCCATAACGGCAACAACGTGACCATCTGTCCCGGCAACAACAACGCCTGTAGCGCCGCCAATTGGGCCAATGGCTGGATCGTGTTCTACGATACCCTGCCACCCGGGGCGACCACTTCGACGATCCGGGTATTCCCGGGACTAAGCGGCAATAACACCCTCACCGCTGCTCCCGCTGCCACCAGCATCACCTTCCAGTCCAGCGGTCAGACGACGCTTGCCACCGGGGTCATGTTCACGCTGTGCGATACCCGCGGACGCGATTATGGCCGATCAATAAACTTAACCATCACCGGCAGCGCAGAAACAGCAGCAAGAGTGGGTTATGAAGTTGACGGCGTCACCCCCCTGCCAGGGTGCTGATAACGGATAAAATTTAGTTGTGGCATGAGAAACGCAATAGTAAGCAATTCGGAACAGGAATAAGGAATTGATTTTTATGGATGGCGGAGATCAAATCAACTTCACACCTCGCCAGTGCCGAGCGGGCGCCGGTTTCAGCCTGCTGGAAGTACTGATCGCTTTGGTGATCCTGTCGGTGGGCCTGCTGGGCATTGCCGCCTTGATCAGCACCGCCCTCAAGAGCAACGACAGCGCCTACATGCGTACCCAGGCCACGACTCTCGCCTATAACATCATTGACCGCATGCGCGCCAATTTGCCGGCCGCAAACAACCTTAGTTATAACGTGACGATGCCTGCGTCGGCAGTCACCGCGGCCAGTCCTCCCGTCGATACTTGCACGGTTGGCAGTTGCAGCACAGCGCAACTGGCTACCAATGATCTTACCCAATGGGAATATGACCTGGCGACACGGCTTCCACAGGGACGGGGCGCCATCGCCGCGACCACCGCCGCGGGTATCGTCAATGTGACCGTCACGGTGTTGTGGAATGACAGCCGCGCCCATGACAGTCTGCAGAAAAGCGGCGCGCCCACCGCCACCACCTTCAGCTTGAGCGTCAGTTCGGCGCTGCAATAGGAATGACCCGCATGCGCCGCAACCCTCTCCAACTCCGCCTCCGGCAGACCGGCCTGTCGCTCATCGAGCTGATGATCGCCATGGTAGTGGGCCTGATCCTGATCGCCGGTGTGCTGTCCATCTTTATTTCCAGCCGCCAGAGTTACGGCATCAACGGCGCCGTGGCCCAGATCCAGGAAAACGGCCGTTTTGCGCTGGACTTCATCCGCAAGGACACACGCATGGCCGGTTACATGGGTTGCGCCAAAAGCAGCGCCCAGGTGGCCAACGAGCTGAACTCTCCCGCGAATACCGCGCTGCCCTACAATTTCACCAACGGCATCACCGGCTTTGAATACACCGGCACCGCGCCCACCAACACCTACACCATCGCGTCTGAAAACCCCAGCCCGGTCACCGGTACCGGCAACTGGTCACCCGCCCTCGACAGCACGTTGCAAAACCTGGTGATACCCGGTTCCGACGTGCTGGTGGTGCGCAACAGCCAGGGTGGCGCTAACCCAATCTATATTACGAATATACCCAGTCCCACCGCCGCGGTCTTCGATGTCAGCATCCCGGGTCTCCAGGTGGGTCAGATCATGGTGATCAGCAACTGTGTGAACACACAGATCATGCAAATCACCACGGTCGGCGGCGGTGGCACGGTTATCACACATAACACCGGCGGTGGCACGCCGGGTAACGCCAGCAAGGATGTAGCCACGAATTTTGAGGGCGCCCAGGTTTCAACGCCCGTGACCGTGGTGTATTACATCGGCCAGGGCGCCGATGGTTCTCCCGGGTTGTTTGAAGCCACCACCGACACCACCAAGGCGAACGGCTTCAACTCACAGGAACTGGTGCCGGGAGTGGAAAACATGCAGGTGCTCTACGGCGTGGACACCACCGGCAGCCAAGTGCCCAGCCAATATGTCACCGCGGACAACGTTGTGGACTGGAGCACCGTGGTGAGCGTGCGGGTTGCGCTGTTGATGCGCAGCAACCTGGGCGCCGTACCACTGCCCGCCACCGCACCACAGTACACACTTGAAGACACCACCATCAAAGCGCCGTTGGACACACGTCTGCGGCAGGTATTCACGGCCACCATCGGCATCCGCAACAGCCTGCCATGAGGCAAGGATCCAATATGCAAACCCCACATCCCCCCGCAAACTTCCGGCACTCCACTCAGCGCGGCTTCGTGCTGATCGTGGCATTGGTGCTGTTGCTGGTGCTCACCATCCTCGGTCTGGCCGCGGCCCAAAGTACGTCGCTGCAAGAACGTATGGCGGGCAATACCCGCAACCGCGATATGGCCTTCCAGGCAGCCGAAGCCGGTCTGCGCGCCGCCGAGAGCTGCCTGAACTCAGGTGCGGCGATGTGCGCGAACTTCACCGCTAACACCAATGGCACCTATCTTTTCAATCCGGGCGCTCCGCCGCCGCCTTCCACGATCACCACGCCTTTATGGGAGGTCGCGGGATTCTGGAACACGGCCGGCAACGTTCTCAGTTATTCCGCCATCACGGCATCAAGCCTTCAATACGTGGCCGCGCAACCGGAATTCATCATCGAGCAAATGCCGCCGGTCGCGGCACCCGGCGGGAATCTCGGCCTGCAGCAGTTCGGCGGCGGTTCACCCACGATCCAGCTTTACCGCATCACCGCCTTCGGCACCGGCGGTGACAGCACGGCCACGGCCATGCTGCAAAGCACTTACCAGCCCTGATTGAAGTAACCCAGCGGCGCGCAACCGCGCCTTCAAGGACAGCAACATGAGCATCGAACGCATCAAGAAAACCTGGCTACTCGCCACCGCGGTGGCGGCGATTTCCGGCGTGTTACTCACGGGCGTCACCAGCCTGGCCCTGAGCGCCAGCCCGCCGCCCATGGTGGCCATCTCCAGCACCCCGCTGACCGTCATCGTTCCGAGTCATCCGCAGGTGCTGATCGCACTCACCAATTCCAATTCCATGGACAGCAGCGACAACATCAGCGACGACGGCAACGTGCTGCTCACCAGCAACGCGCCCCAGAGCGCCATCATGACTTGGTCCGGCAATCCGCAAAGCAGCTATCCCGCGCTGCACCAATCCACTTCACCAGTGAATTACACCATTCCGGCGGCCTTTACGCCGCCCTTGGGTACCGGCACGGCGCCCGCCGGCCAGGCACCTTATAATGCGGTCGTTGATTCCTATACGGTGACCGGGACTAACCACTATGGCAATTATTGGTATTGCTCGCACAATGAGGCCAATACTCCCATTACATCCATCCCTGGGGTTACCTCACTGCCGCAACCCTCAGGTACTCCGCCCAGCACTTCTTTGGATTCCTGGCCGGGGTCAGTTCTGACTTGGGATCCGACCCAAGTCTGGTATTACAACGGAGTGAATGTCGGCGGCAACAATGGTTTCTACGAAAGCACCGATCCGGGTCCGGTCGCCATGCTGTCGCGTTCCTCAGGCGAGCGCCTTGCTAGCCGCTTGGCAGTTCCGTATGGCATTTCCGCCGTGAACCCGGCAGCCATGCTGCTGGGTTTGAACAACTTGAGTTATCTTGTTGGGACTGGCGGAAGCGGTGGTGGCATACACCCCAATTCCACCGGCGGCGGGCCCCCGCCCCCGCCCCCGGCTTGCGGCCCTGGATCGGTTCCGTATGTCGTCTGCCCGCCGAATCCAATCTATTATTGCCACGAGTGGCGGTGGGTTCCTCCTTCGTCAAGCCCTTACAGCACCACGTATACCTACTATGGTGACAACGCGCCCAGCCGGCTGAACATCGCCAAGGCCTCCATTACGTCGGTGATCAGTGCTTACGCGAGCATGACCGACTTCGGCCTGATAGATTATTCCGTCTCTGGTTCGGGTTGGAACCAGACCTGGGCTTACTACATGAGCCCTCCAGGTGGTTTTACTTTCTCGAATAGCTATTCCGCACCCACAGGCAGCACGCAATATGTGATCAATCCCTGCTATGCAGCCCCCAGCGGAGGCGCGGTTTATAACGACTGTAACGCCCTGAAATCTGAAGTAGGGCTCACAATCGGTCAACTCACGGGCTACCAATACATGCAGGTGGCTAACCGCGGAGACGATCCGTCCATCAACGACGTGTTCCTGTCGAACGACGGCCATTTCACCCGCTACCCCGTGTTCATCGAAGACGGCACCATCACGACCAACAACCCTCCGTGCAGCCTTGCTCCGGCACCCTCGCCCTACACCGGCTGCAACCTGAGCGATTACAACGCGGGCAACGTGGTCATGTCCTACAGCAACACCGCGCCCTCAATCGGTTTCAACGGCCCCACCATGTACACGTACCCCACCAATGCCGGCTATGTGGCCTACACGCCGCAGGTGATGTACGCCAATCGCGGTTATTTGCAGCTGGGTAATGTGAGCGCCACCACCGGGAATATCCTGGTGCCCGTGAGTACTGCGGGGAGCAATCCGACGTCAGCTCAAATTGCCGCCTATGTGGCCACCTTCACTCCCTACCTGGTGCCGGAAAACAATGTGCCGGGCAGCGACCCGAATTACAATAACTTCAAGAACGCCATTTTCGCCAATGCCGGGCAGTCCCCCATCGCCGGCATACTCAGCAAAGCCGCCAGCAGCTATGGCCCGGCGCCGACGGGTCCCTGCCCGCCGGCGCGCTATGTGATCCTCATGACCGATGGCCTGCCCACCAAGGATCTGGCCGGCAACAACTGGCCACCCCTGGGCAGCGCCGCGGCCGTGGGTTACGGCGTCACGGCCACTTTTAACGGGGACGGTTCACTCAACACCACCAATGACCAGGCACTCACCGACACCATCAACGAACTCGCGGCGCTGAAAGCCGCCGACGTCAAAACCTTCGTGGTGGGCATGGGCCCGGGAGTGAATCCCACCCTCAATCCGCAGGCCGCCGCCGCCCTCACCGCCATGGCCGTGGCCGGCGGCACCGGCACCGCCAGTCCCACGGGTTATTTCCCCGGCTCCAGCCCAGCCGCCGTGGTGGCGGATCTGAACGCCATTCTCGATATCATCAGTGTCGCCAATGTGTCTTCGGTATCGGCAGCGGCCAACAGTAGCAGTCTCAATGCCGGCACCGTGGTGTACCAGGCCTCGTACAGCGGTTACAGCGGCGCCTATCACGACTGGACCGGCGATGTCCAAGCTTTACCCGTGAATGCCAGCACCGGCGTGGTCAGCACCACCGCCACCTGGTCTGCGCAATGTCAACTGGATATCCTGGCAACCGGCAGCGCCTCCTGTCCCAGTACTCCCGGCACCGGCGTGGGCTGGGACACAACCCGTCTGATTGCCGCCTGGAATCCAACGACGAATACCGGCGTGCCGTTCCGCCTAGCCAACCTCAGCAGCACACAACAGACGGACCTCAACACCGATCCCGACACCGGTCTTGCTGATGGACTGGGATCACAGCGTCTCAATTACCTGCGCGGCGATACCACCAATGAAATCCACAACGGCGGTGCTTTCCGCGACCGCTCGCATCTCCTGGGCGATATCGTGGACAGTGCCCCGCTGTATATCGGCGCTTCCAACGGCCCCTACATGGCGGATCCGACCTACCAGACTTTCGCGGCGGGCACCGCCAGCCGCGAACCCATGCTCTACGTGGGCGCCAACGACGGCATGCTGCACGCCATTGATGCGGCCACCGGCCAGGAGAAATTCGCCTTTATCCCCAACGGCGTCTTCTCGAATCTCAACACCCTCACCTCCAGCACCTACAACCTGGCCCATCGTTTCTTCGTGGATGGTTCGCCTTCCGCGGGTGATGTGAAGTTCGCCAGCGACGGTAAATGGCACACGGTGCTGGCGGGGGGACTGAATGACGGCGGCAACAGCATCTATGCCCTGGATGTGACCAATCCGTCGGCTATCACCAACGAGACCAACTTAGCCTCCGACGTACTCTGGGAGTTTACCCATCCCCGTGTCGGTCTTACCTACAGCAGGCCAGTGTTTGCACTCACCAACGATACTGGGAGCACCAACGCCAATCCATACGGCTTCCTGCTGTTCTTCGGTTCGGGTTACAACAACGTCAACAGCAACCCGATTCTGTATGCCGTGAACCCCGAGACCGGCAAGCTCGTGTCGAGAGACGTATCGCAGGTCGGCACACCCATCTCCGGCATCAATCTGTGCGCCGCGGTCTCACCCAACCCCTGCAGCTCAAGCCTGCCGAACGGCCTATCGAGCGTGGTGGTAGTCAACAGTGGCGGTAACCTGGGTCAGCCGGTGGACACCCTGTACGCGGGTGATCTCCAGGGCAATCTGTGGAAAGTGGATATTTCCAACAGCAATCCAGGCAGTTGGGTCGTGTCGCTGCTGTTCCAGGCCCGGGATGCCGGCAATAATCCTCAGCCCATCACCGTGACGCCGGCGGTATCCCTGGCGCCGACCTTCCCTGGCGTTAGCGGCACGGTGGTGTATTTCGGCACCGGCCAGTACCTGGGCGTGCCGGATCAAACCACGACCCAGACTCAGTCCTTTTATGCCGTATTGGATAACGGCAGTGGCACCACCGTGACCCGCAGCCAATTGCAGCCGCAGGTGCTAACCACCACCACACTCGGGACCACCACCGTGCGCACCATTACCAACAACAGTGTGAACTGGAGCACACAGCGCGGCTGGTACATGGATTTGCCGCAATCGGGTGAGCGCGCCATCACCGATCCGCGCCTGTACAACGGCGAAGTGGTGTTCACCACCTTTGTGCCGGCGCCGGGCGCCACGTGTACCGCGGGCGGCGCGTCCTTCCTGATGGCGGTGAACTACACTAACGGCGGCAGCTTCCCGCAGCCGCAACTGGACATCAACGGTGACGGCAAACTGGATAGCAACGACCAGGTGGGCGGACTCAATCCGGTGGGTATCGGTCTGGGCCAGGTATTTGCCTCCGCCCCAGCCATACTGTCGGCGAGCATGGGCTCAATCCAGGCCATGAAACTCACCACCCTGTCCACGGGTACCATCAAGAATGTGGGTGAGCGCGGCGGTCAGCCCGGCCAGATGTCCTGGTGGCAAATACAGTAAGGAAACGGCATTAAAGAAGTGATTCCGGTCATGTTCAGAAGGCCGCAACATGCACGCAATCAATAAACCTCCGTCCGCGCTGAGCACAGCGGTCAGCGGCGAAGTCGAAGGGACTATCGGAAGTTTGTATATTTGACCGTGTTCAGAGGCTCATAGAGTTGTTACAGACAGTGTGAACGCAGAGGTGCATATCATGTTTTATAAACGCGCATCGTTATTCGTGGGACTGGCGGCCGGGTTGATTCTGGGTGTCACCCTCAATCAACCGCTCATGGCCATGGGCGGCTACACCGGAGATCAGGTTGGGAAAGGTCTCATCCAAAAAATTGATTATCTGCACCACACCATCACCGTGAATGGGCAGACTTATACGGTTTCGCCCAGCGCCAAATACAACGGCGTGGCTGCGTTTTCGATTCTAAATATTGGCATGCCCATCCAGTTCATGCTGGGCGATACCGCAGGCGGCCAAGCGCCGGGGCCAATGCCTGATAATGCCGCTACTATTCAGGCCGCTAATCAACCACAAATGATCGTCAGTATCACCTGGCTGCCGGCCGGGATCCGGGGAAAGTAACGAGGCTCGCTATGCAAGTCCATCATGCAAACACGCGGGGTTTTTCCCTGATCGAGCTGATGATCGTGGTGGCCATCATCGGCATCATCGCGGCGATTGCCTATCCGTCCTATGAGCGCTCGGTGCTGAAGTCCCACCGCTCCGACGCTGAAAACCTGCTGACCACGGATTCCCAGATCCTGGAACGCTGCTATACCCAGTATTTCGCTTACAACAATATCTCCTGCACTCCGCCGTTGGTGTCCTTCACGCAATACGGGTATTACACTCTGACGACGCCACCACCAGCGCCTACCACCAATACCTACACACTGACGGTCACGGCCATCGGCAATCAGCTCAACGATACCGACTGCAAGACCTTCAGCATTGACCAAACCGGCAATAAAACCGCCACCAATTCCGTCGGCGCCAGCAACCCCGCCTGCTGGGGTTCCTGAAGTCTTTTGATTCCCTCCTCCCGGC
>Ga0307372_10014354_pt1 | contig 10148 bp, 8 predicted proteins | sample OX1MG_FD_202533 | JGI IMG/M metagenome (GOLD analysis project Ga0307372, IMG submission 202533) | Soil microbial communities from Risofladan, Vaasa, Finland - OX-1 | ecosystem: Environmental > Terrestrial > Soil > Coastal area > Acid sulfate soil | place: Finland: Risofladan, Vaasa | collected... | reverse complement strand
GAGCCGCTGTCGGGCTACTGATCCGACCGCCGCTCGGCCGGCCCCGCCGGCCGGACCTGCCGCTCGACGTCGATCGTGCACTCCGTGAACATCACGGCGGCCGTGCCGAGCACCGCGAAGATCGGCGCCAGCGCCACGCCGATGAGGCCGACCGAGAGCGGAAACTCCATCAGGATCCGCTCCTGCTGCCTGATGATCACGTGTCTCACGTTGCCCTCGCGGATCAGGCCTCTGAGCACGGTCAGCAGCTGACCGCCCTCGACCTTCACGGATTCCCAGATCGTCTCCGGGCCGGTCATACGCGCGCGGCGCCCGCGGCGGCTGCCGCCGGCGCCTCCGCCTGTTCTTCCCGCACGGCGGCGGCGAGCCGCCGGATCCCTTCGCGGATCCGATCGACCGGCGGGAACGAGAACGACAGCCTCGCCCAGCGGCCGCTGCCGGCGCCTTCGACGAAGAACGCGCTGCCGGTGACGTACGCGACCCCGTGCCGGACGGCCCGTTGAATGAGCGCGTCGGTGTCGATTGGCACCGGCAGCTCGGCCCACACGAAGAAGCCGCCGCGCGGCGTCTGCCAGGTCACCTGGTCGCCGAACTCCCGGCGCAGCGCCTCCTCCATCGCCGACCGCTTCGCCTGGTAGTGCGCCCGGAGCATGGGGAGCCGCGACGCGAGGACGCCGTCCTTCCACGCCTGATAGACCATGCGCTGGTCGAGCCCGCCCGCGCAGATGTCGATCGCCTGCTTGGCGATTTCGAAGTGGCTGGCCAGCGGGTCGGGCGCCACGACCCAGGCGACCCGGAATCCGGGCGCCAGCGTCTTCGAGAAACTGCTCAGGTACACGACCCGTCCCTCCCGATCGTCCGCCTTGATCGGCCGCGTGTCGGCCTCGGCCGCCGCGTCCGGGAAGAACAGGGCGCCGTACGGATCGTCTTCCACGATCAGGACGTTCTCGCGCCCCGCCCACTCGAGCAGCTGCTGCCGCTTGCGCAGGCCGATCAGCAGGCCGGTCGGATTCTGGAAGTTCGGCACGACGTACAGGAAGCGGACGCGGCGGCCGGCCGCCCGCTCCTGCCGGACGACGCGGTCGAGGTCGGCGAGGTCGACGCCGTCGGCCTCCTGCCGGACGCCGACCATGGCGGCGCCGGCGTTCCGGAAGGCCGAAATGCCTCCGGTATAGCTCGGCAGCTCGACCAGCACGACGTCGCCGGGATCGATGAGGACGCGGGCCACCAGGTCGAGCCCCTGCTGGGACCCGGTGGTGACGAGCAGCTCCGCCGGCGTCGTCGTCACGCCCCGGCCGGCCATGATGTCCACCAGCGCGGCGACCAGCGGCGCGTAGCCGCGGGTCTGCCCGTACTGCAGCGCCGACGGATCCTGGCCGCTGAGGATCGACGCCGCGATCTCACGGAACGCGTCCCACGCGAACGTCTCGGGGTCCGGGAACCCGGCCGCGAGCGGCACCAGGTCGGGCGAGCGCTGGCCGACCGCGCTGATCTTCCGGATGCCGGACTCCTGCATGTGGGCCGCCGCGTGCGACAGAAACGCTTCGTAGTCGATCATGATGCCTCACGCCGTGCGTCCGACCGGCGACTCGAGGCCGGGCACCGGGCCCGCCGCGCCGTCGCCGGAGACGCGCTGAAGATACGAGCGGTAGAGCGCCAGATAGGCGCTCAACGCCGTCAGTCCGAGGTAGTCGAACAGTACTCCCCTCACCACGAGCGCCGCAAGCTGCAGCGGCACCACCGCGATCCCGACGACCGGCACGAACGCGATCAGGCCGACGCCCGACCAGGCGAGCGCCGAGGCGACGGTCGCCAGGACGACGAGCACCGCCCACACGCCGAAGACCGCCGCGACATCCCGCAGGTCCCCGCGCAGGAACGCCAGCAGGGTCCGGAACGCCCGCCTGAGTCCCGGGCGCCCGTCGTCGGTTGCGATCACGATCTGCGCCAGCAGGTAGATCAGGTTCACGACCGCGATCCAGGCCGCCAGCAGCACGACCGATGCGATCGCGAGCAGCGTCCAGCCGACCAGCGGCGCCCCGTGTCCGAGCGCCGCGTATCCGGCATAGAGCGCCAGTCCGTCGAGTCCGCCCGACACGCCGTAGACGAGCATCAGCAGCAGGCCGAGCACGAGATAGGCAGGAAACAGCCGGCGGCACCCTCCGGTGAAGCGCTCGAGCGAGAACCGGGCCGCGCGCTGGAACGACGCCAGCCGCAGCGGCGGCCGCTCGATGGCGCCGGCCGCGACGCTCCCGGCGACGAGCACGTCGACGACGCCCCCCTTGACGAGGAACATGAGGACGGAGCCGCCGACGAGCACCAGCGCGAGCGCCAGCACGAACGCGCCCAGCGCGACCGGCTCCGCCGCCAGCGCCCCGGCGACCGTCACCACCGCGTGGCGCAGGCTGCCCTGCACGATCCCGCGGATGTCGGCCCCGAGCAGCATCGCGACCAGCACGGCCGCGCCGATGACCGGCACCGCCAGCAGCCCCTTGAACGTGGTGTCGGCGATGAACTCGATCAGCACGACCGGCCAGTTGGCCGCCGTGACGAGGGCCCCGCGCTTGAGGACCGTCTTGAACGTCGACGCGCCGTTCATGCCGCGTTCCCGGAGAAGGTCAGCCGCACCGTCACCGGACCACTATAGCATCGGGTTCCGGCCTCCCGAGCGCCCGCGGCGGGGCCCCCGCCGGCGGCGAATCCCGCTTGTTGGCGGATCCGGCCGCCTGTATGCTGGCAGGAGATCGACCGCTCGCCCAGTCCGGCCGGACGCGATCGCGCCGCCGCCGACCCGGAGCGGCCGCCGCCACCCCGAGGGCCCCTCGTGCCGGACCGCCCCGCGCTCCGTCCGCCATCGTCCGCCTCGCACCTGTGGGGTCGTCTGATGCGCGTCGCCGCCGCCGGCCTCGCCTGCGCCCTGCTCGTCACCGCCGTCGGATTCGGCCTCGAACGCCAGCGCTTCGGCGCGTCGGACGCCGACACGCTTCATCGGCTGCAGCGCCAGGTGCGTGCCGATTTCACGCGGATGACGGCGGAGCTCCAGGCCAGCGCCGCGCGGCTGGCCGCCCACCAGCGGACACTCGAGGCGGCCGCGCGCGACACCGCCGCCACGCGGCAGCTGTTCGACGCCGCCTCGGCGGCGCTGCCCGCCGGCGATCGCCAGCGGTTCGGCCTCACGAGCTACGACATCACGGGGCGGCCCGTCGCCTGGAGCGGGCGGGCGACCGACATTCCGCCGGAGCGGGTGAAGGGGCCGGCCGCCCTGTTCGTCGCGCCCGGCGCGCTCGGCCCGCGGCTCGTGTACGTGCTGCCGGTCTTCGACCAGTCCGGCCCGGTGCCGCGGCGGATTGCCACGATCGTCGCCGAGCGCGTCCTCACGACGGCGGTCCCCGCGGTCGGCTCGCCGAACAGCGGGACGTTCGAGCTGCCCACCTCGCCCGTGCCGGTGTCGTTCCGCACCCGCTACGAAGGGGCGGGCGCGGGCGACACGCCCGATTCCTTCCTGGTGTCGTCGCCCGACGGTACGCCGCTCGTCCAGGCGCTGGTGCCCCCCGGCGCGATCCGGGCCGGGCGTCGCGCCTGGCGGCGGGGCGTGCTGGCCGCCGGCGCCATCGTCCTGGCCCTCACGCTGCTGCTGTGCGCGGGGCCGCTGATGGACTACTGCGACCGGAGCTGCTCGTCCGGCCAGTACGCCGTCGGCGCGGTGACGCTGGCCGGCCTCACGCTGGCGGCCCGCGCGATTCTCTGGTGGGTCGTGCCGCCCGCGTGGAGGGGCGGACCGATGGCCTCCGGACCGGGCGCCGGGCCGCTGACGGCCGCGGTCCTCCGCTCGCCTCTCGACCTGGTGCTCACCGCGCTGACACTGACCGCCCTCGTCCTGCTCGCCTTCAACCTGGTCGAGCGGCGTCGCGTCGCCATCGGCCGGACACACCGGCTGCTGGGGAGCGGCGTCTGGCGGCTCGCCGGCGTGGCGCTCGTGCACGCGCTGGCCAGCGCGGCCATCATCGGGCTGGTGCTGGCGTACGAGCGGTTTCTCGGCCTCGCGGTCGCCGCCATCGCCCCCGATCCGCTGCACTTCTCGGTCTCGACGCTCGACGGGCCGCGGCTGACGATGAGCGTCGGGATCCTCCTGCTCCACATCGCCGTGATCTGGCTGGGCGCGATTCTCCTGCGCGCGGTCGCCACGACCTGGCGGGCGGTGCGGCGCACCCGGACGCGGGTGGTGCTGGCGGCCGCCTGGGGGCTGCCGGTCGCCGCGGGCGTCCTCTTCGGCCCGCTGCGGCAGCCGCCGACCGGTGTGCCGGCGCTGGTCGCGGTCGTCGGCTGCGGCGTCCTCGCCGCGTGCACGGGCATGGGCATCCGCTGGCACCGCCGGACGTCGCAGGCGGCGGGATTCGGGATCCTCCTGCTGGCGATGCTGCTGCCGCCGATGCTGCTGTACCCCTCGGTGCTCGCGTTCGCGGATCGCGCCCGCGAGCAGCTCATCCAGACGCGCTTCGGCCCGGAGGCGGCCGATCTGCGCGACTCGCTGAAACAGCAGCTCCGGCGCTCGCTCGACCAGATCGACGCGCTGAAGTGGCTGCCCGACCTCATCACGGCGGCCGGGCGCGCCGCCGCGACCGGCGAGCCGTCGACCGACAGCGCCTTCCTCGTCTGGTCGCAGACCGACCTCGCCACGGCGCGGCTGACGTCGGCGATCGAGCTGTACGGGCCGAACGGCGCGCTGGTGAGCCGCTTCGCCCTGAACCTGCCGGAATACGCCGCAGCGACCCAGCCGTGGCGGCCCGACCGGTGCCAGTGGGACCTGTTCGAGGAGGTCACGCCGTTCGGGGCGACCGAGCGGCGGGTGCTGCACGCCGGACGCGCGCTGTGCGAGCCGGACGGTCACGGCGGGACCCGCATCGCCGGCGCCATCGTGGTCCACGTCATGCTGGACTACAACACGCTGCCGTTCATCTCCTCGCACAACCCGTACTTCGAGCTGCTGCGCAGCGGCCCCCGGCCGTCGGGGCCGCCGGCCGAGAGCCGGGATCTCGAGTTCAACGTGTACGGCTGGAGCGGCTCGCCGATCTACACGTCGGGCACGGCCGTGTGGGCGCTGCCGTCCGGCCTGTTCGCGCGGCTCGTCGCGTCGCGCCAGCCGTTCTGGCACCAGCTCTCACAGGACGGCCGGCCGTGGCAGGTCTATTTCCTCAGCGACCGCGGCGGCATCTACGCGCTCGGCTATCCCCTGGTCACGCCGTTCGGCCACTTCCTGAACCTCGCGCAGCTCGCCGTGATCGTGACCGCCATCTACGCGCTGCTGCTCCTGCTGCGGGCCCTGGCGCGGCTGCTCGTCCGGCGCCAGCCGTCCACCGGCCGCGGCCTGCTGCGCGAGATCCGGGCCAGCTTCTACCGCAAGCTGTTCCTCGCGTTCGTGGCCGCCTCGGTGGCGCCGGTCCTGATCCTGGCGCTCGCCACCCGCACCTACATCGCCGCCCAGCTCCACGCGGGGATCGAATCGGCGGCCGCCCGGACCGTCGAGGTGGCGCAGCACGTCATCGACGACTTCCTGACCATCCAGCAGCGCGGCGTCAGCGCCGTCCCGGGACTGGACGATGACGTGCTGGTGTGGATCAGCCGCGTCATCGATCAGGACGTGAACGTGTTCAACGGGAGCCGCCTGCTGGCGACCAGCGAGCGCGACCTGTTCGCGTCCGGCGTCCTGCCGACGCGCACGCCCGCCAACGTCTACCGCGCCATCGTCCTGCGCCGGCTGCCCAGCTTCGTCGGCGACGAGACCGTCGGGGGGTTCCGCTACCTGGTGGCGGGGGCGCCGGTCCGCGCCGGCGGGCGCGACGGCATCGTCACCGTGCCGCTGACGCTGCGCCAGCAGGAGATCGAGCAGCAGATCGACGAGCTCGACCGCCGCGTGCTGTTCGCCGTCCTGCTCTTCAGCCTGCTCGGCGCCGGGATCGGCTACTCCATGGCCGAGCGGATCGCCGACCCGGTGAACCGCCTCACCCGGGCCACCCGGCGGATCGCGCGCGGCGATCTCGACGCCCGCATCGCGGCCACCTCGTCCGACGAGCTGCGCCGGCTGGTCGACGCCTTCAACCGCATGGCGGCCGACCTCAAGCGGCAGCGCCACGAGCTCGAGCGGACCCAGCGCCTGGCAGCCTGGGCCGACATGGCGCGCCAGGTCGCCCACGACATCAAGAACCCGCTGACGCCGATCCAGCTGTCGGCCGAGCACCTGCGGCGCATCCACGCCGATCATCAGGCGCCGCTCGGCCGCGTGTTCGACGAGTGCCTGGACACGATCCTCGCGCAGGTCGGGCTGCTGCGCGAGATCGCCGGCGAGTTCTCGAGCTTCGCCTCCTCGCCGGCGCCGCGCCCCACGCCGATCGCGCTCGGCGACCTGGTGGAAGAGGCGATCGCCCCCTACCGCCTCGGCCTCGCCGACCGCATCACGTTCGAGGTCGACGTCCCGGCCGCGCTGCCGCCCCTGATGCTCGATCGCATGCTCATGGCACGCGCCCTGGCCAACGTGATCGAGAACGCCGTCTCGGCCATGCCGGCCCGCGGCCGCCTCGCCCTCTCCGCGGCGCTCGAGGACGACGGCCGGCGCGTGGCGCTCCGGATCGAAGACAACGGCATCGGGATGGACGAGGAATCGGTGCGGCGGGCGTTCGAGCCGTACTTCTCCACCAAGAAGACCGGCACCGGCCTCGGCATGACGATCGCGCGGCGGAACGTCGAGGCCAACGGCGGGACGATCGAGCTGGAAAGCGAACGCGGGAAGGGGACGCGGGTGACGCTCCACCTGCCGCTCCGCGCCGGGACGGCGGCCGCCGCCGCTCAGCCGGCCGCGGGGGACGAGCGGCCGTCGCCCTGACCGTCGGACGGCCCGGGCCCGCCGCGCGAACGGCGCCGCAGCCGGGTCGCCGCCAGCCCGACGAACGCCGACGCCAGATACGCGTAGGCGAGCAGCACGAGCACGTAGCGCGGATTCATCGTGATGAAGACCAGGCCGGCGGCGATCAGCAGCAGGATCGTGTACGGCCGCCGGGCCTGCAGGTCGATCTGCTTGAAGCTGCGGAACCGGACCGTGCTGACCATCAGCAGCGCCGGCAGCACCACGATGGCGAGCGCCGGCAGCGCGGCGCGGTAGTCGTAGAGGCCGGCGGGATACGCGAACACCGTGGCCGCCGGCACCGCCGCCGCCGCGGGCGACGGCAGCCCCACGAAGTAGCGCTTGTCCACGCTCGCGCTCTGGATGTTGAAGCGGGCCAGCCGCATCGCCGCCGCCGTCAGATAGATGAACCCGGCCGCCCAGCCCAGGCGCCCGAGCGGCGCCAGCCCCCACGAGAAGACGAGCACCGCCGGCGCAATCCCGAACGAAATCACGTCGGCCAGCGAATCGAACTCGCGCCCGAACTCGCTCGCCGCGCCCGTCATCCGCGCGATCCGCCCGTCCAGCATGTCCAGCACGATCGCGAACCCGATGAACGGCGCCGCCATGTCGAAGTCGCCATGCAGCGCGTACACGACGCACGCATAGCCGCAGAACATGTTGCCGACGGTGAACAGGCTCGGCAGCAGGTACACGCCCCGCCGGAAGCGGCGCCGCCCGGCCGGCCCCCGCCGGAGGAACCGCAGACCGCGCTGCGCCTCCTGCTCGTTCACGCCCCCCTCGTGCCTAGAGTCGCGCAATGATGGTCTCCCCGCCCCGCACCGACTGGCCCGCCGTCACCGTCAGCATCGCCGTCGGCGGCATGAACACGTCCATCCGCGACCCGAATTTCATCACGCCGAACCGGTCGCCGGTCCGCACCGCCGCCCCCGGCTGCACCCGGCAGACGACACGCCGGGCCAGCACGCCGACCACCTGCCGCGCGACCACCAGCACGCCCCCGTGATCGATCCAGACCTCGCTGCGCTCGTTGACGTCGGCCGCCTGCCGCCGGTAGGCCGGCAGCGCCCGCCCCGGCCGGTACTCGACCCTGGTCACCTGCCCGCCGATCGGGATCCGGTTGACGTGCACGTCGAGCGGCGACAGAAAGATGCTGACCTGCAGCCACTCCCCCGGCGGCGCGACGCCCGCCTCTCCCGGCCCTGCCACGAGCACCCGGCCGTCCGCCGGCGAGACGACGACGTCCGGCGCGGCCGGCGGGTGCCGGACCGGATCGCGGAAGAAGAACAGGAACAGCACGGCCAGCACGAGGAAGGGGGCCGTCCAGGGCGGCCCGGCCAGGAGGCCGCCGGCAGCGGCGAGGATCAGGGCGCCTCCGATGAACGGCCAGCCTGCGCGATCGATAGTCATGAGAAAGTGGCGGCACACGACGACCGTGCCCGTCCGAGCGATTCTATCTTACCTGCGGGGACCAAGAAGACTCGACGGCAGGAGCGCGGCGCGGCGGCCGGCGCCCGCACCCGCGGCCGGAGCAATGCCCGGGCTCTCCCCTGGCGTGCCCGCGGCCGCAGGCGCCGATGCGCCAATCACCCCTGTGGCTGCGGATGCGCGGCCAGCTGGCCGGTCAACCCCGGGGCGCCGCCCGCGTGCGGGCGCTGCCGCAGGATTTCGGTCATGCGGTCTTTGATGTGGAGCTTGCGCTTCTTCAGCGTCGCTTCTTCGATTTCTTCGGGTCCCGTGAGGTAGTGTTTCTCGGATAACTCGTGGAGGCGCTGCTCGATCTCGTGGTGGGCCGTAAAGAGCTGTTGGAATTCCGGATCGGACGCCAACAGCTGCTTCACGTCAAGCGAATCTGCTGTCATTCTCCGCCTCCTTGTTTCTGTGCTCGTTTGAAGCGAAGCGCGGGGTGCGTGCTCATAACGCCCTTGCAGACAAGCGCGACGCCGAAGCGCCGCCCGACGCGCCCGGTCAGCGGGGTCTGGCGACCCAGAGGCTCACCAGCGGGGCGCGATCGTTCTCAAAAGCACCCTACCATAAGGCCCCGGGTGTTTCAAGCGCGCCGAGCGCTCCCGAACGCACTCGCCAGGTTCTCCCGCCACAGGATCAACGCATCCTCGACCGGGTTGCTGTAGTAGTTCCGCCGCATGCCGACCATCTCGAACCCGAGACGCCGGTACAGCCCGCGCGCCGCCTCGTTCGACCGCCGCACTTCGAGCGTGGCCCGCGTCGCTCCCAGGCGGACGCCTTCCCGCAGCACCTGCGTGAGCAGCGCCAGCCCCCAGCCCTGCCCCCGGAACTCGGGCCGGATGGCGACGTTGTTGATATGGAGCTCGTCGAGGATGACCCAGAGCGAGCAGAACCCCTCCACCCGCCCATCATCGTCTCGGAGGACGAAGACGTGGGCGACGCGGTCGTTCTCCAGCTCCTTGAGATACATCTCGCGCGTCCACGGATTCGTGAACGAGATTTCCTCGACCTCGACCACGCCGTCGAGGTCACGCTCCGGCACCATCGGTTCGATCGTCATGAGGAGAGGAATCAGTCTTCGTCCCCGGCCCTCCGCTGCTTCTCCCGCGCGAGCTCGGCATCCGGGCGGCGGATGTACAACGGCTGGATGGCGCCCGGCCCGACCGTCTCGCCGGCGGCCGCCCGCTCAGCCGCCATGGCGGCCATCACGCCGGCCAGGGGCGGCAGTCGGTCGACGATAGTCACCCATCCCTCGCCGTCCTCGGTGGCCAGGGCCCGGTAGGCGGTCGCGCCGTCGCCCGCCAGCACCAGCGGGCGTCCGGCCAGCCGCTCGCGCCAGCGCGCCAGCACGGCAGCCGGCGGCCCGACGGCCGGCGCCTCCAGCGGCTCGAGACCGGGCGCCGCGCCGGCCCGCGTCACCGCCCACAACGCTGAAAAGACTTCCCGGCGCTGCGCGTCCATCCAGACCCCCACCACCGCCGCGGCCGGCGCGACCTGCACCGCCGCGCGTGCGGTCGCCTCCAGCGCCGACACCGGCACGACGGGACGCCCGCTGGCGTACGCCAGACCCTGAATGGTCGCGATCCCGATCCGGAGGCCGGTGAACGAGCCCGGCCCGACCGCGACCGCGTACACGTCGACGTCGGCCAGCGTCAGTCCGTGGCGCGCCAGGATGCCGATCAGCTCGCCCGGCAGGCGCGCGCCGTGCGTCCGCGTCGGATCGCCCGGCTGCGCGTCGAGCAGCCGGCCCTCCCGCATCAGCGCGACGCTTCCGCCGCGGGTCGTC
>Ga0307372_10014352_pt1 | contig 10148 bp, 19 predicted proteins | sample OX1MG_FD_202533 | JGI IMG/M metagenome (GOLD analysis project Ga0307372, IMG submission 202533) | Soil microbial communities from Risofladan, Vaasa, Finland - OX-1 | ecosystem: Environmental > Terrestrial > Soil > Coastal area > Acid sulfate soil | place: Finland: Risofladan, Vaasa | collected... | reverse complement strand
CCAGGTGCGCCACCGCCGCCGGACTTCAGCGCGATCATCGCGGAGCTGGCCGCGCTGGTCGCGTGCGTGTGCCCGGCGCTCGAGCGAATCGCCACCACCCTCAACACTCCCGCGGCGCTACCCCCGCCGCCGGTATTTGCGCCGCTCGTCGTGCCCCCGTTCGAGCCGTACACGCTCGCACAGGCGATGGCCGATCGCGAGAGCGCGATAGAGCTGCTCGTAGCCGCGGAGGCTAGTCAATAGCTATGCCTGCCTTTTTCCTCGCCGTCATTCAATTCTTCTACGCGGTGGGCCCAGTGCTCGAAGCGGTCGGCGGCGCACTGCTCGCGATCTTCACGGCGCTGCTCGAGATCGCCAAGATCACCGCGGTCATGACCCTGATTCTCGCGGCGTTCGAGATATTATTCGACCCGCGCGGCAAGCAGCGCGTAGGCAACCTACTCGCCAACATCGTCGGCGGCGGCCTCGGCGCCGCGACCGAGCTAATAAAAGACCTCACGCCGGATCTCGACGGCGTGCGTAGTCAGCTCAGCACTGAGATCTCGACTGCCGGGGCCGCGCTGCACACCGCGCTGCAAGTGGACTTCGAGCCGTTCGTCCAGGCCGCGCTATCCGCTCAGCAGGATGCGTTCGAGAGCGTCGTTATCAGCACGCCGGAGAATGCGCTCGACACCGCGTCGCTCGCGTTCAGCACCGCGTTTGGAGAGGGGCTTGCCAGCTTCGCGGTTAGCGCAGCCTTCGAGGCTTTGCTGCCCGAGAAGCTCAACACGCTCAACGGCATCGGCCCGATCCTCTCCAAGCTCGCCGGATTCGACGAAGTGGCCGGCGAGGTGATCTCGCCGCTCTACCGAAACGCATTCGGCAAATCGCTCGAGTACAAGTACGCCTCACAGTTCAAGCCCGATTTCCCGCGCGAGGCGGATGCAGTCGAGTGGCATTCGCGCCGACTCGATAAGGGATGGAAACTCGAAGACGTGTTCGCGGTCAGCGGCCTCAAGCCGCAGTTCGAGGAGGCGTACATCGCCGGCGCCTACCGGCCGATCTCGGTGCGCGCGATGGCCTCCGCATTTGTCGATGTGCCAGTGCCCGTCAAAGAATTGCGCGCCACGATGGAGTTCACGGGCAATCGCGACGCCGACATCAATCTCATGCTCCAGGCGATCCAGCTCCAGTCGGTCAAGAGCCTGCGCTCCGGATATCTCTCGGCCGTGATGACCGCGGCGGAGCGCGGCACTCTCACCGCGCAAGAAGTCACCGATGCCGTGACCAACAGCGAAAGCATCACTGACGGCGCCCTGCTGATCCAGCTCACGATCGCGGTGCGCAAGCTCGAGCAGCTCGCGGAGATTTACCGAAAGAGCATCACGGAAGGCTACACCACCGGCCAGATCACCGATGCCGAGTACCTGCCCCAGCTAGAAGCGATCGGCATCGCCCAAGCGGACGCCGAGGCGCACTATGCCGTCGATGCGATTAAGGTCCGCGGCAAGGCGCTCAGCGTAGAAGCGCGCGCCGCGGCGAAAGCTGCCAGCGTTCTGCAACGCGCCCAGATCCAGGCCGCGCTCGCCGCATTCCGGAGTACGTAATTGACTGCCGCAGCTCTCACCGCCGCGCTGATCGCGATCGGACTCGATCCGCAGCTCGCCGAGCTGGCCACCGCAGTCGCCGTGGCGCGCCAGGCCGGCACTCTGAGCCACGTCTATGGCCAGCTCCTCTCTCCCACCGCCGCACTGGTGCTGCGCGAGCGCGTCACCGCCGTTGAAGACCAGATGAAAAAGCAGCTCATCACGATCGACGAGGCGCGCAGCGGGCTAAATGATTTGGGTATTCCGGTCCCGAACCGCGACGCACTTTTAGCCGCGTGGGCCGCGCTCATCGTCAAGCAACCCGCGCACGCCGTGCTTCTGCCTCGATAAAAGGGTTCCGGGCCGGCCGGCGCTGCTTTCGCAGGGCATCACTGTTTTCGACCGCCCGGATCTCTGTGTTTATCGATCTTACCTATAACGGCGCGGCGCCGCGGCGGAGTGACCGCGGCGCCCGCACCGCCCCGCGGGATTGCAGTCCGACGTGAGGTGCTCACGTATCGGTCCCCTTGCCCGCGAAGCCTCTTAGATTTCGAGAAGGATGCCCGCTGATGGGTCAGACCACCTTAGTGCCGGGCGGCACTAAGGTCAGGCCACTGGTGCGCTGGCGTAGCACCGACGCGAACGCCTCGAGCGTGCGGATGCCGATCGCCTCGTTGGTGCAATCCAGGTCGCAGGTCGCGATCACCGCGCCGGCCACATGCAGGAAAGCCTCGAGCCTCCTGCGTCCTCCGGGATAGACCGTCTCGCGGACCGTCATGCGTCCATCGTCGCCGCCATTCTTCTGAGGCTCCATACTCTTCTCCTTTTGTTCGCCCAACCGGCCATCTCCGGGATCGTCGGTGCTACACTAAGCGCAGCCGCTCTTCGAGCGGCTTCCCTCCTCCCCTACGATGGCCGGAATCCAGACGGTCTATCGACCTCTCATCCATCCATCGCACACAAAGACTGATTCTGCTACAATCCGTATGCTACAGCTTGTCGCGGTATTAGTCTCTTTGTTTCGCGGGGCGGTGAGCATTTCGCCCCCCCCTGCCATGGGTACCCTGATGCATCAAGCGCGCCCTCAGACCGGATTTGTCCCGGCCTACCACCTCAGCAATCGCGCCCTTACACCCGCCTCGCAAGCGGGCCATTTAGCACGTCCAGGTCAGGGGTCTCGCCAAGCATCCTCGAGAGGATCGCCAGGCGTGCTCGCACTGCCCGAACGCACAACGCCGTCACCGCGTTGTCTCCATGGAGAAGTCTGATCCCGGCCGACCTGATCGCAGCGGTACCTAGCAGCTCACGTGTACTGTATCCAATTCACCGAGCCGGGTAGCGTTGCCGGTGCGCGGGGCCACCTGGTTTGGCGCCGCCCGCGCGTGATGAATTAGCCCCATCGCCCCCACCACCATAGCACCGATTCTTAGCGTTGGACGCGGACGTGGTTGCGCACCATCCGCGTCATGAACTCTGAACTGACCGTGCCTGAGATCGTGATCGGCCCCGGACGAGGCCCGTAGGCCGGCTGCGCGTGGTGGCTGGGCTTCTTCCGCCTCAGCACCTTGCGGTTCCACTGAGACATCAGCCTACTCCGAGCTTCGCGGCCGCCGCGACGAACCGGGCCGCGTACGCTGCATCCCAGCTCACATCGCCGGCCTTGCACGCGTGGCCGACGTGGAAGAACATCGCGATCTGGATCGGCGGGCGTATTCTGATCTGGTGCCGGAAAAAAGCGGCCACGAGCGCGCCCACGTAAGACTCCCAGGTGTCGCGCAGCCCCGGTATGATTCCCAGCGCGAGGCCCCATTCGTAGGTCCAGCACGGATGTGCCTGGTAACTCGTGATCGCCTGGCCGCTATCGCCGATCGCATCGGGGCGCCCATCGCTCTCGATCTGCGAGATCACCCGCGCGAAATCACTGGCGGTCATGACGGTCAGCTCGTCGCCGCGCAGTCGACCGCGGCCAGCGACATGCACGCCTCAATCGTGGCTCCGGCGCCGCCCGCGTGCATGCAGGGGATGACCGAGTTCTGTACGCATGACATATGGCGCTGCGCCGCAGATCCCGTCGTCGGCGTCGCGGCAGGCGTAGGGGTGGCGAGCAGGCCACCCAATCCCGGCAAGCTCGAGCATCCCCAGAGCGCGAACAGGCAGAAGATCACAACACCCGCTGCCAGAAAAAGTGCCCCATAAGCAGGCCGAATGCGAGCGGCAGAAGCGGGTAGTGCACCGTGATCGACCACACGATGTCCGAGAGGGTAGAAGCGTAGAGTCCGTTCCATAGCGCGTAAACCTCCAGAGTTAGACCGCACAGGATCCACACGAACCACAGGGCGGGGTAATATGCGGCGATCCCGGTCGACATCCGGGGACCCTACTCCAGCTTCCGCGCCGCCGCTATAGCCAGGTCGTACACCTCGAGAACATACGGATAGCCACAATAGTCGTTCAGCTCGGTGAGCCTTCGACCGTACTTAGCTTGCGCCTGACGGTCCAACAATTCCGCGGCTGCCAACCGGGCGATCAAGCACCGCGCCGGAGCCACCTTTTGCACCGCGCCCAGGGCGCACCAGCTCCGCGCCGCGGATGAGCGCGGGGCCACCTCCCAGCCGACCTCGTTCTGCGCGGGATCGAAGGCGCACCAGCGCTCGCGCACGCCGATCAGCGCGCGCGCCGCGACCAGAATTTCCACCGTGCTCATCGGTAGGCGCTTCAGCTGCGGGCGCGGTGCGGCGCCGCTCATGATGGCATCTCCGACTCAGCCGCCTGCATCAGCACCAGGCGTACGATCCGCGGATCACGCTGATCGAGTTCGCGCACTGCCCGCGTACCGATCACGCGGCCAGTGCGCGGGCTGATCGCACGCAGGCGCCGCAGCCGGCACGAGCCGCAACCGCACCGTGCATGCCTGCCGATCATAGCGGAAGCTCCGGCTGCGCCAGCGCGGCCTGGAGCGAGCGAATCTTATTGAACAACCGCCACCAGCGCTCTCGACGGTACTGCGGCGGCGTCTTGCCGAGCTTATCCAACGAGGCTTGCAGGCCTGCGATCTGCCGGCAGAGCCGCGCGCGCCGGTGCCGCTCGCGCTCGGCCGCGATAAACTCCTTAGTCTCCTCGAGCCGCCGCGCCAGCAGCGTGCTCATCGCGCACCTGTAATTTCCCGGCGCGCTCGTTCAACCGTCGCTTTCCACCTCGACCCGCAAACCGGATGGTAGTCGCGCACATGCGCTGCAAGGATGATCTGGCGGACGTCCTCCAGCACTTTCCGCGTGACGTTGCCGTCGATACACACATTGGCGTAAAGCCCACCGCACTTCGGACACGTAACCCTGATTACACTCTGTGTCATTCTCTCTAACCTCCTTATTACCAGTAGTCGCGTGCGGCGTCTTCATCCTGCTTACAGGCCCGACAGATAATCTCGCCCAAGCAGCTGATCCAGCCCGCCTCTACAAGAACCTCCTGGCAGTTCGCACAGATCGGTATGCCGAGCGCGTTTCGTTCAACCTTTTTCGCCTTTGCCATGCTCCAGAACCTCCTACCAGCGTTTCGCGGAACGTTGTCGTAGAACGCGACGATCGTGGGCTTCCTGCTCCCGGACGTACCAGCGGCCTACCCGCGATATTCCTACGCGGAGCCCAATACAGAAACCGGCGAAGTTGCCCGCGAACCAACAGATCCACACCAGCTCGACGCGCGACAATCCCAGCAGCCAAATCATGTCCACACCTCGACTGAGTACCGTTTCGTCGGCTTCACTCCGCTCGCGGTCAGAGTCACTTGGAGCGGGTTGCCGGCGGCCGCGTACAGCCGCGGCGTGAGATCAGCGATCAGCCGCTTGCTGCTGATATCCCAATAGGTCATCGGGCTCACCGCGTCGACGCGCTTCCCGAACACCCTCAGCGTCGGAATCTGTACGGTGATCGGCGTTCCGGCCGGCGGCGGCGCCGTAAGCGCATGCTGATCCATATAGGTCCGCAGATGGCGTTGCGTGAGCACCTTCGGATGGATCGTCGTGGTGCCTAGCTCGTATTTCGTGATCCGCAGCACGATCGATTCCTGATGCTCCAGGTCCAGGTACTCGATCGGCTCAGGCAAGCTCGGCGGTTCGAATGCCATCGCTCAGCCCCCTTCCTGGCCCTGTTGGGCAGCGGCTGCGAGCTGTGCGAGCTGCGCGCCTGTCACGATCTGCCAATCGGTCGCACAGAAGTCACTGAGCTTGCCCACGTAGCGGTACGGCCGCCCCGATCTCATGTCGAGGACCTGGCCGCGATTAGTGACGGTGACAATCGGTCCGCCAGCCCGCAGCGCGATCAAGTGCGGCGACCCCAGCAACCCCGAGAACGCCTGTCTGATGTCCATGACGCAATATATAGCGCATCGCCGACACTCCCGTCAACTACCTGTCACACGGAAATTGTCGGACCGGCTCCAACCCAACAATTAAGATCGCGGTAAAAGAATATTTAGCGTAAAAAATCCGTGAGAAGGCAGCCTCGATGGGGTCGGCCCGCGAAGGGTACTGGGTCCCCCCTTTCAGTACCGGTCGCGAGCTGCTCAGCCGGACGCGATCGCTCCGGGAATCGGTTCGCCTACGCCTTCAGCCATAATCTGCGCGGCTGGAAATAGCTTCGCGAGGCTCTGCGCCAGCGCAAATGTAGGCTTGAAGAGGATCGTGCGGATGCCCTGCTTGGCGAACAGCGCCGACGTGCGGACGCGCTCAGCCTGACACAGCACCACGCCGACCACCGGTCGCGGCGCCCAGAGTTTGTAATCGTCGCCGGTCGGGTACTGGTCGAGATAGTCGAGCAGTTGCCCATACGCCGAGCCGGTCGCGACGAGCTTGCCCTCGATCAACCACACCTCAGTCGGCGTCACGACTCGAGCGTCCGCCCAATCCGACCAGACGCCGAGCGCCCGCGATTGCGCAGGCGTGAGCCGCTGCCCGCCGTAGAAAAGCGGGTCGCTGCCGACCTTGAGATGCGTCTTATTAGGCCACGCGCGAGGCAGCGTGGCCAGCCATTCCGCGACCAGCTGCATCTCTCCCTGCGCTTGCGATTGCTTTTTCACGGTCGTTTCGCCTCTTGATCGTAGTTGACATAATCTGTATGTACAAGTGTATATCCCAACGTCCGCACAGCAGAGGCACAGATCATGTCACGAATGGCTCCCGCGAAAACCGCCGCGCAGGCCGCGGCGCTCTATGGCGTCAATGGCTCGAGCGTCAACACCGCTAATCTGTGGGCCGCGAACCTCAGCAGCAACTTCGCCGCGATCCTCCAGAAGGCCGCCGCCGCGGTCGGCACCTGGCAGGCCGCCGTCTCCACCGCAGAAGCAGCGGCGATGTTCACCGGCGGGCTGAACCGCGCCGCGCAAAACGTCGCAGTCGCGGTCGCCAAGATCAACGGCCCGTCGAAGAATACGTTCGCGGCGCAGATCAAGGTCGCGAGCACTGGCAATTACCAGACCTTCGCGACGTCGTTTGTGCCGGCCGTCGACGCGATGGCTGCGCAGATCGCGATGCAGTATCCCGGCACCGATCCCGCGTCCGGCACGCAGCGGATGCTCGCCATGAACGCGTGGCTGATCAGCAAGCGCGGCGCCTTCCGCGTGAAGTAGTACATCAACAATCTCTATACTGAGTATCTGCGATCGCAGAACTGAGGTACTGACAATGAGTTTTCACCTTGCGCTTTATTCGGCATCGATCGCCAGCGCCGCTGCTAACGTGCAGCTCGCCGCGGTCGCCGATCCGGTGTTCGCCCCCGCAGCTTCGGGCCTACTGGTGAACGGCCTCTGGCCAAACGTCATGCGCGTCTGCGGCGTGGGCAATCTGCTCAACCGCGCGCAGTTAAATTCCGCGAGCATCCGCGACTTCACGCCCTTCGATCTCAACCCTGTCAACGTGGGCACCGCGATCGAATCGCCGGGCCGCTATCTCGATTTCTCGGGCGCGCCGATCCCGCTCAAGGTCAACGAGGAGCTCGATGTCTTCGTTACCAACTCCGCGGCGACCGCGACCCAGACTACCGTCGGCATATGGTTCTCCGACTCCCCGCCGATGCCGGTGAAGGGCCGCGTGTTCAGCGTCCACTGGACGATTACCGCGACCTTCGCCGCAGCGGGCTTCACCGCCTTCACGCCGATCTTCGACTCCGGGCTGCCGAGCGGAACCTTCGCCCTGGTCGGCTCGAGGCTCAAGAGCGTGTCGGGTCTATTCCATCGCTTCATCCCGCGCGGCGGTGCGCCGAATCGCCCCGGCACCACGTCGTGCCAGGCGTACGACGACCATCCGGAGATGTTCGATCGTTACGGCGCGATGGGCGAGTGGATGCGCTTCACCAGCACCACGCCGCCGCAGATCGAGGCGTTCCAGCTCGCCGCCGATGCGGCCGCGGAAGGTTTCCTCGATCTCATCCAGGTCGCGTAGGTTCGCGGTGGCCGGTACTCACTCAATAGTCGATCTTGCAAAGCTGGCCGACCTCGCAGAGGCCGGCCAGCTATATAGGGTATCGGATCAAGTCACAGGAACCGCGCTTTTAGGCGTCAACTTTGTTTTCTGGGCGGGTAGCTCTAAGGGCTTGGCGGTCAGGCTAATCAGTGTGGCGTTCATCTCTAACGGCACCCAGGTGATCAATTTTGGCCCGATTGCGGCCGACCCCGGACTGACCGCCGGCAACCCCCCGGTCAATCTACGCCTTGGGGGCGCGTCCGCACAGGCATTTTCTGAGGCGCAGGCGAGCGCCGCAGTCACACTCAGTGGTTCGTTAATGGCTAACTACGTGGATAACAGCCTGAACGTTGAACTACTCTCGCCCGCGGGAATTTTTCTACCCCCAAACACCGGCGTAGCGGTCTACACCCGCGTTGGCGCAATTGGCTGCACCGTAACCTGGCTATGGGCCGAAGTCCCGGTCTGAGAGAGGTACGCGCCCCTCATGGCGCAACAGCAACCTGATCTGACCGGCCGCCGCGCGGGCCTATGGGATATCGAAGAGTGGGTCCGCCGCGGTGAAGCAGGGGCCGCGTTCGCGGCCCTTACCAGTAACGCGGCCGGGCTGGCGAGCTTCGAGCTGTTTACCGTATCCGCCGACTTCTGGCTAATCGACGTGCTGCTCTCGGCTTCCAGTGCCGTAACGTGGACGCTATGGACTCACGGCTACCCACCGCAGGGCGTGTCCGGAGGTTCAAACAACGGGCTTAGCGGCCCAGGAGCGCCGGTCAACGCGCCCACGCTTTACCTCTACGGCAACGTCGCACCGGCTCCGGGCGGCAACCAGGCTATGAGTGGATCGGTGCCTGGAGGCTTTTTCGGCTCGATTCTTGGCAGGGCTAAACTGTTCGCTCCGAAGTCCAATGCGTGGAACCTCACAGTCGGCGGCCCAGCCTTATCGGCCAATGTAGTGACCTTTGTGTATTTGACGGCGACCGCCTAATGGCTAATCCGGTCATCAAGCTCCGCCTGCCTAAGTGGCTCGGCACTTTCACGCGCTCGCGCGCCGACTTCACTGCCGATAGATGCGCGTGCGCGAGCGCCGCCTCACTATGGAATCCGGGCGGCAACCAGGTTGTCGAGCTCTGGAATAATACGGTGCTCGGACTCTCACTTGCCGTCCTGGGCGTGCTGGCGTGGATACCCTCGTCGCCCGGACTCTGCGCTGCGTACCTATTGCCGAACGTGCTCACCCTGAATCCGGGCGGCCCGTCGATGCTGGCTGGACCGGTGCCCGCGATAGACGGCCTGACGGATTTCGGTGGCGATGCGCGCATCCAGAACGCGCCCAATCTATTCACCTTCATCGCCGATGGCCGCACGTGGCAATGGCGCGGCGGCGCGCCGCTCGCGATCCTGCCGCCGGGATACGCACTTGAGATCGGACTCACGCTGCCAGCCAATATAGAGCAACCGAACGCATCGGAGATCGTGTGCAGCTTCCTCTGGACCTACTGGCACACCAGGTGATCTGATGGCCGATCCTGTAACCTTCTACCCGCCAACTCCAGCGCCGGATCAGCAATGCGCGATGGTGTACTACACCGTCGTCGGAGAGCGTAACGCATCGGGGCCGCTCGACGAGCCCAACCTTGCTAACTTCTTGACGTTCCTGTCTACGTATGCTTTTCCGGTCACTGGCATCGATGTGGCTTGGATGGTCTGCGGCGGAGAGATACCGCCCGACCCTAATCCACCGGGACCGCCGCCGCCGCCACCGCCACCACCGCCACCACCAGCGCCACCAGACTACTCGGGCGAGGGGCAGGACGATGGATCCATCCTGATCCAGATCGTAGAGAACATCCTGGTGATCCTGCAGGGCGGACCGAGTGGCGGCCAGCCAGCCGGATGCGCGTGCAAAACTGAACTCACCGCGATCGCTCGCGTGACCGCGACGATCGCGTTCGCGATTGGCCAGCTCAACACAACCATCAAGGGCTGCTGCGCCGGACCGGCAGCGCCACCGCCGCCGGACTTCAGCGCGATCATCGCGGAGCTGGCCGCGCTGGTCGCGTGCGTGTGCCCGGCGCTCGAGCGAATCGCCACCACCCTCAACACTCCCGCGGCGCTACCCCCGCCGCCGG
>Ga0307372_10014348_pt1 | contig 10152 bp, 7 predicted proteins | sample OX1MG_FD_202533 | JGI IMG/M metagenome (GOLD analysis project Ga0307372, IMG submission 202533) | Soil microbial communities from Risofladan, Vaasa, Finland - OX-1 | ecosystem: Environmental > Terrestrial > Soil > Coastal area > Acid sulfate soil | place: Finland: Risofladan, Vaasa | collected... | reverse complement strand
TTCGGGGAAATTCAACGTGGCTGTGGAATTCACGAAGCCGAATCCCACTTTCTGGCAAATCACCTTCCCTCCCGAAGATTGGTCAGCCCGCCATTCAAGCCAAAAAAGAGTGCTTTAAGCCTCCAGCGGCGCGCGCACGGACGCCTGGCCCGCCGATTTCGCCTGTTCACGACAACTTAAATAGAATCAGCGCATTACATACGCTGCACGGCCGCTGCAGATGTCCGTGCATGCGCAGCGAACAGGAAGAAAGCGCCCGAACACATAAACCTGGAGCAAAAAATAAGGAGGTGAAGACCTGATGGCCTTCACCTCCCGGGGTGGGGTGGGGTGTTGCTGGGTAAACTCAATAAAGACGGAAAATAAACATGCCTTACTTTACCTGATTCAGGAAATAACATACCAGCTATGCACTGTCAACTGCCAAATGCGCGCTGAATAAGATCTTCTCCAATATTTCGCATGCGCCTATCCGGTACGACTACGGCGCGACGGGTGAATGCTTACGCGGCGGTTTCACGCCTGCAATGCGCGCATGGACGCGGCCTGGTCCAGAACTTGGCGGACCCGGCGGCCAAGCGCCTTCGGGCTGTATGGTTTATGCAGGAGGAAAATACCGCGTTCGGCTATTTTCGCCAGGAGAGCCTGCTCATTGCTGTATCCCGTGGCAAAAATAATGCATACGTCGGGCTTCAACGCCGTTATGGCCGCATAGGCCTCCAGTCCCGTGAAATGCGGCATAATCACGTCCAGCAGGACCAGTGAAATGACATCGCGATATTCGGAGAACATGGAAACGGCCTGCTGGCCATCGCTCGCCAGCATGACCCGGTAGCCCAGGGATTTGAGCACTGTTTCCGCCATTTCCCGGATGCCCTCGTGATCTTCCACGATGAGGATTGTTTCCGTGCCGCCCTGAGGCGCCAGGTCTGCCGCAACGGGTGGCGCACTTTTAACCTTCTCCGAAATCCCGCTTACCGGCAGAAGCACGCGAAACGTGCTGCCCCGACCCGGCTCGCTTTCCACCTGTATACATCCGCCATGTTGTTTGACAATCCCGTAGGCGGTTGCGAGTCCTAGCCCCGAGCCCTTTCCCATTCCTTTTGTTGTGAAAAAGGGCTCAAAGATCCGCTCCCGTACGGAGGCTTCCATGCCGCAGCCCGTGTCGCTGACGCACATCTCGGCATAATGTCCCGCCTGAAACCCGGGAATAAGGCGACATTTCTCCTCGGAAAATTCGGCGTTTCGCGTCTGGATGGTGAGGCATCCGCCTTTGGGCATGGCGTCGCGCGAATTGATGCAGAGGTTCAGGATCACCTGCTCGACCTGCGTGGGGTCGGCCCGCGCCGCGGACAGATCTTTTGCCAGATCGGTTTTGATCTCCACATCCTTGCCGATCACTTTGTCCGGAAGGTTCAGAACGTCCTGAACGGTCTGATTGAGGCTGAAATTTCGAGGCTCGAGAATCTGGCGGCGCGCAAAAGCCAGCAGCTGGCGGATCAGCGCGGTGACGCGGTCACATTGCAGGTGAATTTTTTTGAAATAATTCGGTATGGGCCCCTGGATCGAAGCGGATTGTTCCTCGCCCAATTCCGCCCAGCCCAGGATCGCACCAATAACGTTGTTGAAGTCATGCGCGATGCCGCCGGCAAGCTGCCCGATGGCCTCAAATTTCTGCGCTTGCTGCAGTTGCTGTTCCAGGGCGCGGCGTTCGCTCATGTCCCGGGAAACGGTGGCCACGAAGCGCGGCTCGCCCGTCTGCGTATCCTTGACCTGAAAGCCGACGAAATCCATGGGAAGGGGTTGTCCGGTCCGAAGATGCCGGAATCGCAATTCTCCTTCCCAGTGTCCGGCCGATAGCAGCGCCGGGTAAACCGTATCGCGCAACAAAGCCTGGTCGTCGATGGCGATATAGTCGGGCGTGCTCGTTCCCTTAGTGGCCTCCAGATTCTCGATACCCAGCAGGCCGCGGCCCGCCGGATTGACATATACGACATGGCCGAGCAGGTCTGCCACCGCGATGAAATCACGGCAGTTTTCCACCAGCGTGAAAAATTTCTGTCTTTCCTCCTCGGTGCGCTTTCTCTCGGTGATGTCTTGCGCCACCAGAAGTGCGGAAGGCAAACCCGAATATTCCATCTTGTGCAGAAATATCTCCACATCGATTTCCGATCCGTCCTTCAGGCGGTGATGCCACTGGCCGGTCTGCACCATTTGTGGAGATTCCCCTTGAAACGTCGTCCGCAATCTTGGAACTTCATCGTCGGGGTGAAGGTCGCTGAATTTCATGTTCAGGAAATCAATGTATTTATAACCGTAGTGGCAAATCGCTGCGTCATTGACCTGGATGATTCGCAGGCTTTCCCTTTCCAGCACCCACATCGGAAGGGGATTGTGTGCAAACAGAAACAAGGAGTTGGCCTCGCTCTGACGGAGAGACTCGACCATGAAGGTGCGCGCATCGCGGAGGGATTTTTCCTCCAGTGCGCGCGCCACTACTATGGGAAGCCGCGCCAGATGATCCTTCAAGACAAAGTCGGTAACTCCTCGCCGGATGCATACAATGGCCGTTTCTTCCCCCAGCGCCCCGGCAACCAAGATGAAGGGCGCGTCGCGGCCGGCATGCCGCATCGCTAAATATGCGTCCAAGCCAGTCCAGTCCGGGAGACGGTAGTCGGCCAGCACGAGGTCATAGGAAAATCGTTTCAACTGATCCAGAAATTCGGCGCGCCTGGAGATAATTTTTGGCTGGCATCGAAATCCTGCCCGCTTGAGTTCATGCAGATTCAGTTTCGCATCGGGTGTGGAATGCTCGATCAGCAGCACGCGAAGAGGCACGGAAGGGTCCCAAATCGTTTTCTGCAATGTCTTCTGCAATGTCGAGTTGGAGGTGTTTTTGGTCATCCCGGCTATTCCATCAACTTCTATACTGAGTTTATTAAGCGCATTAATCGCAGAGACACACGGAGGACGCTATCACTCCCATCCAGGATATCGGCAAACGGAAGTGCCAGCTTTAGAGGCAATTGGAAGGGCTTTGCAGCCCGTAAGCGCTATGCGGCCCGAAAGCCTCGCGAACAAGGGAATTCACTTTCTGGAAGGGGAATTAGAGTTTTGTGCAATGCCGGGGATAGGTCAAGAAACGCGCCACGGGAGACAGTGTCATAGACACCCCCTCCCGGGGAGCGCGGATTCACAAATGGATAACCAGCGAGGTTAGCCTCGCTGGTCCAAAGCTGCATAGGGCCGCACGTCATAGCCCTGGAAGACCTGGCGGGGACGGGCGATTTTTTGCTCCGGATCGAGCAGCATCTCTTCCCACTGAGCAATCCAGCCGCTGGTGCGCGGGATGGCGAACAGGACCGGGAACATCGTCACCGGGAAGCCCATGGACTGATAGATCAGGCCGGTATAGAAGTCCACGTTGGGATAGAGCTTGCGTTTGACAAAGTAGTCGTCCTCGAGGGCGATGCGCTCGCATTCCAGCGCGATATTGAGCAGCGGATTGCGGCCCATGATTTCAAAAACGCCGTCGGCCACGCCCTTGATGATTCGCGCGCGCGGATCGTAGTTCTTGTAAACGCGGTGGCCGAAGCCCATGAGTTTTGTTTCGCCAGCCTTCACGCGCTTGATGAATGCGGGCACGTTGGCGAGCGAACCAATCTCCATCAGCATGCGCAAAACTTCTTCGTTGGCCCCGCCGTGCAGCGGGCCGTAGAGCGCGGCGGTCGCCGCGGCGGTCGCCGAATACGGGTCCACCTGCGAACTGCCCACGCAGCGCATGGCGTTCGCCGAACAATTCTGTTCGTGGTCCGCGTGCAGAATGAACAGCACGTCCAGGGCGTGTTCCAGCGTGGGGTTGGGGCGGTATTTCAGCTCGGTCGTCTTGAACAGCATGTTCAGGAAATTGCCGGCGTAGCTCAATTCGTTGTCCGGATAGACAAACGGCATGCCCAGGCTGTGCCGGTAGGCAAAGGCCGCGAGCGTGGGCATCTTCCCGATCAGCCGGTAGACCTGCTTGCGGCGCAATTCGGCGTTGAAAATGTCCTTAGCCTCGGGATAAAACGTGGAAAGCGCCGCGATGCCGGAAATCATCATGCCCATCGGGTGGGCATCGTAGTGGAACCCGTCCAGGAACTTCTTCACCGACTCGTGGATGAACGTGTGATGCGTGATGTGGTAGGCCCAATCGTCCAGCTGCGTGCGGGTCGGCAACTCCCCGTGCAAAATCAAATAGGCCGTTTCCAGATAAGTGCTCTTCTCGGCCAGTTCCTCGATGGAATATCCGCGATATCGCAGGATGCCCTTCTCGCCGTCGATGAAAGTGATCTTGCTATGGCACAGGGCCGTATTGCTGAAGGCCGGGTCATAGCTCATCATTCCAAAATCATCAGGTTTCACTTTGATCTGGCGCAGATCCATGGCGCGGACGGTGTCGTCCTTGATCGCAATTTCGTAGCTTTTTCCCGTGCGGTTATCGGTAACGGAAAGAGTATCCCGGCTCATGCGGGTGGTCCCTTCGGATTCAACCTGCGTCTCAGGTTTGATTGGATTCATGGCGGCTTTCACTTAACGATTCAGCAGCCCACTAAAGAATTTACACCAACTTTGTGTTTTGCGGGAGAGGTATCCCTCGATTTCATTCAATTAGGGAAACGCGGGCGCACCCGGTAAGGTTGCGTCGAATTCGGGGCCACTGCATCTAAAGCTTTTGACAGACATAAAAAGAGCCGCGAAACCTGTGAAATTCGGGGGATTTCCGCATGATGCAAGTCATTCGCTCGAAGGATCGCTACCACGCTGAAACCGATTGGCTTAGTACCTACTGGCACTTCTCGTTTGACCACTACCTTGACCCCCAAACCATGAACTTCGGACCTCTGCGCGTCTTTAACGACGATGTGGTGGCCCCGGCCGGCGGATTTCCGCTGCACGCGCACCGGGAAATGGAAATTGTGACCTACATTATCGAGGGCACGCTCGAACATAAGGACAATATGGGCAACGCTGGCGTCATACGCCCCGGCGAAATCCAGCGCATGAGCGCCGGAACCGGCGTGCGGCATTCCGAGTACAATCACTCCGAAAAAGATCCCGTGCACCTGCTGCAGCTCTGGATCCTGCCCGGCGTACAGCATCTGTCGCCTTCGTGGGAGCAGAAAAGTTATTCTCTGGCCGACCGGTCCGGCAAATTGCTGCCCATCGTCGTGCCCGCCGGAAACAACGGCAGCGATGATTCCACAACGGTTCAGATTCACCAGGACGCCACCATCTATACTTCCCTGCTTGCGCCGGGCCAGTCCGCCACGCACAAACTCGCCCCGGGCCGCCGCGCCTACCTCTTCGTGATTGCCGGAAATTTGAAACTCAACGGGGAATCACTCGCCGCCGGGGATCAGGCGCGTGTAACCAGCGAACGCGAATTGCGCCTCTCCCCCACGCCGAATGCTGAAAATGGCGCGACGGATTTTTTGCTCCTCGATCTGCCGTAGATGGAATGTGCTGAATTGCTTTCGGCGGGATGGGTCGCATCCGGCGCTTTCCTTGACGAACCATCGATTCACGAACCGCCGGTTTGCCAGCGATCCACGAACTTCCAGAGCGCGCGGAGATTCCCTGCTCCAACCTGCCGCAATGCTTACGTGGTGCTGCGGTCCACCGCGGGGTGGCGGACGTCACTTCCGGCAATCATGTAGATCACATCTTCGGCGATGTTGGTGGCGTGGTCGGCGATGCGCTCCAGGTTCTTTGCCACCAGGATCAATTCAAACGCGGGAAACACGAGCGAGGAATCGCCCATCATGTAGCTGAGCAGCTCGCGGAAAATCTGGTCGCGGAGCTGGTCGACCTGATCGTCGCGAGAAAGGACCGAGCGCGCCAGCTCGACATCGCGGCGCACCAGGGAGTCGAGGCTGTCGCGCATCATTTTTTCGGCGAGTTCGCCCATGCGCGGAAGATCGACGTAAGGCTTCACGCGCGGATGGCGCACGATGCGCGTGGCCGAATGCGCGATGTTCACGGCCTGGTCGGCGATGCGTTCCAGATCGTTGTTGATGCGGGAGATGGCCAGCACGAAGCGCAGGTCCGCGGCCATCAACTGCTGCAGCGCCAGCAACTGCACGACGCGATCGTCGATTTCGATCTGCAATTCATTGATGGTGTTTTCTTCCTTGAGGACGGTCTGCGCGAGCTTTTCATCCGCATCGAGCACCGAGTGGACGGCCTGATGCACGGCGCGCTCGGCAAGGCTGCCCATCCAGAGCAGCCGCTCCTTCAATTCCTCAAGGTCGCGTTCAAAATGACGTTCCATTCTTTACACCCTGTCCTCAAGCGGCCCTTGGGCTGTGCTTGCCCGCATTGCCGTGTCCCGCCCTTCGCCGTTATTTCTCAGTTTGTTTCTCACATTCATTCCCGGATGGATTTCCCGGTCCATTCTCAGCGTGACGCGTTTTTCCTTACAAAGGCACTGCAAAAAATTATTGCACTCTTTCCCGGCGCGCGCCGCAGGGCGCGCTCATCCGAAGCGTCCCGTGATGTACGCTTCGGTGCGGGGATCCGAGGGTGTGGTAAACATCATCCCCGTCGGCGAAGTTTCAATCAATTCGCCGTTCAGTATGAATGCCGTCGAATCACTGACGCGCGCCGCCTGCTGCATGTTGTGCGTGACGATCACCAGGGTGCAGGTCGGCTTCAATTCAAACAAAAGTTCCTCGATCTTCGCCGTGTTCACCGGGTCCAGGGCGGAGCACGGCTCATCGAGCAGCAGCACCTCCGGATCGACCGCCAGCGCCCGCGCGATGCACAGCCGCTGCTGCTGACCGCCGGACAGTGCGTAGGCCGACTTGCGCAGCTGATCCTTCACTTCATCCCAGAGCGCGGCGCGGCGCAGGCTTTTCTCCACCGCATCATCCAGACGTCCGCTGTAGCCGTTAATCCGCAGCCCGTACGCCACGTTATCATAGACGGATTTGGGAAATGGATTGGGTTTCTGGAACACCATGCCAACCATCCGGCGCAGTTTGGTCACATCCAGCGTGAGGATATTCACGCCGTCCAGGGTAATTTCTCCCTCCATGCGCGTATGGCGAATCGTTTCATGCATCCGGTTCAGCGTTCGCAACAAGGTGGATTTTCCGCAACCCGACGGCCCAATGAGCGCAGTCACACGGTTGGTGGCCACATCGAGAGAGACGTCGTGCAACGCCCGGACCTTCCCGTAGTAGAAGTTGAGTTGGGAGACTTTCATGCGCAACGGCATCGATTTCGTATCCAGGCCGGAACCGGTTTGGCCCTCCGCTCTTGATTTGCCCACGGCTGTACCGCTCGAAATCGAATTTGACAGCAGTGGGAAGGGAGCGTCCATCAATCACGACCTTTCATACGAAGTTCCGCGCATCAAGAATGTGCGTACCACAATGTTGGTCACAAAAACCAGCCCCAACAGGACCAGTCCGGCAGCCCACGCCTGCCGGTGCCAATCATCATACGGCGAAATGGCGTAGGTATAAATAACCACGGGAAGCGAAGAGATCGGCTGGTTCCAGCCGGGACTCCAGAACTGGTTTCCGAACGCGGTGAACAGCAGCGGCGCGGTTTCACCGGCCACACGCGCCAGCGCAAGCAGCATCCCCGTGATGATGCCGCCCCGTGCCGCTGGGAGCACCACGGTGGCAATCGTCTTCCACCGGTTGGACCCCAGCGCCATGGCCCCCTCGCGCAGGCTCACCGGCACCGCGCGCAAAAACTCCTCCGTACTGCGCAGGCTGATGGGGATGGTCATAATTCCCAACGCCACGCCGCCCGCCAGTGTGGAGAAGTGCCGCATCGGAACCACGACCAGCGAATAGGCAAAGATGCCCATGATGATGGAAGGCACGCCATTGAGCAAATCGGTCGTGTAGCGAACCACAAATCCAAACGTCTTGCCGCCGAATTCCGCCAGATATACGCCGCCCAGCAGGCCGATCGGCAGCCCGATCACGGCCGCCAGAAACAGCAGCTTTGCGCTTCCGACAATGGCGTTGGCCATGCCACCGCCGGTCTCGCCGACCGGTTTGGGAAGCTGCGTGAAGAAATTCCAGTTGAGCGATCTGCCTCCATAATAAACCAGGTAGCCAAGAATCAGGAAAAGGACCGAGACGACCGCGAACGCGGCGACGCCGGTCAGTGTGAGCATCACCATGTTGACAGACTTGCGCCAGATCAGCCGGAAACCCTTCATGAGGCGCGCCCCCTGTCGGTCTCGGTGGCCAGAATGAGCAGCCGGGCCATTCCATTCAGAATAAATGTCAAAAGGAAAAGAACCAGGCCGAGTTCGATGAGGGCGCTGAGATACAACTTGCCCGTGGCTTCGGTGAACTCATTGGCGATGACGGCAGCGATCGTATAACCGGGAGCGAAGAGCGAATCGCGAATCTTGGGATCGTTGCCGATCACCATGGTGACGGCCATCGTCTCACCCAGGGCGCGGGCCAGCGCCAGAAAGATCGAGCCTGTGATACCCGTGCGCGCCCACGGAATGACCACCTTCCAGGTCGACTCCCATCTTGTTGCGCCCAGCGCCAGCGCCGCCTCGCGCTGCTCTCTGGGAACAGTCAGCAAAATTTCCCGCGAGACCGATATGATGAACGGCACGACCATGATCGACAAAATGATCCCCGCCGTGAGAAATCCCACTCCGTAATTCGGTCCGCTGAACAGGGGAAGGAAGCCAAACGCATCTTTAAGCGCGGGGCCGATCGTCGTGCGCATCAAAGGCACAACAACGAAAATTCCGAGAAGGCCGTAAATCACGCTGGGCACCGCCGCGAGCAGGTCAATCAGGAACGCGACCTTGTCCGAGATCACGCGTGGCGACAGTTCGGCAAGAAAAATCGCCGCTGCTAATCCCAGGGGCACCGCAATGATGAGCGCCAGCACCGACGTGACCAACGTGCCATAAATGAAGGGTAATGCTCCGAAATGTTCAAAGACGGGATCCCAGGTTTGAGTAGTCCAAAAACCCCAGCCGAATTGCTGTCGAGATGCGGCTGAATTGTTCCATAGCTGGAACACCAGGAGGGTGGCGATGAGAACGATCGACGCGGCAAAAATCAGCGTGACCATGTGCGCCACCACGTCCCCAGTCGCAAGCCGGCGCAAGTAAGCGCGCACCGACCAGGAAGACGGTGCGCGCTTCGCCATACTCGCGTTAGAACTCATTGCTCATTGCTCATCGCTCATTGGACCTGGGCAAGTTGTTTCATTTCGATAGCCACAACGGCCTTCGGCAAACGGGCATAATTCAGTGATTCGACCATATCCTGTCCGCTTGTCAGCATCCAGCGGAGGAAGGTCTTGATCACATCCCGCTTGGTGGAATCCGCGATTTTCGAGGGAATCAGAAGGTAGGTGAAACTGCAAATGGGATACGTCTGCAGCCCCGGCGCGTTCGTGATGGAAATGCGGATATCCTTTTGCATCTTGGCCGCAGCCCCTGACGCCGCATCGGTAACGCTGGCGAGGCTGGCCTTGATGAACTTGCCGGCGGAGTTCTCCACCAGGCCGTAACCCATGTGGCTCTGGATGGCATAAATGAGTTCCACGTAACCGACCGAATTGGGCGTCTGCTTCACCAGTCCTGCGACGCCTTCGTTGCCTTTGCCGCCCAGTCCCACAGGCCAGTTGACCGAAGTATTGCTTCCGACCTGGCTTTTCCATGCAGGGCTGACCTTCGAGAGGTAATCCGTCCAGACAAAAGTCGTGCCGCTTCCGTCGGAGCGATGAATCACGACGATGTCGTTTCCCGGCAGCTGCACACCGGGATTGGCGCTGGTGATTTCTTTATCGTTCCACTTCGTAACCTTGCCGAGGTAGATGTCCGCAAGCATCTGCGGCGTGAATTTCAGCTCCGCGCTGACGCCTGGAATGTTATAGGTGGGCACCACGGCGCCCAGAACCGTGGGGAACTGCAGGATCTTCTGGTTGAACATGCCCAGCAATTTATCGTTCAAAGGCATGTCGGAAGCGCCGAAATCAACGGTGCCCGTCTTGAGCTGCTGAATGCCGCCGCCCGAACCGATGGATTGATAATTGATTTGCACGGCGGAGTGCATCTGGTGATAGTCATTAAACCACTTCGAATAAATCGGGTATGGGAAAGTCGCTCCCGCA